>Ga0070712_100002603_pt1 | contig 11148 bp, 9 predicted proteins | sample LARL81metaG_FD_71396 | JGI IMG/M metagenome (GOLD analysis project Ga0070712, IMG submission 71396) | Corn, switchgrass and miscanthus rhizosphere microbial communities from Kellogg Biological Station, Michigan, USA - LAR L8-1 metaG | ecosystem: Host-associated > Plants > Roots > Rhizosphere ...
CGAGCGCCAGCGCCGCGAGGAGGCCGAGCGCCAGCGCCGCGAGGAGGCCGAGCGCCAGCGCCGCGAGGAGGCCGAGCGCCAGCGCCGCGAGGAGGCCGAGCGCCAGCGCCGCGAGGAGGCCGAGCGGCGGGCACCTATCCCCGTGGTCGGCCCTATCGTGCTCATCATTCCGCTGCTGCTACTGGCCATGAAGCTCCTGAATCCCAGCATCCATCCGAGCAAGGCTTGGTGGGCGGTTGCCCTCTGCGCTGCTGCTCTCGGATGCGTCGCCGCCGCGGTAGAGCGGGGACGATCAAAGATTCCAATCTGGACGACCGCGCTAGAATTCGTCTTTGTCTGGCTTGCCCTATATGCGATGTATAGGCTAAATATCGGCCACATTCAGCGCATATCGCGGCACCAGCCCCTGCCACTATTGACAATCCTGGCAGGGGTGGGCGCGATATTTATCGGCGCATTGCTGGTACGCGCGCTGGCCAGATCCGCTAAGGACAGGCGCCCTGGAGGAGAGCGTACTGTGCACCCGCTCCTGCCTGTCTTCCTGGGCTGCATGACGGCTGGATTCGGTGCCGCAGCAATCGGGTATGCCGGGCAGCGCTATGAAACTCTCGCGAATATCGGCCCAACGTTCTCCACCATCGGCGGAGTCTTTATCTTGGCTGCCCTCCTGGTGATCCTGCTGGCGCCGCTCCTCGAGCTGGTCCGTAGGCGGCAGGGGCACCTGCGAGCAGCGAGCCTAGATAAGGCGCAACCGAGCGTCCCACGTCACCCGGGAGTCCGCTAACTCAGCGCGGCGCACACGTTCACCAGAACATGGCCGCGCAGGGATAGCGAGCTCGGGCTCCCGTCCGGAGCAAACGACGCCGTCAGGGCCCCGGCGGTCACGAACGCCCCGGGCAGCCCGAATCGCCGGCAGGAGGAAGAACCCATTGCGTCCCTTGAAGGCCCCGACGGCCGGGCCATCGGGAAATACGGTTAATTTGCCGGGTCCCGGCTCGACATACGGGTCACGAGGGGTACACGCACGTCCCCGGGCCGCGCTTGCTGAGGACGCTTCCATTCGTGTCGTGAGGGCTATCTACGGGCCGCTCGGAGGCTCTTCCGAAGGTGCCACCGAGACTTCTTCTGCTACGAAAACTGATACGAGGCAGCCATGAGCGAGTACCGGCATATCATGGTTCGCGCTGGTCAGCCCTGGAGCCGCCTATCGTGTCGCCTATCGGAATCGAACCGATGACCTACGCATTACGAGAAGCCCGGCACGCCGCCCTGGGCGCGCTACCAGCGCCGATAGCAGCGCACCTGCCCCGGAATGCACTCAGTGCACGGCGCGCATGGGGTTCCCGGTCCACGATCCGGTCCACGCCTGACTAACTCACCGGTAACAGATCGTCATTTGGTGGCTGGCCGACCGCCCTGGACCGCATGTGCGGTACGCCTGCACATGCTGGTGCCCAAAGCTGGCCTGCGGCAAGCCGGAGTCCCGTTCATATGGGCTCCACGGTCATGACCGTGTGCCCGATTCGGATCTTGTCACCCTTCTTCAGCCACTGGGTTGCCTGGATGCGGCGCCCGTTCAGCCAGGTGCCGTTGGTCGAGCCCAGGTCTTCGACATACCACAGGCCGCGGGCAACCCGGAAGCGCGCGTGGCGGCCGGAGGCGAATTCGTCGTCGATGACGAAGCTGCCTTCCCGGCCCACGGTGAACTCGGCATCGAAGGTGCGGCTGCGGTCGGCGGTCTTGATGCGCAGGGACCGGGTAGGCACCGGCTTAGCACGGGTGACTTTCCGCTGCCCCGCGACGGCGGACGCCGCCACCCTCCAGGCCGCCTGTTCCTGCGCACCGATATCTTCCCACGGCGGCAACGGCGTGGGATGGGCAGCGCAGTAGGCCTCATAGGCGTCTCGTGCTAGCTGTTCGGGATCGCCGTTCGTCACGCATCAATGATGTCAAAGGAACAGGCTTGACTGCCAGAACCTCCAGGCGGCCACGCAACGGACAGCTGGCGGAGGATGCCGTCCACCAAGACTGCAAGGATGCAGGCCGTGAACCATCGACGACGAGCGAGACGCCTTTGCACTCTGCTGCTACATACGCTGACCCGCTTGAAGCCGCGGCCACGCCAGCCGAATTGGGCAAGCCGATGGTTTTACATCCCTGAAGGAGCGGGCCGGTGTCAACCAGCTAATGTGCCCGGCCAGGTGCGGGGCCGCCCGGTGCCGCGCCACCGGACGCTGATCTGATCCATGAACTGGATGAACTGCGGGCAGTGGGCTTGCTGGCCGGGGGTGAGGATGTCGGTGACCGGGCTGCACCGCCGGTCCGCGACCAGGTGAACCTTGGTGGTCAGCCCGCCGCGGGACCAGCCCAGCGCCTCTCGGTCCCGGCCCGGTTTGGCCGGGCTCGTCCCCGCGGCCGACGGGTTCTTGTCATTCGGCCCTGCCCCCCGGGCCAGCCCGGCGCGCACCGCGCCGCGAGCGCCGGCGGCGTGTCCTGTGCCGGGTGATGCTTGACATTCGCCCGCCAGCTGATGCCTTGCACAGTCTCCGCCCATCGCAGGAGAACCGGGACGTTCCAACCGGAGCCTGGGCAACGATTTCTGAACGAGAGTTGGTTCGCGGGCTGCTGACGTTCAGCCCCACAACCGCACCGTTTTGTCGTCTGCAGCGGAGGCGAGCAGGGTCCCATCCGGGCTGAACGCCACACCATTGACCCCTGCGGTGTCGTGGGCGAGCGTGCGCACCTGCGTCCCGCTCGCCACCTCCCACAACCGCACCGTTCTGTCGTCTGCGGCGGAGGCGAGCAGGATCCCATCCGGGCTGAACGCCACACCACGCACCGAATCGGTGTGGCCGGTCAACGTGCGCACATGCGTCCCGCTCGCCACCTCCCACAACCGCACCGTCGTATCGTCCGCGCCGGAGGCGATCAGGCGCCCGTCCGGGCTGAACGCCACACCATTAACCCCTCCGGTGCGGCCGGTCAGCGTGCGCACCTTCGTCCCGGTCGCGACCCCCCACAACCGCACCGTTTTATCGTCCCCGCCGGAGGCGAGCAGGATCCCGTCCGGGCTGAACGCCACACCCCACACTTGTGCGGTGTGGCCGGTCAGCTTGCGCACCTTCGTCCCGGTCGCCACCTCCCACAACCGCACCGTTTTGTCCTCTGCGGCGGAGGCGAGCAGGATCCCATCCGGGCTGAACGCCACACCCTTAACCCCTCCGGTGCGGCCGGTCAGCGTGCGCACCTGCGTCCCGGTCGCTACCTCCCACAACCGCACCGTCTTATCGTCTGAAGCGGAGGCGAGCAGGCGCCCGTCCGGGCTGAATGCCGCACCCCAGACCTGCGCGGTGTGACCGGTCAGTGACTTGACCTGCTGTGAGGGAACATGCGCCGGGGGGCGGCCGTCCGGTATGGTATGGCCCGAACGCCTGTGCGCTGGCGGTATGTCCGGCCGGGGTGCATCCTCACCCTTGCGCCGGGTGATGGTCCGATCCAGCACATGGAGCAGCCGTTGGGTATCGAAATCGAACCGGCTCGGGCTGAGCTCCAGTGCCTGGCGGCCGGCCAGCGTGGCCAGGCTTGCGGGCAACTCGTCGGCACGGGGCATCCGGGCCCCTTCCACCAGGACCGGGATAACGCGGACGTCACGGATCAAGGCAGCTTCGATCTCGACCCGGACAAAGTCGTTGGGGTCATCCAGCCGCCGCCGCCCGTCCCGGCCGGTCGCCGTGAGCCACCGGTTGCCGATCAGCGCCAGCAGCACCTCGCAGGATTCGACCGCGGTGGTGATCACCTCGGCGAAGTCGTCGCCCAGTTCGATCGAGTCGATGTCCTTGAAGACCTGTTCTCTGCCGAAGTGGTCGACGAGCCGGTCGAACAGCCAGCCGGCGGGATAGGCAGTCTCTTCGCGGCGGTAGCTCATGAAAATCCGGCCCGGAACGTCACCGGTGGATACCGTCATGATCTCCGCCCCCGTGGCTGGGCCGTCGGACTAGCGGCCGGTTTGCGCCTGGACCCTGGCGGCCAGCGTCCGAAATCCGGGTCCCAGCAGCCAAGCCGAACAGGGGCCAGCCGGGCGCACGCAAGTACCACGCCGACCTGCCCCACCCTGCCGCCCTGGTCGAGTGGGAATTCGTCGAGACGCTTCATTAGGTCCCACCAGAACACCTTACTTATGAGCACGTTGACGTTAAGTAGCCAGATTGTCAAGTCCCGCGGCGTGACGGCTCCGCCTGCCCGCTGACTCTGCTGTTAAGGCACAGTCTCCTTCGCGGTCCAGGCAAGGTAATCGGGGCTGCTGCCGGTGATTGGCTGGGTTGAGATGCTACGGCGCGGGTGAATTTCCGCTACCCAGCGATGGCGGACACCGTCGCCTTCCAGGCCGCCTGTTCCTGCTCACTGACTTCTTCCCTCGGCGGCAAATGGCGTGGGATGGGCAGCGCGGTAGGCCTCGTAGGCGTCTCGTGCCAGATGGTCGGGATCGGCGGTGGTCACACATCGATGAGGTCAGGAAAGGGAGTTGACCGCCATGAACTCCAGGGCGCGCATCTCGCCATGAGAGAACCAACAACACCTCGCGATCGCCTGGTCAAAGGTCAGCGCGGATGTTACGCAAGGCGAGCTGCATGTCAGCGGCCGTGGAGAAGCGATCAGCGCTGGTTGGGGCGCATATCTTGATGAGAAATTCTGCAAGGTCAGGGGTGAGGTCAGAGCGAAACATTCTCGGGTCGGTCACCGATTCGTCGACCTTGGGCATCGCGTTCGGGAATGGGTGGTGGCCGTTGCAGAGGAGCTGGTAGAGCAGTACGCCGACAGCGAACAGGTCGGTGGAGACATCCCAACGAATGAGGCCGGCGTCGGGTGGCTGAAACGGCGGCGTGCCTGACTGCGTATGCACGGGGTCGCCGATCCGGGATGCGATGTTGAAGTCAAGCAGTTTCGTTCCTGTGCGAGTGAGCATCACGTTGAGCGGCTTGATATCGCGGTGGACCAGCCCCTTGTCCTTCAGCTCCATCCAATCGCGAAGCTCGGCTTCCGGCAGGTCGCCTTCGCGACGTTTAGCATCCAACTGATTGAGGCGTGCCGAATCAGGATGAAAAGCGACGAGCGCGTCTAGCAGATCGAGTACAACATCTACTGCCTCCCGGTCGCGAAGGTGCTTCTTTCCGGCGACAAACTCATCGAGTGACTCCCCGTCAATGAACTCGGTGATGAGATACCAGTCGCCGACCATGGTCTTGTCGGCCCAGAAGACCTCCACGACGTTGGGATGATGGATCCTCCGCAGGGCGCTGATCTCGCGGCGCACCGCCTCATACCCGGCGGCGCTGTCGAAAAGCTTGAGCGCTCGCTCCTCACCCTCGACATGATCGTGCACACGATAGACCTTCGAAAAGCCGCCCTGCCCGAGGATGTCCAAAATCTCGAAGCGGTCCTCGAGGATATCGCCGACAGTGTGGTCAGCGGCCTTGGCCCCAGCCGAAGATCGCACCTCCGCTGGGTCAGGTTCCGGGAGCGGCAGGCTGCGGTCTGAGGGCAGCGCGGCGGGCGGTGCCTCGGGAGGACCATTGCGCTGAGGAGTTGTGGCCGAGCTGGTACGGCGCGCCGCTCTGGCTCCAGCGGTATCCGGCGGCATATGCCGGATTCCCCCGACGGTAGCCACCAGGCACGGATGCAGCACGTACGTGTCCACTTCCGGCGGGAAGTGAAACTCCTCGACGTCGCCCATGGAGTAGAACCGGCGCCGCCCGATCTCGTCGACGTACCCGAGCAGGCCGTTCTGCCACAGGACCGAGGCGAGGTCCGTCGTCTCATCGAAGTGCTGAGCTGCCATTTCCTGCAGTGCCTCGAGATCCGCACGCGGGAATCGGTCGACGCCGATCATCCGGACGAATGAGCGAACGTCCTCCTGGATGCCGGTCATGTAGGCCTTGGTGCTGGTGAACAATTCGGAGTAGTTTTGCAGCGCAGCGTTGCTCGGCATCAGGTCCGACGAGATCTGGTTGGCGCACTGGGCGAGCTGGGAGTCGCCGAACCGCTTGGCGCAGCGTTGAACCACCCCCTGGAGAGCTGCCGTTGGCAGGCCCTCGTGGCCAGCCTGCTTCTGCCGCAGGATCTCCTCGTTCAGCTCATTGCCGAGTGAGATGATGTCGCGCGGGATCAGCCTGCTGTGGCTGAGCAGGTAGTCCTCGACGGTTCCGTCGCCATCGGATCCCGGCCAGTCGCCGTTGACCCCGAGCCAATCGCGGATCGTCGGGGGGCCGCTGTCCGGGCGCCGCATCAGCAGTGACGGCGACAGCCGCCGCAGCTTTTGCTGAAGCAGATAGAGCAGCGAGCTTCGGTCCCAGGTCAGGACCCGTATGTGCGGTTCGTTGTAGTACCGCGGCGCATGCTCTGACCGGTACACCGACGACATGACAATGTCGCGGATACATACGACGATGTGCAGGCGGCCGCCCAGCCTGTGATCACGGAGCAGCCGCATGACCTGATAGAACAACCCCTCCTGACACCTCAGCCAGTACATCGGGGCGTGGCTGAACTCCTCGTCCAAGGCGTCAAGGTAGAAATAGATCGGCTTGAGGTGGCCGACAACTTCACCGAGCAGATCTTCAAGGTCGTCCCAGAGCGGGTCGTCGAGGTACGTAGACAGCTGATAGCCGGTCTGCCGCTGGTTGATGATGTCGCGCACCTGGCTATAGACCGACCGGGGCCGGCGGAAGTCCTCGAGCAGCCGCGCGTACGACCGCTCGATCTCGTCGGCCTGCTCGTCGCGCAACTGCTGCCGCAACTCGGGACGGCGCAGCACGTGCGAGGCTAGCGACCGCATGATCGCGCGCTCCCAGATCTGCATCCACTTCTCGACCAGGACACGATCTGAGAACCACTGGCACGCCTTCACCACAACTTCGGTCTTCGGCAGGCTCTGCTGCGGCACGTCGGCGTAGACGGAGTCCTGATGTGCCTGGTAATCCTGAAGACGCCGCAGGTAAACCGTTTTGCCAGCCCCGAGCTTCCCCACGATGACCCGCACCATGGAATCGTTTGCACGGGTTGCGAGATGGCCATACGCCGGATCGCCGCCGAAGTCGACGAACTCGCTGATCACATCCTCGATATCGGCTCGTGACCCGTCCGGATTGCCAAACGGCCCAACAGGGTCGAGCCGACGCCGCCTGCTGCTCATCTGTGCCCCTAACCCGGATCGTAACCCCATATAGGAGTAAGAACCAGCAGAGCGTCAGCACCGTGTTTCGGTGCCCTGGACCGGGAACCGGGGCGAGGGCACGAGCGGGTACCGAGCCTACGATCGCAGCCACGAGGTGACCGCCGCACCGGACCCGGCGCATGGTTCCCGCACGCAGCCGCCCCCAGCCGATCGCGGGGAGCTCCGATCCGGCGTTCCGGGGCGATCCGGATCGCTGGAATCCCGAGCAGCTGCTCACCGCGTCGCTGGCCCAGTGCCACATGCTGTGGTACCTGCACCTGTGCGCGGCCGGGGGGGGTCGTGGTCACCGGGTACCGCGACGACGCGGTCGCCACCATGACCGAGGACGCCGATGGCGGTGGCCGCTTCACCGAGGTCGTGCTGCGACCGCACGTCACCGTGAGCTCTCCCGACATGATCGAGAAGGCGAACGGCCTGCACCAGGACGCGCACGAGAAATGCTTCATCGCCCGCTCGGTGAACTTCCCGGTCCGGCACGAACCGGTGGTGACCGCCGGCCCGGCCGGCTCCTAGCGCCCGGCCGGTCAACGGCGCCCGGCTTCGCGCTCGCGACGCTCGGCCGTCTCCCTGGGGTCGGTGATGGTGGTCACCGTCCCCGGAGCCTGCTCGGTGTGCCGCTGGTGGGTGTAGAAGCGGACCTCGTGGCCGTCGGGGTCGTGCGCCAGGGGCAGGATCCAGCCGATGCTGGCCCAGTGCACGCCGGCGTGCGACTCGCCCAGCCGGGTCAAGACCAGGGGAATCCGGGTCGACTTCGCCCGCGCCAGCAGCATCGCGCCGGTGGCCGCGATCTCGGCCAGGAACGCGTTGCTGTCGAAGGCCCGGTCCAGCAGGACCAGCATTCCCGGGCGCAGCAAGTGCAGCAGCCGCCGGGCCAGGCCGGTCTCATCCCGGTCAGCGCGCGACCCGAGGGCCGCGCCAAGCAGCCCGCGGGTGCCGGTCTCGGCCAGGGTCATCAGCCGCAGCGCCGGGTACCCGGCCAGGCCCAGCCGGTGGCGGATCTTCCCCGCCCACGACCGGTTCCGGGCCGTGTCAGGAACCTTCAGCGAGTTCAACCCGTCGAAGGCAACGGTGCGCAGCCCGGCGAACCGCACCCCGGGCGTGTGCGGCTGGGCCAGCGGCCCGGCGACCACCTCGAACAGCGCCTTCAGCGGCACCGGGCCCAGCCGGCGGCGCACGTCCCGCAGCGCCTTCTCCGACGGGCAGGCCAGATGCAGCCCGGCCAGCCCGGCGGTCAGCTTGCCCCACACCCGCAGATAGCCCAGATGCGGGAACATCGCCAGCGCGAGCACGAAATACACCCCCGCCCGCGAGGGCAGCAGCCGCAGGCGGCGCTGCACCGTCCTGGTCCGCGCCAGGACATCATCGACCAATTCAAACGGCAGGTACTGGGTCAGCTCCCCCAGATGACCGGGAGCGAAGACACCCCCGGCGACGGTAACGGCATGGGTGATCGTGATCGTGGCAGACTGGACTCTCAACGGGACCTCTGCTGGCCGGGAAGATCGTGACGGATCGCCCCGATCTACCAGAGGTCCTGTCTCACCTCCCGGCGCCACGCCGCAGGAAGGATCTTCCTTGACCGGGCCGCCTGCCCCTTAACTACGCGGCATTGCGTAGCGGCGTCGTAGGCGCCCTTGACGCGGCTGCCTGGGAGCGCGATCATGCCGGGCGGTAAGGGGCAGGGAGGTCCTGCGTGGGGCGGGTGGGTTATGGGCTTAGGTTGCTGGCCTTCCTGTGCGGGGCGGTCAGCGCCGCGGCCGGGGGCGGGGCAAGGAGCAGCCAGCCTTACCTAGGTGCTCGGGGGCTTGGGCGTTGCCCCCGGCGACAAGATGGTTGATCGGGTGTCCCCGTCTTGCGGGGATGCGGCCGCTTAGTCTAACCAGGCCGTCCGCGTGGCCCTGGGCGGAAGGGCCGGCAGCGGCTGACAGGGCGTTTGCGGGAGCTGGCCGCGGTGGTCCCCATCGGGTGATCGTGGCTGCGGCGTGCCTGCCCGGGACCGGCGTGTCGCGGAGCGGGATCGCCATCGGAAGCGAAAGGGGGGGTGTCAGGCGGCGGCGAGGGCCTCGTCGCCGAGTTCGGCCAGAATATGGCAGGCCTGCCGGACGATCTTGCGGGCTTCGGACAGGGCGGCGCGCTTGCCGTTCTTGCGGTCCTTCATCTGGGCGTAGTAGCCGTGGTCGGGGCGGTGGCGCGGGCGTGGGTCTTGCCGGCCTCATCCACCGCCCAGCGCAGTACCGGCGGTCCCTGCCAGGACAGCCGCCCGGACAGACCCTTGCGGTCCGAAGACCAGACGGTGATGTCCAGCCCGGTGAACCGGACCGCTTTGCGGGAGGAAGAGAACCGGTCTGCCCCGCCCAGCCAGCAGGTCAGCACCAACGCGGTGACCGGGCCGACCCCGTACAGCCGCGCGGCCCGCACTTTCGCGCCGGTCAGGTGCCGGGCCGCGGCCAGCACCTGTTTGCGCAGCGCCTCTATGCGGGCCTCGAGGGCGGCGAGCATGTCCACGGCGGTGGCGACCTGCACCTGCCGGTCATACTGCTCAGCGACGGCGAAGTGCCGAGTTCCTCGATCACTGGCCCTGAGAGCTCGACCGTCATCGGACCTTCCGGCTGCGCGTGGCTGTCGATGCCCGGCTCTTCATAGAGCGGCGAATACAGGTCATGGCCTAGTTCCCTATCTCCGTTCACGGAGATCACCTCCTCGTGATGCTGTAGACGGCTTGCTGTCTCGCGGGACAGGTTCCCCTGTGGGTGGTCGGGTCTCCAGAAAGAAATCGACATCAAACCCTGGAGCCGGGCCTGTCGGCACATTGCTGCCACCAGCACAACAACCATGGGTTCCACCTCCTAGCGTGCCTGGCGGTTCAGCCGTTCTCCTCCGCGTGTGCGGATGGCCTAGTCATGACGCTACGTAAGGAGATGCCGCACCACCAGGAAGGAGTCCCCACAGAAGGACCCACAGAAGGACCCACAGACACCATCCCGAGTGGGGAGGGCTCAGGGATGACGGGGCGGCCGAGTCTGCGTACTGTTGATGCAAGTTCGGTCCGCGCGGCGGCGGCCGCCCGCGAATCCCCGCGACCGCACGTAAACAGCAGTCGCCCATGGGGCGGGCAGTGCCGGAATTCCTCACCTGGCCGGCCTGGATAGGCGGGGATAGCGGCGGCACGCCCGCGCCCCGTACACTTGGAGCAGGATCCGTTCTGCCCGAGCTGATAGCGGTGGTGGAGGGTCGTGAGGGGCGTGGGGCCATGGCAGAGCAGCCTGCGCTTTCGTTCGCCGGGTTGCTGCGGCAACTGCGCGGCAAGGCGAAACTGACCCAAGAAGAACTGGCGGAGGCAGCAGGACTGTCCCCGCGGTCGATCAGTGACCTGGAGCGGGGCGTCACTCGCACCACCCACAAAGACACCGCCGTGCTGTTGGCGGGTGCGCTGGGCCTGGCCGGATCGACGGCCGAGTTGTTCGTAGCGGCGGCACGGGGTAAGGCTCCACCTGCGCAAGTATTGGCGGCGATCCGCGGCGCGGGGCCGTCGCTGCGGGGGGCGGTGATTGATTCTCCATACCGTGGATTGAACGTGTTCCAGGAGCAGGACGCGGGGCTGTTCTTCGACCGCTCTCCGACACCAAGCGTCATGCCTCCGGCCGCGGAAGCGCGGCGCCACGTCGGGCCCGGCCTGCTCTGCGGCGCCTGCGGGACCCGGAACCCGCCGGGTGCCGACTTCTGCCGGGCCTGCGGGACACCACTTGCCGTCGACTCGTCCCTGGAGACGCGCAAGACGGTGACGGTGCTCTTCTGCGACGTTGTCGCGTCCTCCGCTCTCGCCGAGCGACTCGACCCCGAGGCGCTGCGGCGCGTCATGTCCGACTTCTTCGAGCTCGGCGTCGGTGTGATCGAGCGCCACGGCGGCACGGTCGAGA
>Ga0070712_100002610_pt1 | contig 11127 bp, 9 predicted proteins | sample LARL81metaG_FD_71396 | JGI IMG/M metagenome (GOLD analysis project Ga0070712, IMG submission 71396) | Corn, switchgrass and miscanthus rhizosphere microbial communities from Kellogg Biological Station, Michigan, USA - LAR L8-1 metaG | ecosystem: Host-associated > Plants > Roots > Rhizosphere ...
GACTCCTCCTCGTCGCCGACCGGCTTCTCCAGCGAGACCGGGGCCTGGGCGGAGCGCTTGATCGAGTCGACCTCCTCGGGGTCGATCCCCGTTACCTCGGCGATCTCCTCCGGGGTGGGCTCGCGGCCCAGCTCGGTGACCAGCTTGCGCTCGGCGCGACCGATCTTGTTCAGCTTCTCGACGACGTGGACCGGGATCCGGATCGTCCGCGCCTTGTCGGCGAGCGCGCGGGCGATCGCCTGGCGGATCCACCAGGTCGCGTAGGTGGAGAACTTGAACCCCTTGCGGTAGTCGAACTTCTCCGCTGCGCGGACCAGACCCAGCGTCCCCTCCTGGATCAAATCGAGGAAGGGCAGGCCCTGGTTTCGGTAGTTTTTCGCGATCGAGACGACCAGGCGCAGGTTCGACTCGACCATTTTCTGCTTCGCGTCGAGGTCGCCGCGCTCGATCCGTTTGGCGAGTTCGACCTCCTCCTGGGCGGTCAGCAGCCGCACTTTGCCGATGTCCTTGAGAAACAGCTGCAAGGAATCGGTGGTCATGTCCGGTTTCAGGTCGAGCGCCTGTTTCTGGCGCCGGCGGCCTTTTTTGCCGGTGTCGGCGGGAAGCGCTTCGGCGGCGGCTTTCTGCGCCGGGTCCATGTCCTCGACGAGCTCGATCCCCGACTTCTCGAGGTGGCCGTAGAGGTCCTCGACGTCAGACTCGTCGAGATCGACCTCGGAGACGGCCGAGGCGATGTCGCCGAAGGTCAGAACCCCGAGCTGCTGCCCGCGGTTGATGAGGTTTTTTACCTCGTCCAGTTCCTGAAGCTCTGCTACCAGCATCCGTTCTTACTCGTTCCCTTGCGGTCGATGTTTAAGTCCTGGCGATGAAATACCGTCGCGTCCCGAAAGTCGCGCCGGACCGACAAAAAACGGACCCAAGAAGTCTGGTCCGCGAAGTAGCGTCTACATCGTCATTGTGCCCAGTCGGGCGACGTCTGCACCTAGGTCAAACGCCTGTTCGCATGGTACTCGCTTCAGTTTGTGAAGTCAATGCCCAGCTCCCTACGCCATCCCACCCCCTGGCTGCACGCCTTCTGGCAACGCGCCTACCGCGAGAACGTCACCGGGCTCTCGGCGATGGTCGCTTACAACCTGATGCTGGCGGTCTTCCCCTTCGCCCTCCTCGTCCTCTTCGTCTTCGGCCAGGTGCTGAAGATCGAAGGGGTCGAGAGCAGCGTCCTCGCCGACCTCCAGCGGCTCTTCCCCAACACCGAGCAGACGACCCTGAGCGACGCCCTGAGCCGGATCGAGAACAACACGGCGACGATCGGGATCGCCGCCTTCGCCGGCTCGCTCTGGATCGGTGCCTCGTTCTGGGGCGCGATGGACACCGCCTTCTGCCGCATCTACCACGTCGAGTGCCGCGGCTGGGTCGAACAGAAGCGCTTCTCGTTCGCGATGCTGGTCGTGGTCCTGCTCTTCATCGCCGCCAGCATCTTCGTCCCGACCCTCGAGAGCGCGGTCGTCAACAGCACCGACCGCCTTCCACTCGGGCTCTCCGACATCAAGGCGATCGACACGATCCTCCTCCTGGGAGCGGCGCTGCTGATCACCTTCGGCATCTGCTGCGTGATCTTCTGGGCCGTGCCCAAAGGCCACATGCCCTGGCGGGCGGTCTGGCCCGGCGCCCTCTTCGTCACCCTCGGCGCCGGTCTCGCCAACTGGCTCTTCCCGATCTATCTCTCCAACGTGTCCAGCCTCTCGCGCTTCGGCTCCACGCTCGGCTTCGTCCTCATCGCCCTGCTCTGGTTCTACGTCCTCAGCTTGGCGCTGATGGTGGGGGCCGTGATCAATTCGCTGCGTTTCGAGTACCACGACACCGGAGAATTGCCCTACCACCCGAAGCTGGAGCGGCCCTGCGAGGGCTGCGACGAGAAGAAGAACCCGCAGCACGCGCGGCCTTCCTCAACTAGTTAATAAAAACTCCCGTATCCTCTTTGCGGGGAATCGCAACCGGTCACTGGACTGGTCGTCCAGCCAGTGGGCAGGGTGGAACAATCCACAATGATGGGAAAACATCGGAGTTCTGAAACGACGGGGAACGTTCTGCATCCGACCATCTCTGCCGACATCGCCAGCCAGTCGCAGCGCCAGCGGATCATCGACGCGATGATCGAGTCCTGCGCCGAGAAGACCTACGCGGCAACGACGATCAGCGACATCGTCTCGCGAGCGCACATATCGCGCACCACCTTCTACAAACACTTCGAGGACAAGCGAGCCTGCTTCGAAGGCGCGATCGGCTACTGCATCGCCGAGTTGCAGGGGGTGGCCGCGTCGGCCCACTCCCCTGCCGACACTCCGGGGGACGCGGCGCGGAAGGCGGCAGCCGCGGTGGTCGCGGCCCTGGCGGCTCGGCCGGGCCTGGCCCAGGTCCTCACGGGCGACGCGATGGCGGTCGAGCCGAAGGTGATCGAGCGTTACCGCAAGGCGACGGTGCCGGCGCTGGAAGCGCTCTGGGGAGGAAGCGGCCGGGCCGAGGCCCACACCGACCCGCGCCTGGCCTTCGGCCAGGCCCAGGTCCTGATCCTCAACCAGATCGCCACCGGCAGGGCCGACCGCCTTGCCGAAGTGCTGCCGGAGATCGTCTACCTGACGGTCAGCCCCTTCGGGGGCCACGAGGAGGCCCTGCGCCAGTCCCGGTTGGCGGAGCAGACCAGGATCGGCGGTACCGCATCGCGGTGAGCGAGAATCCCGAGGATCTCCGCCAGTGGCGTTTGCCGCGCGGCCGCCACGGGCTGCCGCGCGAGCTGGTCGAGCGCTCGCAACGGGAACGGCTGCTGGTCGCGGTGGTGCGGGTGACGGTCGCCAACGGCTACGAGTCGACCACCGTCGGCGACATCCTCGGCGAGGCCGGGGTGGGTCGCGAGAGCTTCTACGAACTCTTCGACGACAAACTCGACTGCACGTTGGCCGCCCACAAGATCCTCCTCGACGAACTCGAGGAACGGCTCCTGGCCGCTTATGGCGAGGTGGGACCGTGGCCGGAACGGGTCCGCAGGGGGCTGGCGGCGACGCTCGAGTGGTTCGCCGCCGACCCCGATGCCGCCCGCTTCACGATGGTCGAGGCGATCGCTGTCGGGCCGGCCTTCCGCGAGGTCTTCCAATCCGAATACGCCCGCTTCACGAAGCTGCTCGACGACGCGATCGGCGCCGACGGTCCGAGCCCGGAGCTGCCGCGGGCGACCGACCTCGCCGTCGGCGCGGTGCTCGCCCGGATCTACGAGGAGATCCTCCTCGAGCGAGCGACGGAGCTGCCGCGCCTGCTTCCCGACCTCACCTACGAACTCCTGGTGCCGTTCGTCGGCGAAGCGGAAGCGCGGGCCGAGCAGCGGCGCGCGGCCGGCTAACCGCGCTCGGCGAGGGCGGCGACCAGCGCCTGGCGCAACGGCGTCCGCTCGATGGCGGGAAAGAGCTCCATCCCCGCGGGATCGTCGACCACGGTCTCGGTCGCGAGGCCCTCGATCAGCGGCTTCGCCACTCCCGCGTCGACGGGGGTCACCAGGCCGATCCAGAGCGAGGAGAGGAACGGGGTCAACAGCGGCACGGTGATTCGCAACGGCGGCCGCCGTCCCTGCGCCCGCGCCAGCTCGTCGATCATGCCGCCGTAGGTAGTGACGTCGGGGCCGCCGATTTCGATTTCCCGCTCGACGGGGAGCTCGAGGTCGGCGGCGCCGGCGAGGTAGGCGACAGCGTCGGCGACGGCAACCGGCTGGGTGCGGGTGGTGACCCAGCGCGGAGTGATCATCAGCGGCAGGCGCCGGACCAGATAGAAAGCGGTCCGGAACGACTCGCTGCCTGCGCCGAGCACGGCGGCGGCGCGGAAGTAGACAAGGGGGACGGCGCCGCGGCGCAGCGTCTCGGCCGTGCGGTGGCGGCTGTCGAGGTGCTTCGAGCCCTCCCCCAGCCCGCCGAGGTAGACGACCCGCTTGACGCCGGCCGCCGCGGCCGCGGCGGCGAAGTTTTCCGCCCCTTCCTGGTCGCGCGCGGCGAAGTCGCCGTCGGAGCCGCGACCCATCGAGTGGACGAGGTAGTAGGCGACCTCGACGCCCGCCAGCGCCGGACCGAGGGTCTCGGCCTCGAGCACGTCGGCCCGCACCACCTCGCAGCCGGCGTCCTTCAGCCCCCCCGCCCGCTCCGGGCGCCGCGCCAGCGCCCGCACCTCCAGCCCTTCCCCGCGCAGCCGCTTGCAGAGCAGGCCACCAATGTATCCAGTGGCTCCGGCGACCGCGATCACGCGGATCAGCTACCCGAGCGGCCGAAGATCAGCCATACCTCTCGCCGATGATCGCCCGCAACTTCGAGCGATCGTGCCGCGCGTGGACGCGGCGGACCGTGCCGGAACGGGAGCGCATCACCAGCGACTCGGTGGTGGCGCCGGGGCCGCGATAGCGGACGCCCTGGAGGACGTCGCCGTCGGTGACGCCGGTGGCGGAGAAGAAGACGTCGTCGCCGGAGCAGAGGTCATCGGCGGTGAGGACCCGGTCGAGGTCGTAGCCGGCGTCGACGGCGGCGGAGCGCTCCTCGTCGTTGCGCGGCCAGAGGCGACCGATCAGCTGCCCGCCCATCGACTTCAGCGCGGCGGCGGAGATCACGCCCTCGGGGGTGCCGCCGATCCCCCAGAGCAGGTCGACCGGCGAGCGTTCGCTCACCGCCAACAACGAGGCGGAAACGTCGCCGTCGGTGATCAGGCGAATCCGGGCGCCGGCCTCGCGGACTTCCTTCATCGCCTCCTCGTGCCGCGGGCGATCGAGCATGACGACGATCACGTCGCCGACCGAGCCACCCTTGCGCTGGGCGATCAGCTTCAGGGTCTCCGGCAGCGGCCGGTCGAGGTCGAGCAGGTCGGCGATCTCCTCGCCGCCGGCCATCTTCTCCATGTATACGCAGGGACCGGGGTCGAACATCGTCCCCCGCTCGGCGAGGGCGATGACGGCGATCGCGCTCGGCATCCCCAGGGCGCAGAGCCGGGTCCCCTCCAGCGGGTCGACGGCGATGTCGACCGTGGGCAGGCTGCCGTCGCCGATCCGCTCGCCGTTGTAGAGCATCGGCGCCTCGTCCTTCTCGCCCTCGCCGATGACGACCGTGCCGTCCATCGAGACCGAGTCGAGGACGTGGCGCATCGCGTCGACAGCGGCCTGGTCGGCGGCGATCTTGTCGCCGCGACCGACCCAGCGGGCCGAGGCGAGGGCGGCGGCCTCGGTGACGCGGACCAGCTCGAGAGCGAGGTTGCGGTCGGGCTTGGCCGCCGAGCGGGCGGCCCCGGCCTCCTGATCGGTGGACCCCATGTGAGCCGCAGGCTAACGGAACCGCCCTCGTGGACGTATGCACGAAACGGTGCCCAGCTCTAAAGCGGCTATGGCGCCGGGTCGATGAGGACGAGATCATGGGAGCAGCGGAGCTGGAGCGGCTGGGCGGAGAGCTGAGCGCCCGCACCGACGAGGTGGTGGCGCGGATGATGCAGCGCTCCGCCGAGTCCAGCAAGAGACTGGCGAAGGTCGTCGAAGACAGCTTCGAGGACGTCGGCACCGTCTCCACCGTCGCCGTCGCCCGCTGGATGGCCGGCGAGGGAGAGGCGGTTGCCCGCGAGGTCGGACAGGAGTCGTGGCGGATCTTCGCCCAGCTCGCCTCGCAACAGGAGGCGGCGCTGAACGAGGTGACGAAACGCTGCCTGCGCTGGCGCGACTGCACGCTCGAGGTCCTGGGCGAGAGCGCCGCCGACCTCGGCCTGACGGATGGGACGCTGATAACGGCGCGGGCGATGGTCCAGCGCAGCCTCGACGTCACCCTGGTGCGGATGTGCCAGTCCTACGAGGACGAGCGGCAGCGGGCGCACGACGAACTCTCGAGCCGGGAGAAGGAACTCGTCTTCCTCGCCACCCACGATGCCCTGACCGGGCTGCCGAACCGGACCCTGATCCTCGACCGGATCGAGCAGACGCTGCGCCGCTCGCGCCAGAACCAGGAGCCGGTGGCGGCCCTGTTCGTCGACCTCGACAACTTCAAGGCGATCAACGACTCGCTCGGCCACGGCGTCGGCGACGAACTCCTCTGCGCCGTCGCCGAACGGCTGGAGGGGGTGGTCAGGGAGACCGACGCGCTCGGCCGCATGGGCGGCGACGAGTTCGTCGTCGTCGCCGAGGGTCTGTCCTTGGCGGCGGGTCCGGAGCTGATCGCCGAGCGGCTGCTGGAAGCCTTCGGCGAGCCCTTCGCGCTCGGGGAGGAGGGCGAGACGCTGGTCCACGCGAATGCCAGCATCGGCATCGCCACCGGCGTCCGCGAAACGGCGGAAGAGCTGCTGCGCGACGCCGACATCGCCATGTACCGGGCGAAGTGGAGCGGCAAGAGCCGCTACCTGGTCTTCGAGTCCGGGATGGAGGACGAGGTCCAGGCGCGGCTGGAAACCGAGATGGACCTGCAGACCGCCCTCGCCAACGAGGAGTTCTTCCTCGTCTACCAGCCGACCTTCGACCTGCAGACGATGACCCCGACCGGGGCCGAGGCGCTGATCCGCTGGCGCCGGCCCGGTCGCGGCGTGGTCGAGCCGGAGGAGTTCATCCCGCTGCTGGAGGAGTCGAAGCTGATCGTCGACGTCGGCGCCTGGGTCCTGCGCGAGGCCTGCGCCCAGGGGGCGCGCTGGCAGCAGGAGGGGCGGCCGCTCGACCTCTCGGTCAACGTCTCGGCCCTGCAGCTCGACACCGACGAGCTGATCGACGACGTCAAGCTGGCGCTGGCGACGAGCGGGCTGGCGCCGGAGGCGCTGACGCTGGAGATCACCGAGACGACGCTGATGACCGACGCCGAGGAAACGGCGCGGCGGCTGCGCGAGCTGAAGGAGGTCGGGGTGAAGATCGCCGTCGACGATTTCGGCACCGGCTACTCCTCCCTCTCGCACCTGCGTCAGTTCCCGGTCGACGTGCTGAAGATCGACCGCTCCTTCGTCTCCCAGCTCGGTGAGGGAGGCGAGAACGAGATCCTCCTCCACACCCTGGTCCAGCTCGGCAAAGCGCTGGAGATCGAGACCACGGCGGAGGGGATCGAGCGCCCGCAGGACCTCTCGCTGATCCGCGACAAAGAGTGCGACAACGGCCAGGGCTTCCTCTTCACCCGGCCGCTCAGCGCCCAGGACGCCGACTCGTTCTTCAGCCAGTGGTCGCCGAGCAGAAGCTTCGAGGTTCGCAGCTAGCGGCCCGCCGGCGATAGGGTCCCGGGCGATGGATCGCTGGGGCCTGACGCTGCCGCTGCCGGGACTGACGCTCCCCGCCCACGAGGAGCTGGTCAAGCGCGCCGAGGCGGCGGGCTACACCGACCTCTGGACCGGCGAGACGGCGGGGCCGGACGGGTTCACGCCGCTGGCGCTGAGCGCTGGCTGGACCGAGCGGGTGCGGTTGGGAACCGGGATCGTCGGCGTCTTCCAGCGCGGGCCGGCGCTGCTGGCGCAGCAGGCGGTGGCGCTCAGCGACGCCTCTGAGGGGCGGTTCATGCTCGGCCTCGGCTCCTCCTCGGACCGCATCGTCGAGGGCTGGAACGGGATCCCCTTCGAGCGGCCGCTGAGCAAGGTGCGGGAGACGCTCGACTTCCTCGACCCCGTGCTCGGCGGCGAGCGCAGCGAGACCGGCTTCAAGCTGGAAACGGCGCCCCGCTTCGAGGTGCCGATCGTGCTGGCGGCGCTGCGCGGCAAGATGCTCGAGCTGGCGGTCGAGCGAGCCGCCGGAGCCTTCACCAACTTCCTCCCGCTGGGCGGGCTGCCGAAGGTGACCGCGCAGCTGCGGGACGCGCCGAACGGCTTCGAGTTGCTCTGCCGCTTCTTCTGCATCCCCGGCGAGCGCGAGCAGGTCGAGCCCCTCGCCCGCTTCATGTTCTCCTCCTACATCACCGTCCCGGTCTACGCCGAGTTCTACCGCTGGATGGGCTTCGGCGAGCAGATCGGGCCGATGGTCGAGGCCTGGGAGGCCGGCGACCGTCAGGGGGCCGCCGCGTCGGCCCCCTGGGAGCTGATCGAGGACATGTTCATCTTCGGCACGCCCGAGCAGATGCAGCAGCGCCTCGACCAGTTCGTCGCCGGCGGCATCACCCTCCCGATCCTCACTCCGATCACGACGCCGGACAAGCTGGCCGAGACGATCGAGGCGCTGGCGCCAAGCTGAGCAAAGGAGCGGCTAGGGAGGGAGCCGGTGGGGGTCGTTCGGAGCACCTCCGCCGTGAGGGGCGTGGTTGGCTGTCGCCTCAAGAGCTTGTGGCTCGGCTCCATGCTGAGTACCTCACGACCCCCACCGGCTCCCTCCGCGATCGAAGGTGATGAGCGCCGAAGGACGCTGCATCCGATTTTGTGCACAGCGGAGTGGGGCCAAAAACGGAAGCGGCCTCAACAGTCCCCGGCAGACGCGTCTCGTTGAGGGGGCCGGTACTCCTCCGCAGGAATGTTCGGCGAAATGCAATCTGATTCTTGCGGCGAAGCCGCAGCATGTTCTCCCCGAAGCGAAGCGGAGGGGAGGTCAATTCCGGAGGAGGAGTACCGGCCCTCTCCCCCAGCTACTCGTTCTGCAGTTGAGATTGCTCTTCTGCAAGCCGGGCGTAGGCGTCGGGGCGCCGCGTCGTCAGGAAGGGGAAGAGCTCCAGCCAGTCGCGGCGCTGGTCGAGGTCGAGGTCGGCGACGAGGACGGCCGGTTCGTCACGGGGGGCTTGGACGAGGATGCGGCCGTAGGGGTCGGAGATGAAGGAGGAGCCGTAGAAGGTGAGGGGCGGCTCTTCGCCGATGCGGTTGACGGCGACCATGAAGACGCCGTTGGCGATGCCGTTGCCGACGATCACGTGCTGCCAGAGGGGCTGGGTGTCGAACTCGGGGTGGTCGGGCTCGGAGCCGATCGCGGTCGGGTAGACGAGGACGTCGGCGCCCTCGAGGCTGTAGGCGCGGGCGACCTCGGGGAACCACTGGTCCCAGCAGGTCGGCAGGCCGAGCCGGGCGTCGCCGAGGGCGACAAGCGGGAAGGCCTCGCCGTCGCCGGGGCCGGGGCGGAAGTAGCGATCCTCGTGGTAGCCGGCGGTGACCGGGATGTGGAGCTTGCGGGTGCGGGCGATCAGCTCGCCCGCGGGCGAGACGACGATCGCGGTGTTGAAGCCGAGGCCGTCGTCGCCGTCGGCGCGCTCGTACAGCGAGGCGTGGACATGGATGCCGGTGGAGGCTGCCATGCGAGTGGCGAAGCGGAAGGTGCGCCCGCCCGGTAGATCCTCCGGCTCGGCCCCGGCGGACCCGGGGCCGGCCGGGTCGACGGCGAAGTAGCGGCTCAGGGTCAGCTCCTGCAGGCAGACGAGCTGTGCCCCCGCCTCCGCCGCCATCTGGATGCCCTCGCCCAGCGCGGCTTCGTGCTCGTCGGGGTCGGGGTGCCAGCGGTGCTGGACGGCGGCGATCCGGAACGGCGGCCGGCTCGGCTCCCGCGTGCGGGCCGGCGACTCGGGCGGGTCGGGAGCGTGGATCAGGCGGATCTCGTCCACTGGTTCAAGATAGTGGGAGGTGACGGTGACCCTCAAATCGACGCCCGCCGAAGACGGCTTCCGGATGCCGGGCGAGTTCGAGCCGCACAGCGGCTGCTGGATGGCCTGGCCCGAGCGGCCCGACAACTGGCGCCTGGGGGCAAAGCCGGCGCAGGAGGCCTACGCGGCGGTGGCGACGGCGATCGCCGCCTCCGAGCCGGTGACGATGGCGGTTTCCGACGGCCAGTTCGAGCACTGCCGGGCGCTGCTGCCGCCCGAGGTGCGCGTGGTCGAGGTCTCGACCGACGACGCTTGGATCCGTGACCACGGGCCGACCTTCCTCGTCGACGGCGAGGGCGGGCGCCGCGGCGTCGACTGGCGCTTCAACGCCTGGGGCGGAACCGAGGGCGGCCTCTACTTCCCCTGGGACCGCGACGAACGCGTCGCCGCCAAGGTGCTGGAGATCGAAGGCGCCGATCGCTACCGGGCGCCGATCGTCCTCGAGGGCGGCGCGATCCACGTCGACGGCGAGGGGACGGTGCTGACGACCGAACAGTGCCTGCTCAACCCGAACCGCAACCCGGAGCTCTCGCGGGAGGAGATCGAGCGGATCCTGCTCGACTACCTCGGCGCCGAGAAGGTGGTCTGGCTCGGGGCCGGCGTCTTCGAAGACGAGACCGACGGCCACGTCGACAACCTCGCCTGCTTCGCCCGCGCCGGCGTCGTCCTCCTGACCTGGACCGACGACGAGGACGACCCTCAGCAGGCGATCTCACGCGACGCGCGCGAGCGGCTGGAAAACGCGACCGACGCCCGCGGGCGCGCCTTCGAGGTGATCCCCCTCCCCGCTCCCGGCCCGCTGCAGATCTCAGCCGAGGAGGCCGGAGGGGTCGACGCCGGCGAGGGCACCCAGCCGCGCCGCGCCGGCGACCGTATGGCCGCCTCCTACGTCAACTTCTACCTCGGCAATTCGCGGATCGTCTGCCCGCTGCTCGACCCCCGCCACGACGACGAGGCGGAGGCGATCCTCCGCCGCGTCTTCCCCGAGCGCGAGGTGGTCGGGGTGCCGGCGCGCGAGATCCTCCTCGGCGGCGGCAACATCCACTGCATCACTCAGCAGGTGCCGCGAGGCTGAGCGCGTAGTCGCCGGCGGCGTCGGTGAACCAGCCGCGCAGCTCGAGCCCGGCGCCGTCGTAGGCGGCGGCGATCCGCTCGCGGGTGAACTTCGTCGAGATCTCGGTCCGCATCTCCTCTTCGCAGGCGAAGTGGATCTCGAGGTCGAGGCCGGCGAGGCGCACGTCCTGGTCGACGAGCGAGCGCAGGCGGATGTCCATCCGCTCGGCCTCCTCGTCGTAGCGGGCGACGTGGGCGAAGGCGTCAAGGTCGAAGTCGGCCCCGAGCTGGCTGTTCAGCACCGCGAGCACGTTCTTGTTGAACTCAGCGGTGACGCCGGCGGCGTCGTCATAGGCTGACTCGAGCCGCGCCCGGTCCTTGATCAGGTCGGTGCCGAGCAGGAGGTGGTCGCCGGGACCGAGCAGGGCCCTGATCCGCTCGAGGAAGGCGTGGCGCTCGCGCGGGTAGAGGTTGCCGATCGTGCCGCCGAGGAAGGCGATCA
>Ga0070712_100002613_pt1 | contig 11125 bp, 7 predicted proteins | sample LARL81metaG_FD_71396 | JGI IMG/M metagenome (GOLD analysis project Ga0070712, IMG submission 71396) | Corn, switchgrass and miscanthus rhizosphere microbial communities from Kellogg Biological Station, Michigan, USA - LAR L8-1 metaG | ecosystem: Host-associated > Plants > Roots > Rhizosphere ...
GGCGCCCCTTTCCTGACACCGCTTCAAGTGCGTGTCGCTAATAACGGAGCTGGTGTGCAGGGCATAACCGTCACGTTCACTGCCCCCAGTTCGGCAGCGAGCGGCACTTTTGCGAACGGAACGAGCACGGAATCAGACGTCACGGACCCGGACGGAGTTGCGACAGCATCAACCTTTACCGCGAACGGCATCCCTGGACAGTATCAGGTGATGGCCTCGATCTCGGGCGGAGCAAGCGGCGCGTTGTATTTGAGTAATTTAGACCCCGGGTTTCACGTGATAAGTGGGACGCCGCAGACAGCTACCGTGGGATCGTCATTTGCACTGCCATTACAGGTCAGCGTCGAGGACCCCAAGGGTAACCCGTTGGCCGGGGTTTCTGTAATGTTTAGCGCCCCCTCCACAGGCGCCACTGCGACATTTGTCGGCGGCGTATTCAGCGAAACCGATGTTACCGACTCTAACGGCTTCGCGACCTCTTCTACCGTCACCGCGAATTCGATCGCCGGAAATTTTTCAGTCACTGCAACGGTGTCGGGATTTGCACCGGTCACCTTCAACCTCACGAACCAGACCGCCGCAGCGGCAGTCGTTCCAACCAAAGGCACGCCCCAGAGAACCGCAATAAGCTCGAATTTTTCGACGAATCTGATAGCTAGGGTTCTGGATGCTCACGGGAATCCGCTGAGCGGCGTTTCGGTGACCTTCGCGGCCCCAACCTCGGGAGCCACCGGAACGTTCCCCAACGGCGCGACTGTCAAAACAGACTCCAACGGGAATGCGACCGCGCCGTTCATGGCGAACTCGACCGTCGGTGCGTACAACGTCACCGCCAATGTAGGCAAGCTGGCACCCGCCAAATTTGCCCTCATGAATACGCCGGCAGGGGTCACCGCCTACACCTTCTATCTGAGCGGGCAAGAGGCTATTAATTTCCAGAGCCACTTGAACTTCTACGCGGTCGCAGGCGCGATCCTGGTTGATCCAAACGGAAACGTCACAGGAGGAGAAGAAGACTACAACGACGCCGATGGCTTCACATTCACCAACATCGGTATTACGGGTGGGTCGCTTTCATTCGCGAATGGCGACCCTGCCGGCCAGGGAACGCTGACTCTCGTCACGAACAATAGTCAGATTGGTGTGAGCGGTACAGAGACCTTCAAGGTGCAGTTCGTGAATACAAATCATGCCTTAATCGTGCAGTTCGACGATTCCGCGACCGCGAGCGGAAGCATGGATGTTCAGATTCTGGGTAACCCAAGCGGTGGATATGCGTTTACGCTCACCGGGGTAGATCCCTCCTATGCTCCGGTTGGATTTGGCGGTGTTTTTGCCACCAGCGGTACGCGGTCTACCACACAATGGAAGGGAACTATCGATGTCGCCGACGGGAATCCCCTCCTCGGCGTCGTAAGGGGAGTTCCTTTCAAGGCTGGCTTAGGCTCGATGGACGCGTACGGGCGTGGGATCATGGCGCCGATCAGCATTCCAATCAGCGGATTGCCCCCTCTGAACATAAATATCGCGTATTACCAGGTAGGCCAGAAAGCGATGCGTCTGATTGACATCGATCCCACGGTCGCTGCCGCGGGCTCGGCCTTCGCTCAAGGAACGAACGCGTTCGCCGCCAGCAATGCTGGCCTGGGGCAATCTGTTTTCGCAGTTGCCGGCAACACGAACGTCATGAATAGCACGTTCTTTGTGACGCTCGGCCAATTCTCGACGAGCAACACGTCTTCGCAGATCGCTAACCTTACTGGTGTAGCGGACGAAGATGAACTAGCCCAAAAAATTAAGAATGCCTCCCCCATTAGCGGTACATACCAGGTTCAGTCCAACGGATACGGTAACTTGGCCATCACCTCGGCAAATCTTGGAAAGGTAACGAGTTTGGCGTTGTATTTGACCGATCCCACTCTGAACCTGAGTGATCCCAATAATTCGGCGAACGGAGGCGGTGGGGCATTGCTGCTCGAGCTGGACACCGCTTTGACTGGTGGGATCGGGATAATCACTCCGCAAACGGATACGTCAACCAACAGCTTCGCCGGCAATTACGCTGGCGGGTGGCAGGACGTAAATCAACTTGACGGCGTTCCATTCCCTCGTGAATTCGACACTGTGTCTCAGGGCTCGATGGTCGCTAACGGCAATATGAGCCTGATCGGCGTGGTGAGTGATCCGTTCGAAACGTTGACCAGCGCGGGGACGCTGTCGACTGGCGATACGTTCACAACGATCCCGCAGGTTGACACCGCCCATCTGGGCTCCGGCCGCTACACCATGCTGGAGGCGAACAAACCGGAAAATCCGCTGGATTGCATCCTTAACTTTGGAACCGGCGTGTTCACCAACTTTGAGACCGTTATGTATCAGGTCAGCGGAACTCAGTTGTTCTGGTATCAAAGAGCGATTGAGCCCCTCAGACCCGCTCAACTTTTCCTCGGACCACTCGAGCAGCAAGGCTCGCTCGACGGGATTCCAGCCGCAAGAAAGAGCGCCGGAAGGCTGAAGCCAACCAAAGCTGATGCCTCGGGGAATAAATCGAGTGCAGAATAGGACGTCGTAAAACCACAAAGCCGGGCTGGTTGGCCCGGCTTTCCTATTGTGGAACTGGTTATTGGTTGGTTCAACCGCCAAGCCAGTCGCTATGAAACTCCCTGTCACCGCGTCTTCTTTCCCAGCTTCCTGCGAAAGCTAACGCAATCAAAGTTACCGGATTTTGGGATCTTGTCTTTGAAACCTTGAAACCTGCCTCTACATCACCATCGCCAGGTTCTCCAATTCGTACTGGAGCACCGGGATCGCACATCCGGCCATCTCGACTCGACCAGCTGCGTCGAGAGCTGCGGTGGGAGAAACCCCGTACCCACGGCCCATCAGGAACACGCGGAGCAGTTCAGCAGCTTCGTAGGAGTCGATCATGCCGCCCTGCAGCAAGTCGCTCCGTAAAGCCGCCAGCTCAGTCATAGTGAATCTGTCTTTATCGTTGTTTGCCTTCTCGTATGTCATGGCCGTCATCACCTCCGATTCCGACCTCAGTTACCCCATTAGACTCAACGTCTGCTGTCTAAGTTGCATGCAATTGGCATGCCGTAGTTTCCGTACAACCTAAGTACGAATCAGGAGTGCTTCCGGATTCTGTAACCCTAGTGAATATCCGAGCTTGCAGGAAGCGCTGTAGAAACGAAGGGACGCGGAGGTTTCCAAAGTACCTGCCAGTAATGTGGAAACTGACACAAAGTGTCGTTAGCGTGGTGATTCTCGGCCAGAGATGGTGGTAATTGGACAGAATGCGAAAGGAAGGCGAAGCTTGGGGTGCTAGGGCTCGACCTTAGCTTCATCGATGAGCATGATTGGCAGGCCGTCCCGAACCGAATAAACGCGATAGCACAGTCTACACTTCAAGCTCTCGGGACTCTGGCGGTACTCGAGTTCCGCCTTGCAAGCTGGGCAGACCAGCATTTCGAGAAGGTCTTTGGATAGCATAGTTTCGGAATTATACGGTAGGGGCTCGAACGCAGTTTGACCTAGCCTGGACCGTCGACTTTTCGACGCATGATTTCGGATTCCGCGCTTTGGTCTCCCAGGTCTTACCGCAAGTTCGGCTCCTCCGCCAGTGTAAGATTCTAGACAGAAACGAAATTATGTCTGCTCTCATCCTGGATGGTACGAAGATCGCGCAACAGATCCGCGGCGAAGTGTCTGCGGAGGTAAAGACGCTGGCGGCAGCCGGGATACGCCCGGGGCTGGCCGTTCTGTTGGTTGGGCACGTTCCGGCCTCGGAGATTTACGTCCGAGGCAAGGTGAAGGCTTGTGAAGAGGTTGGCATTTACAGCGAGAAAGTGACTCCGCCAGAGAGTGTCACTACCGGAGAACTGCTGCGGCTGATTGAAGACCTGAACCGCCGGGAGGAGATTGACGGCATCTTGGTACAACTTCCGCTGCCCGCGCAGGTCGATTCAAAAAAGGTCCTGCTGGCGGTCGATTCTGCCAAGGATGTCGATGGATTTCACCCCATGAACGTCGGGTTCCTCTCAACCCAGCGGCCCGGACTCGTGCCGTGCACGCCAGCTGGGGTAATGGAGATACTGAAGCGGAGTAATATTCCGGTCGCCGGAAGCGAGGCCGTCGTGGTTGGCCGCAGCGATATCGTCGGCAAACCCGCCGCCATGCTGTTGACGAATGCCAACGCGACCGTCACGGTCTGCCATTCCAGGACGCGAGATCTTCCGGCAGTTTGCCGAAGAGCCGACATCCTGGTCGCAGCAATCGGACGAGCGGGCATGATCACGCGTGACTTTGTAAAACCGGGCGCGACCGTAATCGACGTCGGAATGAATACCGTGACCGATCCGGCGGAGCTCCAGCGATTTTTCTCAGGCAATGGCAAGAGGGAAGAGACATTCCGCAAAAAGGGTTCAACTCTGATCGGCGATGTGCATCCCGAGGTAGCTGAGATCGCTGGAGCCCTCACGCCGGTCCCGGGAGGCGTAGGCCCGCTGACCATCGCGATGCTCATGTACAACACGGTCAAAGCGGCCAAGATGCGGCGAGGCAGCAGAGTTCCGGAACTGTCGCGGGTCTGAACTTTAGGACGGACCCACAGAGAAGAGATTAATGATTGTCGATTGCTGATTATCGGTGGGCGTGCGCGGTGTTAGGTTTTCAATCAACAATCATCAATCAACAATCAGAAATTTTTCTAGCCAGGAGTTTCCCGAAATCCATGCTGAAAGTCGGCCTCACTGGCGGCATTGCCGCAGGGAAGTCCGTAGTCGGAGAAATGTTCACCGCGTTGGGCGCGCACTTGGTTCAGGCCGATCGGATCGCGCACTCGCTCATGCAGCCGGGGGAGCCAGTCTACAATGAGGTTGTCCGGCATTTTGGCCGCGAAATTCTCAGTCCTGACGGCAGTGTGAATCGCGCCAAACTGGCCGAGTTAGCGTTCGGCTCGCCTGCAGATGGAGAACAGAGACGAACTTCGAGAATCGAGGAACTGAACCGCATTGTGCATCCCGCGGTAATTCGCAGTCAGGAAGAATGGATGCAAGCGATCGGCGCGCAGGATCCTGATGCCATCGCAATTGTTGAAGCTGCACTTCTCATCGAGGCTGGGGCGGCGAAGAGATTTGACGCCCTGATCGTGGTAACCTGCAATGCCGAGCAGAGAGCGGAGCGATTCGCCAGGCGCCAGAAAGTGGATTTGCGAACCGCGCGCGCAGAAGTGACGCGCCGCATGGCCGCTCAACTGCCGGACGAGGAGAAGATCAAGCTGGCCGACTATGTCATCGACAACTCCGGTTCGCTCGCAAGAACACAGGAAAATGTCCGCTCGGTCTGGCAAGACCTAAAGAGTCATCTCGTAAAACTGATCTGAACCGGCTCGGCTTCACACAGGCTGCGGAAAAACTCGTCGATGCCGGCACCACCGTGGAAGAGCGGCGCTTCAGCGTCGCGTAAGGCGTTTAGAATCGTTCGAGCTTCAGCCCTGGTGGTTGCGTTTCGCGCCCCGGGGGAGGCGATTTTCCGCAGCCTCTTCGCGGCTCCGATAAAGATGCTCCGAGGCGCTTCGTATCAGGGCACGGCTTCACAGCCGTGCCGAATCGATGCGAAAAAGAAAGGGCTTTAGCCCCTGAGGAACTCCACAGCTGCTCATCAGGCTTGCGCAGGATGTACTGGCTAAGTCGAGGCTTGTGAGCACTCCGTGCCTCCGTGTCTCCTTGGTGAGGTTAAAATTAAGAGGAACCTTTCCTTTTCCCGGAATCGTATAAGTTCGTGTAGTCAGGATCGGAGCGGTATTCAAGTATGAAACTGGTGCGTCCGTTAATCTTCGCGGTGGCTCTTGCCGGGGCGTTTTTCTATTTCACGACGTGGCGTTCGAACCCGGTCGCCGGTTCGCATCCGGACAACTGGTTCTCACGCCCGGCTCAGGTAGAGATTACCGAAGCTGCTCCCGGAGAATCCCTGGACGGCGAAGAACAAAACAATATCTCCGTGTACAGGCGGAACATTCCGTCAGTGGTGAACGTCACGTCGCGTGCTTTGACCTATGACTTCTTTTATGGGCTGATTCCACAAGATGGCCAAGGCTCAGGATTCGTCATCGACAAGGATGGCCATATCCTGACGAATTATCACGTCATTGCCGACGCCCGGCAGGTGAAAGTCACTCTGCACAACCGCAAGAGCTATACGGCAACCGTTGTGGGAACGGATCCGGCGCACGATCTGGCAGTCATTCAGATCAAGGCCCCTGAACTGGTTCCGGCGGTTCTGGGCGACTCCCGCAATTTGCAGGTCGGTCAAAAGGTGTATGCCATCGGCAATCCATTTGGCCTGGCCGGGACGATGACGCGAGGAATTGTCAGTTCCATTCGTCCCGTACGCGAGCCGAACGGTGCATATATCGATGAGGCCATTCAGACGGATGCTGCCATCAACCCGGGGAACTCCGGCGGACCGCTTATGAACTGGCACGGCGACGTCATCGGCATCAACACCATGATTCTTTCCCAAGTCGGCCAGAATGCCGGGATCGGATTTGCCATCCCTATCAATACGGCCAAAGCCGTGTTGAACGATCTGCTGACTCTTGGGCGCGTGCGGCGTCCTGCGCTAGGGACGCGCACGATTGCGATTAGCCCGGAGTTAGCCGATGAGCTTGGATTGCCGATCGACCACGGATTGCTGATCATCGGAGTCGTGCCCGGAAGCGCCGCCGATCAGGCCGGCTTGCATGCTGGAAACGAGCGCGCTTACCTCGGCAACACTCCTATCATGTTAGGAGGCGATCTGATCGTGGCCATCGACGGCCAGAAGATCGAGGACCAGGACGATCTCACCCAGATGATGGACAATCACCGCGCCGGCGACTCGGTCAAAGTCACGATCTACCGCGGCAAAAAGAAGATGGATGTTACGGTGGAACTCGGCGAGGCGCGCCAGCAGGTGTAAAAGGCCTCCGCCTTTTTCCTGTCCGGCTTCCGGGCTTACGCTTTTTGCATTGAAAGGCCGATCGATTTTGGATACTCTGTGCCCCTGCTTATGACCGCCGTCCTTTAATTCGGCCCCGCATTGCGAGCGGCGCATTCGTGTGCGTCGCTATGACTTGGTTTCTGTCTCAACCCAGAGAGGACATTCCAATGGAATTCGTTGATAAGGCGCTCGCACGCCGCTTGGAGTCGTGCGAGGAAATGCCGCAGGTGTATTACTCGCGGGAGTTCAAGAAATCGCGGCCAGAAATCGGAGCAGCCGAAGAAGAAATTTGCGGCGGACACATGGTCTTTGCCGGGCTGGGATCGCCTATCGGCCGGGCTACGGGCATGGGGTTCGATCTGCCATTAACGGCTCTGGACCTCGACCGTATCGAAGCGTTCTATCGCAAACATAAAGCTCCTTCGCAGGTTGATCTCACTCCGCTGCATGGACCAGAAATATTCGAAATGTTCAAGGAGCGAGGCTACGCAATCGCCGAACTCAACAACGTGCTATATCGAAGGCTGGATCCAAAAGAAGAATTCCCCGATCCTCCCGAGCACTACGAGATTCGACGATCGCCAGCCGACGAGGCCGAAATTACTGGGATGATCGTCGAGAGTGCATTCTTCCCTGATGGCGCGCCCGAAGCCTTTCGCGGGCTGATTGCTCCGCTCTATCAAATGGAGAATGCGCTCGCCTTCGTCGCAACCGTTAACGGTAAGCCGGTTGCCTGCGGGACCGGTCTGGTAATTCCAGAGCACAGAGTCTTCGCACTGTGTGGAGCGGGCACGCTAAGCAACTTTCGCGGACGCGGCCTGCAAACGGCCCTCCTGCGGGCGCGCATGAAGGCGGCACGCGATGCCGGATGCGAATACGCCGTCGTCGTGACCCCGGGTGGAACGATCTCCCAGCGCAACGCCGAACGGCTAGGACTTCGAGTCGCGTACAGCAAAGTCACAGTCATCAAACAAACGGTGTCGTAATTGCTAAAAGGGACTTTGGTTCGGAGGGGCTGCGGAAGTTGAAACAGAGTCCTCTTGCTCTACGAACTTCGCGGGTTGTATCAGGGCACGGCTTCAGCCGTGCCAAAGAGATGCGAACAAGAAAGGGCTTTAGCCCCAAGGGATTAATATCCAACCTCCAGAATTGCGATTCTGCTCCCGACAATTGCATAGTAGAGCAATGTCTCAAGATGTCTTTACATTCCAAGGCCAGCGCATCCGCCTGGAGCCGCTGGAACTCCGTCACATTGACGGACTCGCTCAAGCTTCGGCCACCAATCGCGAGCTCTATCGCTGGAGTCCGGTTCCATGTGGAAAAGCCGAGACTGCTCAGTACGTCGAAACCGCTCTGGCGTGGCAGAAAGCGGAGACCGCCGTGCCGTTCGCGATCGTCTCCGTCGATGACAACACCATTATTGGATCAACTCGTTTCTGGAACATCGAGCGTTGGGCTTGGCCGCCGGGACATCCGTTACACGGCCGCAACGTCCCGGATGCCTGCGAGATCGGCTACACCTGGCTGGCAAGTTCTGCAATTCGTACCGGAGCCAACACCGAAGCCAAGCTACTCATGCTGCGGCACGCCTTCGAGGTCTGGCGGGCCCTACGTGTCTGTTTTCATACCGACTCGCGAAACCAGCGCTCCCGGACTGCCTTGGAACGCATTGGCGCGAAATTTGAAGGGGTTCTTCGCGCGCACCGCATGGCTGCGGATTTCATCCCGCGCGATTCCGTGCGCTATTCGATCATTGCCTCAGAGTGGCCGGGAGTTCGCCATCGGCTGATTGGACTCCTGAACGGGCGCAGACGCTAAACTGCAATCCCGATCACGCCACGCTGGCCGCGAAGAATTCCGCGATCTGTAAAACCTCTTCGCCCCTCAAATGCAGCTCCGCCGCGCGCATTACGCCATCGGCCTGTTTCGCATTGCGCGCCCCAACGATGGCACCCGTTACGGCAGGGTTTTGCAGCGTCCACGCAATCGCCACCTCTCCGGGCGTACGCCCATGATTCCTTGCGATCTTTTCCAGCAGATCAACCAACTCCAGATTGCGCGATAGATTTGGCTCGTTGAAATCAGCGTGCCGCCTGCGCCAGTCATCGTCGGGCAGGTTCGAAATTCGCTCGCGAGTCATCGCTCCCGTGAGCAATCCCGAACCCATCGGTGAATAGACAATTACGCCGATGCTGTACCCTTGGCAATAAGGCAGAATCTCCGCTTCAACCTCGCGATGGATCAGCGAATATCGCGGCTGCAGCGAAGTGATGGGCGCGATGGCGGCTGCGCGCTTCAATTGGTCCACATTGAAGTTCGAAACCCCAATCCAGCGCACTTTGCCTTCGCGCTTCAATTCCGCCATCGTGCTCCAACCCTCTTCCAAGTCGGCAGAGTCCGGATTCGGTGGCCAATGGATCTGGTACAAGTCGATGACGTCGACCCCCATCCGGCGAAGGCTGCTCTCGACTTCCTCGCGAATCGATGCTGACTTCAAAATTGTTCGTAATTGCCCGCTCTCATCCAGGCGTCGCACGCACTTCGTGAAGACATATGGCCGGGGACCGCGCCAGCTCTTCAACGCACGCCCAACGACTTCCTCGGAATGTCCCAGACCGTAAACGGCAGCGGTGTCGATCCAGTTGACTCCGAGCTCCAGGGATCGGTGAATCGCCGATATGGAATCGTTCTCGTCCTGCGGTCCCCAGGCAAACTGCCAACCCGAACCGCCGATCGCCCATGCGCCATATCCAACCGGAGTGATCTTCAAATCGGAATTACCCAGAGTACGCACCTGCATTAAGGTCTCCTTTCACACTTCGATTCAGCGGGACCGAACTCGATGCATTCAAAATCATAAACATTCAGTAAAGAAAATTTGCTGAACCAATCGTTCGGCATGCCAGCCCACCTTTGAACCCCGGCCCCTGTCTCTGATAATCGAAACTGGAAATGAAACTGAAAACTGAAACTGAAAACTGACGGCTAACGACTGACGACTGACGACTGAATTCCCCCATTTGACTCCAGCGCGCACCTCGTCTAGCCTCAGAATTCCGTCTAGTTGGCAGCTTTCCCAAACCTCGGCATGCGATTTTCACATAAAACAGCACTTCTGGTCAGCCTAACCGCCTGGATCGTTACCGTCGCCTGCCTGGCCTCCACTTCGCCCGTCCCGGCCGAACATGCCATGGTAGTCAGCGTTCACCAAATCGCGTCCGAGGTGGGCATCGATACCATACGCGCCGGCGGCAATGCAGTAGACGCCGCGGTGGCAACGGGCTTTGCCTTGGCCGTAGTTCATTCTCCCGCGGGAAACATTGGAGGCGGCGGATTCATGCTTATCCGCCTGGCCGATGGATCCAATCATTTTCTGGATTATCGCGAGAAGGCCCCCGCCGCGGCTACTCGTGACATGTATCTCGACTCACAGGGTAACGTTATCCCTGGCGCCAGCGAGATTGGGTACAAATCGATCGCGGTGCCGGGATCTGTTGCCGGCCTGGTCTATGCCGAAAAAAAATACGGCAAACTGACGCTGAAACAGGTGATGGCCCCCGCAATCAAGCTGGCGCGTGAAGGATTTGCCCTTACCTGGGTTGAAGCCCATGACATGCATGACTCCCATCTGGCGAAGTTTTCGGAATCACGCCGGATCTTTCAGCGCAACGGGGACTACTACAAGCCAGGAGAGATTTTCCGCCAGCCAGATTTGGCCCGGACGCTCGAACGAATCTCCGCCAATCCGGATGACTTTTACCACGGATCCCTGGCCCGGGAACTCGCAGCAGCCATGCAGAAAGGTGGAGGCCTCATCACTGTGGACGATCTTGCGCACTACGAAGTGAAAGAGCGCGAGCCGATTCGAGGAACCTACCGAGGCTACGAAGTCGTTAGCGCACCTCCACCCTCGTCGGGCGGGACAGTTTTGGTCGAATCGCTGAACATCCTTGAAGGCTACGATCTCGCGAAGCTGGAGAATCGTTCGGCGGAGTCGATTCACCTCACCGTCGAGGCATTCCGACGCGCCTTCTTCGATCGCGCTGAATTTATGGGCGATCCCGATTTTTCGAAGATCCCCGTCTCGCAGTTAATCGACAAAAGATATGCAGCCGCCTGGCGCGACACTATCGATTTCGAGCAT
>Ga0070712_100002617_pt1 | contig 11120 bp, 12 predicted proteins | sample LARL81metaG_FD_71396 | JGI IMG/M metagenome (GOLD analysis project Ga0070712, IMG submission 71396) | Corn, switchgrass and miscanthus rhizosphere microbial communities from Kellogg Biological Station, Michigan, USA - LAR L8-1 metaG | ecosystem: Host-associated > Plants > Roots > Rhizosphere ...
GCATCTTCCCATCCATTGGCTTGCCAACCGCCGATGGAGCCCGAGTCTTGAAGATTATTTAGATAGATCGCGAGTTTATTAAGACCCACGAGCCCCGGGCGGGACAGTGTAAACGTGCACAAAAACCCGCCACCCTGAGGGATAGGCTCAGGATCAGCAACGAAGTCCGCCCTAGCCGTACCAATGGCTGGTGCAGAAGCATCGTTGGTCGCTTGGGGAACCGGAGCGATAACTTTGTCGGACGGACCTGATACCTTAACCTTCGACTTGTCGGTAGGGCCAGGAGTCTGTGGGGCTTGCTGCGTCCTCTTAGTAGCTTTTTTATTCCCTTTGCGCCGTGCTGGCTTTGCCGATTTTTCGCGTGATACGTGAGAATCTTGTTTCGACTGCTCAGCTCGCTGTTGGTTCTCCGCATCGGTAAATTCGTCACTCGTTCCGCTCGCCATGTAGGCCATTTCCTCCATTCAAAGGTAGGTGGACGTAACAACGAAAAGGGTTCGAAAAATGACACGGCAATCTCGCTCATGTTGACGCAGTCGGAGAGGCGCAAGGTTCCCGAAAGGGACCAGGGACCTCTGCTTGGAACTTCCAACGCAACCGAATGGCCTTGAGAAGGAGGTTCGTGCCGCCATGATGTTTCAATTAACTTTAGGTTTGCGCGGACGATCTGGCGTAGGCGCCTGATCGTACCTGGGTTCGCGTCCCCGATGGCGGTGCTGTCCATCATCACCGGCGGCGGCAAATGGGTGGAAATGACCATTCCAGCCGACCCGCCTCGACCCTTGGCCGCGCGGTGGTTCAATGCAAAAAAGGTGAGGGGGTTCGCCGGTCTCAGCACAGCGCCAGAACTTCCGCTCCGCGGTCAGGAGCAGATGCTGGTAGAGCGCTGGCCCAGCCGGTTCACCGACAACGTCGAATGGTGCGGAACCTTGTCGTCGAGATCGAGCTTGCAGAACCAGCGGTAAGCAAGGTGCAGCGCTACTTCCTGGCACAGCCGGCGCTCGTGACGAATGCCATAGCAATAACCTACCAGGAGCATCCGGATCATCAGCTCGGGATCAACCGAGGGCCTCCCGCTATCGCTGTAAAACGCCCTTAGCTGTTGGTGCAAATCGGCCAGAACAGCGGTCGCGAATACATTGATCCGCCGCAACAGGTGGTCAGTCGGGATCATCTCGTCGAGACTAAACTCATAAAAGAGCTGCCCCCCGATCTCGGTCCTGCCGCCCCATCATCGCCGACTCTCCAGCCGCCTCTTAAGCAGGAATCACTGTTCGCTCGGCTCCTCAAGCCCTTTTTCGACAGCATCGACCCAAACCAGACTCTCTCCTTGCGCGCCACTTACGCTTCCTAGCACCTCGAAGTCCCGGGAAGCAGGCCAATCGCTTTGTGGGCGCTCGCGCGGGCGCCAACCAACCCCGCGAAGGGACGGATCATTGAAGGCAATGAAAGTGCCGCTCTGGTCACCGTGAGCTTAGCGAGATTGGCCCACCACCACCGATATGGCCTCGACCGAAGCGCCGCTGATCTGCAGCGCGATCGGACTTGACGCAATCTCGAATCGAATTGTCTTCCGCAAACCGGGGCAGTCGCTGCGGCCGCTGCTTCCGATAGATCGCGCGTAGCCGCCGTTCTGTACGACATCGACCCAAGCCTCATCGGAAAGTGTGACTTGGTAAATGCCCGCTTGTGGCGGAGCTGGAAGGCGCACAAAACCCGCGCGCCAATTCTCGATGCGCGGCTTGCGTTCAGGCGGCATCACGAACACAACCTCGTCGGGCAGGCGTAGGAGCAGCTTAAACGCCTGGCCCGGGCCAGGTTCGATGGAATCCCCGGAGGCTAGGGTTGGCTGGCCCTGTGCAATTAGTGCTTCGCGTTCTTGCGAGACTGGCCAGGCGAATTTCCCACAACCATCTTCGGCCAGAGCGGCGCTTGTGCAAATCCACAACGTGAGAGCACAAGCAAGCGTCGGGCGCTTCTTCAATCCCCTCCTGCCTGGAAATCCTCCACGCGTAGGAGCGCGCTCTACCACGCCTTCAACCGTTCGGATCGTTTGCGTTCGGGTAGAAAAGCCTTTCGCCATCGATTTTGTAATCCGCGATCGTCTTCTGTCCATCGGGCGAGACAAGCCAATCGACGAACTGCTCTCCAAGCTGTGCCTGCACATTGGGGCATTTCTGCGGGTTCACCAGGATCACGCCGTACTGGTTGAACATGCGCTTGTCCCCTTGCACGACGATCTCAAGGTCGCCCTTGTTCTCGAAATGGAGCCAGGTGCCGCGGTCGGAGAGTACGTAGGCGTTGCTCGCCTGCGCAATATTGAGCGCGGCGCCCATGCCCTGGCCGATCGATTTGTACCGGTCGCCATGGTCCTTCTCGATATCGATGCCCGCGTCCTGCCAGAGCTTCAGCTCGGCGGTATGCGTGCCTGAGCGGTCGCCGCGGGAGATGAATGGCGCGTTGGCATCTTTGATCTTGCGGAGCGCCTCCGCAATGTTCTTCATCCCGTTGACATGCGCCGGGTCGCTCTTTGGCCCGACCAGGATGAAGTCGTTGTACATCACTGGAAATCGCTTCACACCGTAACCTTCGTTCACGAATTTTTCTTCTTCCGCCTTGGCGTGCACTAACACGACGTCGGCGTCGCAACGTCGGGCGGTGTCGAGCGCTTGGCCCGTGCCTTGCGCAACGACCTTCACGGCGATGCCGGTCTTCTCTTGGAACTTTGGCAACAGATATCCGAATAATCCGGAGTCCTCCGTCGAGGTTGTCGAGGCGACCGCGATGGACTTGTCCTCGGCGCGAGCATACGGACCTACGACCGCTACGGCAGCGAAGGTCGCTGCTGCGATCAGTACACGCAAGTTGGTCATGGTATTATCTCCAACTACAACGCCAGGCAGATAGCCTTACCTCTGTCTACTCAAGCCAGCTTGCCTACGCCAGTTCATAGTTCTGCCGAGTGCGTTTGCCTTCGATCGAGAATTGGGGAATGGGTGACAATGTGCGCCTATAGCCTCGGGCTATGGGGCAAAATTAAGTGGACGTGCAAAGAGAGACTCTGTCTGCTCGGGGGTGTGGCGGCGTCGCCACAAGAAGTGGTCTGTTGAACGCACTCCATCGTAGAAGGCTTGACCTGACCTCACAGTAGACGTCAAGGTTCTCGGTATTTTCACATGGACATAACGTATCATCGAAGAGTTAAGGGGCTTCGATGTCGAAGCGCAATTTGAGGATATTTATTTTCTCGCTGGGACTTTCCGGAACGGCTCATGCGGCTGATCTTCCTACGAAGACGCCTGATGCGCCGCCATCAACTGCGCCCTCCTGTTTCAGCAGTTTTTGGGACTACATGAACGCTTCGGTTAAGGATTGTCCGTTGCGCTATGGACCCATCACGCTCTATGGGACACTGGACGGCGGCTACGGCTACGAGCTCTGGGGCGCCCCGGTTGGCCAAAATGCCGACAAGCCCAATTACGCCATTCAGAGGAGCAGCGGAAATACGCATTGGCTTTGGTCGCCCAATGGAATCAGCACATCGACCATCGGGCTCCGATTGGCGCAACCGATCGGCAACGGATTTGAGATCGTCGGCGTCGCGGAAGCCGGCTTCAATCCCTACTCCTTGCGCCTGATCAATGGACCCCAATCACTGGCCGATAACAACCTATACGCGCCCATCAACCAGACGACCCACTTCGATTCGGCCCGCGCTGGCCAGTGGGACAACGGGCAGGGCTACATCGGCGTAAGCAATAAGGATTACGGCACGCTCACCTTCGGCCGAACCACTTTGCTCTCTCAATCCGCGCTCGGTGCCTATGATCCTGTAGCGTCGATCGCATTTTCCCAGATCGGTTTCACTTCTCTCTATACAACCTTCGGTGATAGTCCAAGCTCCCGCATCAACACCGCCCTGACATATCGTTTGACTTACGAGGATTTCCGGATCGCTGCGCAGGCGCAGATCGGTGGCTATGACCAGGGAAATGCCGCAGGCAACCAATATCAGGCGCAGATCGGAGCAGATATTGGTAAGTTCTCCTTCGACGCGATAGCTGACTACGCACGGAACGCCTTGACGTTTCAGACCTTCGGGGGCGCGACGCTACCGGCCGGCTTTGACCCCGATTCGATCCTCAAGGCGACGGCCTTCAATACTGGTGGCGTCGAGTTGCTGGGTCGCTACCAATGGGAGAAATTCAAGTTCTACCTTGGTTACATCTATTCGCGGTCCGTTAATCCAAGCCAGACGTCCTTTCCGTTTGGCGTTCCGACGATCGCGCAAGGGATCATCGTCCCACCCGGATTCGTCACCACCAATGCCTATACAGTGCCGCGCACGCTCAACACTGTCTGGACGGGTTTCCGCTATTCGGTGACGAAGACTGTAGACATCGCTTCCGGTGTCTATTGGGAAACTCAAAATGACTACCTCGCTCCGCCCGCCGTCTGCACCGGTTCCGGCAGGGCGACCAGTAGCTCCAAATGTGCTGGCGGCCGGTATTCCTATTCCTTCCTGGCCGAGTACCGGCCGGTGCCGCGTATCACTGTCTATGGCGGTGTGATGGTATCGAACGTCCATGGTGGTGTCGCAAGCGGATACCAGCACACGCAAAACATCGCCCCGACTGTTGGCACGCGCTTCCTCTTCTAATGCCCGTTCAGCCGGGGTTTCCGTCGATGCAGCCCTTATTGCAATCGTCTGGATCACGGCTCAGTCCATCATTGTCACCGTCTCCTGTGTGAGGATACGGCGTGAACGGGCGATGCACCGTGTCCTGCGTGCTATTCTGCACGGCCGGGACGGGCCGTTTTTTGGCTGGTTGTGTCGCGTGGTGGCTTCGTACCGGAGCATTTTGCTGTACCGGCGCGGTTTCGGTCGCGGCGGGCACCGAGACGACGATCATCAGGACGAACCCAAGTCCAAGGGAAGAATGTTTCATGATCACCTTCCGCCTTGTCGCGCGCTATTTGCGCCAGGATCGATATATTGGATCATGAACAACGGGTGTCAACTGCGCGGCAAAGCTGAGGTAACGGCCGTTTCGGACATCATGTCGCAATTCCCCGGATCGCAGCGTGCTAGTCTAGCGCGGCGTGCACTAGGGGCCCCCAGATGAGGCGGCGCGAGTTCACGATTGGTGTGTTGCTTGTCGCCAGGGCGTTGCCGGCACAGGCGCAGAAGCCGGCGAAGCGCCGCTTAGCAATCCTCCATCCGGCAATACCGGCCGCCAAAATTACCGAGGACATCTTTTGGCGAGGATTTTTCGCCGATCTCGGCCGCCTGGGCCCGCAGCTGGGCCAGGACTTCCGTTTTTGGACCCAAGGCGGACATCATGTCGCAACCACCTAGATTGCAGCATGTTAGTCTGACGCGGCATGCACTAGGGGGGCCCAGATGCGTCGGCGCGAGTTCATGACGCTTCTTGGCGTCGCAGCGGCAGGATGGCCGCTTGCGGTGCGGGCGCAACAATCGGCGATGCCGATCATCGGATTTCTCAGCAGCCGCTCGCCTGCCGAGGCGGCGGCGGTCGTCAATGCATTCCGAAGCGGCTTAGGCGAGGTCGGATATTTCGAGGGTAAGAACGTGACTATCGAATATCGTTGGGCGGAAGGTCGCTATGATCGGTTGCCCGCGCTGGCGTCTGAACTTGTCAATCGTCAGGTTTCGGTGATTGCCGCTACTGGCGGAGACGTTTCCGCGTTGGCGGCTAAGGCGGCGACGACGACGATTCCCATCGTGTTCACGGCTGGCGGTGACGCCGTCAAGATCGGTCTAGTGTCCAGTTTCAACAAGCCGGGCGGCAATATCACGGGTGTCAACCTGTTCTTCACAGAGATGGGGGCGAAGCGACCGGAATTACTGCGCCTCCTGGTTCCCAACGCCACCGCCATCGCCATGCTCGTCAATCCGAATAATCCAACGTCCTCCACGGACCAAAAGGATGTGCAGGCTGGCGCGCGTTCAATCGGAGCGCAGGTCAGCATTTTTACTGCCAGCCGCGAAAGCGATTTCGAGCAGGCGTTCGCGAAAATCGCCGAGCAAAAAATGTCGGCGTTGCTCATTGGCGACGACCCATTTCTGATGAGCCAGCGCGATCAACTGGTGCGGCTGTCGGCGCATCACGCCATTCCGACCATCGCTTTTTCCCGTGAGTTTACCGATGCCGGTGGTCTGATGAGTTACGGGACCAGCATTATAAATGGATATCGTCAGACCGGGTTTTACGTCGGACGGATTCTCAAAGGGGACAAGGCCAGTGGCCTTCCGGTACTTCAGCCGACCAAGTTCGAGCTGGTCATCAATCTCAAGACGGCGAAGGCGCTTGGCCTGGAAATCCCGCCCACGCTACTAGCCCGCGCCGACGAGGTGATAGAGTAAGCCAGCGATTGAGGAATTTATTCGAACAACGGTATCCGGCGTCATGCGCCTTGGACAATCAAGTCAGACGGCTCGGCGAGCGGCCGCTTATCGTGCCATTCACCAGGCCTTAGAACGCGGGGCGATTTTCAAGGATCAGTTTGCGCTAAGAATATTGGACGAAGAGACTTCCGCTGCCTTGAACGAGATTGCAGCTGACGAGTCAGCAAGGCCAATGCGTCTATTCATAGCCGCACGTAGCCGGCTTTCCGAGGATACAATAGCAGACTGCGTGGCGTGTGGCGTGCTTCAGGTCGTAGTACTGGGTGCGGGCTTAGATACCTTCTCATTGCGAAATCCATATGCTGATAACGGTCTTCGCGTGTTCGAGGTCGATTACCCCGCAACTCAAGTGTGGAAGCGTGATCGGATAAGAGCCGCAGGCCTCTCTGAACCGAAGTCGCTAATCTTCGCACCCATAGATTTTGAGCGAGAAGGCCTAGCAGAAGGTCTGGCGAGAGTCGGTTTCAGGCTGGACGCGCCGGCGTTTTTTCAATGGCTTGGCGTTGTGCCATATCTGACAAAGGATGCAGTCTCGTCCACCTTGAAGTTCATTTCCGGGGTACCGCGGGCTGCAGTCGTTTTCGACTATGCCGAGCCGTTCCAAAATTATCCTGCTGAGCGCCGCGCCAGCATCAGGGCAACGGCCGAAAGGGCGGCGGCACGGGGTGAGCCTTGGCTCAGTTTTTTCGAGCCAGCCGAGCTGCATCAGTTGCTGCGCGGCGAGGGTTTTAATGTAGTAGAGGATTTCGGCCTCCCCGAAATTGCCGAACGCTTCTACGGCGTCCTGAAGCGAGATATCACGCTCGGACCCGGTCCTCACATCGTGCGGGCACATCAACAGGTCATTATCAATGCCTAAGTGGAATGGCTTCGGGCCGTCTTGAACTTCCGGTCGTGGCCCTGAGTCGACATGGCGGTGTAAACCTCCAATGTCCGCTGCCCCTTCGGATGGCTAGGTTGACCTGAATCAACTGGCCACTTGCTGCGGTGCCGCAGTCCTGGTCGTCAACCTCCAATCCCTGACTTTAGAATGTTGTGGACGTCACTCTAAAACGGGATCATGGTTCTTCCCGTGGGTTGGGCGTAATCATGGACAGGATCGAGCAGGGTTTCGTCGTCACGGCGTGGGTGATGATCGCAGCCGCCGCCATATGCCTGATTTGGTGACGTCGCGGGTCCGGCATTCACGTTAAACCGAGTGCAGAAGAGAACCCCCGGTGTTCGTTAATGGACGGCGCGAGTTCATCACGCTGCTAGGCGCGGCGGCGGCATGGCCGCTCGCGGCACGGGCGCGGCAGAACGACCGCATAAAACGGATCGGCGTCTTGGTGGGGGCGGCTACCGAGCATGATCCGGAGTCGGAGGCCCGCCTTGCGGCTTTTCGCACTGGACTCAAGGAGCTCGGTTGGTTCGAAGGGCGCAATGTACGCATCGACTATCGGTTTGCCAGCGGCGATGCCGACCGTATCCGGACCTATGTGACGGAGTTGGTGAAGTCGGCTCCGGATCTGATCGTCGCCAACAGTTCCCCGGTTGTCGCCGAGTTGAAGCGAGCCACCAGCACCATCCCGATCGTCTTTGCCGTCGTCAATGATCCGGTGAATCAGGGCTTAGTCACGAGCTTAGCTCGTCCGGGGGGCAATATCACGGGCTTCACACTCATCGAATTCGAGATCATCGGGAAATGGCTCGAGCTACTGAAGGAGATAGCGCCTCGAATCAGCCGGGTGAAGCTCTTGTTCAATCCCGTGACGGCACCTTTCTACGTGAATTGGCTGCGAGAGCACGGGGCCGTGTCCGTGGCCTCAATCGAATTGGAGCCGGCGCCTGTGCACGATCAGGCCGAAATCGAAGCGACGATGACCACCCTCGCGCGCGAGCCGGGCGCGGGACTGATTACCGCGGCGGATGTGTTCACGGTCGCCAACCGCAGCTTGATCATAGGTTTGGCAGAGCGTTACCGGTTGCCAGCGATGTATCAATTCCGGCAGTTCGCCGCGGAAGGTGGCCTAATGTCCTACGGACCCGACACGGCCGATATCTTCCGGCGAGCGGCGGCCTACGTCGACCGCATTCTCAAAGGCGCCAATCCTGCCGACCTGCCGGTTCAGCAGCCGACGAAATTCCAGCTAGTCCTAAATCTGAAGACGGCGAAGGCGCTCGGCCTCGACGTGCCCATGCAACTTCAGCAGCGCGCCGACGAGGTGATCGAATAGGTGCGCCAGATGTCCGAGGCTGGCACTTTTCGGACATGGCGCGATGTCCGACTTGAGTCCGTAATGTGCTCCGAAGCGGACATCGGCGAGCGTGCTATCGGGGTCCGTAGGACTACGGGAAGACGCGTTCTGGCATTGAATCTTCGCACACTTGTGCGCGAATTTAAGGGCCCAGCTTTAAATGAGCAGCGCCGCCAGCGATTGGGCGGCACTGTGCATTCTCACAGGCGCGGATCGATGATTCTGTGCGCCTTGGGGCGTTTCCGGTGCTCGGGGGCCGCTGCTTTCACCCGCCTGTCAGATGATCCTCCATGTTATTGGCGACCTCCTCACAGACAGACGCCAACTCAAGCATCTCGTTCTGGACGGCAGGATCATCGGTCTGCTCGGCCAGTTGCCGATACATGGTCGCTTGGTCCCGGAGATAGTCAGCCCAATCCATGCCGCACAATCCGTTGAGCAGGGCGTCGACAAGCATAAGCACGAAACCGGGGATTGTTCCTGCCCAAAAGTTAGACCCCGGATCGCTCCGAGGCCCGCGACCGCCGGGGTACATCCGCCCGCACGGCACCATTTCTCAATGCTGGCATAGCTGGCGCGCCTGGCGTGGACTCATAATCGCGTAGCCAGACGCGGCTAGCGGCCAGTTTGACCCCCTAAAGATTTTTCGGGGATCAACCGACAAATGCCTTGTCGAGGTCGGCTCTTTAACTTCCTTCGTGCGGCGACCATGCCTGAAATTACCGTTGCGCTTCCCCTCCGGTGCGCCGCCACGAGCGGCCGGACTTCCTGTCTAAACCAATGGATAATGCGGGGTCTCCCTCAGTAGGTGTGGGCCAGACCAGCGTGCAATAGCGCCGTGAATCAAACGCCGGCTATCAGACAGCCCCAATACTAAACAGGGTGTGTCAAAATGATTGAAGCGGTCACGGCAATTCTAGGTCTGATTAGCGCTGGCATCTTTGTGGCCCACGCGGTGGACGCTTATCGCGCGTCCTAGGTAGGCCGCCAGTGCGCGGTCTGCATGCCGCCGGGGAATCGTTCAGACGCCGGCAAGCAACTTGCCGAGCCTGGAGCAGAACCGCCCGGCAGACAGTCGCATCCGGTCGCCCAGGGCTCTGCGTTCTGGTCCAGACCAACAAAATACACCGAGCTTCGTCTTATCGATTTTTTCGATTGGAAGGGCGAAAACAATGAATTGGATAGCTGAGGCAGCGATGCCTACGATGTTAGTATCATCCAGGATTGGCGAGATAGGCAGATGCACGCTCAAAGGAACGATCGGCGCGGCAACTTGACACTTGCAATAGTGGCCGCATTTGTCGCGCTCGTTAGTCAGGCCGCCATTCTCTTTGACGATTTCGGCACTGGAAATAATTCGCAGGGTAGCGGCAGCGCGAGGATGGTCACGGCCGCGGCGGTGTCCAAGGCTGGCGCAATCGAGACTTGGCCAGAGCCGGCCGTAGGTCGGCCGGAATCTCAGATGGTGTTGGGATCCACGCTCAAAGGCGAGAAGCCTGCCAATCTGCCGGTGCAGGCACCGACAAAGTATCACCTCGCGATCAACCTCAAGGCCGCGAAGGCGCTCGGATTGACAGTTCCACCATCGCTGCTCGACCGCGCCGACGAGGTGATCGAATAAGGTTGGCGGACTTCCGCTCATCGCCCGTAGCCGACATGCCGTCCGTGACAAGCGATGTCCGTTCACAGGGTGCCGGCTCAACCGGTCGACGCAACACAGGCGTTAAATCTCTCCGCTGGGGTTTCAAATTGCAAGGTCGCGTGGTCGTTCGGCTGACGCGTCAGAAGCAGGCGCGGTCAAAAGTCTGGGGGCCAATTCCCGTGGACCGGTCGCCCTGCTTCACACGTGAGATGTTCGGTTTTTTCTAAAATAGAAAAGTCTCTAACCCAAACTTATGGTTTGCCCTAAACGTCCGCACCTTTGCGATCGCGACCAGGCCCAGGGTTAAACCTTGGTATGCACTTCTCAAGCCAAAGTAACGTATTGGATCAACCTCCGTGCAATGGTCCGATCCGTCTCTCTATGATTACACTCGGCGTGTAATTTAGGTGACCGCACGGCAGTCGTGCCGTCTCTCACCGCCCTACGGGAAGACACCAAAAGGCGAGAAGCGAGTCATGGGCCCGATGTTCGACATTGTCGGACGTTTGATTGCCCGGTTGCAGAAGCCGGCCAATTGCGAGCCGTTCACTCCGAACGATTTGACGGGCTTACGCGAAACCCTTCGACCCGGTGATGTTTTGCTCGTTGAGGGCAAAGGTCGTATTTCCGGCGGCATCAAATATCTCACTCAATCGACCTGGTCGCATTCGGCGTTGTATGTCGGACCGATGGCCGGCGCCGCACCCGACGGCGAGTCTCATGTCCTGATCGAAGCCAATATCGACGAAGGTGTCGTGTCGGCGCCGCTATCGAAATATCTGCATTGTCAAACCCGCATCTGCCGGCCGGT
>Ga0070712_100002619_pt1 | contig 11116 bp, 7 predicted proteins | sample LARL81metaG_FD_71396 | JGI IMG/M metagenome (GOLD analysis project Ga0070712, IMG submission 71396) | Corn, switchgrass and miscanthus rhizosphere microbial communities from Kellogg Biological Station, Michigan, USA - LAR L8-1 metaG | ecosystem: Host-associated > Plants > Roots > Rhizosphere ...
CTGGAGTTCGAAGTTTCGGATGACTGCACGGCGACTGTGGTTCTTTCCGTCCCGGCTCTGAATTCCAAGCAACACTCCGGAAATATCCGCCAGCTGCAGACTGTCTCCGAAAAGGAGAATCCCTCATGCGCGTTCTCATCGTCGATGACGAACCACTAGCCCGGACGGCCCTGGCGCAGATCCTGAGCGCGCGGACGGATATCGACTGCTTCGATTCGGCCAATGACGCCATTGAAGCCCAGGAACGCCTCGCCCGTGACAATTACGATGTCATGCTGCTCGACGTCAGCATGCCGGAACTCTCCGGACTTGAACTGCTGTCGCGTCTCGAGCGCGACCAGCGTCCGATACCTTCTGTCGTCTTCGTCACAGCGCACGCTGAATTTGCTCTGGCCGCCTTCGAGCGCCACGCTGTCGATTACATCGTAAAACCGTTTTCGGAAGAACGAGTGAATCACGCTCTTGATTTCGCGTCGCACCGCTCTGCCAGCGAACGTGCGGCGCGCCTTCTCGAACTGCTGCCCCATTTAAAGACCCTAACGCATCAGCACAGTTCGAAGATCGGGATCAAGACGAATGGCAGAATCCTCTTTATTGATCCACAAGATGTTTTGGCTGTTGAGGCGGAGGGGAATTACGTCCTGGTAAGGCGCGCGAAGGGATCTGATCTGCTGCGAGAATCCATTTCGACAATCGCGGAGAAGCTGAAACCCTTCGGCTTCGTTCGCATTCATCGATCCGTGCTGGTGAACGCGTCGTTTGTGCAGGACATCCGTCCTTGTCCGACGGGAGAATATCTGCTTCGCCTGCGCGATGGACGCGAATACACCGTTACCCGCACCTATAAAGAGAACTTAAGCGGCCTGGCTGCATTTTGGATTGGGACCGGAGCTTTCGGGAACTAATCCGGTACCGACTCGCAAAGCATGAGATATCTTTGAGCTCGCAAGGTTTCGTCGCCATGCTATACTCCCGCCGCTTTCTCGGTACAGTTGCAATGCTGGGTGAAGCAAGAAGGCCGCAAGCTTGATCTATCCCGACACATTTAATGTTGCCTCGTATTTCGTGGATCGCCACGTGTTCGAGGGCAAGGGAGACAACACCGCCATCGAATGTGGGGACCAGGAGATCAGCTACCGTGAATTATTCGAAAACGTAAATCGTGTCGGAAACGTTCTTCGGGAACTTGGTGTACGCATCGAAGAACGCGTTGCAATCCTTCTTCCCGATAGCCCTGAGTTCCTCTGCGCATTTTTTGGAGCGATCAAGATTGGCGCGGTCGCGGTACCGCTCAACACCTACGTTCAAACATCGGACTATGAGTTCTTCCTGAACGACTCGCGTGCCCGCGTGCTGTTGGTCCACGCGACTCTGCTGCCGTTGGTGGATGGCATTCCGAAAGAGAAGATTGCGTTCCTTGAGGAGATTATCGTTGTGGGCGGAGACGGCCGCGAGCATGGGAGTTTCGACGACCTCATCAAGGCCGCGTCGTCGCAGTTGCGAGCAGCTCAGACGAGCAAGGATGACGCTGCGTTCTGGCTTTATTCCTCTGGGAGTACTGGGACCGCAAAGGCGTGCATCCATCTGCATCATGACATGGTGGTGTGCTCGGAACTCTATGCAAAAGGAGTCCTAGGAATCAACGAGCGAGATCGTTGCTACAGCGTAGCTCGACTGTTCTTCGCATACGGTCTGGGCAATGCGGGCTACTATCCGCTTTCGTGTGGAGCGACAACGATTCTCTCTCCTGAGCGGCCTACTCCGGCAGGGATCTACGCGAACATCGAACGGTATCGGCCGACTTTATTTTTTTCGGTGCCATCCAATTATGCGGCGCTGCTCTCTCAACGTCGCGAAGGACGAGATTTCGATCTATCGAGCGTGCGGCATGGAGTTTCCGCAGGAGAGTCTCTTCCTGCTGCATTATTTGAGCGATTCAAGGAGCGCTTTGGCGTCGAGATTCTGGACGCGCTTGGTTCAACCGAGGCGCTTCACATGGTGATTGCGAATCGTCCGGGAGACGTTCGCGCGGGATCGAGCGGCAAGATCATACCGGGATACGAGGCACGGTTGGTTGATGATGCAGGCAAGGATGTCGCTCAGGGTGAAATCGGAAATTTGCTCATCAAAGGCGACTCCACTTGTTCCGGATACTGGAACCGGCATGAAAAGACCAAGGAGACCTTCCAGGGACACTGGTTTCGTACGGGCGACAAGTACTACCAGGATGAGGATGGTTATTTCTGGTATGCAGGCCGTGCCGATGATTTGTTCAAAGTGAATGGACGCTGGCTGAGCCCTGCCGAGGTTGAGAGCGCTCTGGTTGCTCATCCCGCTGTCCAGGAGGCGGCAGTCATTGCCCGCGAGGATCAAAACAAGCTTACTAAGCCAGCAGCGTACGTCGTGATCAAGCCAGATCGTTTGCCCAACGAGGAATTAGCCCGCGAGTTGCAGGACTGGGTGACGGAAAGACTCGGAGCCAACAAGCGGCCACGATGGATGCGATTCATGCCCGAACTTCCCAAGACCTCTACTGGCAAACTGCAGCGGTTCAAACTACGTGAAATGCAATCGCAGGATTCAGAAGATCGTTGACGCCGATCATTTCGTGCTCGTGGGAGTGCTATTCGTGACTGCAGAGGCCGCTTCTGCTGGCGTGTCGAATAGATAGATGTGGCGCAGGTTCGGCATGCCCTTGAGAGAAGTCAATGAATCGCTCGTAACCTTGGTCCCACTCAGGTTTAAATAGGAGAGCTGGGAGAGTGACGATAGTTTCGCGAGTGCCTGTCCGGTAACCTTCGTTCCTTCGAGATGAAGGGCGCGCAAGTTGGTGAACTTGCTTAATGTGTCGAAGCATGCGTCGGTGACCGCAGTGCGTCCGAGTTCGGCCTCGACGATGAAGGGTGCGAATCGTTCAAAGCGCGCGAGTTGTGCGTCGTCGAATTTGGAGGCCACATCAACCGTGCGAAGAATCAGGCCATCGGATGGCTTGGCAGAAACCGCAACCAGTTTTGCGCCTTCCGACGTTTGCATTTCCCGAATGTCATTCATCAAATAGCTGTAATCGCCCACGGGTTGAAGCGGCAGGTCCGCGTGTACCGCAGGTGTTCTAATTCCTGGAATACTCGTCGCTGTGGGGGAAGCGCCCGCAAGAATCCACGCGCGGAGGGCCGCGATTTCGTCAGGTGTGAGAGGTGTCCGCCCTTCGGCTGGCATAAAGTGCCGATCATTTGGCGAGAGTGTGACCCTCTGCAGCAGTAAGCTCTGATCGGGATTTCGCGGAGCAATGACAGCTCCGTCTTTGCCTCCTTTCATCAGCAGGTCATAAAAGTCGAGCCGTAGCCTGCCCTTTTCCTTGTTTGCTCCGTGGCAGGCGACGCACTTGGCGTCGAATATGGGGTGAATGTTGCCCAAGTAGGCTGAGCCGACGTAGGCAACGTCAGACGCGACGGATGCCGATGGAAAGAATTGCTTGAGTGGGCTTGGCATATAGCGCGTCAGATAATCGCTTCCGTGAACGAGCGAACCGCCCTGATGCGCGGTCCACGTAAGTGTGAGCAAGGTTACAGCAAGCAGAGCTGGATAAGTGCGCTGACGCCCCCCTGAGATCCAGGAGGGACGGATGTTGATGCACACCAGCAATTCAATAAGCAGTGCGATAGCGCCCCACATGTGACGCGTGACCGTTGCGCCCGTCTCGCCGCTACCGTAGGCCAACAGGATTCCGAAAACCAATGCTATGACGCCGGTGGCCACCGTCAGGTACAGCACGAAAGCTGCAGATTCACGCAAGCCGAGACGGTTTGCTCCGGCGAATTCGAGTATTGGCAGCAGCACGAGCATGCCAATCGGTAGATGTACTAGCAAAGGGTGAAAACTGCCAAGGAACTGCAGCCAATCGGCATGCGACTGCCCATCCAACCGAAAGGTGAAGGGCAACAACAAAAGCAGGGCGCTCAGGCCCAGGGTAAAACGCCATTGTGCCGATAGAGTTCGATTGCGGAGGTTTCGTATCGCGACAGTTAATTTATCGACAGCGATCACGCCAGCAACCCATCCACCACATGCGCAGGGACAGGACTCGTGAGCTTCTGATCGAGGCCCTGAAACTTGAAGGTGAACCGGCTGTGGTCAATTCCCAGGCAATGAAGAATCGTGGCGTTGAAATCGCGCACGTGCACCGGATCCTTCACGATGTTGTAACTGTAGTCGTCAGTTTCCCCATAAGTGATGCCGGGGCGCACGCCACCGCCAGTCATCCAGGTGGTGAAGCATCGGGGGTGGTGATCGCGGCCATAATTTTCCTCAGACAAACCACCCTGACTATACACCGTGCGTCCGAACTCGCCCGCCCAGATCACCAGCGTGTCATCGAGCAGCCCGCGACGCTTGAGATCCGTGACTAAAGCGTATGTACCCTGATCCGTTTCTTTGCAGAGGGTCGGCAAGGTTCCGACCACATCACCATGAACATCCCATCCTCGTTTGTAGATCTGGGTGAAGCGCACGCCGCGCTCTGCCATTCGGCGGGCGAGGAGACAGTTATACGCGTAGGTTCCGGGTTGTTTGGCGTCGGGACCGTAGAGGTTCCAGGTGGACTGCGGTTCCGTGCTGAGATCGGTAAGCTCTGGAACGGATGATTGCATCCGAAATGCCATTTCGTACTGAGCGATGCGCGCGTTCGTTTCAGGATCACCGACCTCTGCCAACGTCTGGCGATTGATCTGTTCGACCGTGTCGAGCATCTCGCGGCGCACGTCTCGATCTACTCCGGCGGGATCGGCGAGATAGAGTACGGGATCAGCACCAGACCTGAGTCCTACACCTGCATATTCGGAAGAGAGAAAGCCGCTGCTCCACAGACGAGAAGAGACGGGCTGATTATTTTCCTTAGGATTGGTTTTCGTCTGAAGAACGATAAAGGTCGGCAAGTTGTCGTTCATGCTGCCGAGGCCATAGGCCAACCACGCGCCCAGACACGGTTTGCCGGCATTCATATTGCCCGTATTCATCAGCATGATTGCGGGCTCATGATTGATAGCGTCCGTATTCATCGTTTTGATGATCGTCAAGTCGTCGATCATTCGCGCTGTGTAGGGCAACAGAGCGCTCACCCAGGTTCCGGTCTGTCCATGTTGTCCGAAAGGCCAGTGCGAAGGCGCAACGGGAAAGTGCGCCTGGCCGGCGGTCATGCCGGTTAACTGCTGATTGCCGCGGACTGAATCCGGCATATCCTTGTTGAACTGAGCGGCCAGATTTGGCTTGAAATCGAAGAGATCCATTTGCGGCGGGCCGCCTGACATGAAGAGATAGATCGCGCGTTTCGCCTTCGGGGCGAAGTGCGGCAGGCCGAGAGCGTTACCCGCTCCCGTCGATGGTAAGTCCACTTCTGCTCCCCTTGCCAAGCCCCGCAAGCCCAGTTCACTGAAGAGCCCGGCCAATGCGGCCCATCCCAGCACTTTGCCGGATCGACCCAGGAATCTGCGCCGTGTTTCGACGGCAGCCCACTCCCGTTTAAGACCTGGAGGGATGGGAAGGTCCAGAGGAGTTATTGGATTTTCGCAGTCCGTGCATAGTGGATGTTGCTTCATATCAGTTCCTGAATTATTTGTTCATCGTCTCATCGAGATTCAGCATTTCACTGGCGACCATAGTCCAGGCGGCGAGCTCTGGCTCTGGAATCGAGGTATCACGCTTTTTCTCGCCACGATCGACAAGGGAGTGCGCGGCCTTGGGATCCTTTTCGTAATGGCTTGCTAGTTTTTTCAGTGAAGTCTCGAGAGCCGCCGACATCGGAGCAGGCGGATCGTGTGCAAGCAGAATTTCACTCATGCGCTTAACTCGCTGCTCTGGAGTCGGACCCGCCTCATGAATCACACGCTGAGCCAAGGCACGGGCGGCTTCTATCCACTGCACGTCATTCATAGTGACCAGCGCCTGAAGCGGTGTGTCGGTACGCTGGCGACGAGTGCAGACCACATCGCGCATTGGCGCATCGAATGTGTCCATGTTCGGCGGCGAAGCCATACGCTTCACGTATGTGTACATGCTGCGGCGATAGAGCGCATCGTCATGTTCCTGAACGTAACGAAGGGTATCGCTTGTTGGATAACTCACCTCTTCCCAGATATTGGGGGGCTGGTAGGGCTTCACGCTGGGGCCGCCAATCTTCTCCACAAGAAGGCCGCTCGTCTGGAGAGCGATGTCACGGAGCATCTCCGCATCCATGCGGAAGCGGGGACCGTGGGAAACGAGCAAATTCTTGGGATCTTTCGCGATCTGTTCAGGAGTTGATTTCGCACTTTGCCGATATGCGGCCGACATCACCATCAGCTTGTACATGTGCTTGATGTTCCATCCGCTCTCACGGAATTCGACAGCAAGCCAGTCAAGCAGTTCGGGATGAGTAGGCCTCTGGCCCATGATGCCAAAGTCTTCCGTGGTTTCGACGATGCCAGTTCCGAATAGCTCGTACCACATGCGGTTTACAGTGACGCGTGCGGTGAGCGGGTTCGCGGGGCTGACAGTCCACTTGGCTAAGGCGAGGCGATTGTGAGGTTCGCCGGATTCCAATTGCGCCAGAAAGTGAGGAGTATTGGCTTCCACGCGCTCGGTGCGAGCCGTGTACACGCCACGCGTCAGCACGTTCGCATAAGCAAGCGACGGCTTTTCCCAGCTAACTTGCGTTAGATCGCCACCCGCCGATAACTGATCAAGCTGCTTATCAAAGGGAACAATCTCGCGTTGAGTTGCCGGATAGGAAGGGTCCACGTGATTGAGATAGAACTCACTCATCACGTGCCATTGATCTGCCGTCCACTGCGAAGCGGGATGCGATGCAATTTCCGCAGCGTAATCTTCGAACGGAAGCCGCTCGACTTCATCGGGGCTCAGAGCGCGCGCATAGAGCCGAATATCCTGGTATCTGGCTTCTTTCGCCGGATGCTCTTCCGGATCGCGCCATCCAAGCTGCATGGGCGACGGTGTGCGAACGGTAGCGCGAGAGAGGTTGTCAGAAACGATGCGGGTAGGAATCTCAGCGCCATTGACGTATATTTTCACTCCCGAGGCTTGGCCCGATCCGTCGTAAGTGAAGAAGATATGCTTCCATGCTCCGTCGAGCGGTAGAGGAGTGACAGCGAGAACGCGTATCGCAACTTCCGGAGTCGTATCTTTGGGCGGTTCCGGTGAGTGTTTCTTAGTCTTGGCTTCGGCTGCTTCTTTCGCTTTGTTTTTCTTGGCTGCTTCTTCCTCGGCTTTCTTTTGAATCGGCGGTTTGTTGGGAGCCAGCTCCTTTTTACTCAAGTCCTGCGGAGAGGGATAGTTGAATTGCTCTTTCGCCTCAGGCGGTTTCTTGACTGCTCCCTTACTTGCGGATTTCTTTGCTCGATCCAGAATCATTTTTTTTGGTATCTGGTTGACCAATGCCACACTCAGGAATCCATCGTCCGCCGCAAGTTCCCATCCGCGATCGTGCTGAGTAGAGTCCATTTTCGAGATCATCGTGCCAAAACTTCCTGGATGAAACGGAGCGGAGCGAAACATGAACCATCCGCCGGAAGAAAAAGGTTGGCTCGCCTCATAGTCACCAGTCTGCCCCATGAGCACCCGCGTACTGGACTGCATACGGAAATCCGGCCAGAGCCAAGTGGTCTCACCCCACTCTCCCTTCAGAGTACTGGTATGGAAACTGGCAGGGTTCGCGTTTGGTGCACTGTTTTTCAGCTCTTCTCCGCTTCCCTCATCGAGTCGCAGGCGCAGCACCAAGCCGTTGGTGGCAACCGACCGAGGAACATCCTTGCGTGAAGCGAGCCATTGTGTGACCAATCCATGGCTGTTGCGGCGCATCTCGTTTAGCTGGCGTTGGAGGTCGGAGCGCCGGGCCAGGACACGGTTATAAGCATCCTGATTTTGAGCTGCAGGGATGCGCACAACCGGCGCCCAAACCGGGCGGTCGTCGTTGAACGGCTTCTCGTCGACATTGTTGAAGAAAGCACTGAGCGAGTAGAAGTCGTGCTGCGTGGTTGGATCGAACTTGTGATCGTGACACACTGCGCAACCGACAGTGAGCCCCATAAATGTGGCCCCGAACGCTTCCGTGCGGTCGCGTGCGATGTTGACCCGCAACTCCTCAGTGATGGTGCCGCCTTCATTACTGCTGACGCCCAACCTCACGTATCCGCTGGCGATCAACGGGTCAAGATTTTTCATGGGCAACATATCGCCGGCGATTTGCTCCATCGCAAACTGGTCAAAAGGCTTGTTGGCGTTGAATGAGCGGATCACATAATCGCGATAAGGCCAGATGTCGCGGCTGTTGTCGTAGTGCAGTCCGTAGGTGTCGGCGTAGCGTGCGTAGTCGAGCCAATAACGCGCACGCTGCTCGCCGAATGTGGAACGCGCCAGTAGGCTGTCCACAAGATGCTCATAAGCATCGGGCGAGGCGTCGTCGACGAATGCGGTTACTTCGTCAGGCGTGGGCAGCAGCCCAGTCAGATCGAGCGTGACACGGCGAATAAGGCGGGCCCGGTCGGCTTCAGGAGAAGGATGCAGGCTCGCTTGTTCCAGCTTCGCAAGAATGAAATTGTCGATCGGCATCTTCGCCCATCCAGCGGCTGTTTGTGGCTTGGGAACGGGTGGGCGTTGAGGAACCTCAAAAGCCCAGTGCGGACGATACACCGCTCCTTCGCGAATCCATTCCGTCAGAGTCTCGATCTCGCGTGCATTTAGAGGCTTTCCTTCGCCCTCGGCGGCTTGTGGCATCCGGTAGTGCGGATCGGTGGACTGGATCCGCTTCACCAATTCACTCTTTTCGGGGTTCCCGGGGACGATCGCATCGGGATGTTTCGGGCGTTTCTTTAGTGCCCACTCTGCAAGGTCAAGGCGAAGTCCCGCCTTTCGCATCTCCGGATCTGGGCCATGACAACTGAAACAGCGGCTCGCCAGTATGGGCTGAACGTCCTGATTAAAATCGAGACGGCGCGCAGTAGTGCGACGACAACCAACAAGAGCGCCCAACACACACGCAGCCAGAAGTGACGCCGTGCCCACCTTTGCGAGGGAATGCGGCTTGGAATGTGCGCGGCTTATATGGTCAGCCTCGGTCATGGGATCAGTACATTCTATTGCTGATTTGCACAGTGGGTCGGGGAAAATCCTTATTCGAAGGGTAAGAGATCACGATTGCAGCATCGAAGCGGGCGCTGACAGCGGATTCCTCCATGCGCGCTTCGCGCGTCGTCGGAATGACAACTCTTTAGGAGTGTTCCCTAATGGCTGCCACTACCGGCAAAATAAGACTTGTTATACTGCACATCCGTGTAGCCGAGGTGCGTATGGCTTTTACGAGGCGAGAGGTTTGCAGTCTCATTCGAGCGCTGGTGGCAGGAACTGGAATTCCCAGCTTGATGGCCCAGGATGATTCACTGCCGTCTGCAACTTTTGCATTCGAAGAGATGCATGTGCAGAAGTCAGATCATGCACAAATCCGGAGCATCCTCCGAGGCAAGCTTGCAACCGGAGAACATATCGAAACGCATGAGACGACTCTTCCCGTGAACGGATACCCGCATCCGCCACATCACCACGTTCACTCGGAGATGTGGCTTATCCGCGAAGGAACAGTCGAGATCACGATCAATGGCGTCGGTCATCGTCTGAACGCCGGTGGGGTAGGTTTTGTTCGCTCGAACGAAGAGCACGGAATCAAGAATGTGGGTACGGTTCCAGCTGTCTATTATGTTGTCGCGATCGGTCCGGGAGCAGACAGCTGACAAGTTGCTATCGTTCACTGCAATGACCCCATCCCATATTTCGCGAGCCGTCAGCATTGAGGATCTACGCGAACTGGCACGCGATCGTGTACCGAGAATAGTTTTCAACTACATCGACGGAGGTGCGGAGGGGGAATGGACGCTTCGCGAAAACCGTCGCGCCTTCGACGCGGTCACGTTTCGACCGCGACAGGCAGTTGCCGTGCCAGGGTGCGATTTGCGGACCAGCGTCCTTGGGATAGAACTGTCCATGCCACTGCTTCTGGCGCCCGTGGGTTATCTGCGCGTAATGCATCCCGGGGGTGAAATTGCGGCGGCCAGGGCGGCTGGAAGAGCCGGCGTTGGCATGATTCTGTCCACGGTTTCTGGCTATCGACTGGAGGACGTGAAGGCAACTTCCTCAGGATCAATCTGGTACCAGCTATATCTCACCGGTGGCCGCGCCGCTGCGGAGAATGCAATGCGCCGAGCGATGGATGTGGGCTACACGGTTTTGGTAATTACGATCGATTCGACCGTCATCGGACATCGCGAGCGAGAGTCGCGCGATGGAATGGAGCAGATGCTGCGAGGGAGCGCCTGGTCGAAAATTCCTTTTTTGCCTGAGATTCTTACTCATCCGCGATGGTTGGCGCGCTTCCTTCTCGACGGGGGCCTTCCCGATATGCCGAACATTGTCAGTCCAGAACGAGGCGTGCTCCGGGTTCGCGATGCGCACACCGCGATGAAGCGCCAAGCATTCACCTGGAGCGACATGAATTGGATTCGGGCTCTCTGGAAAGGGCCGATCGTCATCAAGGGCGTACTCTCCGCCGAGGAGGCGAAACGGTCACTCGACCATGGCGCTGCAGCGGTGGTTGTTTCCAATCATGGAGGGCGCCAGCTCGACGGCGTTCCGGCGAGCCTGCAAGTCCTGCCGGAAGTCGTAGAGCAAGTCAAAGGTCAGGCAGAAGTGCTCATGGACAGCGGGATTCGCCGTGGGTCGGACATCGTCAAAGCAATCTGCCTGGGTGCCCGGGCAGTGCTTTGCGGACGTGCGTATGCGTACGGACTCGCTGCGGCGGGCGAAGCCGGCGTTATGCGATCGCTCGAACTGTTGCGTGCGGACCTGGAAAGGTGTCTCAAACTCCTGGGATGTTCTTCAGTGAGCGCCCTTAACGAATCGTATATCAGCGTTCCGTCGCACTGTTAAAACAGTCGGGCCATCGCACTGCCTAAGAACCGTGTGACTTCAATCTACCAACGATGAACCAATAGGCAAACACGCCCACCAAGAGAATGATCGAAGCGAGTTGAAAGCCCGGAACGTATGAGCCGTACCATGTAATTGAGAATCCCACGGC
>Ga0070712_100002621_pt1 | contig 11110 bp, 8 predicted proteins | sample LARL81metaG_FD_71396 | JGI IMG/M metagenome (GOLD analysis project Ga0070712, IMG submission 71396) | Corn, switchgrass and miscanthus rhizosphere microbial communities from Kellogg Biological Station, Michigan, USA - LAR L8-1 metaG | ecosystem: Host-associated > Plants > Roots > Rhizosphere ...
TACATGCGGCCCAATCTTTGCCGTTGCGGCACGCATACCGCCATCATGCGCGCGATCAAACGCGCCGCCATCGCCTAGGGAGGTTCGCTATGAATGCTCCGCTCCAACTCTCACGTCGCGATCTTTTGAAAGGTTCGGGCATCCTGGTTGTTGCCTTTTCACTCGCCCCGCACCTGGAAGCGCTCGCGCAGGGCGCTGCTGCGACAAAGCCTGTAAGTCTCGATCAGGTCGATACCTTCCTTGCCATCGATGACAAGGGCATGGTGACGCTTTACGCCGGGAAGGTTGACCTCGGAACAGGCGTCAATATCGGACTCGCTCAGATTGTCGCAGAAGAGCTTGATGTACCGCTTGCGAATGTCAGCCTGGTGACCGGAGACACGGCGCTCACGCCCGATCAGGGGCCGACCTATGGAAGCCAGTCGATCCAGAGTGGGGGCATGCAAATTCGTCAAGCGGCTGCCACAGCGCGAAACGCGCTACTGGATCAGGCCGCTCAACGCTTGGGCGTGGCAAAGGACGATCTTGCGATTAACGAAGGTGTTATCGCTCCGAAAGCAGGTGGCACCGGGGTCGCCTATCCGGATCTGATCGGCGGCAAAGATTTCATGCTGAAAGTCGACCCGGCGGCGCCGACGAAGACTCCTGCCGACTACAAAATCGTGGGCAAACCGATTGCGCGTCGTGACGTTCCGGAAAAATTGACCGGAAAATTCACTTATGTGCATGACTTCCGCGTGGCGGGCATGCTGCATGGAAGCGTGATCCGACCGCCGGCGCTCGGTGCAACGCTCCAAAATGTCGACGAATCGTCCATCAAGGACGTTCCGGGCGTCGTGAAACTGGTTCGCGATGGCGATTTCCTTGGGGTCGTGACAGAGACCGAGTGGGCCGCCGTACGCGCTGCCCGGGAACTGAGGACAACCTGGTCGCATTCCGAAACTCTCCCGGAGCAGAAAAAGCTCTGGGAGCATGTCCGCACGACGAAGATCGTGAAGGACGACGTCACCAGCAATATTGGCGACGTTTCGGCCGCGCTGGCCGCGAGCGGTAATAAGCTAAGTGCGAGCTATGATTTTGCCATCCACACGCACGGATCGATTGGGCCCTCCTGCGCAATTGCAGAATTCAAGGACGGTAAATTGACGTCCTGGACGGCATCACAGGCGACCCACAGTCTGCGCAAGCAACTCGCCAAGATGTTTTCGATGGCGCTTGACGATGTGCGCTGCATTTATGTGGATGGCGCGGGCTGCTATGGTCGAAATGGTCACGAGGACGCGGCGGCCGATGCCGCATTGCTGGCAAAAGCCGTCGGTAAGCCCGTCCGCGTGCAATGGTCGCGAGCGGATGAACATGGGTGGGATCCGAAAGGACCGCCGACACTGATCGACCTGCGCGCCAACGTCGATGCATCGGGAAACGTTACGGCGTGGGACTCCGAGTTCTTTATTCCGCAAGGCGCGGCAGGCACCGTCGATCTCGTGGCCGCAACGCTGAGTGACAAGCCTGTCGATGGTCTCTTGTCACCAGGTGGCATCATTGGCGATTCCGCAATCGGCTACAAATTTCCGAATATTAGAACGGCTTGCCATCGCCTCGAGACGACACTGTTCCGCCCCTCCTGGATCAGAACGCCAGGGCGGATGCAGAACACTTTCGCCAATGAATGCTTCCTCGACGAAATTGCAGCGGCCGCAAGCGCGGATCCACTCGAAATTCGAGTCAAGTATACCGATCCTGCCGATAAGCGCGGACTCGATCTATTGGATCATCTCGCAAAACTGTCGAACTGGCAGAAGCGGCCGTCGCCGAACAAGAACATCTCCGGCAATATCGTGAAGGGACGCGGGGTCAGTTACGTCAAATACGAACTTGTGCGTACCTATGTTGGCGTCGTCGTCGAAGTAGAGGTGGATCGGACGGTCGGCAATGTCCGGGTGACAAAAGTCTATGTCGTTCATGATTGCGGACAGATCATCAATCCCAAAGGAGTTCAGGCCCAGATCGAAGGAAGTGTTATCCAAACCGTCAGCCGCACGTTGAAGGAAGAAGTGACATTTGATCGAAGCATGGTGACCAGCCTTGATTGGGCAAGCTACCCGATCCTGACGTTTCCCGAGCTTCCGGAAATCGCCGTCGAGTTGATCGATCGTCCGACCGAGAAGCCGTGGGGCGCCGGCGAACCGACGGCAGCTGTGGTGCCTTCCGCAATCTCGAATGCGATCTTTGATGCGACCGGCGCGAGGATTCGCTCAGTGCCGTTCAAGGCGGCAAAACTGCAGCCGATCTTGAGATCGATATCGATGTAACAGTCAGCAGCGTGTTTCTGTAACCCGGAAGAGATGTACCCGAGATCGCGATGTCATCCGCGAAATAAAGACTCTGTGCGAGCAGATGTTTTCCGCTTCGCCTCCAAACTGAGACATTGCTCGACGCGATCGGCACTTCGCATTTGGGCCAACAGCCGACATAGGTTGCTTGAACGGAGCCGTAGGGCGGTCTAGCACGGGACCTCCCCTCTGATCATCGAGAGAACCATGCGGGCGAGATCAGCAGCGGATTCTACCGGCTGATCTGCGCCAACAGTTTCAAAGTTCGTCTCACGTGCCATAACCGCTGCGAAGCCGGACAAAGTCATGTTGTGCCCTAGGACGCCTCCAGAAGTAAGCCTTTGGCTGCAAGCAAACGACCACGCACAAATTGCTGCGTGACTCTCGCCACGCGCTCGCCGAGGTGTTCGGCGGTCAGAAGATCGGATTCGGGTGGCGCAAAGTCAGGCCCTTGATCGTTGTTCGACTGTGCCGCAGCACCCAGCCAGAAGCCTAGCCGATTGAGGTCCTGATCTGAGCCGTGCGTACTGTTGTTGCCTGGCGGCAGACCGAGATTGACCCAGTGCATACCATGTTGTGCCGCGAGGATGGCGAATTGGGTCAGTGTTGCGAGCTTGTCCCCAGACCGTGACGCCGAGTTTGTGAAACCTGCCGCGATCTTGTCCTTCCAGGCCCCCGTGGAATAGGATTTTGATGTCGAATCCATGAAGGCTTTGAACGGTCCAGATACGCTTCCCATGTAGGTCGGGGCGCCGAAGATGATCGCGTCTGCAAGTTCGAGGTCATCCAAGCGGCGTTGAGCCTCGTCTGACGTTAGATAGAGGACAGATGCGCCCGTGACTCGTTCGATTCCGTGCCGTACCGCTTCGGCCTGCCGCGCAGTGTGGCCGAAACCGCTGTGAAATATTACGGCAACCGTTATTGGAGTGGCTGCGTAGTTGATACGATCACTCATGACGAACCCTTCTGTTTGTTGGTTGATGAACCTCTATCGTGCTGCATCTTGGCCTACCTCTGACTGCGCGCTGACCACTTCGGGTATCGCCTGGCAAGCAACAGGCCACAAGGTCGCGGTTGCCGAGGCATCGCCACGGCTTGGCGTGCGAAATCGTCAGGCCGGAAGACGAAAATCGGGAGTCCAACCCAGCTCCGCACGTGCCTTTTCGGTCGCAACGTATCTGTTGGACTGCGCGATGTTATAGATGCCCGGCTCGCCGTGGTCGATGGCGAGCAGAGCGGCATAGGCCGCCGCATCCACATGAATGGGCGCAGAATTTGACGGCCGGTCCGAAGCGGTTCCCGGGCCGTAAAGCTGGCCGTAGCGAAGGACGACGCCCTCGAGCGGCGGCGATTTCAAAGTGAGATCTTCCAGCGCAATCACTCCTTGCACGTTGACACCACTATCTCCGTCGGCCCCGGCATCGAGCGGGTCCGTCTCCGCGTGCGGCTCGGCCCCCGGCGCGTAGGCCCACGCGATGCTTTGCGCCACCAACCGGTGCGCACCCGCTGCAATCGCGGCCCTGACAAGATTCCGTGTTCCTTCGCTACGGATGCGGGCGGTGCGAACGATCGCTGCTCCCATCTCACGTGGATTAAGGTCCTTCGGGAGGTCGGTGAGCTGATGGATCACGACATCCGGGCGTGCCGACGCGACGGCCCGTGACAGCGCCGACGCGTCGAAGACGTCGACCACGATCGGGTCCGCCCCGAGCAAGCGCAGAGCGTCGACATTCGCTTTCGACCTGGTGCTGCCACAGACGTAATGGCCAGCGCTGTGCAGGAGTGGCGTCAGGCGCCTGCCGATTGCCCCGGACGCACCGGCAAGGAAGATTCTGTAACTCATCATCGTTACTCCTTTCGCTATGCACCCCAACAAGCGCAGCGCTGCCAGGCGGGCCGTTCAATCTCAGATCCCGATCGGCGTCGAGATCGCCCACCTTCCCCTCGACTCGGTGGCTTCAACCCTGATCAATTTTGCCATCGACACCCGGATCGATGCCGAACGCTACTTCGCCATGTTGATGATCTTGGCTTGGGTGAAGGCTTCGAGCCCTTCCCGACCCAATTCTGCGCCGATGCCCGATTGCTTGGCGCCACCGAAAGAAATGTCGGGTGACACGTCAAGAAACGTGTTGATCCAAACAGTACCGGTTTCAAGCTTGGCTGCCACCGAAAACGCACGATCGAGATCCTTCGCCCATACCGTTCCGCCGAGTCCATAATCCGAATCGTTCGCACGCGCGATCGCGTCGTCGACGTCAGAATAGCGCAGCACCGGAACGATCGGGCCGAACTGTTCCTCTGTCACCAGTCGCGCATCGTCGGAGATGTCCCGGACAATCGTCGGCTGAATGAAGTAACCCTTGCGGCTGAGCACCTCGCCGCCGGCGACGATCCTGCCGTTCCGCTTGGCATCCTCGACAAAGCCCTTAACCTTCTCGAACTGTGCCTTGTTCTGCAGCGGGCCCATCTGCGTCCCTTGCTTCAGCCCGTCATCGACCACGGACTCGCGCGCCAAGCGTCCCAGTTCATCGCAGATCTCGTCATACTGTGACTCATGGACATAGATCCGCTTGGCCCCAAGGCAGATCTGGCCGGCGTTCATCATCGAGGCGGCGAGCAACTTGGGAGCAACCTCGATTGGATCGACATCATCAAGCACGATCGCGGCGTCGTTGCCGCCCAGCTCCAGGGTCAGCCGCTTCAACGTGCCAGCCGCGCTGCGCATCACCTTTTTGCCGGTCGCAGTCGAACCCGTGAAGGCGACCTTGGCCACATCCGCGTGACTCGAGAGCGCATCACCGAGATCATTGTGATCGACGATGACGTTGATCACGCCCGCCGGCAGGATCTCGCCACAGATCTCTCCGAACCGGAGCGTGGTTAGCGGCGTCGTTGGTGCCGGCTTCGCGACCAGCGTGTCGCCGGCAAGCAGCGCCGGAGCCACCTTGATGACGAGCAGGAGCATCGGAAAATTCCATGGCACAATCGCCGCGACCACGCCGAGAGGGATGTGCTGCCGCACGATTTTTTGTGTGGCGTCGTCCTTCAAGACTTCGTTTGGCAGATCGAGCGTCGCGTAGTGGCGAACAATCCGTATGGTAAAATCGACCTCCCAGTTCGCCTCAGAAAGCGGCTTGCCCTGTTCCAGGGTCAACAATCGCGCGAATTCGTCTTGTCTCGCTTCCAGCGCATCAGCCAACTTACCCAGCAGCGCACCGCGCTCAGGAATCGGTTTGGCGGACCATACCGGGAGCGCGGCCTTCGCGGCGGCGACCGCCTCGTCAAGCTGCACGCGATCAGCTCGGGGCGCCTCCGCCAGCACGTCCTCGGTCGCTGGGTTGATGACATCCAGCCTCGCGGCGCCAGATACCAATTCTCCATTGATTAGCAGCTTGAATTCTCTCATTGCTCTCTCCTCACCGGGATGTTGCGGTGATGATGCACTCCCTCAAGAGTTTACCATCCACACACCTGTGATGGCACCAAGCTGGGGACGGATCTATCAGACCTAGGTGTCGCCGATACCTTAGGATCGGTTGGCGCGAAACCGCGGATCCTTCATCAGCCCGAACAGATCTTGCACGGCCAGCCGGCGCACTTGAGAGCTGCAAATCCGGCACAAGACCCTTCGCGAAGGTGCCCTATGCCGCAAAGGACCCGACCCCAAAGAACAATGGATGCTTCGCGACAGACGACCATCTTTTCCAGAAGCGAAGTTGCCCCCACGACTGTAGTGGAGGCCTTCTGACGCACGCGGCCGGCGCGCCGATGAGCGACCAGACCATACCGAAAGTATCAACGTAGGGATTCATCGTGAGCAATCGCATAGACTATGCCAAGGCTTCACCCGCAGGTTACAGGGCTTCGGCGGGGTATACGCCCATCTTCAAAACAGCGGCTTTCTAAAGGATCTCATCTATCTCATTTATCTGCGAGCTTCGCAGATAAATGGCTGCGCATATGGCATCGATATGCATTCCCGCGACCTACTTAAGCTCGGCGTTGCAGTCGAGAAGCTCGTCCTGGTGCCGGCGTGGCGCGGAATCGTTTATCGATTGCGTTCCGCACGCCCCCCGCTGCCGCGGTCAAGGTTGGGTATGCTGCATAGAGCGTCGCCTGGAGCTTAACAGCCGGCGGCCTGGCTGCTCGAAGGTGCGTCTGGGACCAGCCCTTCCCAGCCGGCAAACGATAGAGCGGCCGAATTCAATGCGGCATTTGCCTAAGGTGAAGTTTCGCAGCCATTGATGCCAGGTCGACCAGGGAATTGGCCTGCATCTTGTGCATCACCCTGCCTCGGTGGGCCTTCACAGTGATCTCACTGATGCCCAGATCGAACGCAACCTGCTTATTCAACAAGCCAGTGACGACCAGAGCCATCACCTCCCGTTCGCGGCGGCTCAGCGTCTCGTAACGATCGGCAAGCATACGAATCTCCGCCTCGTGACCAAGTACCGCGCGGCTCCGTTCAATGGCGTGCCGGATCGCGCCCAGCAAAGCATCGTCGCTGAACGGCTTCGTCAAAAACTCGACCGCCCCGGCCTTCATGGCTCGCACCGTCATGGGCACGTCCCCATACCCCGTGATGAAAATGATCGGCATGTCGATCCGATCAACAGCGACGCGCATTTGAAGATCGAGGCCATTCAGGTCCGGGAGATTGACGTCGAGCACAAGGCAGCTGGGCGCGTGTGCTCGCGGGTGGGACAGGAACTCTGTTGCGGAAGCAAATATCTCCGGCTTCCAGCCGGCCGAGCGGATCATCAGTTCCAGCGACTCGCGCACCGACACATCGTCGTCGACAACGAACACGATCGGCATGACGTTCGACATGGATGCTGACCCAAACAACGATCGCTCCGACGAATTTACCTTACTTTCCCGCAATCAACGGCACCACGTGGCATTCTGCCCCTACGAAGCGCGACATCGAGGGCCTCGCGCAGCGAGGCGTCGCTGAACGGCTTGAGCAGACATTCCGCGGCGCCTTCCGCCAGCGCGCGCGGCCGAACCGTCTCATCGCCGTGACCGGTAATGAAAACGATCGGAATGTCTTGCCGGCGCAACTTGAGCTCTCGCTGGAGATCCGGTCCGGACATTCCCGGCATAGCCATATCGAGAATCAGGCAACTTGTTCGGCCAATATGGTCGGAAGCAAGGAACGCTTCTGCCGACGAAAAGGCTTCCACCGCGAACCCGAATTCCTTGAGCAGGTCTGGTAGCGATTCACGTACCGATTCGTCGTCATCGACAATCGAAACGAGCAAACGACCCGTCATTTACAGACTCCTCATCACCTGCTCCCTCACAGCAGGACTCCAATTGACATCAAGTCCGCGGCCCTCCTTGCTCCCAAGTCCAAGCGGAATGGAAAAGGAAAATGAAGCGCCATGACCATCATTCGGTTTCGCCCACAGCCGACCATGGTGATTCTCAATAATGGATCGACTGACAGACAAGCCAATCCCCATGCCGTTATCTTTTGTGGTAAAAAAGGCATCAAAAATCCTGTGCAGGTCCTGCGAATTGAAACCCACTCCCGCGTCCTGCACGGTCAGGCGCGCATGATCGTCGGCATCCCGTTCGGTTCTGACGACCAGCCGCCTGGGACGATTGTCGATACCGATCATCGCGTCCGACGCATTGCGAACCAGATTTAGGATAACCTGCTGAAGCTGAACGCGATCACCCATGACCGGCGGAAGACCGTCGACAAACTCCGTCTGAAGATTGATTCGGTCTCTCTTTAGTTCGCTTATCAAAAGTGCAATCACCTCTTGCGTCGCTTCGTTCAGGTCAACCAGCTCCATCATGAATTTTCTCTTGCCGAAGAGCGCCCGAAGTCGAACGATCACGTCAGATGCACGGTTGCCGTCGCGAATCGTGCGCCGCGCAGTTTCACGCGCTCCGTCGACATTGGGCGGATCCGCAGCCAGCATCCGCAAGCAGGTGCTGGCATTGGTGAGGATACCCGACAACGGCTGGTTGACTTCATGCGCAATCGACGCCGTCAATGCTCCAAGGCTCGCGATCCTCGAAACATGCGCAAGCTCTGATCTCACGTCCTCAAGCGCTTCTTCCGAAATTCGACGCTTCGTCACGTCCTGCACTGCACCGATGTATTCAAGTTGACCGTTTCGGTTTCGGGTTGCATGGGCGACGAGGTGAAGGTGTTTGACCGAACGATCGGGCATGAGCAGCCGGTGCTCGTACTCAAAGTCCTCGGCCTCCATTCTCGCCCGGGCAACCATGTCCTTCATCAGCGGGATGTCTTCTGGATGAACCCGCGTGGCAATCAGCTCGAGCGTCACGGGAGCCGCCTGATCAAACTCGAAAATGCGATAAACTTGGTCTGACCAAACGATCTCCCCTGTCGCCACGCACCATGAAAGGCTACCAGTTCGGCTTAGATGCTGTGCTTCGGCAAGAAACGCCCCGCTTCGTTGCAGCGCCTCCTCCGACTGTTTGCGTTCCGTAATGTCACGCAGGTAGCAGGTAAATGATGGCGGTCCCTCAAGTGGAATCCGCGAGATCGCGAGTTCGACCGGGAACTCGCTGCCGTCGGCACGGACTGCCGTCATCTCCACGCGCCTGCCAATTAATCGCGTCTCGCCCGTCGCCAGATATCGGGCCATTCCCTGCCGATGCTTCTTCCGCAGGGCTGGCGGGATAATGGCATCCGCCAATTGCTTGCCCACGATTTCATTCCGTGGATAACCGAAGGTTCGCTCAGCGGCAGGGTTGAACTCTATGACCCGCCCTTCGTGGTCTATCGTGATGATGCAATCGAGCGCCGCGTTCAGGATCGCTGCCTTGCGCGCCTCACCTTGCTTCAGTGCTGCGTCGCTCTGCGCACGTTCAACGGCTATGCTCGCCACGTGGGAGAACTGGGCAATGAGGTCCTGTTGCTCCGGCGTGGGCGCCCGGGGCTCGCCATAGTAGATCGCGAAAGCACCCACGACCTTGCCCATCGTTGATAGGATCGGCGTTGACCAGCACGCCTGGAGACCATGCGCCATCGCCATTGGGCACCACGCGTGTGTCTCCCATCGTGTCTCCAAGGTGAGATCAGCAGCAATCACCTGTTCGTTTAGATACACCGCCATCGCGCATGGACCCGAATCGACATTTACGGGCCGGCCAATAATTGAGTTGATGAAGCTGGCTGGAAGGCTCGGTGCGGCTCCGTTTTCAAGCCTCGTGCCGTCTGCATCGACCAGCACGACGCTGCAGTAGCAGCCCTCGGTCGCAGCTTCGACCAATCGACAGAGCGCTGCGAGAATGTCCGACATCGAGTTGCCGGCAGCCGCTATTTCCAGCAGGTGCTTCTCTCCCGTGAGCAGAGCTTCGGCCCGCTTCCTCTCATCGATGTCGGTCTCGATGACGTACCAGCGAACAATATTTCCCTGCACATCCCTGCGGGGCATGCCACGCACATGAAACCATCGATAAACGCCGTCAGCACGGCGCATGCGGTGCTCCGTATCGTAGGGTTCCCCAGTGTCGATCGCTCGATCCCAGGCGGCAATCACCGAGGGAAGATCGTTTGGGTGAACCAAATTTCCTGACTTCCAGCGCTTCAGCTCTTCGAGCGTTGTGCCGACGTACTCCAGGAAGTGCTGGTTGACGCTCTCGAGTTCGCCGGTCGGCGTCATGAAGGAGATCATCGCCGGAATGGTGTCGGTAATTGAGCGATAAAGGCCCTCGCTCGCACGACCAGACCGCCCTCGGTCTTCAATATCGACATTCAGTCCGATCCATTTGACGATCTTTCCGGATGCATCGACCAACGGTCGAACTCGGAAGGTAAACCAGTGATAGCCTCCATCGAAGCGGCGCAGGCGCGCTTCCATGGCACTCACCTCGCCGGCTAACAGAATGGATCGCCAGCGTTCGAGCAGATCAGGCAGATCTTCTGGATGGATCGCGCGCTGCCAACCCGTTCCGAACAGCTCGCCAGCACCAAACCCAGTGTACTCACACCAAGGCTGGCTTGCGAAGTCCACACGCCCGTCGGGCAACGCTGTCCAGACTAATCCTGGGAGCGCATCAAAGAGGGGACCGAGGTCATTCTCCATGGAGGTCCTTTCTCGACGGTCGCCGTGCCAGGACGATGCGCCAAATAACCGGCGAAGGTCGATGATACCTTGGTGTCGGTTCGGAAGAAGCCGAGACGCCCTATAGCCCACCATCCTACTCTCCGTAGCCGTCGGTCGGCAATCGGCCTCCCGCACCGATGCCAGCCTCACTGACACCCAGGTTTCATTGGGTTTTCGAGCGACCGAAAAGATGTCGGTGCACGCTGGGCCGTCACGCATGATCAAGCCGCGCGCAGAAGTGCCGACGACACCTAAGTGCAATAGATTCAATCGTGGGTCTGCGTATCTTCGCAACAACACATCCGAGCCATCACATTAGAAGCCATCAGAAGGTATCCGGGCATGACCATCATCAAGGCGGCCGCAGTGCAGATCAGCCCTGTCCTCTACAGCCGCGAGGGGACCGTGGACAGGATCATCCAGAAAATCATCGAGCTTGGTCGCCAAGGTGTACAGTTCGCGACCTTCCCGGAGGCAATCGTACCTTACTATCCCTATTTTTCGTACGTGCAGCGGCCATTTGAAATGCTCGGGCAGAACCTCATACTGCTCGAGCAGGCAGTGACAGTGCCGTCGCCGGCAACATTCGCGATAGGTGAAGCTTGCAGGCAAGCAGGCGTGGTGGCGTCCATTGGCGTCAATGAGCGCGATGGCGGAACGATCTACAACACTCAGTTG
>Ga0070712_100002624_pt1 | contig 11096 bp, 8 predicted proteins | sample LARL81metaG_FD_71396 | JGI IMG/M metagenome (GOLD analysis project Ga0070712, IMG submission 71396) | Corn, switchgrass and miscanthus rhizosphere microbial communities from Kellogg Biological Station, Michigan, USA - LAR L8-1 metaG | ecosystem: Host-associated > Plants > Roots > Rhizosphere ...
CGCAAACCCTCTTGAGCGTCTCGACCGCATCAGATCGTCAAAGGAGGAGTGGAAGCGAATATTTCCGGTGTTCGGAGGCGTTGACTTCAATCAACAACCTGAGATGAAGCCAGATAAATGGGTATTGAATCTCTCTGACATTGAGGCCGAGGATGGTCTGAAAGCATTTCCTAATTTGTATGAAATTGCGCGTTCAAAGGTGAAGCCTGAACGAGATCGCTTGCCCGACAATTCGAATAACAAACCGCTTAAGCGGAAATGGTGGGCTTATCAAGCACCCCGGCCTGAGCTCTATCAACGGCTGTCACAGAAGCGGAGGTGTATCGGGCACGCTGAAGTGAGTCCTTATGTTGCCTTCAGGATGGTCGATACGGGGCCTATTTTCATCAAGACGGTAATCATCATTGATCTGGATGAGTGGTCAGGATTCGCTTCGCTGCAAGCTCGAATCCACGAGGTGTGGGCCCGGTTCTTTGCGTCAACCTTAGAGGATCGTTTGCGCTATACGCCCTCGGACTGTTTTGAAACATTCCCCTTTCCTATCCATTTTAAGACGTCGACCGGCCTCGGAGTTGCGGGAGAGACCTATCACGATCATCGCACGAGGCTCATGGTCGGCGGCAACGAGGGCATGACCAAGGTGTACAACCGCTTCCACGACCGCAGGGAGACCTCCAAGGGCATCGAGTGCTTGCGCGAGCTACATCGCGCCATGGACCGCGCCGTCCTCGAAGCCTATGGCTGGCATGACCTCGCGATGCAAGCCGAGCCGATCTTCCTCCACGAGACCAACGAGGACGACCACACCTATCAGGACCGCCTCTTCTGGCCGTCCGACTTTCGCGACGAAGTCCTCGCCCGCCTCCTCTCCCTCAACGCCGAGCGTCACGCCGAAGAAGTCCGCCGCGGCATCGCGCCGGGGATGAAGGCAGGGAAGAAAGGTCAAGAGGACGAATTAGAAGACAAGTAGAACCGCGGAAAATCTCCTGGGGAGGGACAACCATGACCGCGAGACGTAAGAAAGCCAATCACCGTTACAAAGTCGATATGTCAGTTCACGCCTGGGACCTTGCGAAAGCAGGGTCGGCCATGACGATTAGGGTTAGCGAACGCGGACAGTTGTTAGGAACGATTGAGATCGGTCAAGGCAGTTTCCGTTGGAGGCCCGCCCATGGGAAATTGGGACTCAAACGTATTCCGTGGGGCAAGCTGTATAACGCCCTCAATGAGCACTACTGATAGCCGGTTTACCGACATGAAAACAGTGCGCGAAGCGAAACTCGATAATCTTGTTTTGCGTCTGGTCGAGAAGGACAAGCACTTCATCGGCGTCATCATCGCAGATAGAGTGAGGAAAGTTCAGATCGATGGCGATACCGCCGACGATGTCTGGCGGCGCTTGCACGATGAGGCTGGCAAGACCAATCCCAAGTACTTTGGCTTTGACGGCGCTCGGGCTAGATTCTTGCATTGGTTCAAGGATGGGTTTCAGTCGCAGCGTTACCTTGACTTGGAACGCGGCTACAAGGGCGCGGCGAAATCAAAGCTCGACGCGACGGTTCCGATTGACGAAGCCCTGAACGGATCGGGATACGGCGAGCGAGTCCTTCATGTGTTTCGCGATACGAATCTGCTGTCGCCTTTTGAGAAGACGCGCCTTCAGGACGTGCTGCGCGGACCGACCGCAGACGACTTCATCCGGGCGGCAGCGCGATTCACGACAGGCGATAGAAAGCCTGCACTTCTTCAGATGGAACGCGCCTTGAAGCCGCACGACAGCGCGAAATGGACGGTCGTGACCTATCTTCCATTTCTATGGCGCCCCGACGAGCACATGTTCTTGAAGCCCGAGGCGACCAAGGATTTTGCGGCTCGCGTGGGACATCGCTTCCATTTGGAGTACGAGGCTGCCCTTAATTTAGCTGTCTACGAGAGCTTGCTCGATCTCGCTGATAAAACGACGGCGGAGCTTGCGGACTTGAGGCCGCGCGACCGCATCGACGTGCAGAGCTTCATTTGGGTTGTGGGGGACTACAAAGAGGGAAGCGAGCAACCGGATTCGCGCATCGAAGGCGGCCAGCCTGCAGTTACCCTGCAAAGTTTCTTAAACGAACTACCAAAGAAAGAGTAGCAACGAAAGGCATCCGCCGCCGTGAGACACCTAAGCTATTGAGAACATAATATTTTTTTGCGCGTCACTCCTTCTTCGCAATAATTTCTTGCAAAATGTATTTCGCAAGACTATATCGTTGCGAGGGGGCAGACATGGCAACGGATCTCATCGGGACGCGGATCAAGGCGCTGCGAGAGGAGCGCAAGCTTTCCCAGGACGCCCTTGCGCGGATATTTGGCTTTAAAGATCGCCAGACCGTCTCGGCCATCGAGACCGGCGAGCGCCGACTGTCTGCGCAGGAGTTGCTCCTTGCAATCGAGAAGCTCGGGACGACGCTCGACTATTTCACCAACCCCTTCCTGCTCGTCGGGGAAGGCAAGTTCTCATGGCGCCAGTCCAATGTCGGCCTTGCGCAGCTCAACGCCTTCGAGCGCGTGGCCGGACGCTGGATCGCGGCGAACCGAAGGCTCGCTTCTGAGGTCGGACGGCCATCGCCGTATTTGCGGCAATCGCTCAAACTCACCAAACGAAGCACGTTCGAAGAGGCCATGGCGGCGGGCGAGCAGTTCGCCAAGGATTTCGAGCTTGGATCCGTTCCGCCCAAACGCCTCGCCGAGGTCATGGAGCAGAAGCTCGGCATCCTGGTGCTCATGGTCGATGCTATCGACCGAGTTTCCGGGGCAGCATGCCGGCTGCCGGATCTGGATGCCGTCATCATAAACCGCCACGAAGTCCCGGGCCGCCGCCATTTCGATCTGGGCCACGAGCTGTTCCATATCCTAACCTGGGACACGATGCCGCCCGATCACGTGGAGGATTCGTCCGAGGTCAGCACCAATCGCGTCGAGCAGCTCGCCAACAATTTCGCGTCCGCCGTGCTCATGCCAGTTTCGGCGCTCGAGCGGTTTGGAGAACCCGGAAACGACATCGTCAAGTGGCTCAACGCCACGGCCGACGCACTCGAGGTGACTTCCACGGCCCTCAAGTGGCGAATGGTCGCATTGGGGAGGCTCACCGATGCGCAGGCAAAGGCAATCTCTGACGCGGCCTTACGCAATAACGGGCACAAGGTCGCTCGCATCGAGCCGCCGCCCTTGTTCTCGAAACAATTCATGGAAGTGATCGCGCTTGCAATCAAAGAGGGGCAAATTTCCGCGCGGAAGGCTGCGGACGTCCTCGACTTGACGATCGACGATCTCGCGGACCTCTGTAGGACCTACGAGGTCGAGGCAACATTCGATCTGTGAGGGACCGATGGCGCGCCACCGCGGTCCGGTCCTCGTGGACACGAACGTTATACTCGAGTGCTGGCGCATCGGCGCCTGGAAGGCGTTGAGCAGCGGCTACGCGGTAGAGACAGTGGAGGACTGCGTGATCGAGACGCAGACGGGATACCAACGGAGGCGGGCGGAGCAACAGATCGGTCAGGCCGCGCTTGTGGCTTCTTTGAAGGCGGTTCACAAAGTGAGCGACTCAGACCGCGCCGCCGCGGCCGTGCGCGATACCTTGTTCTCCTATCTCGATGTCGGCGAGCAATCGCTGTGGGCGCACGCGCTCGCCCGCAGCGATACCTGGGTGCTGTGCGGCCCGGATAAGGCGAGCCTTCGGTTCGGCGTACGCGTCGGGTTGCGCGATCGCCTCGTGGCGCTCGAGAATTTGCTGGACGATGTCGGATATCGGGCGGGTACGGCGCTCAGGACCAACTACACCTCCGGGTGGCTGGGAAAAACGCTCGCGGAACTGGTGATGACGGAGGGACCGAAACGCTCATGACCGAAGCTGCTGCCGCGCCCATCCGATCCGTCGATGTCCGCTCGTCGATCGTGATGGCCTTCCGCCGCGATCTTGTCGGTCCCGAACCGCAGGATCTGGATCTGGCCAAAGAGCGGCTGAATGAGAGTCCGTCACGATGGTATCTCGCCGGATTCCTCGCGCCGGCCGATGACCCGCTGACGGAGGACGGACCGCAGGGGCGTGAAGACGACCCTTCCACGCAAGAGGAAATGGAGATCGACGTCGAGGAGCCGGTCGAAGAAGGCGCAGGCGGCGCCGCTGGCGACACCGAAGTTCCGGACGCGCCAAATACCAAGCGGCGTTTCCTTCCTTCTTCGATCGGCATCACGGTCCTGCTTCCGCCGAACGTTACCGAGATCGAGGCGCACGTATCATGGGGCGACTACCGCACCGAGCCGCCGCTCCCAGAGGAGATTCTGGCGTCGGATGAGCCGGAACAAGTCGGACCGGACGGCAAGCGGAAAAAGAAAGAGCGCCCGATGGTCGATTGGGTGCGGATGCCCCAGCAGCGCACGGTTCGCCTCACCGTACCCGAGGGCCGCGGCGAGCGGGTGGTAATCCCGGAGAGCGCTGCCGCCCAACATCGGGGCGGCGGCTTGGTGCTGGAGACCCATGCTCGGCGCTTCACCTACAGCACTCCCGACGGAGACGAGCAGGCGCGCGCCTTAACTATCTTTTTCGTCAATCACCACTCAGTCCCTCATCGTTTTTACGCCGACGTGAGCTATGTCTTTCAAGCGCAGCTCGAGCTTGTGTGTCCGCAGGGCTTCCGCCCGCGCCGTGATATTTCAGCTTACAGGTCAGACGATTTCGATTTGCGCCTTGCCGACCTGCATTATCGCGACGTTTGCGAATACGCGGTGGGGCGCAATTCGGCGGCGGCATGGAACGCCGAGGAGGAAGCGGCTGGGCGCGTGACGCGAGTTTGGACCGATCCGCTTCCGCAAGCCGAAGTCGAGCGGATCGCCGCGAATGAAGACGACGCGCTCAAGTCGCGCGTCATGTTCGGCATGGAAGCGCTCGCAGAGAGCGCGACGACAAACGGAGAAGTACTCGACAAAGCGCTTCGCGACCTACCGGTGCTTTATTCCGAGTGGATTGCGGCCGAGCGCCGGAAGATTACCGGCCTCGCCGCTCGCAGGCGGGAAACCGCGGAGCGGCTCGTCACCGAAATGGAAGTCGCGCGCAAACGGATTGTCGAAGGGATCGACATGCTCGCGAAGAACGACCGGGCCCGGACAGCGTTCCGTTTTATGAATCTGGCGGTCGCGATGGCTGCCCGCCGCCGCAATGCCGGAGCAGCCGGCGATCCCGCTGCGCAACCCGCGCCGGAATGGCGGCCGTTCCAGCTCGCATTCATTCTGCTCAACATCGCAGGACTTGCCGATCGCAAACATCGCGACCGCGAGATTGCCGACTTACTGTTTTTCCCGACAGGCGGCGGCAAGACCGAGGCGTACCTCGGGCTCGCAGCCTTTGTCATCGCACATCGCCGGCTGGCGGGACCGGGTGTTCTTGGCGCCGGGGTCGCCGTGATCATGCGCTATACGCTACGTCTGCTGACGCTCGATCAGCTTGCCCGCGCTGCAGGCGTAGTGTGCGCGCTCGAGCTGATGCGGACTGATTCCAAAAATGTCGATGACAAGGGGCGTCGCCTGCTGGGGGACTGGCCCATCGAGATCGGACTATGGGTCGGCTCCGACGCTTCGCCGAATCGGTTGGGCGGCCGTGGTGATGCTGACCAGACGACCGCAGTCGGGCGCGTGCGCCGCTACAGAACCGGGCGGGACAAGCGGGCACCGGCGCCAATCAAGGCATGCCCCTGGTGCGGCACCCCATTCAAGCCCGCTTCCTTCGCTTGCGTTCCCAACGATACAGCGCCGATAAACCTGGAGATCCGCTGCGCCAATACGGCCTGCGACTTCACTCGCGATCGGCCACTGCCGATACTGACCGTCGATGAGCCGATCTATCGGCGCCTGCCCGCATTCCTGATTGCCACCGTCGATAAGTTCGCGAGCTTACCGTGGGTCGGGGAAACGGGCGCGTTCTTCGGTCACGTCGACCGGTTTGCCGAAGGAGTTGGTTTCTATGGACCTGCCGAACCTGGGCGCCATGGTCGACAACTCGACAACGGGTGGACCCTTGATCCACCCGATTTGATCATCCAGGACGAGCTGCATCTGATTTCCGGACCGCTCGGAACAGTCGCGGGCCTCTACGAAGCTGCCATCGATCATCTCGCCTCCCGCAAGGTGGGCGAGGCCCGCATTCGGGCGAAGATCGTCGCGTCCACTGCGACGGTGCGCAGGGCGAGCGACCAGATTGCCGCTCTCTTCGATCGACCTGCCACCAGCATTTTCCCGCCGCCCGGCATCGATCGCACCGACAGTTTCTTTGCCCGTACCGTTCCTTCCTCGCGCGATCCCGCCCGGCTCTATTTTGGCATTGCAGCCCAAGGACGCGGCCCAAAACTCGTGTTCTTGCGGGCCCTCACCACCTTGGTTGCGGCGGCTCAGGCGGCATACGACGCGTGCGCCGGAAGTTCCGAGGCGGGAAAGAATCCCGCCGATCCCTACATGACCGCGCTCTGCTATTTCAACGCATTGCGCGAACTCGGCGGCGCACGCCGTATCGTCGAGGACGAGGTCCGAGATCGCGCCGCGCGCTATGGGACACAGCGGCGACGCGTCGAGCCCAAGGACAACCCGTTCGTCGATCGGCAAATAAAGGAGCCGATGGAAATCACCTCGCGCGTTTCGACCGATGACGTCGCCAAAGCGAAGCAGCGTCTCGATGCGGTTTTCGGGCGCGACACCGATCCCGTCGATGTCGCGCTCGCCACGAACATGATCTCTGTTGGCCTCGACATCCTGCGATTGGGCCTCATGGTGGTGCAAGGCCAGCCGAAAACAGCTGCGGAATATATCCAGGCGACCAGTCGGATCGGTCGGGATCACAATCGGCCCGGGCTGGTGGTTGTGGTGCTCAACCTGCATAAACCGCGTGACCGGACGCACTTCGAGCAGTTCGGAGCTTTCCATCGGAGCTTCTACCGAGCAGTCGAGGCGACGAGCGTCACGCCGTGGGCAGCGCGGGCACTAGATCGAGCGCTGGCGGCGGTCGTAGTAGCCGCGGCGCGGCACATCGACCCTGCGCTCACGTTGGACAACGCGGTGAAAGAACTGAAAAATCGTCCCGCGACTCGTGCGGCGGTCCGCGATGCCATCGTTGCCCGCGCGCCCCCAAATGCCGTTCCCGGAGGCAGCGCGGCATTGGCGAACCTCGTCGACGGCTTGCTCGACGACTGGATCAAAACGTCCGACGAGCAATCGGCCGGCGGCAATGTGTTCGGCTACGCCAACAAGCCGAGCCCTCACCGTCTGCTTCACCTCCCGCTCGCGCCGGAAATTCCCAACCTGAGCCCTCCACATCAGCGCTTCGTCGCAGGCCGCTCGATGCGCGATGTCGAAGCAAGCGTTCCGGTTCAGCCGCGCGACCCGCGCGGCGAGGCGATCGCCAACGCGGATGACCTTGCATGACCAAAAACGCGCAACGGTTGAGCCAAGTTGTTTCAACCTTCGGCCCGGGGGCGATGGTCGATCTTCCCACGCGATCGGTCGTCATCGGCGGCTTGGAGTTGTGGGACATGCGTGGGGGCTCCTTCACGACAATCCCCGAACCTCGCCTCACGATGCGGCTCGAGCAATTGCTCAAGAGCCAAGGCCGCCTCGCCGACACGAAGCATCTGTCGCTGCGAACGCCCCCAGTAACGGACGGCAGGCCCGGCCAGTTCCTGGCCGGCATTGCCGCCCCGGTCTTTCCAGCTTGGTTCGTCTGCGAGCAGGTGGAGACCACCACAGTGGCAGGCAAGCCCGCGCGCCGGCGTCGGCTGGTTCGATGGCAGGACCTCGCCCCCGCCGGTGGCCGGCGCAGGTTCGTCTTCGATAATGGCGACAAATCGGAAGTGACGCCGATCCGTTTCGTTTGTGCGTGCGAGAACGGCCATTTGCAGGACATCGACTGGCGGTGGATCGTCCACGAGGGCCAATCATGCCAAGAGCCGATGTGGATGGAGGAAAAGGGCACGAGCGCCGATCCGGCCGACATGACGATCGTATGCGGCTGCGGAAAAAGCCGCTCACTTCAAGAGTTGTTCCAGCCCGGACGACTTGGAAACTGTCGCGGCGAGCGCCCCTGGCTGATCGATCGCGATCCGAACGGATGTGGTCAAAAGCTCAAGCTCCTGACGCGGACCGCCACCAACACGTATTTCCCGCAGGTCTACACTGTGATCTCACTGCCGACGGAGGAGGATGATCTCACCCGTCTAGTCGACAGCGTGTCTGACGAACTGAACGATGTGCAATCGATCCAAGAGATCGCGGAGGCGAAGCGATTCAATTCGAGGCTCCGAGCCACACTGGAGGGCTATTCTGACGACGAGATATTCGCCAGACTTCAACGGCTTCGCGAGGGCGCAATCGTTGAAGCCGGCGGCTCACCAAAGGTCTCCGAATTTGACGTGTTCGCGAGCGGACGGTCTGAAATCGGACAGAACAGTCCGACGGCCAAGCTCTACGCACAGACGTTGCCACGCGATGCCTGGGCCGCTTCGGCCACTCGGGTGAATTTGTCTGCCATCAAGAATGTGATCGCCGTTCATCGTTTGCGCGAAGTCTCCTGCCTTTACGGTTTCACGCGATTCGAGGCAGCGCCGACCAGCGCCGATGGCGAACTCGAGGATATTCAGCTCGCGGTTCGCGGCGCGCCGCTTGCGCAGGACGCGGATTGGTTGCCCGCGATCGAGCAATTCGGCGAGGGAATTTTTATCCACTTTGATGAGACGGCAATTCGAGAGTGGCTCACGCGAAATGCAACGCGCGGTCGCCACGACGAGCTGATGGCCGGATACGGCCATTGGTCCACGCGGTTCAGCGGCCAAGCACCACAGTACCCGGGCACAGCTTATGTCCTCCTGCACAGCCTGTCGCATGCGCTAATGGCCGAGATCGCCCTCGACTGCGGCTATCCGGCGAGTTCGCTGAAAGAACGCGTGTATGCCCTATCTGGCCAGGACGGAGCGCCCCAACGCTGCGGCATTCTCATCTACACGGCGACTGCCGCGCACAGGGCACGCTTGGCGGTCTGGTCGGAACGGCGCCGAGATTTGCACAAATCCTCGAGAGCGCATTGGAGCGATCAACGATCTGCTCCAACGATCCAATTTGCGCCGATCACCAACCGGGCCAGCACGGTGGCGACCGTGCCACCCACGGTGCCGCGTGCCACGGCTGCTTGCTTATCGCGGAGACGAGCTGCGAGATGCGGAATCTATTTTTGGACAGGACATTGCTGGTGCCGACCATGGCAACGGACGATGCGTCGTTGTTTGAACCAATTGAGCGTTAGCGGAGGGGAAGCATGCCCGAGATAACGCGGCAAAGAACCGGGGAACACGTACGGAAGCTGTTCGGCATCTTAATGGCCTCACCAGAAGGACTCCCTGCACGTACTGCACTGGAACAGTTAGCAGCCAGTACGACGCTCACAGATTATGAAGCGGGTGTTTACCCGTCCGGCAGCCGTCGCTTCGAAAAGATCGTACGGTTCGCGACTGTAGACTGCGTGAAGGCGGGGTGGCTTCTAAAGCAGAAAGGTATCTGGAGTCACCGAAGCGGGTCGTGAAGCGTACAAAACGCTCCAAGATCCGGAGGCGTTCTACAAAGAGGCTTGTCGTCTCTACTCGCAATGGCGCTCGAATAGAGATACCAGCGAGCAAATTACTGAAGAGGAGCTTGAAGAGGGAGAAGAGGCCGATAAGTCTGCTCGTATTACGTTTGACGAGGCGGAAGAGCAAGCAGCGGAGGAAATCGAGAGCTACCTCTGTTCAATGAATCCTTACGACTTACAGCAGCTCGTTGCCGATTTGTTGAAAGCCATGGGCTACTATCCATCCTGGATATCACCGCCGGGACGCGATGGCGGCCTAGACATTATTGCTCATCCGATCCGCTCGGGACGCGCCCTCCACGAATCAAAGTTCAAGTCAAGCGAAACGCCGCTCGCATAGACGAGGAGGGTCTCCGCTCCTTCTTATCGCTCGTCAATGAAGACGATGCGGGCCTGTTCGTCGCGATTGGAGGCTTCACGCGCGCGGCCGAAGACGCTGCCCGAAGACAGGAAAGGCGAAAGATCACGCTTATTGATCTGAATAGATTAGTCGATTTGTGGGTCGAGTTTTATGCAAGGCTAGATAATGCCGCACGCGAGCGCCTACCTCTTACGCCGATTTATTTCCTCACCCCCAAAGAGTAAGGCACATTGCAGCCCGCCCAAAAGGAGCAAGTAAATGAAAAACTTGGCGTGGGCCCGCATCATACAGCGTGAAGTAAGCAGTACGCCGGAGCGTCTGCTCGTCGGCGTGTTGGGGAACCGAAAAGCAGGAAAGTCACATACATGGAATACACTTTTCGGACGAACAGTACGAAGAGGTATCCGTCCGCATCGCTTAACATTGCGCCCTGGAGAATGCGTCGAGGTATTCCTCGTTAGCGGTTCTTTCGAGGAGCGGCGCGAATACGCAGGCCGCATCTTAAGAAACCAAGCGTGCCGGATCGTTCTCTGTTCAATGCAATATACAAATGAGGTGCATCGAACGCTCGACTATTTCATCGATAAGAACTTTTATCTGAATATTCAGTGGTTGAATCCCGGCTATCACGACGCCGGAGAGACTTGGGATCGCCTCGGCCTGGCCAACCAGATTTTGGCACACACCTCCGTATTTGCGATTCGCAACGGAAAGATTAACGCGAGATCGAGGGTTGGTGAGATGCGCCAGTTTATTTATAGCTGGGCGCGGTATAGAAACTTGATCGTTCCATGCTGATATGGCGACGGCCGCGCGCATTTCGGCGCGCCTGAGCCCCCCTCACCCCAACAAATCCCGCGTCGTATAAAGCGCGACCAGCTCGATGCCCTCTTTCCCGAGGTTCTCGCTCGCGCCCTCCAGCCGATCGACCAGGGTGATGATCTTCGCAACGCGCGCGCCGCGCCCGCGCACCGCGCGTACCGCGCGCATCACCGAGCCGCCCTTGGTGGTGACGTCGTCGAACAGGATGACGGTGCTGTCGGGCTTGAAATTGCCGTCGATCTTTTGCTCGGTGCCGTGGTCCTTGATCTCCTT
>Ga0070712_100002625_pt1 | contig 11092 bp, 7 predicted proteins | sample LARL81metaG_FD_71396 | JGI IMG/M metagenome (GOLD analysis project Ga0070712, IMG submission 71396) | Corn, switchgrass and miscanthus rhizosphere microbial communities from Kellogg Biological Station, Michigan, USA - LAR L8-1 metaG | ecosystem: Host-associated > Plants > Roots > Rhizosphere ...
CGCACTCGCCCGGCGTGTATCGCTGGAAGAAGGCCGAACAACAGACCGCTCGCGACCGAAACCACGAGCGTAAAGGCGAGCACGCGCCCGTCCACCGCGACCTCGTCGATACGGGGGAGCGTCGCGAGACCAGAATGGGTGAACGCGCGAACCGCCACAACGGCCAGCAGCACGCCGAAGAGCGCACCGAGCAGCGCGAGCGCCACGCTCTCTGTGAGCAGTTGGCGCAACACCCGCTTCCCACTCGCACCTAACGCAGCGCGCAGTGTGATCTCTCGCTGACGTGCCGTGGCCCGCCCGGAGAGCAGTGTCGCCACATTCGCCGTCGCGATAAGAAGAATGAGTACCACAGCCGCGAGCAGAACGGTCAGTGGACGCGCGCTGCTGGCCGTGATGGCCTCCCGCAGCGGCCTGACGATCGTCTTCATGCGCGTCTTGCTCGGATCGACAGACGCGCTGGCGCTGCTCTGGTCGCGAGCCCAGTCCCACATGATCTTCGTGGTCTGCCGTTCCGCGTGTTCAGGGGTGATACCGGGTTTGAGGCGGCCGATTCCCGTACTTAAGAATCCGAAGCGAAAAGTTGGATTCAGACCCATCGGCACGTACGCGCCGATCCCGGGCCGGGGGTAGACGAAGCTCGCGGGCATGACGCCAACGATAAGGGTTGGTTGTCCATCGACGTCGATCATCTTGCCGATGACAGAGGGGTCGCCGCCGAAACGGGACCTCCACAAGCCGTCACTGAGGATCATCACCGTGTTCTTGCCGGGCGCATCCTCCGCGTCCGTGAACTCGCGTCCGAGCGCCGGGCCGACACCGATGGTACGAAAGAATGGTGACGTCACCCGTATGGTCTGAATCCGCTGCGGTCCGCTCGGACTCTGCAGCGTCGCGCTTCCATTCCGATAGGCCGCGAACGAGGAGAAATCCGTGGAGCGGTCGCGGTACATCGCGATGTTGACCTGGTTCAATCCCCACGTATCGAGCCCCTTCTCAGGATAGGATTGAATGACGCGGACAAGTCGGTCTGCGTTTGGATAGGGCAGTGGCCGCAGCAGGATACTGTTCACGAGCGTGAACATTGCGGTGGTGGCGCCGATGCCTAACGCGAGCGTGATGATGGCAACGGCGGTGAAGGTCGGCATGCGCCGGAACGTGCGGAGCGCGTAACGGACGTCGGACCAGAGCGACTCGAGCCATTCCATGAGACGGACCTCGCGGGCGTATTGTCGATCGATGGTGAGACACTCGTCACGAACTTCGGCCTGATCGCCGAACCGCGCGTGGGCGCCGGCGCGAGCGGCGTCCGGAGCGACGCCAAGACTGCGGAGCTTCTCCTCCCGCATCGCGAGGTGAAACGCGAGCTCGTCGTCGATGTCCCGCTCGAGGAACCGTTCGCCGAGCGTCAGTCGGAAGATGCGGCGCCAGCCAGGCGCGGGACTCAAACAAGCTCCAGCGACGTGCGTCGCAGGGCAACGGCGATGGCCTCGGCATGGCGGTGCCAGAGCGGCGCCTCGGCGCGGAATCGCGCGCGGCCCGCCGTCGTTAGGCGATAGAACTTCGCGCGGCGGTTGTTGTCCGACACCCCCCATTCGCTCGAAATCCAGCCGCGGCGCTCGAGCCGGTGAAGCGCGGGATAGAGGGTGCCCTCTTCGAGCAGGAGGAGCGAGGCAGTCGCACCTTCGATCCACTCGCTGATGCCATAGCCGTGCATCGCGCCCCAGGAGAGCGCCTTGAGGATCAGCAGATCGAGGCTGCTGCGCAGGAGATCGGTTTCGGTGTCGGCCATACGCGCTGTACCTACCCTTGTGACACTAGGGAAGGTAAGAGCGTTGCCATTGCCACACAAGGGGAGCGCGCCGGCGTTGGCCGTTGGGCGTTGCCGCTTTCAGCGTTCGGCCGCGAGGAAAGTGCGCATCGCTGCCGCGACCTCGCGGGGATGTTGCAGGAAGACGTAATGATTGCTGCTATGCACGTCGAAGACCTCGAACTGCGGCAACAGCCCGATTCGGGCCCGTGAATCGGCGACGACCGCCTGCACGAAGCGGAGCAGCGAATCGGCCTGGGTGCGCCCGGTGGCGTCCAGCTCCTTGTAGTACGGAACTACGTCAACCACGGAATCCGGCAACGCATAGACTGCGAGCGCGCGACAGTGGGCCCGTCCATATCGAGCGACCTGCTTCACGCTGGCGATGCGTGCCTTGAGCGACTCCGGAGTCACCGACCCCTGGTAGCGGTCGGCGGCATCGAATCTTTCCGTTGCCCGGATGTCCGATTCCGGCTCCTCCACACCCAACACGCGCGCGTACAGCGCGCGAACAGTTGCGAAAGTGGCGGTGTCCGCGGCGCTGATCCGCGGACCGGGCGTGGATGGCTGCTTCGAGGCGAGTGTGTCGATCCCGGAGCGGTCATAGGCCGCATCGAGGTACACGAGCCCCGCACAGCGCGCGCGATAGCGCTCGGCGAACCGCGTCATTTCTTCACCAGCGATCGAGTGCCCGACGAGCACGACCCTCCCGAGTCGGAGCGAATCGAGCACCGCCACCACATCGGCAACGAGTGTGTCGAGATCGTTAGGCGGAGGGGCGCCAGCCGAAGCACCAAATCCACGACGCGTGATGCCGACCACATGAAAGCGGTCCGTGAACCGCGGCGCGAATGTGTCGAAGACGTGGGCCGTGTTTCCTAGGCCAGCAAGGAAGACCAGCGGAGCACCGCGACCGCCCCAGTCGACGACTTCGAGCGCTACGGCTGTGCTGATTGGTATCACGCGGCTAGACGGCGCCGGCGTGGCGTCGCGGCCCCGCCCGCCGCACGCCACGCAGGCGGCCAAGATGATCACAACAGCGCTACGAGGGTTGCGCACTCGCGACGGCATCCGATGCTCGGCAACCGACGCAGCGCCGATCACTCGCGAACGGCGAACCGTCATCGCTAGCATGCGCATTCGACACAACATCTCCTCGGCTTCGCATTATCGCCACCCTCGAGACGACTTGCTGCCATGCGTGAACCGGTGGTATGCTGGTTATTCAGCATTCCACCGGAACGGCCTCATGAAACGACTCCCGCGCGGACTGTGCGCCCTGGCCATCGCGGCTTCGCGAATGACGACCGCGCGGGCGCAGGACAGCGGACGCGTCATTTCTCCCAGCGAGGTTCAGCAACTTATAAAGTTCGACACGCTGTGGCTGAGCTTCCTGAGGCAGCGCAACGCCCGCGATTACGCGATTACGGCACCGAACGGGATTCAACAGGATCGATTCATCCAAATCGGCGGAATCGAGCAATGGATCAGCATCCGCGGTGACGATCGGCATAACCCGGTGATCCTCCTCGTGCATGGCGGTCCCGGTGATGCCACGAGTCTCTATGGATGGGCGCTCCTTCGCTCCTGGTTCAGGCGCTACACCGTCGTCCAATGGGATCAGCGCGGCGCGGGCAAGACGTTTGGCCGCAGCGGTACGTCGACGCCGGAGGTCACGATCACTCGCATCGTGCAAGACGGAATCGAGCTCGCCGACTCCCTGCGTCATGCGCTGAACACGAACAGGATCATCGTGGTCGGTCACTCGTTTGGCTCGATCATCGGATTGGAGATGGTGCGCGCTAGGCCGGAGCTCTTCTCCGCGTTCGTCGGAACGGGTCAGGTCGGCGCCCCATCGGATACGATGATCGCCGTGGCGTATCGCAACGTACTGGCGACGGCAAAACGTCGCGGTGAAAGGATTGCAGTTCGCGAGCTGACGGAGATCGGTCCCCCGCCCTGGCGTGACGGGCGAGCGTATGGCGTGGAGCACAAGTGGACGAACCTGCTCGAGCATAACGACGCCTTTCTCAATGCGTCGCTCTCGTTCATGCTCACCGCGCCCGGCGTCAGCCTGCAGGACATCAATGATGACTTCGCGGGTGAAGGCTTCAGCGGTGACAAGCTCGTGCCGCATCTGAAGGAGATCGACCCAGCGTTGTTCCACGCGGCGTTTTCGGTCCCGATCTTCGTCATTCAGGGCGCCGAGGATCTGACGGCTCCGCCAGGTCTGGCGCGCGCGTTCGTGGCTGCCATCCGGGCGCCGAAGAAGGAGTTCACGGTCGTTCCTGCTGCCGGCCACTTCGCGCTCTTCACGAGACCGGACGCGTTTCTCGATTTGCTCGTGGCCCTCCTCATATCCGGCAAATGATCGAGTGCAGCGCGCCGTGCGGAAGATCGCGACCGAATAGCCGACAGGTTGGGAGCAGCCGAGTACGAAGTAATCAGTAGCCCCGACAGCTTTTCGGCTCGGACTACTTCCTTCTCCTCACTCGTACTTCAGTACCGTCGGCCTGTGGTGCTGTTCCGGATCTGGGTGTACCCGACACTCGGACATATTCGCCGGGTGCTATTCGCTCAGGTCGCTTGGCATAACTATGGCATTACGCTTTGCCGCGCTTCCATCGAGTGAAATCATATGTCATCGCTCGCGTCGCCGAGCCACGGCGCCGATGTCCGTCCCGACGCGTCAGAACCGCAATCGGACGTCCTCACGCCCGAGGCGTTGGCCTTCGTCGGTGGCCTGGCGCGCCAGTTCGGTCCATCGATCGAGACTTTACTGAATTCTCGAGCGCACCGCCGCGCACGCATCGCTCGCGGCGAGGAGTGGCTGGATTTCCTCCCCGCTACCGCACCGATTCGGGAACGCGACTGGACCGTTGCGCCGGTGCCACGTGACCTCGAGCGGCGCATAGTCGAGATCACGGGGCCGACGGACCGCAAAATGATGATCAACGCTCTCAACTCGGGAGCCGACGTCTTCATGGCGGACCTCGAGGACTCCTCGGCGCCGACATGGTCGAACATGCTCGGCGGCCAGGGGAATCTGCGGGACGCCGTGCGGCGCACGATCGCCTGGGATGACCCCGAGAGTGGGAAAGCATACCGGCTCAACGACCGAACGGCGACACTCATCGTGCGGCCACGGGGCCTCCATCTCGTCGAGCGGCATCTCGTGATCGATGGCAAGCCCATCGCCGCCGCGCTCGTCGACGCGGGGTTGTTCCTCCATCACAACGCCGCGGCACTCCTCGAGCGCGGGAGCGGCCCCTATCTCTACCTGCCGAAGCTGGAGAGTCACCGCGAGGCTCGTCTCTGGAACGACGTGCTCGTGCACGCCGAGCAAGCGCTCGCGCTACCTAACGGCTCGATCAAGGTCACGGTGCTGATCGAGACCATCGCCGCGGCGTTCGAGATGGACGAGATCCTCTTCGAGCTGCGTGGCCGCATCGCTGGACTCAACTGCGGCCGCTGGGATTACATCTTCAGCTTCATCAAGTATCACGCGGCGGATCCGCGCGCGGTGCTCCCCGACCGTTCGCAGGTCACGATGGAGCAACCGTGTATGCGCGCGTATACGCAGCTGGCCGTGAAGACCTGTCACCGTCGCGGCGCCTACGCGATCGGCGGCATGGCGGCGCAGATCCCGATCAAGAATGACGCGGACGCCAATGAGCGCGCACTCGCCAAGGTCCGCGCTGACAAGCTGCGGGAGGTGCGCGACGGCCATGACGGCACCTGGGTCGCCCACCCGGGCCTGGTCGCGGTCGCGCGCGAGGCGTTCGACGCGCACATGTCCTCGGCGAATCAGCTCGCTCGCCTGCGTGACGACGTGCACGTCACCGCGGACGACCTGCTGCGCGTTCCGACGGGCACGCGCACGGAGGAAGGGCTCCGGCAAAACGTCCGTGTCGGCCTGCAATACATCGAGTCGTGGCTGCGCGGCCAGGGGTGCGTCCCGCTCTACCATCTCATGGAAGACGCAGCGACCGCGGAAATCTCGCGCGCGCAGCTGTGGCAATGGATCCACCACTGTGCGCGCCTCGACGATACCGGCGACACCGTCACCCCTCGGCTCGTCGAGCGCATCGTCGACGAGGAGTTGGTGCGCCTAACGACTGAGCTCGGCGCCGACCGCATTCGTGCGGGGCGTTTTACGGAAGCGCGAACGCTCTTCCTAGAGCTCACCACTGCCGACACGCTCGCCGACTTTCTCACATCGGCGGCGTACGCTTCGCTCGACGACAGCCCACCCACCATCATCGCCTGAAGGGAGAGAACATGGCAGTTTCCACGCAATTCCTCGATGAGGACGTCGAGACCGCGCACGTCGAACTCTCGACAGAGTCGGAGGAGGCACGCTGGCAGGGCATCACCCGCCCCTACTCGGCCACCGATGTCGAACGGCTTCGTCCGTCCGTACGGATCGCGCACACCCTGGCCGACGTCGGCGCGCGCCGACTCTGGTCGCTCCTCACCTCACGCGAGTACGTGCCGGCGCTGGGCGCGCTCAGCGGAAGCCAGGCCGTGCAGATGGTCCGTGCCGGCCTCGAGGCGATCTATGTGAGCGGCTGGCAGGTGGCGGCAGATGCCAATCTCGCCGGCCAGACGTATCCCGATCAGAGCCTGTATCCTGCGAACTCGGTCCCCGCGGTCGTTAGGCGACTCAACCAGGCGCTGCTCCGCGCCGACCAGATCGAGCGCAGCGAATCAACGGGTGACACTACGGCTGCGCGCCGCTACTGGCTCGCTCCGCTCGTCGCCGACGCCGAGGCCGGATTCGGCGGCCCGCTCAACGCCTTCGAGCTCATGAAGGCGATGATCGAGGCCGGCGCCGCCGGCGTTCACTTCGAGGACCAGCTCGCGTCCGAGAAGAAATGTGGCCACCTCGGCGGCAAGGTCCTGGTGCCGACGAGTCAATTCATTCGCACGTTGATCGCGGCGCGCCTTGCAGCCGATGTCCTCGATGTTCCGACTGTGCTCATCGCGCGCACCGACGCCGATAGCGCGAAGCTCCTGACGAGCGACATCGATGCCCGCGACCGCGAGTTCTGTGTCGGGGACCGCACACCCGAAGGATTTTTCCGGCTGCGCGCCGGCATCGAGTGCGCCATCGCCCGCGCCATCGCCTACGCGCCATACGCCGATCTCCTCTGGTGCGAGACGTCGACGCCGAATCTCGCCGAGGCGCGTCGCTTTGCCGAGGCAGTTCACGACGCCGCGCCGGGCAAGATGCTCGCGTACAACTGCTCGCCGTCCTTCAACTGGCGGAAGCACCTCGATGCGTCGACGATCGCCAGGTTCCAGCGCGAGCTCGGCGCCATGGGCTACAAGTTCCAGTTCGTGACCCTCGCCGGCTTCCACGCCGTCAACTACAGCATGTTCGAGCTGGCGCGGGGCTACCGCGACCGTGGCATGGCGGCGTATGCAGAGCTCCAGACCGCGGAGTTCGCGGCGGAAGCCGACGGCTACACCGCGACGCGCCACCAGCGCGAGGTCGGCACCGGCTATTTCGATGTCGTATCGGAGATCGTCTCGGGCGGTTCGTGCTCGACTCAGGCGCTGAAAGAGTCCACGGAAAAGCAGCAATTCTAATCGCGGCAGATGTCATCCTGAGCGAAGCGAAGGATTTGCTGTTGGCAGATCCTTCGCTTCGCTCAGGATGACACAGGCCGCAAGCGCCGCGTCCCCGAATACGGGAACGTATCCACCAACTCCCCGTCCCGCACACGGTCCTGCACCGCACACCACCAGTCCCGCTGTAACAGCTCTCCGTGCGCGTCGACAAAAATATCCCGGAGTGGCCCGTTAGGCACCATGAACGGCGCGAACTCCTCCGGAAAGACATCATGCTCGGCGACGGAGAACCACGGCTCCGCGGCCAGCTCGTCATCGGGCGATCGGGGCTCCGGAAAGGTGCGGAAGCGACAGTCGGTGAGCGGCGCGAGCTCGTCATAGTCGTAGAAGACCACGCGCCCATGTCGCGTCACGCCGAAGTTCTTCAACAGAAGATCGCCGGCGAAGATGTTCGCCGCCGCGAGATCCTTGATGCATTGGCCGTAGTCGAGGATCGCCGCCTCGGCATGAACAGGATCCGCTTCCTGGATAAACAGATTCAATGGCCTGACGCGACGTTCGGTGTACACATGGTCGAGGATGACCCGGCCCTCCTCGACGCGGACGACACTCGGCGCGTCGCGTAAGAGCTCGGCGAGCAGTGCGTCGGAGAAACACTCGCGGCGAAACGCCAGACCTTGAAAGAGCTGAGCGTCCGCGAGCCGGCCGACGCGATCGCGAAGGAAGACACGACGATATTGATCCGTGACGTGCTTTCGCGTCGTTCGCTTCGGCGCCCCGATGCGATCCTTGATGATCTTGAAAACGATGTTGAGCGATGGAAGGGTGAATACCGACATGACCAGGCCTTTGACGCCGGGGGCCTCCTCGAAGCGAGCGTCCGGCTGCGACAGGTGGTGCATGAGCGTCCGATACAGCTCTGTCTTTCCATGCTTGTTGTAGCCGATTGACGTATAGAGCTCGTCGATGCGCTTGAGCGGCATGATCTCGGCGAGGAAGGCAACCGTCGCCGCCGGCGATGCCACGTCGACGTGGAAATACGACCATGCGAATCCGAAGACAATCGCGAGCTCGTCGGCAGTCGTCAGGACCGCATCGACGACGATGCCCTCGTCGTTCATCGTGAGCGCGAGCGCGAGTGGCAGCCAGCGGTCGTTCTCGCAAGCGAGTCGCCCGACCAGGTAAGCGCCCTTGTTCCTATAGAAGAGACTCGTCAACAGATCAGCACCGGTGACCTGCGCATCGCCGAATGCTTCGCGCGCCCCACGCGCGATCGCATCGCCGACGCGCCGGGCGTCACCACTCGGGTCGGCGAGCGCGTGACCGAGATCGGCGAGAATGCGCTCCGCGAGCATGCGCGTCCCACCCGCGGCGGAACACCAACGTCGCGCTGCATCGGCAGGGCGCGCGGGAAATTCGGAGGACCACGGCTGTTGAAATTCGATTTCTCGATCGACTCCCGTTGTCGCAAATCGCCGCCGCGTCACGGAGCTGAAAAAAGTCTCCGCGATCTCGCGATCCCGGCGTCCCGCCGTGAGCACGGCGTATTCCTCGCGCATCTGCGTCCACAGCCACCGCGCGCTACTCACGTCCCGCGCCCGCCTGACCACCTGCGCGATCGCATGGTCGACGCTGTGCGCGTACAATCGCAATCGGTCCGTGGATCCGTCGCGGACCGAGACCCAGTCGCGGGCACGAAAGTCTCGGGCCGAACGTCTCGCGGCGAGGCGGAATCGCTCGTGGTACTCGTCGAACACCTCGGAGACGACCTGAGCGCAATCGCGGGCCAGGCGGCGGTAAGCCTCGTGTGAATCCGGGGTAGATGGGAGTGTCACAGATTGACGACGCTCACCGCCCCCGCTTCCGCTTCGCCATCTTCGCGCCCTGCTTCCCGAGCGCAGTGCGGGTCTTCTTCGGCAATTTGGAGATCGTCTTCTTTCGCTTCGCGGCGCGCGCAGCCTTTTTCACATTCTTGCGTGCCGCTGCTTTCTGCTTGGACGTTGCCATAGCGATGTTCCTCGGAAAACGGTGTGCGTCTCATGCGCGTTCGTCTCGGCATGAGGCTATGCACCCGAAATGCCAGGAATTGGAGATCGAGAGTGAGCCGCGAGGCCTGGCCGGTGAATGCGCACAAATTGTCGTTCGTACACTGTCAATGGCATCCGCACGGTCGCGGCCACTCCTGGCTGGATTGTCGTGACCGTCTGCCGACCTAGTCAAGAGCCCGTCGCACCGCGATCTTGAGGGCTCGATGACCTCCTCGCCCCTGCCCTTCCGACGTAGAGTGACGCCCGCGCGCAGCCCGCGGCCGCGCCGGATCCTGCTCGCATTGCTCGCCGTCCTGTTCCTCCTGGTCTTCGTGGTGCCGTGGCTCGCGAGCTTCGCGACCGACTGGCTCTGGTTCAACGAGATTCACTTCGAGTCGGTGTTCCTGAGGTCCCTCGCCGCCCGCTCTCTGTTGTTCGCGCTCAGCGGGTTCGTTGCCTTCGCCTTCATCTATGGCAATCTGCGTTGGGCGCGCCAGGGACTCGATCTGCCGACGCTGATCATGGATCCCGAAAGCGGTCCGCGCCTCGATGTCTCGCGCTTTATCCCCACGCTGACTTTCGTCGTTGCGGCTCTCGTGGCATTCCTCACCGCGCTGACGCTGTCTGCGCAGTGGATGTCCGCGCTCATGTTCCTGCATGGTGCGCGCGTCGGCGAGACCGATCTGGTATTCGGACGGGACATCGGATTCTACCTCTTTAAACTGCCTGCGATCTCGACTGCGCTGGCTGCGCTCGTCGTATTGACCGTCGTGGCATTGGTCGGCAGCATCCTCCTCTACGCCACGCGTGGTACTGTCCAGCTCCTCCCACGACGCGTCACCATCGGCGCGCGACCGACGCGGCATCTCGGCCTGCTGCTCGTGCTGCTGTTTGTGTTGTTCAGCGTCCAATTGTGGCTCGTCGACTCCGCCGCGCTGCTGTACTCGACGACCGGGCCGCTCGTCGGCGCGAGCTACGCCGACGCCCACGTTCTTCTTATCGGTATTCGAGTCTCCGCAGTCGCCGGACTGTTTGCCGCCGCGCTCATCGTCTACGGCATGCTACGCGACCGGCTGGTCTGGTTCGCGTTCGTTGGGCTAATCGGCTATGCCGCCGTCGGCATTGTTTTTCGTGCGCTGGTACCGGCGGCAGAGCAGAAGTTCGTCGTTGCGCCTAACGAGCTCGCGCGCGAGCGGCCCTATCTGCAGCGGCACATTGCCGCAACCCGCCGAGCCTGGCGCCTCGACTCGGTGGCGACGCGCGATCTCGAAGGTGATGTCCAGCTTTCCATGGCCGACATCCGAGCGAACGCGCCGACGATCGGCAACGTACGCCTCTGGGAGCGCGATCTTCTCAAGCAGACGTTCGGCCAGCTCCAGGAGATCAGAACGTACTATGACTTCGCGTCGGTGAACGACGACCGATACATGGTCGACGGCCATTACCGCCAGGTTCACCTATCCGCGCGCGAGCTCAACTCGGCCTCGCTTTCCACACGCAACTTCATCAATGAGCGGTTGACGTTCACGCACGGGATGGGCATCGCGATGGCACCCGTGAACGAGGTCACCGCGGAGGGGCTGCCGGTGCTGTTCATCAAGGATCTGCCCCCCGTGTCGACGATCTCCGTGAAAGTCACACGTCCACAGATCTACTACGGTCAGCTCACGAACAGCTACGT
>Ga0070712_100002630_pt1 | contig 11083 bp, 6 predicted proteins | sample LARL81metaG_FD_71396 | JGI IMG/M metagenome (GOLD analysis project Ga0070712, IMG submission 71396) | Corn, switchgrass and miscanthus rhizosphere microbial communities from Kellogg Biological Station, Michigan, USA - LAR L8-1 metaG | ecosystem: Host-associated > Plants > Roots > Rhizosphere ...
TTCTCATGCGCGGCATAGCCTTTTACGGTTTCCACCAGGTTGGGAATCAGGTCATGGCGGCGTTTGAGTTGAATATCAATGTCTGACCAGGCTGAATCGGCGCGCACCCGCAGCTGGACAAGGCTGTTGTACATGCCGGCAAGAATGAAGATCGCGCCCACTACCACTATCCCGATCACTATCAGAGGCATCATGTTTTCTCCAGAAACGGGCTTCCGCAAAGAGCTTGAGGGTTCGAAGCGGAAGTTATCACACTGAATCCTCAGGGCGCAAATTGCCGGCCTGTAATAAGGCATTCAGGTGTTCTGGTACTGCGGAGCTGACCGCAACAATCACAAAAATACACGTATAACGGCAAACTGCGGCGGTTGGCTTCTGGGTCTTCATTTCGGGCATCTTAGGGCGGACAGACCGCTGACCGAAGCTGAAAGAACTAGCAGGCTTGGCGTATAGGCTGATACACGTTCCGAACTGGTAAAAGTGCCAGCTTCGGCGGCGATAAGGCGGCGGTACCGTCTACAGGACAAGAGCAGGCATCAGTCAGCCTGCTGGCGCACTAGATCCTAGATCGATGACTCGCTGCAAAATCCGAGGAACGCGCTCGGCCTCGCCAAGGGAGCAGCGGACCTCGAGACCGGTTCAATGAAAACTGCGTCACATACTCCTGGGTGGTTGAAGCAGTTGTCTCGGACCGCTTCTGCCGGGAAGGGCAGAGGACGACTCCGCATCATTCTGGGTCTATTGCTCGCAATCTGCCTGGCTCCCGCATGTGGCGGATACTCTGTCCTCACCCATGAAGCGATCATCGATGCGGCGTGGAAGGACAACATTGCGCCGCAACTTTTGAAGCGATTCCCTCATGCGACACCGAAAGAACTCCTGCAGGCCCACGCGTATGTTTATGGCGGCGCGATTATTCAGGATCTGGGCTATTACCCTTCTGGCAGCAAATTCTTCAGCGACCTGACACACTATGTCCGAAGCGGCGATTTCGTCCTCGCGCTCCTCAGTGAGTCCAAAGATTTGAATGAATACGCATTTGCCCTGGGCGCGCTGGCGCATTATGCTGCCGATCGTTCTGGTCACCCGCTCGCGACCAATCCCTCGGTTGCGCTCATGTATCCCAAGCTGGCCAAGAAATATGGCCCCGTAATAACCTATGAGGATAATCCCGCCGTGCACGCACGGGTGGAATTTGCCTTCGATGTGGACCAGGTGGCCGAAGGCCACTACGCACCGAGCGCCTACCATGATTTCATCGGCTTTGAGGTTTCCGAGTCGCTCCTGGAAAGAGCATTCCTAAAGACTTACTCAATCGAATTATCATCCGTCTTTGTTAGCGTCGATCTGTCTATTGGCACCTATCGATACGCTGTCTCGAAAGTGATTCCACGGGCCACGAAGGTGGCGTGGCACCTAAAAAAAGACCAGATCAAAAACAGCGATCCCAGCGAGACGCGAAAGAAGTTTGTCTACAACATTTCGCAATCTGGGTACCGGAAAGAGTGGGGACATATCTATGAGAAGCCGGGTTTCTTCACCCGGGTCAAGGCGTTCTTCCTGCGACTGGTACCGAAAGTGGGTCCGTTCAGCGCCCTCGCTTTTCATCCCCCTACGCCAATTGTGGAGCAAATGTACATGCACAGTTTCAATGAAACTCTTGCCCACTATCAGAAGCTCCTGGTTGCCCAGGGGGAAGGCAGACTGCTACTGGAAAACGATAACCTGGATACTGGTGAAATCACCGAAGCCAGTGTCTATCGCCCCGCTGACAAATCATATGCAAAGCTGCTTGAGAAACTGGAGGGTAAACCGGTTTCGGACGATTTGCGCCGAAACATACTCGAGTTCTACGCGGACCTGCAAAAGCCGTTTGTGACCAAGAAGAACCCGCGGGAATGGAAAAACGTACTGAAAGAATTGGATAGCCTGAAGGCAGAGGAAAAAACTCGGGCTCATGCGCGATTCATGCCAGCCAGTACAAGTCCGCGTGCTGTGAGCAATTGAGAGGGAATTCGGGTGCGAGCGCCTTTCTCCTTCTTTGCCAGAACAACAAAGTTCGTCCACCAGCCTGAAGTTATGGTAATTCGTAGGATTGCAAATCTCTGGCTATGAGAAACGATATCTTGATAAAATGTTTCTCGTCTTAAGGCAGGCCTTGCCTTTTGTTTCGAACCGGTTACCCCGTTTTCTCTTGTGGCATCGCTCATGCTGTTGCCTTGAAGGCGCGTACGAAATTGATTCGTAAACGTTTCCTTAATTTGGTCGCGTAGGCTGTACTCCCGGCCCCATTGTTTGTCCCCCGGCCCGTTCTTAATGCGGGCCAATAACAGTAGGAGGAAAGAAATGAAAAATGCGCGGTTCTGGTTTGCTTTTATCTTATGTATTAGCTTTACCACCTTCAGCCTGCTGCCTGCGGGCGCACAATCGACCGTAGCCACCGGCAGCATTCAGGGATCGGTCACAGACCCCAACGGCGCCGTGGTTCCGGGCGCGACCGTCACCATTACCAATAAAGGGACAGGACAATCCAGCAAATTCACCAGTTCCTCCAGCGGCACCTATGCCTCGGGCGCGCTGATACCTGGCCAATACGAAGTGAAGATAGAGGCCAAGGGTTTCCAGACCCAGGTGCTCAGTGTGCCGGTGCAGGTCGGAAACATTGCTCCCGGCAACGCCAAATTGACGCTGGGACAATCAAGCGAGGTGGTGGAAGTCACCGGGTCAGCCGTGGCCATCAATACTGAACAGTCCACGGTCCAGGGCGTACTAACAACCGAGCAAATTGAGAACCTCCCGATCAACGGACGCAACTTCCTCGATCTGGCCCAGCTTGAGCCCGGCGTACAGATTCAGGACGGCGGCAGTTTCGACCCCACCAAGAATGGCTTCTCTTCCATCTCCTTCGGAGGCCGCTTCGGCCGCACGGCACGCATTGAAGTGGATGGCATTGATATTTCCGACGAAACCGTCGGCACCACCACGCAAAATCTTCCTGCCGGATCGATTCAGGAATTTCAAGTCAGCCAGTCGTCGCTCGATCTCTCCACGGAGCTCACGTCCTCAGGCGCGGTCAACGTTGTCACCCGTTCCGGTTCGAACAAGTGGCACGGGCAGGCGTTCTACCTGTTTCGCGACGATAGTATTGCGGCCCGCATAGCTCCCACCCAGGTCCCGTTTCAACGCAATAATTTTGGGGGAGAACTGGGCGGCCCCATCTTGAGGGACAAGTTGTTTTTCTTTGTTGATGCCGAGCGGTTGAAGCAGGACCAGACGCAGCCAGTGACGAATGGCGCGCCTTTTAACCCGCTCGATGGCGGTTTTGCCGGGCCGTTCCGTGACACCAACGGCGTAGCCAAGCTGGATTGGCGTATCAGAGAAGGCGTCAATCTGTTTTACAGATTCTCCTATGAACAGAATCACGACATCACCGGCTTCATCCCGAACAGTTTCTCGCCATTTGATAACGTCAACAACACGCCGGTGCACGCAGCCGGGATCGATTTCAATACGGGAGGTTTTACTCACTCGATTCGCTTTGGCTATACGAAGTTCCGCAACGGAATCACTGACGCAACCAGCGGTGTATTTAATCCCGCTCCGGCAGTGGCCATTTCCGTTGGATCAGACGCCACCTGCCTGAATGGCGGAGACGCTTTTTGTTCCGGGGCCAACCCGCTTGCCCCGCAAAAGACCTATCAACAGAACACGCAACTTAAGTATGACGGAAGCAGGACCATACGTGCGCATGTGGTGCGCTACGGAATTGGCTATAACCACATTCAGGGTGGCGGATTTGCCAGCTTCTTCGGTCTGGCCCCCACGGTGAATACCGATCCCACGTCCTTTAATCCGGCGGTGGCGCCATTTGCCGGCGGGGCCAGCAACCCGCTGAACTACCCCGTCCAGCTCGTAATCATGGGCAATGGCCTGGGGTTCTCTTCGGAAAAGCCGGCGTTTGGTCTGCCTGGAGGCGGTTTGGGGCCGGACAATCGCATCCTGCTGTATGGCGGCGATTCCTGGAAAATCAAAACAAACCTGACCGTCAACTTCGGTTTGCGCTATGTGCATGACTCGGGCCGCACAGACAGCGACCTTGCGCCTATCCCCTGTTCGCAGCTCGATCCTGCGCTCGCCGCTCCTCTGGCGGCTGCCGGCACGCCTTGCAATGGCAACATCCTGGACCTGTTTGGTTCCGGGTTAGGCAACAAAATCCGCACTCCGGGACATAACTTCAGCCCCACCGCTGGTTTTGCCTGGGACCCCACCGGCAGCGGCAAAACAGTCATTCGTGCTGGAGCCGGCATTTATTTTGAGAACTCAATCTTTAACAACAATCTGTTCAACCGTCCCCCGCATCTGGCGCAAGGACTCTTCTTTGGTACGGCCGTTCCGTGCGCAGGCGGGGCATCGACTGGCTTTACCCTGCCGGGCGGAGGCGCTATCCCAGCGAACCTAGACCCTGCCGTTCTCTGTGGTCAGCCGATTGGCAGCGTGGCAACTCAACTCGGCCAGTTACAGGCGCTCTACCAGGCGGCAAGCAAAGCTGTGGGGGCCTCCAGCAACCCGTCGTTCATCGGCAATACGCTGGCGGAGGGCGCCAACATAACCGGCAACAATATGTTCGCGCCGAATTATCAAACGCCGCGATCCCTTCAGATGAACTTCGGTTTTGAACGCCAACTTGGCAAGGGTGTGGTATGGAACGCTGACTATGTCAGGAACGTAGGCACGCACAGCCTGCTGGCGATTGATGTGAACCATGTGGGCGATGTACGGTTCTTCAATAAAAATGTGGCAAACGCGGCCGTTTCCGCTACCAATGCTGCTTTTGGTTGCGGTGCTTCTACTTCCGCGGCGGCCACAAACTGCGCCATAGCGGGCGGGGCGACAATCGCAGATTATGCCGGCAACGGCCTGACTTCCGGCGCAGACCTGTGCGGCGGCGGTCCCTGCCCGGCCGCTGCGTTTGCCGGACAAAACCCGAACCTGGGCGTGAACCAGATGCTGTTTCCCGCCGGCCGTTCGGTTTACAACGCGTTCCAGACTTCTCTTCGCGCCAACGTCCGTAGTCCTTTTACCGGCGTTAAGGCGCTCAACTGGATCGTTTCTTACGCCTTGTCCCGTTACCAGGGTGCGGCCCTGGACTCGGACTTTATCAATCCCGCGACTGACAACAACCATCCAACCCAGTCGCTGGGCCCCAACGGCCTGGACCGCACTCACCAGTTCTCGTTCGGTGGCACTGTTGATCTGCCGGGTTCGTTCCGGTTCGGCAGCGTGGGCCATATTTACAGTCCGCTGCCGGCCAACTTGTTCCTGCCGGGTGGCGGAGCGGGTGGTATTTTCATCAGCGACGTTACCGGCGATGGCTCGGGTGACGGCAGCAGCGTTTATGGTCCCGCGGGTGATCTGGTGCCCGGCACCAAGCTGGGCGCTTATGGCCGCAAGATCAAAGCTAATGATCTGACCGGCTTTATCAACAACTTCAACAGCACCATGGCCGGCACCGCCACCCCCGCTGGCCAGGTACTCATGCAGAATGGCCTGTTCACTCTGGCCCAACTGCAGCAACTGGGCGGCGTGATTCAGCCGCTCGACGTGCCTGTTGCGCCGGTACAAAGCCTGGGCTGGTTGAAGACCATTGACCTTAGCCTGGCTTATCCGCGCAAGATCGGCGAGAGCTTTACCATTGAACCCGCCGTCGCCGTGTTCAATGCATTCAACATATCGAACTTCGATAGCTCCTCGAAAAACAGCCTGAATGGTTTCCTGAACACCGGCCCCGGTTCCGTGAATGATTCCACCCAGGCCGATCACAACCGGTTCCGCACTCTGCCGGGCACCGGCGTATTCAATCTGGGTTCACCCCGGGTCATTGAGTTCGGCGTTAAGCTGAAGTTCTAGCTTCAGTCTTGCCGCTGTTCATTTTCCCGCCGCTGTGTTCGCAAGAACACAGCGGTTTTTCGTTCCATAAACAAAGAAAACCTCGCTGCAATGGAATCTCAATCGTGAAGCTCATAGAATTGTTAAGAATGCGAAATGCTCCGTCATTGGTTCTTGTCTTCTTGCTCGCGTACTCTTCGACCCTTTGTCTCGCCCAGGAAAGCTCCAGCCAGGCCACGCGCTCGGCCCAGTCCGTGGAAGCGCCCCGTCCCACGGCCACTCCTACCCCTGAAGTCCACAAGCGGCGCTCTATCCCGGAAGTCGATGACGCCATGGCCAGGGGCCAGGACCTGCTTTTCAAGAAGCATGATGCTCGCGCCAGCGTCGACGAGTTCAAGCGCGCCGCCAAGCTTGATCCATGGTATGGGCAGGCTTATCTGCTGCTGGGGCTGGCGCAGATGCAGCTGCAGCAATGGAGTGACGCACAATGGGCCTTTGAAGAAGCCGCCAAAGTGGAGCCGGGCAACGCCAAAGCTTACCTGGGCGCGGGATCGGCGTTGAATGAGCAGAAGAATTATGCCGAGGCGCAAAAAGCTCTGCAACACAGCCTGGAGATTCGTCCTGACTCGGCCGAAGCGCAGTATGAGCTGGCGCGCAGCTTGTGGGGGCTGGGAAAGTGGCAACTGGCGGAGCCGCACGTGCGCCAGGCCATCGAACTCAATAAGGACTATGCCGGCCCGCATGCCCTGATGGGAAATATCTATCTCGAACGTGAAGAGCCAGAAGCCGCGCTGGCGGAATTTGAGGAATGCCTGCGGCTCGATCCGGATGGCAGCCTTGCTCCTTCCGTCAAGGAAATCATCTCCCAGCTCAAGAAGGCCTTGGGTAAGGGGTGAACGCCAAAGCATGAACGCCTGTCCCCCGTGTGGCCTGCCTGCGGGGCAATTTAAGAGAATATTAACGAGCGTTTAACCTTCCGCGACTGAGGCTTTTCTTCCCAAATCGGGACCGTCCTCCGCACCAAAGGACATGTCTTGCGTACCGGGTACGCCAATCTGTTCCAAATCGTAACTATTTGGTAATATCTCTGCACTTATTCGCTGATTTTGGGCCGGTATTCCCGCGGGCCCTGTCCAAACACATGAGTTCCGCAGTCTTTCCAAAGCGACGCGATACCCCCGGCATGCGGGCCTTGCCGATCCTTGCGTATTTTCAAGGAGATACGGTTGCTGCCCGGTATTTCCTGGGTATGCAGCGCTTTCGTCGGCTGCATTTTGAAGAGCTTACGGCCGAACACGCTGACGTGGAACGGATCGTCCTGGTTTCCAAAGAAGATCTGGTGGAAGAGCACTACAACCAGCTCCGCGTCCCAAACACCCGTGTTCTGGCCCTGACAAATTCGAAGTTTAAAGACCCGCGCAATGACGGCGCGGTCTATGCGTATCTACCGCTTGACGTGCCAGAATCGCTATTGGAGCGCATGGCAGACAACGCGCTTGATCACATCCATCTGGTCCACACCCGGCATGAAGTAAACCAGCGGCTGGCCGGCGCCAGCCAGGAAATTCACGAGCTCAACCAGATCGGCATGGCGCTCTCCGCGGAGCACAATCCCGCCAAGCTACTGGAGCTGATCCTCACCAAATCTCGCGAATTCACCAGCAGCGATGCCGGCTCCGTCTACCTGGTGGAAAACGTCGGTGATGGCCGCCAGCGCCAGTCGCTTCTTTTTGCTCCGGCAGAACCGGGCGCGCCGGTACTGCAACAGGATGCGGATGAGCAATTGCGCTTCAAGCTGGCGCAGAATGACACGGTGGCCGTGCCTTTTCGCGAAGTGGCCATCAGCATCAATGAAAAGTCCATTGCAGGTTACGTGGCGCTGACTGGGGAAATCGTCAATATTGAAGACGCCTACCATCTGCCGCCGGACGTTCCTTACTCCATCAACCGCAAATTTGACGAGGATTCGGGCTATCGCACCAAGTCGATTCTGGCTGTGCCGATTCGCAACCAGAAAGAAAAAATCATAGCCGTGCTGCAGCTGATCAATGCCAAGCGCGATTTCTCCGCCCATCTTGATTCGCATGAAGCGGTGGAGCAGCAGGTGCTGGCCTTTTCTCCGCGGCAACAGGAAATTGTGCAATCACTGGCCGGCCAAGCCGCGGTGGCGCTGGAGAACAGCCAGTTGTATGACTCCATCCAGCGCTTGTTTGAAGGCTTTGTCCGCGCCGCCGTTACGGCCATTGAAACGCGCGATCCCGCTACTTCCGGCCACTCTTTCCGCGTGGCCAACCTCACGGTTGCTCTGGCGGAAGCCGTGGACCGCGCGGACTCTGGTCCTTACAGAAGCGTGCGCTTCTCTCGCGACCAGATGCGCGAGCTACGCTATGCCAGCCTGCTGCACGATTTCGGCAAGGTAGGCGTCCGCGAAGAAGTGCTGGTCAAGGCAAAAAAGCTTTACCCATCGCAGCTTGAAGTCATCAAGCAGCGCTTTGGCCTGTTACGGCGGACCCTGGAAAATGAGAGCCTCAAGGCCCGGATGGATTATCTGCTAAAGCACGGCCATGAGAAGTTCCACGCCGCACAGAAAGAGTTTGACGCGCAGCTGGCCGCTCAGTTGGGCGAGGTGCAGGAGTACGCGGAAGCGATTGTATGGGCCAATGAGCCCACCGTCCTGCCCGAAGGGAATTTTGAGCGTCTGGTGGATATCGCCAATCTTCACTATGAAGACCTGGATGGAACGAAACGCCCTGTATTGACCATGGATGAAGTGCAGATGCTCTCCATCCGCAAGGGCTCGCTCGACGAAGAAGAGCGCCTTCAGATCGAATCCCACGTGCTGCACACCGTGAGCTTTCTGCAGCAGATTCCATGGACCAACGAACTGCGCAACGTCCCGGAGATTGCGCGCGGTCACCATGAGAAGCTGAATGGCACCGGCTACCCGTACAAGCTCGCGGCCCCGGAAATTCCGGTGCAAACCCGCATGATGACGATCTCAGACATCTTTGACGCGCTGGCCGCCGCGGACCGCCCTTACAAGAAGGCCGTCTCCATTGATCGCGCCCTGGAAATCCTGGGGACTTCAGTTGAAGATGGAGAGCTGGATTCCGGTCTGTTCGAAATTTTCCTCTCCGCAAAGATCTTTGACCGCTGGAAAGTCGAGCCGCGGGCTTACTGAGTTTCGCTCACCACCGGCAACAAATTGCAGTAAACTCACTAATAACATGAAAGAGTTTTATATATCTGATTGCGTTCGTTTTGAAAACCAGGTGGTCACCACCTCGTTTGTTGTTGTTTCCAAGCAGGCCAAGCCGAAGAAAAGCGGTGAACTGTATCTGGCATTAACGCTGGCGGACCGCACCGGCCACCTGGACGCCAAGATGTGGGACAATGTCGCCGAGCACATCAACTGTTTTGAGCAGGATGATTTCGTCAAGGTGCGCGGTCTGCTCAACAAGTTCAACGGGCGTTTTCAGCTTACCGTCCACAAAGTGCGTTCCATGCAGGAGTCAGAGGTTGACTTTGACGATTACCTGCCTCGCACCACCAAAGACATTGGCCAGCTATGGCAGACCGTGCGCGGTTTTGTTGATAGCTTCCGCGATCAGCATTTGCAGGCCCTGCTGCGCGCTTTTATGGCCGATCCCCAGATTGAGCACGCTTACAAGAATGCTCCGGCAGCCAAGACCCTGCACCATGCCTTCATCGGCGGGCTGCTGGACCACGTGGTCTCTCTCTTCAAGCTGTGTGATCTGGCGTGCCGCAATTATCCTGAGACCATCAATCGCGACCTGCTTTTGACCGGCGCTTTTCTGCATGACATCGGCAAAATCCATGAGCTGACTTTTGCGCGATCGTTTACATATACCACCCGCGGCCAGCTTCTGGGGCACATGATCATCGAGCTGGAAATGCTGCAGGAAAAAATTGCCCATGTGCCGGGCTTCCCCGCGGAATACAAGACGCTGATTGAGCACCTCATCATCAGCCACCACGGCAAATACGAATTTGGCAGTCCCAAGCTGCCTATGTTTCCTGAGGCGCTCATGCTCCATTACCTGGACGATCTCGATTCCAAAATGGAGAGCATGCGCGCGCACTTTGGGCGGGAGCCGGAAGCGGAGTGGACGACCTACAACAGCAGCCTGGAACGACCATTGCTGAATTCGAAAAAGTTTCTGGAAAAAATGAAAACCGGAAACGGCGCTGCCGCCGAGGCTGCGGTGGACGCTGCTCCGCAACAAGACTCCAAGGCTGCGGCGGCTGACGAAAAATAGGCTCGTCCTGCGGCTATAATTCACCAGACAAGTTCTATTCGATGGAGGGGGTCTCCTGTGAAAACTATACGCATGCTGTATGTTGTGGCGCTACTCGCGCTATGTTTGGTGCTGGGATGTTCGAGCAAGCCGAGCACACCGTCATCGTCAACCGAAAACCCCAATGCCGCAGGCGGCGCGCCGGGCGGCGGTTCCGCTGGCGGTAATGCAGCGGGCGGCAGCGCCAGCAGCAAACCTGCCGCCAGCAAGCCGGTGAAAGAGGCGATCACCATTCCGGCAGGGACCGTGATCACCGTGCGCCTGGGCGAAACGCTCAGCTCCAAGAGCAGCAGCGCGGGGCAGGGATTCTCCGCCACTGTCGCCGAGCCCGTGGTCGTCGGCGGCAAAACCGTGATTGAAAAAGGCGCGGCCGCGCGCGGTTCTGTGGTTGACGCCAAGGCCATGGGCCACTTCAAAGGCGGGGCCTTGCTGGAAGTAAAGCTCGACTCGGTAACCATTGACGGCAAGGATACCGCGGTCGAAACCGGGATGGTGGCGCGCTCCGTGAAAGGCAAAGGCAAGCGCTCTGCCGGCTTCATTGGCGGTGGCGCGGGAGCAGGCGCGTTGATAGGCGCATTGGCCGGCGGCGGCAAGGGAGCAGCTATCGGCGCGGCAGCGGGCGCTGGCGCAGGCACCGCCGGGGCCGCTTTTACCGGCAACCAAGAGATTACCCTGCCGGCGGAGACTGCCTTGACCTTCAAGCTAAAACAGCCGATAGAGGTGAAATAGAACGGGTATGCATAAAGAAGGGGATGCTCTCCGGCATCCCCTTTATTATTCTTTCCGCGAATTGTTGTCTCATTGGATCAGCGATACTGATTTCACCTCCGCAATCTGTGCCAGTTGTTTCAGGCGATAGGTAAGGATGCTGCCGGTAA
>Ga0070712_100002631_pt1 | contig 11079 bp, 17 predicted proteins | sample LARL81metaG_FD_71396 | JGI IMG/M metagenome (GOLD analysis project Ga0070712, IMG submission 71396) | Corn, switchgrass and miscanthus rhizosphere microbial communities from Kellogg Biological Station, Michigan, USA - LAR L8-1 metaG | ecosystem: Host-associated > Plants > Roots > Rhizosphere ...
TGAACTACATGAGCTTCTTGTCTTGTCAGTATTTCCTTTGAAAGTTTAGATAGAATATGATTCAAAGATACAGACTCCTGGAAAAAATAAAGGGAGAGGCAAACTCTAAACCCTCTCCCCTCGGTAACTGATGTCGGAGTCTGTCATTGGACTCTGTAATGGTCGAAACAATAATCCAATGACTATAATCTACTTGCATTTCTTTCTCTCCAAATGATTTAGGTAATCAAGGTATTGCCCTTCTTCAAAGACTTTACCACAACGATAGCACCTGTACGGAGTGTCAACCATACTCAAGGCGTTCTCTCCTGTTGTTCTAATGATATTAATTTGTCTAATTTTAGATTAATTTGTTCTAAACAAGCATTCTGTACACGAACACTATTGGTACCTTTCCACATATTATCAAGATAGAACTGAGGACTACAAGTATCAATATCTTGATTCTGATCAGCACTAATGTTTCTTGGTTGTATATTAATTTCGTATAATAAACTAAAAATGCCAAGAAATATAGTGGTTGGAAGTAATATACCAACGAAAATATATTTATTCATTTTTAGCCTCCGAAGAAAAGTTATTGAAAGATTTCGTCACAAAAACGTTGTTAATATATCTTATACTTAGAAATCCTGTGATAAATAAACCAAGACCAAAGTATTCTATTATACTGTTTTGTAAAAGTGCTCCTAGTATATTGAGAAAAAAACAAGAACCACATAATATAAAAAACATTAACATGGTCTGATTGTGAGTATGTTTAACTGCTTTCTCTAAATCAGTCATGCCTAGCCTCCGATTCATGGATTAGATCAATAAAGACTTCCATTGCAGTATAAGCAGTACCACATGAAGGGCAACTATCTCGATGTTCCTTATTCTTAATATTCTCATGAAAATGAAGAGATAACCATTCTGGTCTTTTCAAAACTTGATTCAAACTTCAATCCTCGCTTCTTTTCTTGGTATTGGAGTAGAACAATTAGGACATTCGGGATAGTTTCTAACATACATCTTACCACATTTTGGATTAGGACAGCGAGTCAATTTTTCTTACCCTCAAACTTGTCAAGAATTTTGTTTATTACTTCATCAAAATTATCTGTAATATGACCATGTTTTGATAACCTATCTCTAGTTTCTTTTGAAACACGAATTGAAGTCATTTCATTTTGCATATCAATTATTAGTATGCTATGTATATAATGTTTATGCCGAATATCTTATATAATTCTAATAATATTACAGAGTATGTGGGAATGTAAACTCTGTAATCATAAAAACAATAACTCTAGCGAGAAATGTCATGGTCATGATTGTAGCGGAATAAAAGAAAAAGATAGTATTATACAAACTGAAAAGATTTCTTCAAGAAAGAAAAAAGAACCTAAAAAGGTCTTAGATTTTTGCGGTTCATGTAAGAAAGACATGTTTTTCACTCCTACAACTTGGAAGGGTAAAAGAGGTTATTGGAGATGTGAGTCTGGAAAACACAGACCATGTGAGCTTATCGGTAGGACCAAACCAATCATGTCATATTTACCACAGGTGAATCTATGAGAACATTTTTCTATTTCATTTTTGCTTTTGCGGTCTGCATTCCTATGGCGTTATTTTTCAATAGTGGAACGAAATGACAAAGAATCTCATCCAAACTGCAAAATGTTCTGTTTGTGATTCCAATTATGTTGATCTGGCAATAGGAAATAGTCATATCTATGCAACTTGCCCAAAGTGTGAAAGGCGTGATGAAATTGGGCTAGTATTTCAGAAATGAGCCAAGTAAGTAAAATTTGGATAGCTGGTATCTATAACTGGCCTGCAAATATAACCAAAGAACAAAGGATAGCGGATAAGAATTATCCGAGGCACAATTGGACTGATATAGATACTAATGATGTTACATATTACAATTCAGTTTTAGAGGTTTTTAAAAAATACAAAACTAGTTGTATAGGAATGCGTTGTGGCAAGGGTTATCATGTTTTAGGTGACCTTGTTGATTTTGAGCTTTGGCTGAATATATGGGATGAAATAAGACCGTTTGCAGATCCAAAGTGGGCGCCACACACGATAAGATTGAGTAAAAAACGAGTCGGGGAAATTTGGGAAAAACCAATATTTTATGATTATGACGGATTTGGAGTCAAGCTTTGGATGAAGGCAGTCATGTATTTTCTATCTAGAGGCGTACTTGCAGATTATGATGGATTATGGAAAGTGATGAAAAACTGTGGAATACATAAATATTTTCAAGGGACCGTATATGGTATAGAAATAAAATGACATATGCACAGATATTTGAATGGATAACTGAACACTTTGACATGAATAACTACTTTTCAGTAGAAGATTTGCTGTATGATGTAAAAAACGAGTTTAACAGAACTCGTGCATATTTTCCAATAGAAGCAGAAGATTTGTTAAGAGAACAATTCCAGTATAGAGAACAATACGCCCAATTAAAAGAAAGGGAGGAAGAAATAAGAGATGTACAGGAAATATTGACTGGAAGCAGGGAAATACCGGTTCCTTTCCAGGATCAGGTCATAGAAGAATTGAACAGACCTGAAATCATGGGAATAGATATGACACAATTCAGGACTGATAAGGAATACGTTACTCCACCTATTGTTCAGAGGTTCGCAAGAGTAAGCGGAGTAGGCACATTAGGAAGACTTGTCTCAAGGGCAAGAAGCTTCTTTGGAAGATTACTAGGAAGATAAAAAATAAAGAAAAAAATTAAACCGATGGTAGATTTAATTTCTTTTCAATTTTCTTTGATACCACAAACGGCAATGTAGATGATGCCAAAAATACTGCACCATTTAGAACCTGTGGAAGATAGGCTGTTACTATTCCTATCAAAAGCAAACATGCCCCACCAAAGATCAGAAGAGCAAATACTACTCTTGCTGCCTTTCTTGCTTTGACCAGTTTGTTTTGGTCTTGTGTCATATGTGACATGATTCCATATAACCGAGTGGAAATAATAAAGGTACCGTTTAACCGAGTGGTTTAAATATTATCCAAGTGGATTAAATATATGCCTAAATGGAATAAGGAAGCTAAAGAGTTTGAAGTTTCTATTTCATATTCAGAAAAGAAAGGTTCTAAAATCAATATGCCAAAGCCAATACTAGAGCTTTTAGGCAAACCTCTTAAAGTGAAGTTTATCATATCTGGAAAGAAAATCCTGGTGGAATAGATGTATAAGATTGACAATCGACCAAAGAAGCATAAGGGAAGATATACGATTCTAGGAATAATTCTAGGCATTATCCTTACTCTCGCAGTCATTTATCTCTACGACAATAACCGTCAACCAATACTTGATAATGTAAACGAGGTCAAACAGTTTGCGATTAAGCAGATTCCTAAAGATAGTATAGTAAGTGATGTAATTACAAATCAACCAATTATCAAGCCAGACGTACCAACCCAATCAGTTGACAATTCACAGCAAATAACTCAACCAGTTTCACAGCCAAAAGTACAGATAACACCAACTTCTATAGCCTCTGCGCTACACATTCTAGTTAATCTACAGAGAGCCAATAATGGACTTCCTAATCTACAATGGGATGATTCTCTTGCTCATATTGCTTTATCGCATAGTAATGACATGAGTAAGAATAATTACTTTAATCATAATGATTTACAAGGACAAGATCCTAGTTACCGATTAAATTGTAATAATCCTCGTGAGAATATAGCTTGGACTGATGGTTATAGTTTAGACAAATCTGCTGGCATTATAATAGATGATTGGATGAGTTCACCAGAACACCGAGATAATATTCTTAATACTATCTCTACTACTGAAGGAATTGGTGTAATTATCATAGGAAATCATGTTATAGTTACAGAAGATTTTTGTTAAAAAGTTAAATCATAGGTATTGATAGATAAAACATGCGTATCTTAATACAGGACTACAACAAGTTTGTAGAAATAGCTCATAGCAAACAAACCACTACCCGTGAGCTAGGAAAACAAATCATTGAAGAGTGGATAACAAAACAGAAATAATTAGTTTTTACCACTAATATTTCGGATTATTTTGTTAACTCTCCTTTTCTTTATTTTTAATTCTTTTCCATTAGAGAATTGCATTTAGAATAATACTCTCCTATTTGATGGTACTTCAATGTCTAATGAACTTGTGAAAACATTGTGTACATTAAGTTGTATTAATCCAGTTGGCCCAGATTTTAATTTAGATTTTCTTCTCCTTCCAATATTTCCAAAGAATATAGACGGAGGTTTGCTTGGTGGAGAATTAAAACTATTAAAACCGCTAAAACCTGAAGTTCCAGAGGTTCCGCTAAATGCAGAAATTCCAGAACTTCCAGAAGGTCCGGAAGGACCAGATGGTGCAGATGGACCACTTGGACCTGAAGTTCCACTAAATATTGAAAATGTTGATCTTCCACTCGTAGATGATTTTCCGGAAGGACCAGATTTACCACTCAATCCAGAAAGTGAAGATTGAGTTGATAATGAAGATTTATTGGATTTAGAAGATTTTCCACTTAAAATAGAATTGGCAGATTTGCCAGATATATCACTTTTACCAGAGAAAATAGAATATTGTGATTGTTTACTACTTCCTGATTTGGATGCTTGTGTGCTACTAACTGAACTAGGACTTGATTTAGAAAAGGCTAGTAAAGAGGTACCTGAAGAACTCTTGCTTGATATATTTGATAATTTAGATGATCCTTTATAGTAACTTGAAGGTCTACCAAGATCCGAACCAGAAACAGGTTTATTAAAATCTACTCCATAAAGCTTACCATAATATTCTCGTTGCTCTCCAATTAGGAATATCATTCTATCACCAATATCTTTAGTTGTTGGATTAGATTGAAACTCTTTTGCCTTGGTTTCGAATTTTGCTAAGGTTCTTACTAATTCTTTTCCTTGACCGAATAATTTTGGACCTACAAAGAATTTGTTACCTAGACCAGAAAATCCTCCTGTAGTTGGACCTTGTTCCTTTATGGTTTCAGAAGTTTGAATCGCTAATATTTGGGATAATCCAGTCTCTTCTGCATGTTGCCCTCCATAATGCGGACCTTTAATATTAGAACCCTCAATCTTTGTTTTATATACTTTAAAATTGATTGCCTTACCAAGAAGATTCCCTGTAGGTTTCATAGCACTACCTACTTCATTATCAGTATCACTTTTTGTGATAAATTCAACTAATTTTTCATTATCTTTTACACCATAAATCTTACTTCCTTCTGCTCTTGTTAGTTGTATTTCAGGTAATAACTCTGAAGATTTTATGGATTTGAGGGAGTCTTCATTAATGAAAATAATTTCACGAGTTCCAGCATTGGGACTTGTACCAGCACCATATCTTGTATTGTAATATGGTTTTTCAACAATATTATATCCCTTCGCTTGGGCATAACTCTTAACATTCTCTTGGAATGTTAACCAATTAACAACACCTTCTTTGTTACTAGAAGCTTTGCGTAATGCTTTTCTTTCAGACTTTGGAATATTTTTATAGAATAAGACATCTTCTGGGTTAAATTCAACTTTTACAACTTTGCCTCCAAATTGACCTATTGCACTAGCTTTGTTCATTACAAAAAATCCACCACGTTTTGATTTTAGAGTTGAGGGATTTTCTACTATATCTCGTGCTTCTGCAACAGTTTGCGTAGCATGAAAACCTACACCTTTTTGTTCATAAATTCCTTGATTTTTTTCAATGTTTTGTTGTACAGTGGAAGCTAAGGCTCGTGCTTGTCTATCTTGTAATTTACCTAAAATTGGATTTGTTTCACTTATTGCATTACCTTTAACAAAATCAATATCATGAACTGGTGCTAAAACTTCTGTTTTGGGTAAAACCTCTGGATGTGTATATAGATTACCAAATGTACTTCCTTGACCAACAGCACCTCTACCAGTTGAAAATACTCGTAATATTGCATTTCTAACTGGATATAATTTTGCATTTGATTCCAGAACTACTTTTCCGACCTGTCCTGTAATTCTTTCATTTGAAGTTGGTATTTCTGTTTTATATTGTGTGTATTCACCTTTTGTATCTGCCAGATTCTTTAATTCAATAAAGTTTTGAGTAGCTTTAGCTGTACCAGGTATACTTCTCCCTGTCTGCTCAGCATAAGTCTGAAATTCAGATGAAGTCAACTTGGAAACAGGATAAGGTTTTCCAGTAGCAAATTCTTCACCTCTAGTAGCTTGAGATTTTATTGCATAACCTTCAGGAAAATAATCCTGTGGTTTAAGTTTTCCAACTTTATATCCAGTTGGAACTTTTGATATTAATTCTCTACTGGCTGCGCCATAACCAAAGACTAGACTTTGTGACATTGGTACCGGTTTTTCTGTTTCTTTTCCAGCATTACTAATACCTGGAAATGCTGGTGAACCTTCAGTTTTAGCTACTTTGACAGGAATACTTTCAAATCTTAATGGAGAGAATGGCCTAGCACCTTCAGCAGCAAAACCTAGTGTAACGCCGGTAAATACACCTACACCAGCATTAACATATCCTCTACTTGCGGTTGGTGCTGGAAATGAACTTATTATCGATTCACCTCTATGTGTTAATGATGGATTATCCTTTTGTTCTATTCTTCCTTGTGTTAAACTACCTAATTTGTAACCACCTGTAACAAAATAACTAATATCCTCTTTGAACTTATTATAATTCTGAGTGGTTGGTTTATTGACATCTAATATAGCTCCTTTTGCATATCCTAAAGCAGATAATCCCAAGCCAGCCATACCAGCACCCGTAGAAATAGCAGTTTTCCCAATATCTGATAAAATACCACCAAATGATTTTGGTTCTGCCTTTGCCTGCATTATTGCTTGAAATCCTTGTGCAAATGTTCCATTATATTTTGGTGTTACGGTATTACTAGAATAAGGACCAAGATTAGATGATTTGGAACCATAGCCTTCAGATTTCAAGAAATCATATCGAGATCTTTGCCCTGAAGTTGTTCCAATGACTTTACCAGATTGGTCTTTAATTACAAATGTATTTCCAGGATATTCAAGATTAGACATAAATGCTGCATTTTCTCGTTGCTGTACTTTTGCTTGTGCATTTTGTTCTCTATTATAATTCTGAAATATGCTATTAATTTGTGCAGAATCATTTGGTTGCAATGAACCTGTTCGATAAGCATTTTCCCAAAATGATGCTGGCTGTTTCTCAAAATATGAAGGGTTTTGTTGTATTGAATTTAATAGTGCTTTTTCCTTTTCAGGATATAAGATTTGATAATTAAACCCATTTGGTGCCTTACTAACAATATCATTTAATGTGGTTTTTGCGTTTTTATCACCTGAATAAATAAGACCTATTGAACCTTTTTCGGGAGTTGAAAATGTAACTACTCCACCTTTTGAAACAACGTTTAGAAGTGATTTTCCTTCAGGAGTTGTAGAATAATCTACTTGACCATAAATTGATCCATATTTTGTTTGTAAACCGATTGTATCACGATAAGCATTTGGTCCTGATACTTGTCCAACTTTTTGTTCACCTGAAAATATATCTATTACCGTTCCTTTACTACCTTCTTTAGAAACAAAGTCTGCAAAAGCTCTTCTTTGTGAAGAATCATAAGTAGCTGTTCCTTTTGATTCTCTAAAATAAACTCCCTGAGTATCACTGAGTAATTCTAGAGTCTGCCTTCCTTGCTCATTGGCTTTTACACTCCCAACTCTTGCACCTTGGGCATTATAGATATTGATTGTAGAACCTCTTGATTCTGCACCAGCAAAGAATGAATTAAAATCCTGAGTTTTCTCTTGAGGTTTCGATACAAGGACTGTAGACTGGCTTTGAGGTTTCTGTGATGAAAAGAAGACATCACTGGCATTTTTAGTTTGAGATTTATCAATTAAACCGCCAGAAAATGGAGTCCCTTGACCTTCCTTGTAGGTACTTCTTGCACCAAGAGTAGTGTTTAATGCTTTTTCCTGTATTGAGTTTCTAACAAGCTGATCCTTTGATATATCCGACCAGCCAAAAGAAGTCTTGCCTCCACCAAAGACTTTCTCGGCTTTCCCCAAAGTAACAACTGATTCAGGCTGCTTTGTACCGCCAGTTGCATAATCATTGTTTGAAGTAGGAGTTGTACTAGTAAATGCTTTTTCTGCGGCACTTTGTTTTGCCTGTTCTTCTTTTGCAGAATTTCTTGATAACTGATCTTGATTAGAGAATATCTTAGAACCTATGGATTCTGATTGTTTTCCAGCCCAAGAATATCCAAAAGACTTGCCTTCTGATTGTTTTGTTTTAACTCCACCCTGATCAGAACTAAACTGGGATGCAAAATTACTTCTTGCCTGAGTAGCCGCTTTTGTCTTTTCTAAATTATAATTTGTCTCAAGTGGGTTTTTTGCAAAGTTTTCTGATATTATAGGAGATACTTTGCTTGTATAGCCGTAATTTTCTTCTGGTTTAAAAGTAGGAGAAACAGAACTAGCTTGCTGCCTAGCATTTGATACACCCGCAAGACTTGAAAAGTCTGCATTTTCAGCTTTAGCTTGGTCTAGAATGATGCCATTATTTCCAACTCCCCTATCAGAAAGAAAAGTTTCCTGTGCTTGCCTATTTGCAAACTGAACTATCTGACCTTTATCATTTAATCTATTACCAGCCGTATCAAAACCATGAGATTGTGGAGTACCAGTTAATTGTGCTGATCTAGCTTGAGATTCAGCTTTCTGTTGAGCATTGTGTTGCTCTTGAGCTTGGGTTTCAGCTTGACCTTTTGCTGTGGCTGCTGCACGAGCTGTATCGGCTGCTGTCATTACTAGTATTATGGCACGGTATTAAATAGAGTTTTGCTAGTCACCCTTGACGAGATTGCCTTTCCAGGACTGGTCAATAAAAATCACACCGATAACCACAGACAAGGCAAGAAAGGACCAGCCTACAACCAATTGCACTGTTCCTGTTTGTGGAAACTGACCATTGCCTACAAGATAGTTTGTCTCATTCTGAGGTATGGTGATTACAGTGGTTTGTGTGCTTACTATTGCACCAGAACCATTCTTGATAGTGATTGTGCTAATAGATGGATTCTCGCTTTTAAAAAAGGCTACATCTTCACCGGTTGCTATGACAAGACCACAGATCAAAAAGAAGACACATGAAAAGCCAAGCATCACTGCCCCTATTTTTTTGTAAAAAGCAAGACAGGTAAAGGCAATAATCAGCATAATTACAAATGCGCCACCATCAAATAATGGAATATTTGTTGCTACCAAATCAAATTAACTCCATTTTCCCTTTTTATAAGAATATTTATCATTTTAGATAGAACGGTTAGATACAATGTACAATAGCAAGAATAGGGTTGCAGCGTCAAACAAGCCTGTCATGAAAAGCCCTACAGAAGCATCGGCAAAACCAGAATTGTATATCAAACCTTGACCTTGTTGACCTCCACCGCCACCAAAGATGACAGCAAATGGACTGTCAATGGTAGCACTTCCTGTCATTAATCCCCCAAGCAGATTATATACAGAAAGAAAGTCACCAAATATCAATCCAGTATTAATATTTTGATTAAATGCAAATGTCCCAACTAAATTATTAATGGATTGATATGAAACACTTGAAGTAATTATAGGATCATGAAACAAGTTGAGATTCATATAATACATCCCAAAGACCATCGCAAAAGAAAAAATATATAAAATTACACTAAGCTTGCCAAACCACAATTACTTTTCACTCTCCAAATCTCTCATCAAATATCTGCTTATAGGATTATTGGTTATTCCAATAAATCCAGCACTAATTAGACTAACTGCCAATGTAATCAGTATAAAATCAAGTTCTGTCATTCTTTTACAAGCCTCAATACTAGCATTGTAGCTCCTACTGCAAATCCAATAAATAAAACATATTCCATAACATGATATTGAGATGCTACATATTTGCTTGTTATAATAGCGCTAAATGCAGATATTTCATAAATTCCTAAAATTGTAAGCATTGGCAAGCTTCGTGTCCTTACATAAATTGCAATTGTTATTATTCCAATAATTAGAGCCATTACAAGAAGTGACATTCCAGAGCCAAAAAATACATCATAGAGATTTAGTACATCAAGTGGATTTGCCGGAGGACAAGAAGCTGCTTCTATACAGTTTGTCATTTTTTAATACCTCTCATTTTAATCTCCGGCATCCCTTTTAAGACTATAATTTATTACAACAAAACCTCCAACCAATAAAGGAATCCAGGGAAGAACTGTATAAAATCCCTGACCAAGATTAAATGAAGTTACAACTGTTGAATCTGTAGAATTGATCAATAATGGATTTGAAAATGCAGTATGCTCACTTGACAATAATGGAAATGCAAAATACATGAAATACAATGCCATTAAAATTCCAGTCAAAAGACCAATGACAATCCGCATCATGTTATTTCATCAACCTCAATAATCAAATGCATCTCTATTTGTTGCATATTGATAAATTGTATATCCTCCTAAAACTGCTATTAGTAGAGGAAAAATAACCCACCAATTGTTTGTAATCGGTAATATAGTCTGCATTAAAGGTGAAGTTGTATTCAAATGTGCAAGTTCATTATTGTAAGCAGTTTTAGTAACAGGAATAACAAACCAAAGCATGTAAATAACAATAAAACCTGTTACTACTGCACCAGTAATTTCTCGGAGTGCCACTTAGAAACTTCTCCTTGGAAACATCTACTAGTTTAATATATTGATACTATTATTTTAGTTTTGAAAAATAAAAGAGGAAAGGTTTTGACCAATCTAGGTCATTATTTTAGCCAGAATAACCAAGACCGCTATAATTACTGCCAATGCTAGCAGGGTTGGCACGATAGTGGTTTGTGTCTGGATAGTGTTACATCCTGTGATCCAAGCGTTTACTGTGGTTGCGTTTGTGTTTGTTGTATTGATTGTTGCTGGACAGTTGAAATTGCCGACGACCGTCGGAAATACGCTGAACAGGGCGATAATGACTAGGATAGTCACTACGATACCGATTGAGACCTGTACGAGCTGCATCATTCTACTATTA
>Ga0070712_100002632_pt1 | contig 11078 bp, 11 predicted proteins | sample LARL81metaG_FD_71396 | JGI IMG/M metagenome (GOLD analysis project Ga0070712, IMG submission 71396) | Corn, switchgrass and miscanthus rhizosphere microbial communities from Kellogg Biological Station, Michigan, USA - LAR L8-1 metaG | ecosystem: Host-associated > Plants > Roots > Rhizosphere ...
AAATGCGAAGCCGATCTCATTTTCAATTTGACCGAATCGTTTGCCGGTGACGACACGAAAGAGATGCACGTCGCCGCCTACCTGGACCTTCTTGGCCTGCGCTATACGGGAGCTGGACCGCACGCCAGCTTTCTCGCCCAGGACAAAGCGATTGCAAAGAAGATGTTTGCGTTTCACGGGATCCGAACTCCGTATTTCGCGACCTCGTATCGCGGGACCATTGAACACGCTCATGACATCGCTTTCCCGCTGATCGTTAAGCCGCTGGCAGAGGATGGATCGATCGGCATCAATTCCAATGCGGTCGTCACGAGCGTGAAAGAGTTGATGGAGCGGGTCCAGTACATTCAGGACGAATTCGATTCGCCTGCGATCATTGAGGAATACATCGAAGGCCGAGAAATCTACGCGGCCATCCTCGGCAGCTACGAGTACGCGCAAGCTCTTCCTCTGGTGGAGCTTGATTTTTCAAAGCTTCCCAAAGGAACACCCAAGATCGCCAGCTACGATGTGAAGTTCGAGAAAGATGCAGAAGCGTACAAGCTGACCAAGTCGAGCATCGCCGAAGACCTGGACGAAGACACGATCGAACGGCTCACGCAGACTGCGCTGGCGGCGCACCGCGCTGTGAAATTGCGCGACTATGGGCGCATCGATATGCGGCTGTCGGCAAAAGGAGAAGTTTACGTTCTGGAAGCCAATCCCAACCCGTGGCTCTCAAGCAAACAGGAGTTCGCGATGGCTGCCAAAGCCTCCGGCCGGTCTTACACGCAATTGATCGGAGAGATTGTAGACCTGGCCATGGGCCGCTACCGCCCGCGTAATTAAAGTTTCTAGGAGCCATCGAGCTTCATTTGCCCCGTATAAATAGCCATTCCAACCACGGCGTCAATCCCAAGCGCATCGAGCTCGTTGATTTCTTCCTGGTTGCGAATCCCGCCGGCAACGATTAATTGACGTGATGTGATGGCGCGCAAAGGCCTTACTGCGTCCAAGGGAATTCCCTTGAGCAACCCTTCAGTGTCAATGTGTGTGTAAAGAAATGCCTTGCAGAAAGGCTCGAGAGTTGCCAGCATTTCTGAGCTGGGAATCGACGTGACCTCACGCCAGCCCTTGATGGCTACCATTCCTGCCCGCGAATCAACTGCAAATGTCAGTCGATCGATGCCAAGTTCTTCAGAAAACTCTTGAGCCGCTGCCACGTTGATGCGGCCTTCCTTTGCCAGAGCCGATCCCAGGATGATGCGTTTAGCCCCTTGGGCAAGCACTTGTGCTCCATCTTTTACAGACCGGAGCCCTCCCCCAACCTGGCAGGGAAGGCGGCTGGTGAATTTCGTCAAAAGCGCACGATTGTTCCCAGTGCCGATAGCCGCGTCCAAATCGATCAGCTGGACCATGGGAAACGTGCTGAAGCGGACGATCCATTCTTCGAAGTCGTCGAACTCGAGAGCCTTTTTCTCCCCTTGGACTAGTTGGACGATCTTGCCGCCCATCAAGTCGATGGATGGAATCAGCACGGCCACCTCACAGGGATGCCGGCGTTAAACAGGGAAGTCTTGAGATCCGCCATCTGGGTGGTTCCGTAGTGCAGGATAGACGCCGCAAGGGCGGCGTCCGCGTGTCCTTTCTCGAAGACTTCGATGAAATGCTCCGGCGAGCCTGCACCCCCGGATGCGATGACCGGAATGCGAACCTGATCGGCAATCGTCCGCGTGAGTTCGCAGTCAAATCCGTCGCCCGTGCCGTCGCGATCCATTGAGGTAAGCAGAATCTCGCCGGCACCGCGTTGCTCAGCTTCTTTGGCCCATTCGGTTGCATCCCGCCCCGTAGCGACTCGTCCTCCCTTGGAGAATGCTTCGTAGCCCTCCTTAGCTGTGCGCTTGGCATCGATCGCAACAATTACGGCTTGCGAACCAAAACGGTCGGCAATACAGCTAATGACATTCGGATCAGAGAGTGCCGCAGAATTAATGCTGACTTTGTCGGCTCCGGCATCGAAAACGGCGGAGGCATCATCGAGGGATCGGACGCCACCACCCACCGTGAAAGGGATGAAGAGTTTGCTAGCAGTTCGACGCACTGTGTTCAAGAGCGTAGATCTCTGCTCGGCAGTGGCGGAGATATCGAGTAGAACGATCTCGTCCGCGCCAGCCGTACTATGAGCGTCTGCCAGTTCGGCCGGATCCCCGGCGTCGCGTAAGTTTAGAAACTTTACGCCTTTGACAACGCGTCCCGCGTTCACGTCGAGGCAGGCGATGATTCGTTTTGTCAGCATGGCAGCTCGCAGAAATTCTGCAGCAACTTCTTACCGGCGGCTCCGGATTTCTCTGGATGGAACTGCACGCCGAAGACGTTCTCCCGCTCGACCGCCGCTGAAAATCGACCTGCATAGTCGCAAGTCGCTACGGTTTGCTCAACCAATGGCGCTCGATAAGAGTGCGTGAAGTAGACGAAGGATCCTTCCGGAATGTCGTGAAGGAGGCGCGAACTTGCGCAGCGGGAAAGTTGGTTCCATCCCACATGAGGAGATTTGACTTCAGAGGGGAATCGAGTGCACATGCCCGGGAAGATCCCCAACCCCCCGATGCCTGTGGCCTCCTCGCTTGCGCCGAACATCCACTGCATTCCCAGACAAATGCCGAGGATCGGTTTTCCTCGCGAGAGCGCGGTCTGGATGGCTGCTTTAAGACCTCTTGATTGCAACGCCGTGGTGGCTCCAAAGTGGCCTACACCCGGCACGACAATTTTCTCCGATTGCAAGACGACCTGGGGATCGCTCGTGATCTGGGCTGGCTGTCCCAAGGCTTCGAATGCTTTTCTGACGGATGTCAGGTTGCCGGCGCCGTAGTCAACGATCGCAATCCTCATAAGACGCCTTTCGTGCTCGGGATGAACCGAGCCATGCGTTTATCGCGCCAGCATGCGGCGCGTACGGCGCGGGCAAAAGCCTTGAACAAAGACTCGATCTTGTGATGATTGGATCTTCCGTACAACACACGCGTGTGAACGTTGGCTCGCGCGCCCCGGGCGAAGCCCTCGAAGAAGTCGTGCACCAATTCCGATTGGAGGTCACCGACGAGTCGCACGTTCACCTTGGTTTTCACGCTGATCGCGGTACGCCCGCAGAAGTCGACCGCCGCCATTCCCAGGGTCTCGTCCATCGGCATCAGAAAATATCCGGCGCGCAGAATTCCTTTCTTGTTGCCGAGCGCTTTGTCGAAGGCTTGCCCTAGAACTATGCCAACGTCTTCAACGGTGTGATGCTGATCGACTTTGAGGTCACCCAGCGCCTTGAGCTCAAGGTCGAAGCCACCGTGATGGGCAAATAGTTCGAGCATATGGTCAAAGAAGTGGATGCCGGTTGAAATCTTGTAGCGTCCGTGTCCGTCGATATTCAAAGAAGCGCGTATCTCGGTCTCTTTGGTCGGACGGTGAATGCGGGCCTTTCTCACGGGTGTACCTCCTGTCGAGGCGCGCCGACCTGCGAAAGAGTTTCGCGCAAAGCCTTCAGCAATCGGTCTGTGTGATCCGTGGAGCCGAGCGTGATGCGCACGCAGCCTTCGCAGCCCGGGTCGCGTGAGCGATCGCGAACGAGGATGCCGCGTTCCCGCATCCCGTGAGTGAAAGCACCGTTCGCCGCGCCCACGTGCAACAAAACGAAATTAGCCCGACTGGGCCAGAAACGAAGGCCGAGGCTCTTTAACTCGGTTTGGAGCCGATCACGGCCTTCGCAAACTTCCTGAACGTAGGCCTCGACATAGGTACGATCGCGCAGGGCCTCGGGCACGCACGCCAGAGCAACGCTGTTCACGCTATAAGGGGACGCAACTTTCCGGACGACACTCATCGAGTCCTCGCAACCCATGAGGAGGCCCGCCCGCAGTCCAGCGAGGCCGTAGGCTTTGGAGAACGTGCGGGCAACGAATAAGTTCGGATGATCTATCCAACAGCGCAGGAGGGTCTCGCCGTGAAATTCGTAATAGGCCTCATCGATCAGAATCGCCGCGTTGGGAGCGGAACTCGCAATGAGAAGAAGGTCTTTCAGCGGAGCTGCTGCACCCGTGGGATTGTTCGGGTTTGCGATCGCAATCAGACGAGTCTGAGTGGTGATGTGGCGCAGCACATCGTCTGTCGGAAAAATAAAGTTCTTTCCCGCCGGAATCTTGATAATTCGTGCACCAGTCCCGGATGCAAATATCTCGTACATCGCGAATGTCGGAATCACAATTAAGACTTCGTCACCGGCTTCGAGGTAGGTCTGACAAATGAGGTGAATCGCCTCGTCCACACCATTGGTCAGCAGGAGTTCTTGCGGGCGGACCCCGAGTTGTTCGGCGGCTATGATTTCTACTGGTTCCCGTTCCGGATAGCGCGCAAGGTCTTCCATTCCGATATTTCGGATACGGTCGAGCACTCGCGGCGAGCAACCCATCGTGTTTTCGTTGAAATCGAGCCGCAGGCCGTGTCGTCCGCCCAGAGGTGGGTGGTACGTGGGCAAGTTTTGTGCTGCGCTGCGAGGTTTAAGCATTCGGGCACCTCGTGCGAATCGATTCCGCGTGCGCGTTCAGTCCTTCAATGTCGGCGAGGCACGTGATGGTTTTGCTGAGTCTGCTCAAGCCGGATTTTGAGAGTTCTTGGACGCTGATGACTTTGACGAAATCATTCACGCTGAGCCCTCCGCGGAAACGCGCAACTCCAGCAGTCGGCAAAACGTGATTCGGACCCACCGCGTAGTCGCCAGCCGCTTGTGCGGAGTAGTCGCCGACGAATATCGATCCTGCATTCTGAATGAAAGGCAGATCTCTTTTGTCTACGGTTATGTGCTCGGCTGCGATGCGATTGGCCCAAGTAATCGCTTCCTGCCGCGTATCCGCCAGCAAGATAGCGCCGTTCCGTCGAAGGGCTTGCGCCGCGACCTTATCGCGAACTTTTGACAGGATCTCGCTAATAGCTCGGGCGAGAGGCTTAGAGGTCGTTATGAAGATTGGCAACGTGGCGGTATCGTGCTCGGCCTGTGCGACCAGATCGGCGGCGATGAAGTCCGGCCGTCCCCGATCGCTGAGAATGACCGCTTCGGTTGGCCCCGCGAGGAAGTCGATCGCACAATCGAAAGAGACCAGCTTCTTGGCGACCGTCACATAGAGATTCCCGGGGCCCACGATCTTGTCTACACGAGGAAAGCTTTGCGTGCCATAGGCGAGAGCCGCAACCGCTTGCGCACCGCCCACTCGATACATCTCGCTCACACCCAACATATGAGCTGCAGCCAGCACCTCGGATGCAGGATTCGGGCTCACTACACGAATCTTCGAGACGCCGGCGACCTGCGCTGGAATGACTGTCATCAGAAGGGTCGAAACCAGCGGATGCCTGCCTCCCGGCACGTAGCATCCGACCGATTCAAGGGGTCTTACGATTTGTCCCAGACACAGACCTCCTGACCGACGGGTCCAGTCGCGCGGCAGTTGCCACTTGCAAAAGCGCCTGATGTTGCCAGCCGCCTGTTCCAGCGATCGTCGAAACTCGCGGGATGACATCCCCCAGGCCACTTCTAATTCGGAGGCGGAAACAGCAAGCGATTGTTTGGAAACCAGCCCGTCCCACTTCTCAGCGTACTTCAGCAAGGCTCGATCGCCGTTTCGTCGCACGTCGGCCACGATATTGCGGACCACAGGCTCCACTCTGTCGAAGTCAGAGGTGCGACCCTCCAGCACTCGGACGCGCCGTAATGCAGCGGCACCGGTGAGGATTCGCATCACATGACCACCTTGTTCAGCGGATATTCGACGATGCCCTGTGCCTGTGCTGCTTTCAGCCGCGGAATCACCTGCCAAGCCTCCGCTTCCTCGATGACCGTATTCACTGCAACCCATTCACTATCGCTAAGAGTGGAGATGGTCGGTTTTTGCAGGGCGGGAAGGACCGCTAAAACACCGGGCAGGTTTTGCTTCTTGACGTTAAGCATCAGGCCGACGCGATCTTGCGCTTCCATGGCCCCTTTCAACATCAGGGCCAGGTTTTCAATCTTGCGGCATCGTTCCGTGTCAGCCCAGGCGGAACGGTTTGCGATGATCTGCGTATTCGACTCGAGTACAGTGTCGAGAATGCGGAGACGGTTTGCGCGCAGGGAACTCCCAGTCTCTGTGACTTCCACAATCGCGTCGGCAAGCATCGGCGGTTTGACTTCAGTGGCGCCCCAGGAGAACTCGACTTGTACGTCCACATTTCGAGCGCGAAAGTAATTGCGCGTGACGTTCACCAACTCGGTCGCGATGATTTTTCCGGAAAGATCCTCGGCTTGCTTAAAAGGCGAGTCTTCCGGGGCTGCCAGAACCCATCGCACCTTGCCGCGGCTTTGCTTCGCGTAGATGAGGTCGGTGACGGGAACGACATCGAGACCACTCTCCACGACCCAGTCGATGCCGGTGAGGCCTGCATCCAAGGCGCCATGTTCCACGTAGCGGGCCATCTCCTGGGCTCGAATGAGCATGCACTCGATCTCCGGGTCGCCGGTCGATGCGAAGTACGAGCGCGCGTTTGTGTAAACGCGTAGCCCTGCGCGCGCGAAAAGCTGTAAAGTCGCTTCCTGCAGACTGCCCTTCGGAATTCCCAGCCGCAGCTTCATCGCGGCACCTCTTGAGTTTCGGAGGCCAAGTCGTAAGGAACTGCCAGTGCTTCAGTAAAGCAAGATCGTGTTCCAAGGTGGCAGACCACGCCTTTTCCTTCGACCCGGACCTTTATCAAGAATGTGTCGCGGTCGCAGTCGGTAGCCATGGAAAGAACCCTTAGGCGATTTCCTGAGGTCTCACCCTTCGTCCACAACTCGTTCCGGGTTCGGCTGAAGAACGTGACGTATCCACCGGTTCGGGTGCGCTCGTACGCTTCTTCATTCATGAATCCGAGCATTAATACCTCTCCGGTGTTCCCGTCCTGGACGATGGCCGGAACAAGTCCTTGCATCTTCTGATAATCGATCTTGGTATCCATAACCCTCAGCCTCCACCACGCAAAAGAAAGCCCGCTGAAGCTTTTCGCGTCAGCGGGCTTAACTCGCTATAAGTGCTAGATCTGACCTAGACCGGCACCCCCGCCAATGCGCTGTGCGCGTGGTGATGATGGCGGTGATGGCGATGAGTCAGCATCGGTGTCCTAAAAAATAGTGCAGCTTTTGTGGTTCGTCAAACGTCAATTACTAGGTACGCTGGGCATTATTTCGATCCAGCGGATTTGAATTTTGCATGATGACTTCGACTTCCATTGTTGACAGGGTGGCGGTTTCACCCTACTATCTGCGGATGATGTTGGCAGCTAGCCAGACGTTCACGGTGTGTTGTTGTACTTGTTGTTGTGCACACGTGTCTGCTGGCACAGGGAGGCTGCTGACGTAATAAGTCTTTAAGAATCAGCAATTATCAGCCCACCGCCAGTAGAGAAACTGGCGGTGGGCTTTTTGCATTTATGACAATTCCAGCCAAAGAAACGAAAGCGCAGCGCGTTGAACGGCTCAAGAGGGAGCGCAATCCCTGGGATGGCCTCGACGAGATTCGGCGATTCGGCCGCGAAGGGTTTACGGCGATTCCGCCCGAGTGGATCGGCACCTACTTCCGCTGGTGGGGGGTTTACACCCAAGGAGATGGCGCCGGGGTCGTCGGGGGGAGGAACGGGGAGGGCAAGGCTCTACCGTACTTCATGGTCCGTATCCGCATCCCCAACGGCCTACTGCAGGCTCACCAGTTACGAACGATTGCTGACGTAACTGACCGGTACGCGCGTGGCAATGCAGACCTGACGGTCCGGCAAAACATCCAGTTGCACTGGGTCACGATTGAAGCCCTCCCCGAGGTCCTCGATGCACTCTGGAGCGCAGGTCTCACCACGAAGGGATCATGCGGTGACGATACTCGCAACATCACCGGTTGCCCTCTGGCTGGGGTAGATGCCGATGAAATACTCGACGCGTCTCCCATCGCGCTGGCAGCAAATCAGTTTTTCGTCGGAAACGCTGACTTCTACAACCTCCCCCGAAAATTCAAAATCAACATCACCGGATGCCGTTCGTGGTGCTCCTATCCAGAGATCAATGATGTGGGGCTTACTGCGATCACCCGCCGGCTTCACGGGCGGGAAGAAATCGGATTCTCCCTCCGGGTTGCTGGAGGACTTTCAGCTGATCCCTTTCTTGCGACTCGACTCAACGCCTTTGTTCGGCAGAATGAAGTTGTGCCTGTGCTGCGCGGGATCGCGGAGATTTTCCGCGACAGCCATGTTCTCCGAGAGAACCGCGAGCGAGCGCGCCTGAAGTTCCTGTTCCTGCGTCACGGCTGGACTCCGCAGATATTCCAGGGAGAACTCGAGAAGCGCATTGGCTTCAAGTTCGAACCTGCTGCCGATGAGCAGCCTCCGAACGACGTTTATCGCGATCATGTTGGTATCCATGCACAGAAGCAAGCCGGAGAGTTCTACGTAGGCGCGTCGGTTCTGCGCGGCAGGATCTCGGGATCGCAAATGCGAGAAGCCGCGGATCTTTCTGATCGCCTGGGGGGCGGTGAAGTTCGCCTCACCAACATGCAAAACCTGATCATCGTTAACGTACCTCGCGAGAACGTCGACACACTCGCGACGGAACTGACGGCTGCCGGATTGCCGGTACAAGGATCACCTTTCTGGCGGGGAGCGATCGCGTGCAGCGGATCGGAGTTCTGCAAACTTGCGATCACGGAAACCAAAGCTTTCTCCCGTTGGCTGGTCGAAGAACTCGAAGAGAGGCTGCCAGGTTTCGAACAACATTTGAAGTTGCACGTCACGGGATGCCCGAATAGTTGCGGGCAGCACTGGATTGCCGACATTGGTATCGAAGGCAAGAAGATCAGGGTTGGCGATCGCATGCAGGACGCCTACTACTTCTGCGTAGGCGGAGCCCTTGGATTGCACCAATCGATCGCGCGGCCCGTCGGCTACCGATGCCTGGCCAGCGAAGTTCCTGATGCAATCGAGAGGCTGCTCCGCCGATACCTCGACGACCGAAACGAGAACGAAAACCTGCGTCAGTTTTTTGCGCGTCACAGCGATGAGGAATTGCGCGAGTGCTTGGCCGGCGAATGGATCGGAGCTGTGCTGCGCGATCCTTCTCCCGGCCGCGTACCCCACGGAATCGATGGGTAGGAAGCTATGAGTCTATTTCCGATGTTTCTGAAACTCGAAGGCCGCTCATGCCTGGTGATTGGAGCGGGGAAGATCGGTGAGGGGAAGATTCGCAGTTTGCTGGTCGCGCGCGCGAAAGTCCGCGTGGTGGCGCCTTGGGCGACGCCGGCGATTTTGGGATGGGCCCGCGCGGGAGTTGTTGTTTGGGAATCTCGTGAGTTCAGCCAGAAAGATCTGGACGAGACATTTCTGGTCATCGCCGCCACGTCTTCGATCAATGTCAACGATCTGGTCTATCGCGAGGCCACCAGACGGCAGATTCTGTGCAATGTGGTCGACGATCCGGAGCGGTGCGACTTCTTCTATCCCGCGGTCGTCCGGCGCGGAGCCCTTCAGGTCGCGATTTCGACGGAAGGTAAGAGTCCCGCCCTCGCGCAGAGATTACGCCGCGAGTTCGAACAGCAACTCGCGCCATTTTACGCAGGCTGGATTGAACAACTGGGCAAGATTCGAGCGCGCTTGTTTGGACAGTCGTTGAACCCTGATCACCGCCGAAGGCTTTTGCACCGGTGGGCCGCTCAGGCGCCTTTTACGCAGTCCCTCCCCAAAGATGTTTTCACTCCGGAGGCAGTTCATGAACGGTAAGGTCTTTCTAGTGGGGGCCGGTCCGGGCGATCCCGATTTGTTGACCGTGAAAGCGGTCAAGCTAATTCAGTCAGCGGAAGTAGTGCTGCACGATGACCTGGTCAGTCCTGAAATTCTTGAATTCGTTCCATTCACGGCGCACGTTCGCAACGTAGGAAAACGGTGCGGACGAAAGAGCGTGCAGCAGCAGGAGATTAACGCGCTCCTCATCGCGTTCGCGTCATTCGGTGTGAACGTGGTCCGTTTGAAGGGCGGCGATCCCTCGATCTTCGGACGTGGCGGTGAGGAAATGGATGCCCTTCGCAAGGCGGGCGTCGACTTCGAGGTTGTGCCCGGAGTGACTTCAGCGCTCGCATCCGCTGCGGCCGCGCAGGTGTCCCTGACCCACAGAAATAAGTCGTCAGCCCTAATCCTGCTTTCGAGTCATCCGGCAAGTCCGGAACAGGCCGTGGCTTGGCCAGCGTATGTGGCATCGGGCGCGACACTCGCGGTATATATGCCGGGGTTCAACTATGGCGAAACCGCTGCGAGTCTGATTGACGCTGGACTGAAGCCGACAACGCCTTGCGCGATCGTTTCACGCGTAAGCTCGCCGCAACAACAGATTCACAGGACTACCGTAGCTGACCTGCCCGCCGCGCCGCTGTTGCCTGCGCCGACGTTGCTTCTGGTTGGAGAGGTGCTGGCGGAGGAAACGGTAATCCCAAATGCTCACGCGGGAGCGCCCGATACGTTGGTGGCGTCGCTCATTGATACGGCAGCAGTGCCGCGAGTTCTGTTTGCAGACGATGTCATTCCCCGAGATTTGGAGTGGAGACAGTGATCAAGCATCTGAAAGAGACGCAGGAAGTCGCAGAGGGATGGAGCGCCAGGGAAGTGCTGTCATGGTCGTTCCGCACGTTTGGATCCAGCATTGAGATGGCATCTGGATTTGGCGCGGAAGGCATGGCGCTGATTGACATCGCCGCCGGCCTGAATCCCTCACTGCGGGTCTTCACAATCGATACGGGATTTTTGTTTCCAGAAACCTACCAGCTGATTGACGAGGTTGAAAAGAGGTATGGAATCCGGGTAGATCGCGTGCAGCCGCGCCTCACGCCCTCAGATCAAGCTGAGATCTATGGGGAAGCACTATGGGCTACCAGCCCCGACCAGTGCTGCGGATTGCGAAAGGTTGAGCCGCTCAAGGAGAAGTTAAGCGCCTTGCGCGCGTGGATCACTGCGATCCGCCGCGACCAGACGAAGGTCCGGGCAAGCGCCAAGAAAATCGAATGGGACCAGAAGTTTCAGCT
>Ga0070712_100002633_pt1 | contig 11077 bp, 11 predicted proteins | sample LARL81metaG_FD_71396 | JGI IMG/M metagenome (GOLD analysis project Ga0070712, IMG submission 71396) | Corn, switchgrass and miscanthus rhizosphere microbial communities from Kellogg Biological Station, Michigan, USA - LAR L8-1 metaG | ecosystem: Host-associated > Plants > Roots > Rhizosphere ...
CGTGCCGGGCCTTGAAAACCTTGCCGCTCATATCCGCTCCAGCCTGCCGCTCACGGCGGCATCCACACATGCTTCCATCGAGGCCAGCATCGGCCGATAGCCGTAGCCGCCGAGAATGTTGACCAGCTTCGCGCTGTTGGTGGCGAGCCGCTTCCAGCCGCGCGCCTCCGAAATCTCGCGCGCATAGGATTGATAGAAACACATGCCCGACAGCACGCTGCCGCCGGCCGCTTCGATCCGCGCGGTGTAGCCCATCCGGTCGGAGTCCGGCTTGACCTGCGGACTCGTCACCGCGAGCATTGGAACAGAAAGCTTCCGGCCATCGCAGAGATCAGCGAGATCGCCGAGCTCATAGAGGCTGAGCTGCGGCGCGGAGAACACCACCACGTCGACCTTGTCGTCGGTGTGATAGGACTTCTGCAACGCCTCGACATCGGCCTTCGTGACGCGATGGCTCGGCAGATCGGGCGACGCGACATCGGACAATCGGCCGGCTTCCGGTGTCAGGCCGACCAGATGATAGAGCGCGATCGAGCCGAAGCTCGCCATCGACGCGCCGAAATGCTTGAGCTGATCCGATCGCGCCGCACCCTCGATCCCCTCGATGACAGGCACGGCCCAGTAATTGCCGGCGAGCCGGCCGATGACGCCGCCAAGCGCACCCCAGCTGTTCAGCGATGTCGGCGTGTGATCGACCGTGATCCGCAACGTGGCCCGGCGGCCTTGCGGCAGATGAAAGCCGTAGCGCGGCGTGCGGCCCGTGAGGCCGGCCGCCAGCGCCGACGGCCCGCCCTCGAAATTCGATCGCGCGCCGCAGACCGAGTTCGCGTAGATCACGACGCCGGTGTCGCCGAACGCCGTGTGCTCGTTGCGCGTCGGCGGCTGGATGGTCTGATAGTTGATGCAGGTGTTGGTCATCGCCACGCCGAGTTTTTCGAACGCGGCGATCGTGCGGCGTTCGAGATCGACCATGGCCGCGGTCTGGCCGAGCCATTCGGCTTTCGCAAAATCAGTGCCGCGCGGATCGGTGATGGTCGGGATGCGCACGCGCCGCTGGCCGCTTGTTTCCGCAGCAAGTCCTTCGAGCCAGGCGACGCCTGCCTCGCCGAGGCTCTCGGTATCGGCCATGATGTGAGCCTGCGTCACGGGCACGAAATCCTCGGCGCCAAAGAAATCGCCGACCTTGATCTGATGCTGCAGCGCCTGTTGCGGGACCGGCCCGGCCTTCCCGGCCAGGATGTCTTGTTCTTCGTCGTCGAGTTTCATCTTTGATCAATCAATGCTGACGCCGGCATCCTGCACGGCCTTGGCCCATTTAGAAATCTCGCTGCGCTGGACATCGAGAAACGCCGCGCCACCGAGCTTGATAACCGGCGTCACCCCGAGCGGTTCAAGCTTACTGCGAAACGCTTCGCTTGCCGCGATGCGTTCGATGTTTCCGGTCAATTCTTCTTGCAAGGCCGCCGGCATTCCCGCCGGCGCGAAGACGCCCCACCATGCGGTGGTCTCGAAATTGTCATAGCCGGATTCGGCGATGGTCGGCACATCGGGCACGACGGCCGAGCGTGCCTTGCCCGAGAGGGCAAGCGCGCGCAGCTTGCCGCCCTGCACGTTCGACAGCACGGATTGCAGCGGATCGAACATGATCTGGATCTGTCCGCCAATCAGATCGGTTACCGCGGGCGCGCTGCCCTTGTAAGGCACGTGCTGGATATTGATGCCCGCGGCCGACTTGAACATTTCCGCGGTGAGATGGCCGGGCGTGCCGACACCGGCGCTGCCGTAGTTCAGTTCGCCCGGTTTTGTCTTCGCCAAGGCCACGAGATCGGCGAGGCTCGCAACGGATAGCGAGGGATGCACGACGACCGCGACCGGCGCCTGCGCCACCATCGCGATCGCGGTGAAATCGCGTAGCGCATCATAGGGCAGCTTCCTGTAGAGCGCCGAGTTGATCGCGTGCGTGCCGACCGTTCCGACCAGGATCGTCTGGCCATCGGGCGCCGATTTCGCCACCACATCTGCGCCGATCGAGCCGCCGGCGCCGCCGCGATTGTCGATCACCATGACGGCCTTGAGCTCATCGCCCAGCATCTGCGCCAGCGGCCGCGCCACGATATCGGTCGGGCCGCCGGCCGGGAACGGCACGACGACGCGGATCTGTTTTCCGGTGAGTGTTTGCGCGCCGGCCGATGTGACCGGCGCCAGCAAAGGAGCGCTCGCGGCGACCGCGGCCAGTTTCAAGAACTCCCTACGTCGCATCAGCATCTCCCCATGATCGCTTCGCGCGCAAAAAGCTTGACGCACGCCAGGGGTGGCCGGAAGCGACAGGGGCGATCAGCAGGAAAAAAATTGCCCGCAACGGTTGGCGGAACAGACCGGTCAAGCGCATCAGCGCACAAATCGTCTGAGCGTGAATCGTCTAAGCATGAATTGTCAGATCGCAAGCTGTCGCGCCGTTCCGGTCCGGCAGGAGGCCGACCGGAACGCCGCGAAACGGATCGTCTCACTTCTTCGCCGCGGCCGCGCGTTCGACGAAGCTCTTGCCGCCCTTCATCTTGTGATGCAGCGGCGCCTCGTTGATCTGGATCACGACGGCATCGGCATCGACGCCGAGATTCTTCACCAGCGCCTGCGTGATGTCGCGCATCATGCCGAGCTTCTGCTCGTCGGTGCGGCCGGCGGCCATGCTCACGGTAATCTCAGGCATCTTGTTACTCCCTTGTTTTTGGTTCGTGGCCAGACTGTGATTGCCGGACCTGGCCGTCCGAAGGACGGCGTCGCTTCCGAGTGCCTACGCTCGGCAATCCATCATTTGAAAGATGGATGCGCGGGTCAAGCCCGCGCATGACGAAATCGGTCATCCCCACGTTACATCATGGCGCGCAAGCACCTCGCGCACCTTCGCGACGATCTCGTCCTCCTTGCAGGAGAACTGCGCCGGGCGGCTTTCGCGCCATTCCTGGTTGGATGCGATAGCGGCGGCAGCCTTGGCGCCCTCGATCAAATCCTTGATCTGGACCTCGCCGCGCGCCTTCTCGTCCGAGCCCTGAATGATCACGCAGGGCGCATTACGGCGGTCGGCATATTTGAGCTGATTGCCCATGTTCTTGGGATTACCGAGATAGAGCTCGGCGCGGATGTCGGCGCTACGCAATTGCGCGACCATCTTTTGATAATCCGCGACGCGGTCGCGATCGAACACGGTCACGACGACGGGACCGAAGGCCGGGCGCGAGTCGAGCTTGCCGAGCAGCGTCAACGCCGCCTGCAGCCTCGACACGCCGATGGAAAATCCTGTGGCCGGAACCGGCTCGCCGCGAAAGCGCGAGACGAGGCCATCATAGCGCCCGCCGCCGCCGACCGAGCCGAACACGACCGGCTGTCCCTTCTCGTTCGGGATTTCGGCGAGAAGCTGCGCCTCGAACACGGGGCCAGTGTAATATTCAAGGCCGCGCACCACCGACGGATCGACGACGACCTGATCGCGATAGCCGGCGGCGTCGACCAGCCGCGCGATCTCGACCAGTTCGTCGAGGCCTTCTATTGCAAGTTTCGAATCCTGGAATGTCTCGCGCAGCATGTCCGCGATCCGGCGCGCAACGTCGTATTCGTTCTCCCTGGCGTCGGGATCGCCGACGAGCCTCTTCTTCACATCCGCATCACCGGCATAGGCCAGCAGCGGCGGCTGCACGAGCGTACGCGCATTCACGAAAGTCTCGATCTTCCTGATCTGCGTGTCGTCGAGACCCGCGCCCTTGGTGAAATCGCCGCTTTCATCCTTACGGCCGGGGCCGAGGAGCTCGCGCACGCCGCGCTCGCCGAGCCGATCGAGCTTGTCGATCGCGCGCAGCACCGTCAGCCTGCGGCCGTTGTTCTCATCGCCGCCAAGGCCGATCGACTCCATCACACCGTCGAGCACCTTGCGATTATTTACTTTCACGGCGTAGTCGCCACGCGCAATGCCCAGCGCCTCCATCGTGTCGGCCGCCATCATGCACATCTCGGCGTCGGCCGCCGGCGAAGCGGAGCCGACCGTGTCGGCGTCGAACTGCATGAACTGGCGGAAGCGGCCGGGGCCGGGCTTTTCGTTGCGATAGACGTAGCCGGCGCGATAGCTGCGGTAGGGCTTCGGCAGCGTCTCGAAATTCTCTGCGACATAGCGCGCGAGCGGCGCGGTGAGATCGTAACGGAGCGAGATCCACTGCTCGTCATCGTCCTGGAACGAGAACACGCCCTCGTTGGGGCGGTCCTGGTCGGGCAGGAATTTGCCGAGCGCGTCGGTATATTCGAAGGCCGGCGTCTCCACCGGCTCGAAGCCGTAGCGCTCATAGACGGCGCGGATCTTCTCCGTCATCTCGCGCGTGGCTTTCAGCGCGGCGGGACCGCGATCCTCCAGCCCGCGCGGCAGCCGCGCCTTGAGCTTTTGCGGTTTCTTGGGTTTGTCAGCCATCTAGCTTTGCAAGGTTGGGGCGGTGTCAGTTTCGAAATGTAGGGTGGGCCAAAGCGAAGCGTGCCCACCGCTTCCGGTTGCGGATGAAGTCGGTGGGCACGGCGCAAGAGCGCCTTTGCCCACCCTACCTGCTTTATCTGTTCACAGGACCTTCTTGATCCAGTCATGCGGGTCCGCCACCCGACTGTACTGAATGTCGACCAGCTTCTTGCGCAGCCCCATCGCGACAGGGCCGGCGGCGCCGCCGCTGATGAGAAATTCGCCGCTCGTGGAACACACCTTGCCGATCGGCGAGATGACGGCCGCGGTGCCGCAGGCGAACGCCTCTTTCAGCTTTCCACTCTTGGCATCGGCGCGCCACTGCTCGACCGTGTAGGGCTCCTCGCGCACCTGCGTGCCGGAATCCTTCGCGAGCGCAATGATCGAATCGCGGGTGATGCCCGGCAGGATCGTGCCGAGTGGCGGCGTCGAGAGCGAACCGTCGTCGAACACGAAGAAGACGTTCATGCCGCCGAGTTCCTCGATGTAGCGGCGCTCGACCGCGTCGAGGAAAACGACCTGATCGCAGCCGTGCTCGATGGCCTCGGCCTGCGCGCGCAGGCTCGCGGCGTAATTGCCGCCGCATTTGACGGCGCCGGTGCCGCCGATCGCGGCGCGTGTGTAATTCTCCGACACCCAGATCGACACCGGCGCAGGCCCGCCCTTGAAATAGGAGCCGACCGGCGAGGCGATGACGCTGAAGATGTATTCCGCGGACGGCTTCACGCCGAGGAACACCTCGCTCGCGATCATGAAGGGCCGCAGATAGAGACTGCCCTCGCCGCCCGGGATCCAGGCGCGGTCGATGCGCACGAGCTGCTCGACCGCTTCGATGAACACCGCCTCGGGCAGCGGCGCCATCGCCATGCGCTCGGCCGAATTGTGGAAGCGCCGCGCATTGGCGTCGGGGCGGAACAGGTTCACGCCGCCGTCGTCGCGCTTGTAGGCCTTGAGGCCTTCGAAGATCTCTTGCGCGTAGTGCAGGACGGCTGTGGCCGGATCGAGCGGGAAATTCACGCGGGATTCGACGCGCGCGTCATGCCAGCCCTTCGCCTGATTGTAGCGGACCACGGCCATGTGATCGGTGAAAATCCGGCCGAAGCCGGGGTCCACGAGCCTCGCCGCGCGCTCCGTCTCGGACGTCGGATTCGTCGCGGGCTGGATGTCGAATTTCAAGCTCATTCCCTTGCTTCCCGGTGTCGGAACCGGTGCGATCTCTGGCGCCGGCCTGACTTCTTCGGGCCTGGTGGCCCGATTTCGGGCCGATTTATCTAACGAAACCCCCATGGGTTCTCTCCCGGATCGGCTCGCCGGGTACGCGTCTCGCGCGGCCGGCGGGGTTTAGTGGATCTGGACCGGGCTTTACCACGCCAGCATGTCGCGGCCGACAAGCTTTTGCGGAATGCGGAAGTCCAGTATGTTTGCAGCCTGCCGCGCTACAACTTGCACGGTAGACCAGTTCGCGGCTCTCACCGCCAGTATGGCTGCCTCAGCAGATTTAGAACGACGACGCGTCAGAAACGATCTAATATTTCGCCGACGCCGTCAGTTTTGTAACATTCAACCAAAGATATGTCAATATGGCTGACATAAATTTCTCACCCTCCCTGACCGGCTCCGACTCAGCGGCTGCGGAGACGCGCGCCGGCGGCCTGCGCGAGGCCGATTTGCGCTGGGATATCATTGAGCTACTGTTTTTCGCGTACCGGGATTTCGTCGGCGATGCCGACCATGAGCTGGAGGCGTTCGGCTTCGGCCGGGCGCATCATCGGGTGATGCATTTCGTCTATCGCTACCCCGGCCTGAAGGTCGCCGACCTCCTGGATGTCCTGCGCATCACCAAGCAGTCGCTCGGTCGTGTTCTGAAGCAGTTGCTCGACGAAGGCTACATCGTGCAAAAGACCGGCAATAACGACCGGCGGCAGCGCCTGCTCTATGCCACTGCCAAGGGCGAGGCGCTGGTGGCGAAGCTCGCAGGCCTGCAGACCATGAGGATCGACCGCGCGCTCGACGAGATCGGACCGGCCAACGCGGAAACGGTGCGCCGCTTCCTGCGCGCGATGATCGATCGCGACGACCCGGACAAGGTGCTCGAGACGATCTTCAACGCCGCAACCGCAAAGGAGTGATCGTGCCGATTGCCGCAACTGTCTCGCATCCGCCGGCGCAACCGGCTGACGACGCACCTCATCTGCTGCTGGTCGACGACGACCGCAGGATCCGCGATCTCCTCTCACGCTTTCTTTGCGGCGAGGGCTATCGCGTCACGACGGCGGCGAGCGCGAGCGACGCCCGCGCCAGGCTTGCCGGCCTGCATTTCGATCTGTTGATCCTCGATGTGATGATGCCGGGCGAGACCGGTTTCGATCTCGCCCGCTCGATCCGCCAGTCTTCCTCGGTGCCGATCGTGATGCTGACGGCGCGGCATGAGCCGGAGAGCCGCATCGAAGGCCTGCAGATCGGCGCGGACGACTATGTCGCCAAGCCTTTCGAGCCGCGCGAGCTGGCGCTGCGCATCGGCAACATCCTCAAGCGCGCCGCCCCGCCGCCCGCAACCGCAGCGCTGGAGCAGGTCGCGTTCGGGCCTTACATCTATCATCTCGAACGCGGCGAATTGCGCGAGGGCGACGAGATCATCCACCTCACCGACCGTGAGCGCGAGATGCTGCGCATCCTCGCGGTGGCGCCCGGCGAAACCGTGCCGCGCGGCGCGCTGACCGGCAACGGCACCGTCAACGAGCGCGCGGTCGACGTGCAGATCAACCGGCTGCGGCGCAAGATCGAGCGCGATCCCGCCAATCCCCTTTTCCTGCAGGCGGTGCGCGGCATCGGCTATCGCCTCGTCGCCTCGCCTTAGGCTTCTCTCCTTGGCGCACATCCGATGACCACGATCGACACCGGCCTCACCCTGCTCCGCAACGCGTCGCAGCGCGTATCGGCGGCCAATGGCTGGATGGGAAATGCGTTCAAGGGCTGGATGCCGACCGGCCTCTATGCACGCGCGCTGCTGATCATGATCGTGCCGATGGTGATCCTGCAGTCGGTGGTCGCCTTCGTGTTCATGGAGCGGCACTGGAACACGGTGACGCGGCATCTGTCGGCCGCTGTCGTGCAGGACATCGCGGGCCTGATCGACATCTACAAGACCTACCCGCAGGACAGGGACCGCACGCAACTCAAGCGCATCGCGCAGCAGCGGCTCGGCCTAGTGGTCGATTTCCTCCCCCTGGGCGACATGCCGTCGCCGGGGCCGAAGCCGTTCTTCTCGCTGCTCGACCAGTCGCTCTCGGGGCAGATCAGCCGCCAGATCGCCCGCCCGTTCTGGATCGACACCGTCGGCAAGTCCAATGTCGTTGAAATCCGCATCCTGCTCGATGACGCCGTGATGCGCGTGTTCGCGCAGCGCAGCGCGACTTACGCCTCCAACTCAGAGATCTTCCTGTTCTGGATGGTCGGCACCTCCTCGATCCTGCTGATCGTCGCGGTGCTGTTCCTGCGCAACCAGATCAAGCCGATCCTGCGTCTTGCTGACGCCGCCGAAAGCTTCGGCAAGGGCCGCGAGGCGCCGAACTTCCGCCCGCGCGGCGCGCGCGAGGTCAGACGCGCCGCGCACGCTTTTCTCGAGATGAAGGCGCGCATCGAGCGCGCGATGGAGCAACGCACCGCGATGCTCGCCGGCGTTTCCCACGACCTGCGCACCATCCTCACCCGTTTCAAGCTCGAACTGGCGCTGATCGGCGACGAGCCCGAGATCGACGCCATGCGCAAGGACGTCGACGAGATGTCCGGAATGCTCGAGGACTATCTCGCCTTTGCGCGGGGCGACAGCGGCGAGAACGCACAGCCGACCGACATGACGCTCGCGCTCGAAGAACTGCGCAGCGACGCCGAGCGCCATGGCCACTGCGCCACCGTGACGTTTCACGGGCTGCCGGTCGTCATCATCAAGCCGGCGTCGTTCAAGCGCTGCCTCGCCAATCTCGTCTCCAACGCGGCGCGGCACGGCGACAAGATCGCGATCTCCGGCCATCGCGATCACCGCTATCTCTCGGTCACCATCGATGATGACGGGCCCGGCATTCCCGCAGACAAGCGCGAGGACGTGTTCAAGCCCTTCATGCGGCTCGACGGCGCCCGCAACCAGGACGAGGGCGGCACCGGCTTGGGCCTCGCGATCGCGCGTGACATCGCGCGCTCTCACGGCGGCGACATCATGCTCGGCGACAGCCCGATGGGCGGCCTGCGCGCGACGGTGCGGATTCCGGTGTGAGCTTTGCCCGGAGGGCTTCTGCGCGGCTCACCCAGCCGCTAGATCATGATGCCATTTGATGGAATCGCATCATGATCTCACCTCTTTGTTTGAGCATGATGTTTTCGGAAAACCGGTTTCCACTTTTCCGGATCATGCTCTAGTTCGCCTTCGGCAGCAGGCCCTTCAGCTTTTCCATGTCCTTGATGTTCATCTTCATGCCGCCGGGCATCACGATGTCACCGGGCTTCTGGTCCGGCTTGCAGGCGCCGAGCCACTTCGCCTCGATCTTGGTCGTGGTGTCGAGCGGCTTGCCGCCCGGCCCCTTGTCGCTGTGCGAGGCGGTCATGACCGTGTAGCCGGAATTGAAATCACCGACGATCTCGGTGTGCGACGTGATCGACGTGGTGCCGACGTTGCAGACGGAATCGCTGACATAGCCGGCCGCGGTCTTCTTGATGTCCTGCTTCGCACACATCTGCTTGGCCATCGGCGAGACCATGTTGTTCATGTCCCTGTCGGTGGTCTCGTCGGTGCAGTGCTGCATGGTCATGTCGGGGATCGACGAGCCCGTCTTGACCACCTTCATTTCCCACAGCCCGGCCTTGCGCACCGGCAAGTCCTCGGCAACCGCACGCCCAGCGGACAGCGGCGCAAGCGCAATGCATCCCAGACCCAATGACAGCAGCAATCGCTTCATCGCCCGCTCCAACTCTCAACACATGACGATCGATAAAGGCGGCTCAGTACCGGGTTCTGAGCGGCCGGTCATTGGCGCCGTAGGGAACCCAGCGGCAGGAGAACGACAGATAGCCGCCATAGCGGGCGTCCACCGCGAGGAACTTCACGACCTTGCCGTAGGAGGCGCAATGGTCGACCGCGAGCTGGCGCGCATCCGTTTGTGTCGCGAGCGTATAGGCGATGATGCCACCGGTATCGTTGCCCTTGAACGCCGGGACCCAGTCGGCCCGGGCCGGCGCGCACGCCAACACTCCACACAGGGCAAGGCCCGCGGCCACCATCTTTCGCATCCGTACGACTCCATCTCGCTTTTCATGATCTTAGGGGGCATTCATGGCCGTGAAAAGAACGGCCGACCAGGCCAAGGCCGACTTCAGTGGAAGTGTTGCCGTGCTGCACTTGACCGGATGAAACCTTCGCGGCACGTTCCGTTGTCCGGACCAACCGGATCATCCGCCGCGGACAGCCCCATGATCGCCTTCGCTAAATCCTTGAATCACCTCAGGCTTATTGGCTTTGCCTGCGCCGCAACGGCAGTCCTTCTGGGATTCGCCCAGCCGGCCAAGGCCGCCAATCCGTTGGAGCTGAATTTCTGGCTGTCGGGTCCGAAATATGACGGCCGGGTCGCGCCGTGCGAGGCCGCACTCGGCTCCATCAGCTCGCAGTTCCATGAGAAGGAAAGCACCTTCTGGAATTCGGCACTGACCATCACGGGCTATGGCAACATCCACGAAGTCGCCTTCCGGCCCTGGCAGTCCGACAACATTCCGCGCCGTTACTGCAGCGGCAGCGTCAGGCTGAGCGATTCGAGCGTGCACGCCGTGCACTACTCGATCATCGAGGACGGCGGCTTCGCCGGCTACGACCAGGGCGTCGAATGGTGCGTGGTCGGCCTCGACCGCAACTGGGCGTACAACCCGGCCTGCAGGGCAGCCCGCCCCTGATTCGCGCGCAGGCGTCGCCGCCGAACCGATCGCGGCGCCGTTCGTGATGCCTTTACAGTTTTGTTCTTGAAATGTTCCATCTGCCTGCTAGGCTGAGGGCTGTAGAGCATGATCCGGAAAAGCATGCCCTCGGGCGACGGCCCGACGGGCGTGTAGCGGTGTTCCGAAAAGATCATGCTCAATCAAAGACCTAAAGCTCGATGATGATTCAACCTGACCTCATCGCGCTTTAGTCAGGAAGGATATCACGATGTCTTGTTCAATCCCGGCCGCGCTTCGCGGGGCGTTGGCGGGCCTTGCCGCGCTTACGCTGTCGGCCGTCGCAGCAACCGCTCCGGCATCAGCCCAGGACCGGCGGCAGAACACGCCGGGCGAGTTCGATTATTACGTGCTGTCGCTGTCGTGGTCCCCGTCCTTCTGCGAGTCCGCGGAGGAACGCGGCAACACCGGGCGCTCGCAACAGGCCCAATGCGGCGGACGGCCTTTTGCCTTCGTGGTCCACGGTCTATGGCCGCAATATGAGCGCGGCTTTCCGGAATATTGCCAGCGGCCCTCACCGCGCCTCAGCCGCGAGATCATGACATCGATGCTCGACCTGATGCCGGCGCCCGGCCTGATCTACAACGAGTGGGACAAGCACGGCACCTGCTCGGG
>Ga0070712_100002636_pt1 | contig 11075 bp, 11 predicted proteins | sample LARL81metaG_FD_71396 | JGI IMG/M metagenome (GOLD analysis project Ga0070712, IMG submission 71396) | Corn, switchgrass and miscanthus rhizosphere microbial communities from Kellogg Biological Station, Michigan, USA - LAR L8-1 metaG | ecosystem: Host-associated > Plants > Roots > Rhizosphere ...
GCAAGCGGGATCAAGGAACGGCCGCGTTCCTGACCTGAGTTCTCTGCTGGGCAGGCCTGCTGCCTGAGTTCGCCCCGTGCGCCCGATTAGCCGGGGCATCTGGCTAACTGGCGCGGATGTGGTACGACCTCACGCCTCGCCAGCTCAGCGATCGGGTGCGCTCATGTCCCCCGTCTCAGGCGTGCCATCGGCGAGCCCGTAGCGCAGGTACACGGTGCCCTTCGGACCGGCTACCGGCGGTTCGAGGAGTGTGACGTTCGTGGGCACCGCGCCGTCGTCGAACACCTTCTTCCCGACGCCGAGCACGACCGGGTGCACCCAGAGGTCGAGACGGTCGAAGAGCTTTCTCGCGCAGGAGGGTCTGCACCAGGTTCAGGCTCCCGACGACCTTCACATGCTCGTGCCGGTCACGGATCTCGCGCACCGCGCCGGCCAGATCCGGGCCGAGCTGCGTGGACCCGGCCCACGAGAGGCCGGGCCTGCCGCGGGAGGCCACGTACTTCGGCACGCTGTTGAACAGCGTGGCGATCTCGTTGTCCTCGCCGCCCTCCTGGTGCGGCCAGTAGGCGGCGAAGATGTCATAGGTCCGCCGTCCGAGCAGGAGGGCGTCCGTGCCCTCGTACGCGGCACCGATCTGCGCCCCGGCGACCTCGTCCAGCAGAGGCGCCTGCCAGCCGCCGAACGGGAACCCCGCCGGGTCCTCGTCGGGGCCGCCGGGCGCCTGCCCGACGAGGTCGAGGGTTGCGAACAGCTCGATGTGGACGAGGCCCATGTCTTACTCCCGATCAGTTGGGTGTCTCCGTCGGGAGGTAGACGTGTGGACACCCAGCAGACTCATCGGCTCGGGGGCAGTCCCGCGACCGCAGCGAACTCAGGCTCATGAGCCGCCGAACGGCGGCTAGTTGCGCACTCGCTCCCGACCTGGATTGATCACTAAGCGTGATGCGAAGTTCTACTCAGCGTGCCGCCAACGCCGAATCGGCGCTGGTGCCCCCCAGGGACACATGGATCCTTGCGGGTGGAAAGATTAACCATTTCGGTGCGTGTCGGACCGAAGGCACGTGGCGCCCTGAGCTGTGATCGTTCCTTGAGGCTGTGATGAGTTGCCAGTTGTAAGCGGGTACTTTCTGCCGCCGGCTCGTCAGGCGCTGGCTGCAGCAGAGGCAGCAATGAGCGGGGCGCCAGTTATCTACCGGCCTTGGGCTCTCGGGTCTGCCGTGGGAGCCTCCCGGTGTCCTGCTGATCCAAGCAGGTTCCGCAGGACATCAGGGATCTCGCGGTTACTGCTCGCTTGTGCCGCTTGCCCAGGCTGGGCCGGAACGGCGCCTGGGTCAGCCCAATAGACAAGTAGGAGGTACAGCACGCTGCCGCCTGAGACGCGTGATGGCCCTGGTCACCGTGCGGGACTGGCTAACGTTTTTACCGCTCCCAGTATGTGCCCGATCTGAAGCCGGTGGACCTTACGCCCCTTCCGATAGCCATGCCTAGCATGGCGGGACCATCAAGTCCAAGCACTTCATGTATACCAAGGAATAAGACATTTCGTCTTATATAGGGCGATACCGGACAATTATGAATTATTCTCTTTTTTGGGGAGACGCCCTAACGAACCGAATCCGTTGGCGTAGACTCTGGCGTAGCTTTAGCCGCTGTGGGGGATTTGTATGCCTAAATGCCAGAGGTGTTATCAGGGCTGCGTTCACTGCGACGTATGCAAAGGTGAAGGCAGAGTGCCATATATGTTCGGTGACTGCACCCACTGCAATGGGACAGGTTGGGTGTGTCCGGCGGATGGCAAGTGGTGGAATATCTGACTATCAGATCGCCCGTCTTGCAAAATGCGCCGAATTATCCGTGAATAACTAGGTGCTACAGTCACATCTAAAATAACATCCAGGCTGGGAAAGACGGTGTAGCTTCAGACCAGGTTTGCTGGGCATCCGGTCCGCGCGCATAATAGCTGAAAGGCATTCAATGACCGACAGTATACAGGACTTCATTGACGCGGGAATTGAGCGTCTATATCCCGACAAATGGAAGAGGCTGGTCCCATTCATTTCTGTTATCGAGGCGGGTGAAATCGGGATTGTTGTTATCCATGACCGCGAGGTGGGGGTCCTAAGCGCTTCGGCGGGTGTCCTCAGTGGCCTGACGTTCTCGCCAGATCTTGTTCGAGACGTCGCAAACCTGAACATGGACACCGTTCTAGGTGCCTACGTTCTGAGCGAAGGCCAGCCAGGCTATTGGATGATTAAGTATCATATCAAGCTACGTTACAGCTGGGTTGAGGAATCTGCTGGGTCTGCGCGAATGATACTCGATTCGCTAAACGCAGTTCCCGACTTCGTCAATAAAGGGATCGACTGCCTCTCGCCAAATTATGGTGGTGAGCGATGGGGCACTCCGGGGGGATGGCACCTCGCAGTTATGGACTAATTTCCTAATCCGTCCCACCTTATGCCTGGTCGCAAATTGACGCGGGTGTGGGAACCCATAATGAGCCAGGAAAGCAGATGCCTGCTAGAGATGTCTTCATATGTCACGCCCATCTAGACAAGATCACGCATGCTCGGCCCTTGGTGAGCGCGCTGAATAGCAGAGGCGTAAGCTGCTGGGTCGACGAAGCAGAGCTTCTCCCAGGAGTGAGCCTTATAGAGGCTATAAATGAAGGTCTTGCGGCAGCGAGATTTGTACTGGTGATTATCACCGAGAACTTTCTTCAAAGAAACTGGACGCAACGAGAGTTGAATGCCGGCCTTTCTCGGGAGATCCGGACAGGGTCCGTCGTCGTAATTCCAATCCTTGCAACCGATCCTAATATTTATGTGCGTAAATACCCTCTTCTCGAGGATAAGGTTCACCTCGACTGGTCAGAGGGTGTGGAAGTCCTCGCCGAGAAGATAGCTGGCTTGTTTGCGCGACAGCCCGGGCCTGAGTGGCATCACGACCATCCTAAGGAACATGTCGGACTGGTTTGGGTGCGCGTGCTCCCAAGACAGGAGATGCTAGGCCTCGAGCACACTATGATACTTCGATGGGGGCCATATATAAGACGAGTTAAGTTTACTCCATGGTCACCAGAGCCTATAAGTTTCTTGCACCACAAGACAAATCCTGACGTGGTCACTCTTCATGTTCAGATTAAGCCCGAAAGCATCGTTACCTTCGGCCAGGGAACTGCACCTGATCAACCACCCGTGAACATAGACGAGGGATGGACACGGACGGCCGGTGGACACTTTCCTGGACATCTATGAATCGGCTGCTATTGCCTCTGCCGGGGATTGGAGGCAACCGACACAGGTGTACTCTCAACCGGCACATGCCCGCCCCGCGATACTGGCCGCGGCTCAGATCATCCAGCTCCGCGCTCGTCTGGCCACGTAGGTTCCGAACAGACGCGCAGGCGGTTACACGCGCGGCTGATCCCTGTGGGCCAGCTACTCTCTGTGGCATCGGGGACGGCCCCTGAGCGTGGCAGGCCGGTCGGCCCGGTGTGGGCACGCATGCCCACACCGAGTTCGCCATGCCGATGGTAGGCGTGGCCAAGCCGACGTTCGCCAGGGCAACCCACGCCGTCGCGGTGCTTCGAGAAATCTCTGCGCGCCCGGTGTTTGTCACCGCCGGGATGCCCTGCGCCGACGCGGCAGGGCTGGTACGGCGCATGGCGAGGCAGGTCCCGGGTGCCCAAGCGCTGCGCCGCGCCGACTTACTCGCCCGCGCCGGCCCACTGGCGGCTCTTCAGGAGAGCCATCACCTCGGCTTATAGACGCGCGGAACGCGGCAGCTGAGGATGTTCTTGGGCGCGGGGAATACCGCGTGTCTGTCCACCAGCCGCGATTCGAGCGCAGCGGTGCACGTCTCGTCTTTGTTGCCGATCCGATGGCATAGCCTGCGAGGACTAAACTGTCGAGCCGAAGGAAGCTGCTTCCGTCGCCCGCGGCCTGCCTCGAAGCAGCGAAATTAGCCGAGTCTGAATTCGCGGAATTCTGCGGTGAGTTCTTTGGCCCGCGTCATAGCAGCTCGCTGCTCCTGCATAATCAAATCAACTACAGCATTGTGCTGTTCCATGTGCTGGAGCCCAACACTTGCAATTAGCCGCAGAATTGGCGACACTTCCGCGGCCCATGCCTGTACAGTTTCCGTTGCGACCGTCGGAAGAAAACTGCGAGCCACCCCGATGCCCACCACTAGCTTGTCCTGCACAGTTGTGTGCGACGGCACCATGGCCACGAGATCCTGAGCCAACGCCCTGAACGCTTCGCCGCGAGGATCGTCGTAGCCACCCGATCGAAGATCACCAACGATGAGCTTCAACGTCAGATGTACCTTAACCTGCTGTGCTTCGGGCGACGCCCGAACAAGGCCGGTCTCCGGAAGCTCGATGCCATCGAGGCGAGCCATCCTCTCTGCCTTGTGCAAGTCGCGGGCCGTCTGTTCCTCATCCCAGGTATTGATTCCATCGAGTTCCTTGGCCAGCACGCTTTGCACACTTCGCAAGTGGATGTCCAGCTGTGTGATGTCAGGGACGATGGTAGTCATAGCTCACTAGTCCTTTCGGGGAGTCGATTATGTCTGCCCGCACCTTTAACCAGCAAGGGTTTCCCGGCCAACTGAAGCGCAAATCTTATCTGTCAGAGTGGGCTCCTTGTGGTCCACCGTCCAGCGCTGCCGTTGTAGCCACGTTGGGCCTCCCTGTCTACTCCAGCTCGGAGTACCTGGTGAGTTAGACGCGGGGTAGGCCGTCAAGGAGTACACGAAGGACGAGGACGCGCGTCAGAACCACCGCTCGCGCTCCCAGCGGTACGGGCGCGCATCCGGCTGGTCTCGTTGCTCATCGCCGGTGGCCAGGTGGCGGCCGGGATGACGCGCTCCCGGCATAAAGCCAGCCTGCTGGCCGGGCTGGACGCGCTGCCGTTGTCTGTGACCTCTTTGACGCCGATGCCCTCATCTAGGCAGTGGTCGCCTTCGGTCCCGAGGTGGTCTTTCACCAGCTGACCGACTTGCCCGGCCAGCTACGGACCCAGCACATAAGCACGCGCCTTCCGTACACCTGCGGTCGGCAGATTCCTTTCCTCGCATGGCAAAGATCCCTACAGTTGCGTCGACCGATGACCACGTCACGACGCCCGGCGTTACCACGCGACTACGCGGCGCGCGGCCGTTGACTCTGGTGGACCAGGTACCCGTCCGGTTTGGCGCAGATGACCTTTTCTCCGGTTTCCGGGCCACGGCCGGGAAACCGGAGAGAAGTTACAGAACGGTCAAGGCGCTTATAGCTGGCCTCCTGTCCCGGTCCACCATGTGGGAGCGTTGCTCGAGGTGTAGGTCACAAAGTTGCCATCAGTTTGCAGGACTGCTCGGTTCGTCCCGGTTCCCGCGGTCCCTGTCCACCACAAGGCGGAGTTGCCGTTGTAGAGCACTAGATTGCCATCGGCTTGCATAACCAGGCGGGCGGCTCCGTCATTGTGGTGGGACCACAGCACGTGATAGCCAGGGCCGTAGAGTACGACCGTCCCGTCGGACTGCATGAGAAGACCGTAGCGGCCATCGGAGGAGCGGAGGTACTGCTGCGACGAGGCGTTGAGCTGCTGGCCGGCCGCTAGCCTGTCTGAGCCGAAGGCCGTCGTTCCAGCATGGCCTCCCGTTGCGGTCCACCAGGTCGGCGTGCCGCTGGAGTCGCTGTAGATGACGACATTGCCGTCGCTTTGCACGACCATGTGCGCATGTCCCGTTCCGCCGGTGAAGCTTTGCCACACGGGCGTGTTCGAGGGGGCGTCAAGGACCAGGTTGCCGTCCGTCTGCATGGTCAGGTGCGTGGCGCCCGAACCTGCAGTGCCGGACTGCCAGATGGCGCTTCCGCTGTACAGGACGAGGTTGCCGTCGTTCTGGAGGATGAGCGCGAAGCGGGCGTCTGGCGACAGAAGGTACTGGTTCAATCCCAGCTGGCCGCCGGCCTGGAGCTTGTCTGATCCCAGGAACGTCGCGCTGGCAACGCCGTTCCACGAAGTCGGCAGGTCTTTGAAATGGATGAACTGGAGGCCGCTGGTGCTCCTGCTCAGTTCTTCGTGATACAGGCCGTCGTTGTTGACGTTGTATTCCTCGATGTTGATGGTCCCGTTAGCGTTCACGCCTTCGACCCAGGCGACGTGGTCGCCTCCGGTCCAGTACGCCACTGACCCGACGGCTGGGATTGTGTTCACTGCATAACCGCGGCTTTTGGCGTCGGCAGCCCAGCCGGATGCGTAATCGTGGAATGGCATCCCGAAGCCGTTCCGTGAGTGCAGCCGCCATGCCACGAAACTCGTGCATTCGCGGTTGTATTCGCCCCAAGAATCGATGACGGAGTCCTTGGGATGCGGATAAGCCCACTGAGCTGGATAGTCATCGGTGCCGGCGGCCGCCGGCGTAGCGTTGATCAATGTGAGCGCTGGGGCAATTAGGGCCAGGAGTAGCGCGATGAGTGCCGGCGCGCGCCGGCATTTCCTTGCCGCCCTAGTGATCATGACGACTCCCCTCCCCTGGTCTGGACTTCCCCATCCCTGGGTGATCCCGGTCTTCGATCTCTGTCCTGGCTCCTACGAGCCTGGCCTCTCGACAGCTAGGATTGGCGCCACAGACTCTCCTGTGAACCGGGGATTCCCGGTACTTTTGAGGGGATCGCGCTGGGGGGGCGTTGGGAACGAGCAGGCTGGCCGGCCGGGGCCGCCCTTCTGCGACTAGCGCAGGGGTTGAAGTAGCGCTTGTCTGGGCATTCCTCGGGATCCGGGGGTTTGATCTCGGCCAGGTCGCGGTGGCGCTGTCGGTTGGAGGAATTGCCAAATCGGCTGATCCGGCGCTCAGCGTCGGGTTGCTAGTCGCTGTGGCAGCCGAGTCGCTGCTTCTCGGCGGATGGCTGGTCCGGCGGCGCTCAGTCCTGCCGTTCAAGTGGCCGGTCGCGGTCGATATCGGTCTGTCCCTGGCGGTGATGGCGCTCACCCCCTTGTACATATCGTCCGGGGGCGCGCTGGTGAGCGTGACCATGTGGGCTTACTCGCTGAACCTGTCGACCCTCATGCTGCTAGCCGCAGCGCTCGTCCGCGTGACCCAGGTCTTGGCTGTCTCCGGAGCGCAGGCCATCACGTACCTTGCGGTAGTGGGGCTGCCGTTGATCAACGACGCGACGGGGCGTGCGACGGCCGTGGCGAACGCGCTCGCTCTTCCCGGGCTCGCCCTGGTGGCATTCCTCGTGGTGGGCTTCGTGCGGGATCTGGCCAGCACGGCCGATGCCGCCAGGAAAAGGGTGGCAGAGCTCGAGCAAGAACGCAGCCGTGCGTTGATCCACGATCTGCTGGTCTACCTGCGGCTAGACCGGTTCGCGCAGGCCGATGACAAGACGCGGGCGGCGATGATCGCCGCAGCGCTGGCCAAACATGAGCAGATGCGTTCGTACGTTGACGGGACCCGCAGCCCGCCGAGTCTCCAGGCGAGGATCGAGGCGGTCCTGCGGCTGCACCCAGCTATCCCCGTATCGAGCCGGGTTGAGGTCAGCCCGGACATTCACGTAGGCGCAGAGATTCTGGAGCAGCTGGAGCACAGCCTGGATACTGCGCTCGCCAATGCCGAGCAGCACGCTCCCGGCGCGAACGTCCTGGTCTCGGCCCGGTCTGCAGCGGGTGAGCTGTCAGTCACGGTCCGAGATGACGGCCCAGGGTTCGACATGGCCAGCACGCGAGCCGGTTTTGGGATCAGCGAGATCCTCGGTAGGCAACTGGCTGGAGTCGGGGGTACCGGCGTCGTGGAATCCGTTCCCGGCTCGGGCACGGTGGTACGGATCACCCTTCCGCTGGAGCAGTCGTGACCGGCGCGCCGCACGTACTCCCGCTCGCCGCCGCCGACGAGCCGGTTCGTTACGTGGTGATCGACGACGAGCCCAGGTACCGGCAGCCCTTCGACGTCCGCGGCGGCCTGGACCTCGAGCTGGTCGGCGGTTACGGAACCGTCGAGGCGTTCCTCGCCATTCAGCGCTGGCCTTGCCACGTCGTGGTCCTCGACCTGTGCCTGAACCGGCAGACCGGCGACAAGGCCGTAATCCAGGGTGTGCGAGCCATCGGCCAACTGGCCGGCCAGCTCGGCCACCGTGTCGTGGTCTACACCGCCGACGAAAGACCCGAGCCGGTCGCCCGGTGCGTCGCGGCCGGTGCGGCCGCCTACGTCAGCAAGTACGACGACACCCCCGCCCTGGCCCGGGTGGTTGACGAGGTCGGCCGACAGGGGAGCGTCATCAGCGAGCATCTCCACCAAGCGCTGCGCAAACTCGCAGCGGGTTGCCGTGACGTGAGGCTGTCCGCCACGCTGGAAGAAACCCTCGCGATGCTAGAAACAGGCATGAGTGATACGGAGATCGCCAGCAGACGGCACCTGTCTGCGCGGACGATCGAGGATCACAAGCGCAAGATCTTGGAAATCTTCGGCACCACGATGGAGGCCCGCCATCAGGGCTTCGCCGGGCTCGCCCGCGACCTTGGCGTCCGTCCCGGAGACCTCGTCAACGACCGGCCAGGACAGCGGCCAGCACGTGGACTCATCGCACGGTCAATGCCCTGGGCACGGAGAACCAACCGTCAGCCGTAGCCTCACTCGGCGCACGGAATCTAGTCCGTTCCGCCACACGGACGGCATACACTTGCTCGGCTCGCACCTGCCTTCCGGCTGGGATAGAGCCGCAATCATCACCGATCCGGCGAGCGCCGCACCAGCTCAGCCCACGCGCAGAACGTCCATCTCTGGCTCTCCAGGGCCGACACAGCCGACGAGGGTGCAACGACGCAGATCGGCGGGTCGGCGCGCAGCTGATTTCGCGAAGCCCATCACGCTCAGTCAAGGCGATTAGGCGGATCTCGGGAGCCGATGAGCTCTTACCGGATCCTGAAGATGGAGTCCATCACCTCGGCACCTGTACTGATCACAGGCCGCAGCTCACGCCGGTTGACAGCCTCCGTCGTGGCCGTCGTGCTGTGCCCGACCAGCCTTGCGATCTTTTCAACCGGGACACCCTGCTCGCTCATGATCGGGACAAAGGTGCGACGCAGTGCCCGGGGGCACCAATTCATGCCGATACCGGCCGCCTCGCAGACTTTGCGGAAGGCGCGCCTGACATGGGAAGGGGTCGAGCGGCGTGCCGACCGCCGATGCGAACACCAAACCGTGATCCTGCCAGAGTGCACCTGCCAGGAGCCTGTTCCTCCGTTTGCTTGACCTCATGGGCCTTCAGCGCCTCCACCACAGCAAATGGGGAGGCGGAACGTTGTATCGATCAGACCAGACTTCTCATTGCACTCTACTGCCACGATAAATCAACAGGGACAGGGCCGGTACGAACCCCTTCAGTGCTCACGAAGCTCAGCCGGGTGGCCGGATTGCCACCAGCCGCGCCTGCGGCCGCCCGGCCGGGATCGCCCAGGCGATAGGGCGGGTGACGACGAGGAAGTCGAGCTCGCCGCCGAGATCGACGTCTAGATGGCGGACGTCGGCGTCGATGCTTGGGTCGAGCAGAAACAGCCCGTGGTGTCCCGAGCCGCCCACCAGGACGCCGTCGGCACATGCCAGATGAGGTACCGGGCCCTCTGGAGCCGCCACGGGTGGGCCCAGCTCGGCCGCCCAGGCCCCGACGCGGAGCAGGGCACCGTGGACGCTGACCCAGACCGACCCGGCGCAGACGGTCATCCCGCCCCGCCCGCTGGCGTCAGCGCCGAGGTCGACTGGTTGTGTGCCGCCGCGCAGGAGCGAATCGTGGCGGGACGTCCACCAAAGCCGGTCCCCTTGCGGCGCGATCCGGTCGACGTTGCCGAGCCGGATCGGCTCAGTCAGCGCCCCGGCATCGGCCAGCCGCCAGGCGCGGCCGGAACTGCGGTCCAATGCCCAAACGGCGTTCGCGCCGGCCGCGGCCGTAAGCTCCCCGCCGAGCGGGTGGCGCAACTGGACGCCGCCGGTGCCAGGGTTGAGCCAGGCCACGATCCCTGGCTCAAGGATGGCCACCACCACCCCCGGAACAGCGGCCAGGACAAGCAGTCCAGGTGGCTCGGGCGCCTCCAGCAGCGGGGCGCCGTTGGGCTCGTAGGCCAGCAACCGGCCGCCCGCGGCACACCACACCCTCGTCCCGTCCGAGGCGGCAGCGCGCACCGGGCCCGGCAGGGCCAGGATCGAGACTTGATCAGGCGGCATCGATCACCGGCTGCCGCCCCCGCCGCGGCCCTTTGGTTCCTCACCCAGGCCTATGCGCCGCAGCGCCGCATTCGCCGGATGCGTTCTTGCCGCCTGCCTGGCTGCCCTGATGCGCTCCAGTGCACTCCCGAACGGCGCGGCGTTACCCGTGGCCACCGCCCTGCCCACGTCCGGGTGGAGCAACTGGGCGGCGACCTCGTTCTCCCCGCTGGAGGTCGGGTAGGAAACGAAGACGTCGCTTTCGCCGGAGACGGCGGTGGGCACCCCGGCCACAGACCACAGCGCGATCACCTCGACCAGGTGCCGGCCCGGCCGCTCGAAGGCGAATCCATCTGTTCCCCAGAAGACCGTGGCCGATCCGCTGACTGACGCACCTGGCTCCAGCGGCGCGATCAAGATCCGCGGGCAGGACTCTATGTCAGGCGGCCGCATGAAAGTGATCTTGCCGCTGGGGCCAGTGACGCTCACCCTGGCCACCAGCGACTCGACCGCAAGCTCGTCCGGGGCCAGGACGGCGGCCTGCGCCCGGTTGGTCAGCGTCCAGGTCAGGGTCACCGGTTCGCCGAGAGCGACCCGGTCCGATGAGGGCGTCACCACCAGCTCGAGCATGTCGAGCCAGGCGACATCCGCCGCTTCGGGAGCAGCGATCGCGCTGCCGAAGAAGTCCATCGCCCCCGGCCGCACAGCTGGGTCGGGCAGGTGCCGCAGGTGCCGCTTGACCTGGGCATTGAAGGCCAGGTTTATCTGGTCAGGGAAGATCCCCGCCGTTCCGAGAACCACTGCCACATTCGGGGTCGGGGTCATGATGGAGTTGTCGACGCCCAGCTCGAAGTTCTGGTGGATCTGGTTGAACGCGTGGCCGACCTCATGCG
>Ga0070712_100002638_pt1 | contig 11069 bp, 12 predicted proteins | sample LARL81metaG_FD_71396 | JGI IMG/M metagenome (GOLD analysis project Ga0070712, IMG submission 71396) | Corn, switchgrass and miscanthus rhizosphere microbial communities from Kellogg Biological Station, Michigan, USA - LAR L8-1 metaG | ecosystem: Host-associated > Plants > Roots > Rhizosphere ...
CGTCTCCCAGTCTGCGTCGACCTGCTGTTGGATCTTCTAGCGACGTGCCTGTCGGTGAGCGACGCACGCTCGCGCAGCGGCCGCGCGCGGGCAGCGACCAGTCGGACGCGTGGCGCTGCAGTGCTGCGATTTGGATCGGCTCGCGGCCCGCGTGCAACAGCACGCAGGCGCCCTCGCAGAGCACCTCGACGGGGCAGACCCGGGCGCAGCTGGCGCGAGCAGGGTCTCGGCAAACATCGTGTCGGCCGCCGCCTCCTCGGCCACGTTGTCGCGCGAGCGGGCCTTCGAACAACTCGTGCGCCTCCCGCAGCTCGGCCCGCCGCTCGCACGGTCGGCGACGGTCAGCGCAGGCCGAGGATCTGGCCGTCCGCGTCGACGTCGATCCGCGATGCCGCCGGGTCGGCGGGCAGGCCGGGCATCGTCTGCATCTCGCCGCAGAGGGCGACGACCCAGCCGGCGCCCGAGTACGCGCGGAGCTCGCGCACTGGCAGGGTGAACCCGGTCGGGGCGTTGGTCAGCGCCGGGTCGTGCGAGAGCGAGAGGTGCGTCTTCGCGATGCACACCGGGAGCCGGCCGAGGCCCTGCACCTCGAGACGCTCGGCCTGCTGCGCGGCGGTGGGAGAGAGCTCGACGCCGTCGGCGCCGTAGACGCGCCGGGCGACGAGCTCGATCTTCCGGGCCAGCGGCTCGTCGTCCTCGTAGAGGAGTCGCACCGGCCACTGCTGCTCCGTGACGGCGACCACAGCCTCGGCCAGCTCGGCCGCGCCCTCGCCGCCACGCAGGTAGCCGTCGTTGACGGCCGCGCCGAACGCTCCGGCCTCGACGGCCAGCCGACGGACGGCGTGGATCTCGTCCGGTGTGTCGTCCGGGTGCCGGTTGACGGCAACCACCGCGTGCAGCCCGAACCGGCGCACGATCGCCAGGTTCGCGGCGAGGTTCTCGCCGCCGCGCTCGAGCGCGCGCAGGCCGCCGTCGGGGTCACCGCCGTGGTGCTTGAGCGCCTGCACGGTCGCGACGAGCACGACGCCGCTCGGGCGGATCCCGCCGAGGCGGCAGACGATGTCGATGAACTTCTCGAAGCCCATCTCCGCACCGAAGCCGCCCTCGGTGATCACGTAGTCCGCGAGCTTCAAGCCGAGCCGGTCGGCCAGCAGCGAGTTGTTGCCGTGCGCGATGTTCGCGAACGGCCCGGCGTGCACGAGGGCGGGCTGGCCCTCGAGGGTCTGCACGAGATTCGGCTTGAGCGCGGCGGTCAGCAGCGCCGCCATCGAGCCCGCGCAGCCGAGCTGCTCCGCCGTCACCGGGTCGCCGTGACAGGTGGTGCCGACGGTGATCGCGCCGAGCCGGCGCCGCAGGTCCTCGTGGTCGCGCGAGACGGCCACGATCGCCATCACCTCCGAGGCGGCGGTGATGTCGAAGCCCGTCTCCCGCGGCGCGCCGTTCGCCTTGCCGCCGAGGCCGACGACGATCTTGCGCAGCGCGCGGTCGTCCATGTCGAGGCAGCGCCGCCACGTGATCGAGTCCGGGTCGAGCCCGAGCTCGTTGCCGTGCAGCAGGTGCGACTCCACGACGGCCGCGAGCAGGTTGTTCGCTGCACCGATCGCGTGGATGTCGCCGGTGAAGTGGAGGTTGATCAGCTCCATTGGCGCGAGCTGAGCGAGCCCGCCGCCGGTGCCGCCGCCTTTGATCCCGAAGACCGGGCCGAGCGACGGCTCGCGCAGCGCGAGCACGGGCCGCTCGCCAATGTGCGCGAGCCCGTCCGCGAGCGAGATCGCGGTGGTCGTCTTGCCCTCGCCGGCCTTCGTGGGCGTGACCGAGGTGACGCAGACGAGCTTCCCGTCCGGAGCCTCGGCGAGCCGGTCGAGCGCGTGTAGCTCGATCTTGGCCGCGTGGCGGCCATAAGGGGAGAGCTCCTCGGGTGAGAGTCCGAGTTCGTCCGCGATCGCCGTGATCGGCCGCAACTCGTGGACGGGATGCTCGATCTGCATGACGTCAGCGTCCGCCACCGAGGCCGGCGAGCCATCGGGTGGCGCACCGAAGCTTCCTGCGGAAAAGCCGCAGGGCGCGTTCGGCTGCGGACGGACGCGCGGGGTGCCGGCTCCGGCGCGAGGCTCCGCCGCGCAAGCGCAGTCGCAGCTGGGTCGCGCCTCTCGTAGCAGCCGCTGTCGCCGTGCCGCCGAGGCGAGCGGCGTGGCCCGGCGCCGGCGAACGGTCGCGCCCGCCGGCGCCTAAGCGGCTCCGCCTACGATGCCGCGAGCGCGCGGGCGAGGTCGAGCGTCGAGATCACGCCGAGCGGCGTCTTCGCCTTGGCGTCGACGACGATCAGGTGCGCCACGTCGTGCTCGCTCATCAGCTGCGCCGCGTGCTGCAGGGTGTCGTCCGGTGCGATCGTCACGGCGGGAGTGACGGCGGTGCCGCGGGCCGTGAGATCCTCGAGACGGCCGGGAACCGCCGCCCGCACGAGGTCGAGGTCGGAGACGACGCCCCAGAGGCCCGGCCCCTCGACGTCGTCGTTGTCCTCTCCGTACGCGACCACGGCGTGGATTCGGTAGAGGGACATCATCCTGGCGACATCCCGTAGAGGCGTTTCCAGCGGGCAGGTGAGCACGCCCGGGTGCATCGCCTCCGCGATCGTGATCTCGGTGAGGTCGCGCGAGGTGCCGCGTTCCAGCATCAGCTCGGTCATCGTGTGTACCTCCTTCTGCCGGCACTCTCGCGGCGGCGCCGCGCAGGGTCATCGGGGTAACGACGTAGCGCGGATCCGGCATCTCCCCGATGGCCGTGCGCCTCGCTGCCGGCGACTGCCAGAGCCATGACCGCCGAGACCGAGACCGAGTACCTGATCGCGCTAGATGTCGGCGGGCTCGAGCCCACCGACCTTTCGGTCGTCGTCGCAGACCACCTCGTGACGGTCGAGGGCGTCGACGAGTCCGTCGAGCTACCGTCGGACGCAGACGTCGAGTGGCTGCGCGCCCTCTACGAGCCTGGGGTGATCGTGCTCCGGGCGCCGAAGCTGCCGCACGCCGACCACGACCGGCGCACCGTCGAGATCATCAGCAGATCCTAGGCAGCGGATCGCCGACCAGCATGTCGACGATGCGGCTGCCACCGAACGCCGTCTCGAGCACGACCAGGCCGGCCGGCTCGGCCCGTACCTCGCCGACGATCGCGGCGTCTGCACCGAGCTCATGGGCGCCGAGGCGTCGCAGCGCCTCGGCGGCAGCGTCGGCGGCGACGACGGCGACGAGCTTGCCCTCGTTCGCGACGTAGAGCGGGTCGATCCCGAGGATCTCGCATGCGCCGACGACCTCGGGCCGCAGCGGTAGCGCCGCCTCCTCGAGCGCGACGGCGACGCCGGAGTCGCGGGCGAGCTCGTTCAACGCGGTGGCGAGGCCGCCGCGCGTCGGATCGCGGAGCCAGCGCACCGACTCCCCGAGCTCGAGCAGCGAGGCCGTGAGCTCGTGCACAGGCGCCGTGTCGCTGGCGAGCTCGACCTCGAGCTGGAGCTCGCCGCGGGCGATCATCACCGCCATGCCGTGATCGCCGAGCGTGCCGGAGACGAGCACCCGGTCGCCGGCCCGCACGTTCTCTTCGCCCAGGCGCGCGTCGGCGGCGACGAGGCCGATGCCTGCGGTGTTCACGTACAGGCCGTCCGCCTTGCCGCGCTCGACCACCTTGGTGTCCCCGGTCGCGACGGCCACGCCGGCGCGCTCGGCCGCGCGCGCCATCGACGCGGCCAGCCTCCGCAGCCGTGCGACCTCGAAGCCCTCCTCGACCACAAAGCCGGCTGAGAGCGCAAGGGGCGTGGCGCCCGCCACGGCGAGGTCGTTCACGGTGCCGTTCACGGCGAGCTCGCCGATGTCGCCGCCGGGGAACTCGAGCGGGTGGACGACGTAGGAGTCGGTCGTGAACGCAAGGCGCGAGCCGTTCAGCTCGAGGAGCGCCGCGTCGCCCAGGGGGTTGAGCAGCGGGTTGCCCAGCTCCTCGAGGAAGAGCCCCTCGATTAGCGCGCGCGACGCCTTGCCGCCCGAGCCGTGCGCGAGCGTTATCAGCTCGTCGCGGAGCCGCGCCCGGCGCTGCTTCACGCTGGAACGGTCAGGCGGCCGTAGTTGTAGTAGGCCGCGCAGGCGCCCTCGCTCGAGACCATGCACGTGCCGATCGGCCGCTCCGGCGTGCAGGCGGTGCCGAAGACCCGGCACTCCCACGGCTTGATCGCTCCGATCAGGACCTCGCCGCACTGGCACGCCTTCGGGTCGTCGACCCGGTCGCCGGGCAGCTCGAACCGCGCTTCGGCATCCCATTCGGCGAGCTCCGGCCGCAGCTTGAGCGCGCTGTGCTCGATCCAGCCCAGGCCGCGCCACTCGAAGGTGTCGCGCAGCTCCATGGTCTCCGCGAGTGCCGCGAGGGCGCGCGGGTTGCCGTCGCGGCGGACGACGCGCGTGTACTGGTTCTCGACCTGGCAGCGGCCTTCGCGCAGCTGGCGGAGCAGCATCACGACCGCGTGCAGGATGTCGAGCGGCTCGAAGGCGGTCACGACGACGGGCCTGCCGTACTCCTCCACGATGAAGTCGTACGGCCGTGTGCCGATCACCGTGGAGACGTGGCCCGGAGCGATGAAGGCGTCGAGCCGGAGGCCGGGTGAGTCGAGGATCGCGCGCAGCGGCGGGCCGATCGTGACGTGGTTGCAGAAGGCCGAGAAGTTGCGCACGCCCTCCGCTCGTGCCCGCAGCAGCGTGAGCGCGGTAGCCGGCGCCGTCGTCTCGAAGCCGATCGCGAAGAAGACGACCTCGCGCTCGGGGTTTCGGCGCGCGAGCTCGAGCGCGTCGAGCGGCGAGTAGACCATGCGGACGTCCGCTCCGCGGGCCTTCGCCTCGAGCAGCGAGCCACGCCCGCCCGGAACACGGAGCATGTCGCCGAACGTCGTGAAGATCACCTCCGGCCGCTCCGCGAGCGCGATCGCATCGTCCACGCGGCCCATCGGGATCACGCACACGGGGCAGCCCGGGCCGTGCACGAAGTCGACCTCGTCCGGGACGAGCTGCTCGACGCCGTGCTTGTAGATCGCATGCGTGTGGCCGCCGCAGACCTCCATGATCTTCACCACGCGGTCAGGCTCGGCGAGACCGGCGATTTCGTGGGAGAGCTTTTGCGCGAGTCCGCCGTCACGGAACTCGTCGACGTACCTCACAGCCTCTCCAAGGCGATGCCCGCGTGGCAGAGCAGCGCGTCGCCAGGCTCGACGGTGGGGACGAGCTCGATGCCGACGCGCTCTTGCCTGCCCTGGACCTCGACCGTCGCGTTCGGCCAGTCGACCTCGACCACCAGCGCGGCCACGGCCTCGTCGGAGCAGGTGAGGCAGCGCTCCTCGTTCACGCGTCTGCGCTCGCTCGGATCTCGCGCAGCTCCTGCTCGTACGCCTCGCCCATCTGCTCCAGCAGCGCGAGCGTCTCCTGGGCCTGCTCCTCGTCGATGCGCGAGAGCGCGAAACCGACGTGCACGAGCACCCAGTCGTCGACCCGCGCCTCGGGGCAGAGTGCGACCGAGACGTTGCGGCGTACGCCCGAGATCTCGGCCTTCGCGATCCCCGCATCGGCGTCCACCAGCTCGACGATCTGGGCCGGTATCCCTAGACACATGACGCGCTCCTCCTCGCTGCGACGGCCGCCTGGCCGTAGCTTATGCCGCCGTCGTTCGGGGGCACCAGCCGATGGCTGAGGACGCGGAAGCTGCGCTCCTCGAGCCGCCGCCGGATCGAATCGAGCAGCCGAAGGTTCTGGAACGACCCGCCGGAGAGGACGACTGTTCCAGGACCGCCGGCCTCCGCGCAGGCGTCCGCGGCCGCGGCGGCGACGGACTCATGGAACCGTGCGGCGACCTCTTCTCGCGCGCGCCCGGCCCGGCGCTCCAAGTAACAGATTGTTACTAGCTCGCTCGCATCACCGAAGCGCCACGGGTACGGGTCGGCGGGCGCCTCGCCTGCGAGCTGCTCGAGCTCGACCGCGGCCTGGCCCTCGTAGGAGACGCGGTCGCGAAGGCCGACCACGGCCGCGACGGCGTCGAAAAGCCTGCCCATCCCGCACGCGAGCGGTGGATCCAGCTTCAGGCTCTCGCGGACCCGCTGCCACTCGGGCCAGGGTGCGTCGAGGCCCGCTCCCTCGAGGTGGGCGGCGGCAACGCGCCACGGCTCGCGAATCGCGGCCTCGCCGCCCGCGAGCGGCACAGGGTCGAGCCACGCGACCCGCTCGAACGACTCGAGGTCGCAGCGGAGCAGCTCGCCGCCCCATAGGGTTCCGTCGGTCCCGTAGCCGGTCCCGTCGAAGACGAGGGCAAGTGCCGGTCCCGTCTCGCCGTGCTCCGCGAGGCAAGCGGCGGCGTGCGCGTGGTGGTGCTGGACGCCTACGAGCTCCGCGTCCTGGTCGAGCGCCCATTTCGTCGCCAGGTACTCAGGGTGGAGGTCGTGCGCAACGAGCTCGGGCTCGACCCGCAACATCGAGAGGTAGAGCTCGAGGTCGGCGAGGAAGGCACGGTACGACGCCTCGGAGTCGAGGTCGCCGAGGTGCGCTGAGAGGTAGGCCTCGCGCGCGTGTGCCACGCAGAAGGTGCTCTTCAGCTCGGCCCCCGCAGCGACGAGCGGCGGCGCGCGGTCCGGCAAGGACAGCGCCGTGGGCACATGTCCGCGCGAGCGGCGCACGGGGAAGCCGGCGCGGGCTACAGAGTCCTCGCAGCGACGGTGGATCGGACGGTCGTGCGCGAGGAACGCGTCCGCGATGGCGCCGAGCCGACGGCGCGCGTCCTCGTCGTCAAACGCGATCGGCTCGTCGGAGACGTTCCCGCTCGTCAGCACGAGCGGGCCGCCGACGTCAACAGCGAGCAGGTGGTGGAGCGGGGAGTACGGAAGCATCAGCCCTAGCCAGTGCGTCCCCGGCGCGACTGACTCCGCGACGTTGGCACCCGGGAGACGGCGCGCGAGGACGACCGGTCGCGCCGGTGAATGCAGCAGCTCGCGCTCGGTCTCCGAGAGCTGGGCCAGCGTCTCCGGCTCGCGTGTCAGCAGGGCAAACGGCTTCTCCTCGCGCTGCTTGCGCGCCCGCAACCGTGCCACCGCTTCCTCGTTCTGCGCGTCGCAGGCCAGGTGGTAGCCGCCGAGGCCCTTGACCGCGAGAACCCTGCCGGCTCGCAGGAGCGCGACCGCATCCTCAAGCGCCATGCTCAGCCGGGGCCCGCACTCCGGGCAGCAGGTCGGCTCGGCGTGGAAGCGGCGATCGGTCGGGTCCTCGTACTCGCGACGGCAGTCTGCGCAGAGCTCGAAGCCGGCCATCGTCGTGTTCGAGCGGTCGTACGGGACCGAGCGTACGATCGTGAAGCGCGGGCCGCACTGGGTGCAGTTGACGAACGGGTAGCGATAGCGCCGGTCGGCCGGGTCGAAAAGCTCGCGGAGGCAGTCGTCGCAGGTGGCGACGTCCGGCGGGATCAGCGCGGAGCCGGCGGCCGGCCTGCTGGGGACGATCCTGAACTCCCGCTCGCCCCGAGGCTCGCGCGCCTCGGCGATCACGTCACGGACTCGTGCGAGCCCCGGCGCCTCGGCGCGCAGGCCCTCGGCGAATGCGCCGAGCGAGCGTTCGTCTCCCTCGGCCTCGACGATCACGCCGTCGCCGTCGTTCAGCACGTAGCCCCCGACGCCGTGCCGGATCGCGAGCCCGTACACGAACGGCCGGAAGCCGACGCCCTGCACCACGCCCGTGACGCGGAAGCGGCGGCGCGTCAATCGCGCGGACATGCCCGTAGTGAATCGCACAAGACCGCACTCGTAATGGGGGAAGCCACGGATGTAGGCTCGCATGCGTCCCGCGATGCTGACGACGTGACCGCCGAGACGCGTGTCATCGACCCTGCAGCGCTGGAGGCGCTGGTCTCCGGGCTGCGGTCGCGCGGCTACCGCGTGCTCGGGCCGACGCTCCAGGACGGGGCGATCGTCTACGACGAGCTCGAGTCGGCGGCCGAGCTTCCGGCCGGCTGGACGGACGTCCAGGAGCCGGGGAGTTACCGCGTAGAGCGGCGCGAGGACGACGCACTCTTCGGGTACGCGGTCGGGCCGCACTCGTGGAAGCGCTACCTGCTTCCGCCGCGACTGCGTCTCTGGCAGGCACGGCTGAACGGCAAAGGCCTCGAGGTCGAGGAGGAACCGCTCGACGAGACGCCGCTCGCGTTCCTCGGCGTGCGCTCCTGCGAGCTGCACGCGATCGACATCCAGGACCGGGTCTTCGTCGGCGGCCAGGTGCAAGACCGTGACTACGCGTCGCGGCGCGAGGACGTCTTCCTCGTTGCGGTCAACTGCATCGAGCCGGGCGGCACCTGCTTCTGCGCCTCGATGGGCACGGGGCCGAAGGCCGAGAGCGGCTACGACCTGGCGCTGACGGAGGTGCTCGACGGCGAGCACCGGTTCCTCGCGGAGGCCGGCAGCGAGCGCGGCGCCGAGCTGCTCGCCGAGCTGCCGGGCCGCGAGGCGACCGACGCAGACGTCCATGCGGCCGGGACTGCGGTCGACGAAGCCGCCGCCCGGATGGGCCGGCAGCTCGACGCGACCGACCTGCACGGCCTGCTGCGGCGCAACCTCGAGCACCCGCGCTGGGACGAGGTCGCCGAGCGCTGTCTCACCTGCGGGAACTGCACGATGGCCTGCCCGACCTGCTTCTGCACGTCGGTCGAGGACTCGACCGACCTCGCCGGCCAGACCGCCGAGCGCCACCGCGTGTGGGACTCGTGCTACTCGGTCGAGTACTCGCACATCCACGGCGGCGCGATCCGGCCGAGCAACCGCTCCCGCTACCGCCAGTGGCTCACCCACAAGTTCGGCACGTGGCACGACCAGTTCGGCACCTCGGGCTGTGTCGGGTGCGGGCGCTGCATCACGTGGTGCCCGGTCGGGATCGACGTGACCGAGGAGCTGACCGCCATCCGAGCGACCGACGGGGAGGCGAATCGTGGAGACGATTGACGCGCTGCTGCGCGAGGTGCCGGTGTTCCACGGGCTCGAGCCGGCGCAGCTGGAGCTGATCGCCGGCTGCGGCTCGAACGTCCACTTCGACCAGGGCGCCGTCCTCTTTCGCGAGGGCGACCCCGCGGACACCTTCTACGTCGTGCGTCATGGCACGGTCGCGCTCGAGACGTACGTCCCCGCGCGCGGCCCGGCGATCATCGAGACGCTTGAGGCCGGCGAGGTCGTCGGCTGGTCGTGGCTCTTCTCGCCGTTCCGCTGGCACTTCGACGCGCGCGCCCTCACGCCCGTCCGGGCGACCGCCTTCGACGGCGCCTGCCTGCGCGGCAAATGCGACGAGGACACCAAGCTCGGCTATGCCCTCATGTCCCGCTTCGCCCAGGTGCTGATCGAGCGCCTGCAGTGGACGAGGCTCCGCCTTCTGGATCTCTATGGCCGCGGCGGCTCCTGAGATCCAGCCGGCGCCGATGGCGCCGAGGCCGTTCGTGGTCACGCGCCGCGAGCGTGAGACTGACGACACGTGGACGCTCGAGCTCGAGCCCGCCGGGGGAGAGGCCCTGCGGGTGGAGCCGGGCCAGTTCACGATGCTCTACGCCTTCGGCGTCGGCGAGGTGCCGATCTCGGTCTCGGCGGCTCAAGATGGGCCACTCGTCCACACGGTGCGCGCGGTCGGCGCGGTCACGGAGGCCATCTGCGCGGCGGAGCCAGGGGCAGTCTTCGGTGTCCGTGGCCCGCTCGGCAACGCGTGGGCCCTGGGCGAGGGCGGCGACGCGGTTGTGGTTGCCGGTGGCATCGGCCTGGCGCCGCTTCGCGGCGTCGTCCACGAGCTGCTGCGCAGGCGGGCCGACTTCGGCGAGGCCGTCGTGCTCTACGGAGGGCGCACGCCGGGCGACCTCCTCTACACGGACGAGCTCGACCGCTGGCGCGAGACGCTGCAGGTCGACGTCACCGTCGACGCGGCCGAGCCCGGCTGGGAGGGCAAGGTCGGCTTCGTCGCCAAGCTCGTGGGCTCCGCCCGCTTCGACCCGGCCGCCGCGACCGCCTTCCTCTGCGGCCCGGAGATCATGATGCGGACGAGCGCCGAGGCCCTGCTCGAGCGCGGCGTGCCGGCCGAGCGGGTCTACGCCTCGATGGAGCGCAACATGCAGTGCGGGGTCGGGCTCTGCGGCCACTGCCAGCTCGGCCCGACGCTGATCTGCCGCGACGGGCCGGTCTACCGCTGGGACGAGCTCGCACCGCTGCTGGAGGTGCGAGAGCTGTGAGCGTCGCGACGAAGCCCAAGCTCGCCGTCTGGAAGTTCGCCTCCTGCGACGGCTGCCAGCTCTCGCTGCTCGACTGCGAGGACGAGCTGCTCGCGCTCGCGGGGGAGGTCGAGATCGCGTACTTCCTGGAGGCTCGCCGGGCCGCGGTCGAGGGCCCGTACGACCTCTCGCTCGTCGAGGGCTCGGTGACCACCGAGCACGACGCGGAGCGGATCCGCGAGGTGCGGCGCGTCTCGAAGCGGCTGATCACGATCGGCGCCTGCGCGACCGCTGGCGGCATCCAGGCGCTGAAGAACTTCGCCGACGTGAACGACTTCATCTCGGTCGTCTATGCGACGCCCGACTACGTCTCGACGCTCGAGACCTCGACGCCGATCTCCGCCCATGTGCCTGTCGACTTCGAGCTCCATGGCTGCCCGATCAACAAGGCGCAGCTGCTCGAGGTGCTGACCGCGTTCCTGCACGGCCGCCGGCCGCAGATCTCGTCCGCCAGCGTCTGCGTCGAGTGCAAGCGGCGCGGCAACGTCTGCGTCACGGTCGCCCACGGCACGCCGTGCCTTGGCCCGGTAACGCATGCCGGCTGCGGCGCGATCTGCCCGGCATACAACCGCGGCTGTTACGGCTGCTTCGGGCCGATGGAGACGCCGAACACGGTCGCGCTGACGAGGCAGCTGCGCGTGCTCGGGATGGACGACGGCGCCGTCGATCGCGTCTTCCGCACCTTCAACGTCGAGGCGTTCGAGAATGCGCGGGCGAGTGGCCGAGCCTAGGACCAAGACGATCCGGACCGATTACCTCGCCCGGGTCGAGGG
>Ga0070712_100002639_pt1 | contig 11068 bp, 7 predicted proteins | sample LARL81metaG_FD_71396 | JGI IMG/M metagenome (GOLD analysis project Ga0070712, IMG submission 71396) | Corn, switchgrass and miscanthus rhizosphere microbial communities from Kellogg Biological Station, Michigan, USA - LAR L8-1 metaG | ecosystem: Host-associated > Plants > Roots > Rhizosphere ...
CGTTGCCGGTGGGCGCTTCAGCGTCAATCGGTTCGTAGAGCTGGTTTCCACGACTCCTGCGAAACTGTTTGGGCTTTATCCACGCAAGGGAACAATTGCCGTTGGAAGCGATGCTGATCTCGTCATCTTTGATCCGGGGCGTACGCACACGATAAGCGCAAAGACGCATCATATGCGCGTTGACTATTCCATGTTCGAGGGTATTCAGGTCACAGGAATGCCCGACATCGTCCTATCACGAGGTAAGGTCGTGGTGGATAAGGACAAGTTTCTCGGCCATGCCGGGCAGGGAAAGTTTCTGAAGCGTGCTACGTTCGCTGATGTAAACGGATAACGTCAACGCCTAACGCGTTATCGTATCTCGAAGGAGAAACCACATGGACATCAACACTCGTAGAAAATTCTTTGGCAGAGTTGCGGCGATCGCCGCCTTTGTAACCGGCGCAAAACTTTTCTCTCAGCAGGCTCCTGCCGCCGGTACGTCTGCTCCCTCATCGTCATCTAGTACAGAGAAAGAAATGCCTCGTCGCTCAGGCGGCGACCATCACGTACATGAGGGGATTTACTACATTTCGGGCACAGGCGCGAACGACGGCTATCCGAAAGAAGATCATGTCCTGGTGTCTGATCCTTTCGAGAAGCATGTCACGCGCACCATGGACGCGTTGAAGAAGTCGGTGGAGCGCGGGGGGAGCGACATGGATAACATTCTGCATCTGCAGGTTTTTCTCTGCCTGCCGCTCGCCGAGGGCATCTCGACACCAACAGGCAAGGCTCGTTTCGATGCGCACAAGGCACAATACGACGCTCTGAACAAGATCTATGGAACCTATTTTTCCCCTGGAAAAGCTCCATCCCGAGCTTGCATGGCGGTTGAATGGATTCCTGGCGATTCCTTGATTGAGATCGTAGGCAGCGCAAAAGTTTTGAATCCGCCTGCTGCAGATAAGTAACCCGCTGGATCGACCGGAAGGAGTCTTTATGAAACTCGGTTGGAGCCGCCGTTCATTTCTGGCCGCGATGGGAGCGGCCAGCAGCCTCATCACTCCAACAGGACTAAGAGGTGCCGGCATCTTCGGAAAGAAGCGCAAGCCGGTGGCTAGCCCGTCTGTAGATGGCGCTCCGATTGTGCCGATCACAAGCGGGCTTGGTTCCACTGGGGATATTTACGCCGAGTTGGGCGTGACGCCCCTCATGAACATCAACGGGACCATAACTGTAATCGGCGGATCTGTGATGGCGCCCGAGGTGATGGAGTTGATGCGGCGAGGGAACGAACATTTTGTCCTGATCGATGAGCTGGAAATCGCCGCGGGAAAGTTCATCGCGAAGCTTTGTAAATCCCCCACAGGATATACGGGCCTGGTCACGGCGGGAGCGGCGGCGGCACTGGTTGTTGGTTACGCCGGCATGATGACGGAAGATCTCGAACCTCGCATACGCGCGATTCCTGACGTCAGCGATTTCCCGAGAAATGAAGTCATCATTCAGAAAAGCCATCGCTACCCGTTTGATCACCAAATCCGGCAGACCGGCGCGAAGTTGGTCGAGGTCGAGACGCGCGAGGAGATGATCGCTGCCATCAACCCGAAAACGGTAGCCATCCATTTTACGAATATCCTGTCCGATAAAGGAAAAGTCAGCGGCCCTGAAACTGTCGCTATTGCCAAGGAGCACAACCTATATACGTTCAATGACGCGGCCGCGGACGTGCCCCCGGTTGAGAGACTCTGGGAGTATCCCGCAATGGGTTTTGACATGGTCGCGTTCAGCGGAGGCAAGGATATCCGAGGGCCGCAGGCGGCTGGAGTTCTGATCGGCCGGGAAGATTTGATGCATTATGCGCTCCTGAACATGAGTCCGCAGGAAGACCGTATCGGCCGTTGCTGCAAGGTGGGCAAAGAGACTGTTTTCGGGATGCTCAAAGCGCTGGAACTTTTTGTTAATCAGAACTACGAAGCGACGCTGCGCATGTATGACGAGCGTGCGCGGGTGATCACCGATTCGATCCAGAAATTCGGCGTGATGGCTCAAGCGAGGCAGTTCAATCCACAGGCACTGGGAAACGTGACTCCGCACTACACCTGGAAAATTGATCGCTCGAAGCTCAACATTAGCGGCCAGGAAGTGATGCAGAAATTAGCCGACACTCGGCCACTCGGAATCGGGAGCATGGGTGCGGGAGTGGGTGGTATGCGCGGAAGAAATCCGGAAGGGACTGCGGGCGATACACATGCAACTCATCACGGGGCGCCCCGTGACCCAGACAGTTTCGGGTTTGCGGTCTGGCAGCTTAAGAATGGCGAGGACAAATTGATCGCTAGCCGGCTGGTGGAGATCTTCAGCGAAGCGCCGAAGGCTTAGGTTTTGTCGAATTCTCGGATCATCCGGCCTTTCGCCGCGACTGCGTTTTTTCTCTTCATCATGAACTTGCCGCTAATCTCACAAAGCCGGGCATGGCATTCGACATTGAAGTGAGGAAACCCACTATTTCCTAGTTGTCAGAAATCCCGCCTATCTCAGTCGTCCCTAGGGAAACTGCTGCTGTTAATATCGAGCGCGGTTCATCTACACGAATGGGCAACAGTGCAAAAACATCGGTGCGGTGGCTTGTGGCCGCAATGGTCGGAGGCTTCGCCTTTGTCAGCTATTTAGAGCGAATGAACATCTCGATCACGGCGGCTGCGATGATGCCAGAGCTCTCGTTGAGCCCAACCCAGATGGGCCAGGTCTTTAGCAGTTTTCTGTGGGGCTACGCGATCTTTCAGATTCCGGCTGGATGGGTGGGAGATGCCATTGGTCCTCGGCGCACGCTCACTGTTGCGGCACTGCTGTGGTGTCTGACCACCGCCCTCACCGGATTGGTTCCTGGATTCTTTGCCACCGGTACGGTTGCGGTGGTCGTCTCGCTCTGCACTCTGCGTTTCTGGTTGGGCGCTGCCGAGGCTGCGACATTTCCTGTCGGCGCACGCGCCATTCGCGACTGGACGCCGCTGCACGAGCGCGGTGTGGCAAACTCCATGATGATCGCAGGGGCTTCAATTGCAGCCGCAGTGACCTCGCCGCTAATTTCCTGGCTGATGGTTCTCGTTGGATGGCGCAAGTCGTTCCTGATTGCATCCTTGGTGGCATTCTTGTTGGCAATTATTTGGCAATCGTCAGTGACAGATTATCCCGAACAACACAAATGGATGGGTGAGTGGGAATTGAAGCTGATCAAAGATGGCCGCGCCGAAACCACACGCAGTCAACCATCTCAATCTTTGCGTTCTCTGCTGACGAATCGCAATATTCTACTGTTGTCGGCCAGCTACATCTGCGAAGGATATGTCCTGTTTATCTTTGTGTTCTGGTTGTACCTCTACTTGATCCAGGTGCGCGGATTCACCCTCCTCAGTGGCGGCTTCGCAGCCAGTTTGCCTTGGCTTACCGCCTTTGCGTGCGCGCCGCTCGGAGGATTTATATGTGACAAAATTACTGAGAAAAAAGGACGAGTGCCGGCGGCCAGGATAACGATCATGATCGGATACGGCGTGTCCGGCATCCTGCTTTTCGCGGCGGCCCTTGCGGGCAGCCGAACGGCTACGATGGCGGCACTCTCTCTGAGCATCGGCGGACTGTATTTTGCGGAACCGGCTTTCTGGGCGACAGCGGTGCATTTGTCCGGCGAGAGGGCGGGCGCCTCGTCGGCACTCATGAATACTGCCGGCATCCTTGGTGGAATTGTTTCGACTTCGCTCGTTCCGATCCTGGTGAAGTATTTCGGATGGATCACCGCACTGGCTTCCGGGGCGGTCGTAGCGCTCGCGTGCACCGCTGCATGGATTGTGATGGGCAACTTGGGATTTGGATCTGATATTCCCGAAAGCTCAATGTCGGCGGGCACTTCCGAACCGTGATCGACGGATAACATGATGAATCGTCGCGAGTTCCTCGGAGGATCGGTTGCGTTGGGGGCGTCGACGTTCGCTCTGCGAACAGGCTCTGTACAACAGGCGCGGTTGGGTTCGCAAGTAATTGAACCCGCCAGTCAGCGGACGGATGTGCTGAAGCAGTATGAGGAGGTGCAGTTCGGCGTCTCCTTTCATTTCAGCATGAACACATTCACGGGGAATGATTACGAGACTGGAGGAGTCCCCGCCAGCACATACAATCCCACGCATCTCGACGTGCGACAGTGGATTCGCGTGTCAAAGCATTTGGGCGCGCGGTATGCCGTGCTCACGGCTAAGCACATGTCAGGTTTCTGTCTGTGGGATTCAGAAGGTTATGACTATGACGTTGCCGCGAGCGGCAACAAGGCTGACGTAGTAGCAGCGTTCATGGCTGCGTGCAAAGAATATGGCCTGCGGCCTGGCCTGTACTACTGCATCCTCGATCCTCACAATGAAGGCAAATTCGATTGGGACTCGGCGGTGCCCGACGGTTATTACAAGCTGATCAAACACCATCTCACAGAATTGCACACGCGCTACCGTACACCGTTCTATCAATTTTTAGACATCACTTGGAAGCTCTCGCAGGATCAGCGTTGGGAAGTTTATCGGTTGATCAAATCTCTGAGTCCGGATTGTCTTATTGTCATGAACCAGGCCTTCTATCAGAGCCGACGCAATTTCGGAAGAATCTGCGAGCCGGCAAGCTGGCCTACAGACATCATTAACGGGGAAGACACGCTGCCGCCGCCCGAGGGACATAATCCGCATATCTCAGTGGACGGGAAGATGCAATATTTGCCGATGGAGGCGTGGATACCGACCGGTCCGCCCTACAAACCGATGCCTCCGATGCACAGCTGGTTCTGGCGACCGGGATTTCAAACGCAGGATGCGCCGATGATCGCTGATGCTTATCGTGCGTGCAAACAGCGAAATTCGAATCTGCTCTTGAATCTTTCACCTGACACATCCGGACGGCTGCCGGATGACGCAGTCAAAACGTTACATCAGGTCAAAAAGCTAATTGCGACGTGACGGATGCTATTGCGGCAGGCCATTGGATTCCACCTTTACCCGTAAACTCACCGTGCCGATTTTCTTTCCATCGCTTTCAGTATCCCAGCCCAGATTCTGCCATGATCCTTTTTCCGCCGACGGTGCCGGCGAAATCTTCAACTGAATCGAGTAGGAGTCGTGTGCTCCCACGGTGTAGACGCTTGCATCGGGTTGCTGCTTCCAGTCCTGTGGCAGCCGTGAATGCAGAGTTACTTTCTTGGCGCTATCGGTATCGTTGTGAACGATCAACGGAACCCAGAGCGTATCTTTCGGGCCTACTTGTGCCTCCGGGCTGTATAGAGTTCCTATCTGATCGATGTTGTGCGCCTTCCAGAATGCGCGGTAGAACGCCCAGGGTCCTCCGAGTTCGAGACTGACGTTCGGCTGAGGCAGTTCATAGCCCTTTGCGCGAACGTATGCGATCGGAATGGCCGTGATGCCTTCGAATACGTCGCCGGTGGTGGTGCCGCCAACGAGTGATTTGCCGAAAATCAGACTTACCGGCATCTCGCTGTATTCTTTCAACTGCGCGTCCGTAAAATCGTTTTGCGTCTTGTAGTAGCCCCAGGCTTCTGCCGCCACGCGCGAATATGGAATTTTCCGCGATGGAGAAATATCGCTGGTGGGATATTCAGGACCTCGCCCCTTGAGAAACTCAAAGTGGGTTGCGTCAGTGAAGTAGTAGATCTTTTTGGCCTGCCACGGGCGCAGTCCTTCCCCGTAGTTGTTGATGGAGAAACGATCGCGAGCGGCTTCGACCTGCTCGGGAAAGGCAAGTGGGTTCGCCGCGAGATCGAACGCCTCCGTTGCAAGCACGCCGGCCGCCTGATGATCATCGTGGTTTTCGCCGACGACGTAGTTCGGCATCCACGTAAGTATCACTTCAGGACGCGTGATCCGGAAAAGGCGGACCATTTCCTCAAGAGCCAGACCGTGGCCCCAAGTCTCGAGCGAATGCAGAACGTCGCCTCCAGGCGTGTCGGGACCATGCATAAACCACGCATTGGTGATTCCGTAGGAAGCCAGCGAATGCCGAGCCTCCATCTCACGAATGTCGGCCAGCGCCTTCGATTGTTCCGGCCCTGCGGCGTTACCCCCAGAGTTTCCGCGCGTGCCGTACAGGACGGCGACAGACTTATGTTGCACTTCGATGAGTTTCGCGACGTAGGACGCAACTTCAATGTCGTCGTCAGGATGTCCGACCACTATCAGAATGTCGACTTTATAACGTGCATCCGGCAGAGGATTGGGTTCGGCCTGCTGAGCCTTGGAAGAAAGAAATGTAATGCATGTCAAAAGAACTGTTACGAAAACACGATATTTCATTCAGGGTCCTTGTACTCCTGAGAGTCGTTGAGACAAAGATGTTGAAATCGCCGCCGTCAGGGATTCTACAGCGACAGCAAATGCCTCGCACAAGTGTCCAGACATCAGAAGCGGAAATGCAATCCGAACTGCATCTGGCGCATATCGCTCGCGCCGAAGATCTGTCCGGCAGTATCGCTGAAGATATAGCTGTCCGGGTTCACCAGGTTGACGTGATTCGTGGCGTTGTAGTTTTCCCACTTGAACTCGAGAGCCTTGGTCTCGGTCAATTGGAATACTTTGCCCAAAGACAGATCGACCTGATAGAAGCCGGGACCACGCAGCGAATTGTGGTGTACGAAACCCTGGCGGCCAACTCCGGTCGGGTCAACAAAGGCAGCAGGATTGAACCAATGGAACCGGTTCTGATCCGGCACATTGGGATCACCGACTTGATCGGGACGGTCTTGGTTTAAGTCCGCGTACACCAACGCACCATTCGCCGTGACCGTAAATGGCAAGCCCGTTTCAAAGCGGCTGATGCCACTGAAATTCCAGCCACCGAGAACAGCATCCATGGCCCGGCTGATATTAGAACCCCAGTGCCGGCCCCGACCGTAAGGTAATTGATAAGTGTGCGAGATGGTCAGCGCGTGGGTACGGTCATAATTCGCGGGACCGTGGTCTTGCCACCAATTGAGATTATTCGCGAATGCGCCTCCGGTTTCGGTGTTCGCCATCGCTTTTCCGTACGTGTAGGTGACCAGAAAATCCAAACCTTTGGAAGTCCGCTTTTGAACCTTCAGCTGCAAGGCGTGGTAGCTGGAGTTGTCGCAATTGCAGGTTTCGTAAATTCCCTGAGACAAACCGAATTTCTGGAAGAACAACCGCCGGGAGTCATAATCGTTGCAACCTCCCGCGACACTGGGATCAGGGTTGCAGTCTGGAGACGGCAGAGCGGCCTGATTCACGTTTGGGTTCACGAAAAGATGGCGTCCGACGTTGCCGACGTAAGCAATTTCTGCTGTCAGAGTTGAGGTGATCTCGTGTTGCACGGCGAGATTCCACGAGTCCGCCAATGGAATGCGGTATGCGCTCGGCGGATTGAAGAAGTAGTAGACGTTCAAGTCGCCAGGTAACGGAAAGCGTCCCGCGGAAGTTCCAGTTGGAATGGTCGGCAATGGAGGTCCGGTCAGCAGGTTGAAGACTGAAGAATAGTTGTTATTGGCGTTTAACTGTTGCGGAAGGATGATAGGCGGATCGTAATCGGGAGCTTGCCCGAATACCGCTCCTAAACCTGCTGGAGTGAAGCTACGCCCGTATCCCGCGCGCACAACGGTATGCGACATGAGTTGGTAAGCCACGCCGACCCGCGGCGCAAATCCCAGGTTGTATGCCTGAACGCCCATATTCAAGGGAACATTCCCGACTCCAGCGACAAGAACTTCGCCGGTGTTGGGATCAAAACTACCGGCACCGCCGGGGCTCGCAGCGGTCTGCGGGAGATAGTTTTCGTATCGGAGACCGATGTTAAGCGTCAACTTGCGTGTGGCGCGCCAAGAGTCCTGGCCATAAAAGAAGAGGCGCGTCTGGCGCAAGCCGGGATGCAAGTTAGCGCCCGTGAAATAGCGCGAGAATCCGGAGGGTTGGCCCAACAAGAACGTAGCTAGTCCGGAACCCGTTGGCCCACCGGTCGCGGCGTCCACGGCCGGACTTCCCGTAACTCCATCGGAAAATTGAATTTCGCCGGAGCGATGAGAATCGCTCGGGATGCGCTGCTGTTGCGCGCGCCGAATGTCGACTCCCCAGTCGAACGTGTGGTTGCCGCGGGTCTTGCTCCAATTGTTGACCCACTGGAAGTGGTTCTCGGTTTCCTTCAGTGGGCAATTGCACTGATTTACGTTAAGTGCATATCCGAAGCTGAATCCGCCATTGCCATCGACATAGAACGCTGGCATTCCGCTGGTTTCGTCGTTTCCCAGATTCAATCCAGGAATGCCCGCATCACTTGCCGGCGTGGTGCCTACGCCGTTTGGGTTCACACGAATCCGGTAGCGATAAAAGCCAAAGCGAAAGTCCGTCACTAATGTCGTACTCAGCACGTAAGTTGCACCCAAGGCGAGACTCTGATTTCGCGCGGGCGCACTGCCGGCGAAGTTAACTCCGTTCAGCGCCGGGCCGCCCGCCTCGATGCCGTATGCGCCCGGGGCAGAGTGATCGAAATCTGCCAACGTGTATCGTCCAAAGAAATGCAATTTGTCGGAGAAGTTGTAGTCAACCCGTCCATCGAACTGATCGCTGTTAAAACGTTCGCTTCCGGTGGCGACATAGTTGTTCGAGATGGAGGTCTGGTCCTGCGCCGCCGGAAGATTCGCGAGCAGGTTCGATATGGGGGTAGGAATCGATGGCAAAACATTGACCTGGTGGTTCGTAGAAATTGCTCGCCGGTTTCCGCTGCCATCGTCGGTGCTCGGGTCAAAAACCATCCCGACGCGTGCCGGCACTATATCGCCTTCCGTGGTTGTCACGGTGTAGGGATTGGCGCATGGCGAAGCAGAGTTCGTTCCGTCGGTGCAGAGGTAGTTACCAAGTAAGGCGGTCAAATCTCCGGCGCGCTCGGCCGCCGTGGGAAGCGTAGCCGTGACCGATGCCGATCGCCGCCGTCGTGTTCCCTGGTAGTCCCCGAAGAAGAATACCTTGTTCTTGATGATCGGCCCGCCAATCGAGGCGCCGAATTGGTTCCAGCGAAGAGGAAGGAGCGACTGCGAGGTCCAGTCTTCCGCGTTAAAGAAATCATTCCGCAAATATTCGAACGCTGAGCCATGCAGATCGTTCGTTCCCGATTTGGTTGTGGCCTGCATCAGAGCGCCCGCCACCGAGCCGAATTGGGCATCGTAGTTGCTGGTGGTGATCTTGAATTCCTCCAGCGAGTCAATGTTGGGGTTGATTACCGCAATACCGAGAATCGAACTGTTGTTCTCCGTTCCATCAAGCAAGAATCCATTGGAAGTAAACTGCTGTCCGTTCGCGTCGATTTGATAGCCGCCTTGAGGATTTTCGGATGATGCGTGCTGCCAGTCATTAATCTGGGTTCCAGGCGTGACCAGCATAGTGAATGTCAGATTGCGATTGAGAATCGGCAACTGTCCCAGTTCCTGCGTACTGAGAGTCGTGCTCACATCGGAGCGATCAGTTTTCAGCAGTGGCGTTTCTTCTGTGACTTCTACCTTGGTTGATTCGCCTTTGACCGGCAGAGTGGCGTCGACTCGCGTGGCCGCGTCGATTTGAACCGTGGCGGTGGCTTCGAATGGCGCAAATCCCGGCGCGTTGACCGCGACTTTGTATCGTCCCGCAAGCAGGTGTGTTTGCTCGTAGTTCCCGCTGGCATTTGTCGTTGACGCATAGGTCGTACCACGATCCAGGTCCGTTACGGTAACCGGAGCGTTCGGCACCGCCGCACCGCTGGGATCAGTCACCGTCCCAATAATGTTTCCGTAAACGGCTTGCCCGAATGAAATGCTGGAGATTAAGGCAAGTAAAGAACATCCGAGTAAAACGGTCTTGAAACGTTTCATATGGCCCTCGACAGAAAAGGAGTTAAGCCTTTAGGCGAGCGTGCGTAGCAGATGTCAATTGGAAGGAAGTCTGAACTTAACGCAGGGCAACGGTCAAGAAAAAAACGACCGTAAACGAAAGAATAGAGAAGCAGCGCCTGCACTGTTGAGTAATTACCTCAAAGGGACCGCGAGCGCACAATCCGCTGGCCGAGATCGGACATCAATGCTACGGCATGTTTGAACCCCGAAAGACAGCCCCGCATGATCGTAAGTGAACTGTAGTAATCGTTGTATCGGAAGAAACCGGTCTGACCCCGCCACATCGGATAGAAGTCGCACGCTTCCAGCCATTTGTCGCGTACAGCCTCGATGTCCAGATATGTATCGGGCACAAAATTACTCGCGTCTTCCCAATTGTCGGCGTAAAAAATCTTCGACACGGAATGTGGGGACTGGGCCCGCGACAGCGTTACAAGCCCTGCATAGAAGACAGCATCTCGCACGATGAGATGACAATTCTGATGATCCTTGTGCCAGCTTCCGCTCCAGTGTGTCACGATGAGGTCCGGCTTTTGCTCCCGGATTACATCGCAAACTGCCAAACAGATCTCCTCGTTGAAGGGGATCTCGGCATCCGGATACGTCAAAAACTTCGCCTCCGCTCCGAGCAAATGGACTGCTTTCTCGGTCGCTGTGCGTTGCATCTCACCGTAACGCTGCACGGGAATGTCTTTCGGTGCGCCCTTCTCGCCCAGCGAAAGACTAAGCAGAACACCTTTTCCGCCGCGGTTGATCTGCTGGGCCAGCGCGGCTCCCATCGTGAAGAGTCCATCACCCGGATGGGCGGTAATCGCCATGGTCTTGCCGGGCGTCTCCGATAATGATTCTCCGAGCACCGAAGATCGAACCAAGGCCGAGAGCGCCACTGCTCCACCAACAGATTGTGCGAACGAGCGCCGGTTCATTGCGTTTTCCCCCCGTGTTCGAGAATTTTTCCTGCGACGATTTGATGCGCTTCCTTTATTCGATTTCAATGCGGGCCCCACATTGCGGGCTCCCAAGCCATCCGCGCGCAGCCGAGCAGGTTTACAGTTTCCGCCAGTTTGCTGACAGTGATCTTCACCTTTTGAGCAGCGATCGGTTGAGCACGCTCAAGCATCGAGTTCTGCAGGGAGATGAGATAAAGGTCCGCAACGCTTGCCATACCTCCTC
>Ga0070712_100002643_pt1 | contig 11052 bp, 12 predicted proteins | sample LARL81metaG_FD_71396 | JGI IMG/M metagenome (GOLD analysis project Ga0070712, IMG submission 71396) | Corn, switchgrass and miscanthus rhizosphere microbial communities from Kellogg Biological Station, Michigan, USA - LAR L8-1 metaG | ecosystem: Host-associated > Plants > Roots > Rhizosphere ...
TGACGCTCTCGAAACCTGCGATCATCCGCAGCGTCGAGGTCTTGCCGCATCCCGACGAGCCCAGCAGCGCGACGATCTCGCCCTTTCCGACCTCCATGTCGAGCGACCGCACCGCATGCACCGGCGCTTTGCCGCGGCTACGGTAGAATTTGTCGACCTTTCGAATCTCCAGTATGCCCATCGCCGTTGTGCTCCTTCACGCCGCCTGCCGCTGATGGGCCTGACCGACGCGCACGCCGGTCGCTCGATCGAACAACAGGGCCGCTTCCGGCGCGAAATGGACAAAGACGTTGTCGTCGGCGGCGCCCTGCGGCGCATCAGGCGGCAGCGCCGCGAGCCATTCGGTCCCGTCCGCCAGGCGCAGCAGCAGGACCGCCTTCTCGTGCATCGGGGTGACCGCGAGAACCCGTGCCGGAATTGCCCCATCACCACCGGCGGACGAGATCGCCAGATCCTCCGGCCGCACGCCGAGCCAGCACAACCGATCCGGCGGCTGTCCGTCCGCAGGACCAAGCCGCACATTCACACCGGCGACCGTACCCGACAGCGCGCCTTGCACGGCGAACGCGCCAATCTCGGCCAGGTTGATGCTGGGATCGCCGAACAGCCGGGCGACGGCGACGGAGGCAGGCGCGGCGTAGATCTCCTCCGGCGACGCAATCTGCTCCAGACGGCCATCGACCAGCACCGCGATACGATCGGCGATCGCCATCGCTTCCCGATAATCCTGCGTCACATAGAGCACGGCGGCAGAGGAGCGCCGCAACAGGTTCGGCAACTCCAGCCGCATCTCGTAGCGCAGCTTGGCGTCCACATTGCGCAGGGGATCATCGAGCAGGAGGACCTCGGGATTGCCGATCAGTGCGCGGGCGAGCGCGGTGCGCTGTTTTTGACCGTTGGACAACTCGCGTGGCGCGTGGCCCAGCACATGCTCGATCTTCAGAAGACGGCTGATCGCCTGGACGCGCGAGGCGGCGTCGGCGGCGCGCGCTTTCGCGCCCAAGCCGCTTGCGATGTTGTCGCGCGCGCTCATGTGCGGAAACAGCGCGAAGTTCTGGAAAGCCATGCCGATCCCGCGTCGTTCCGGCGCGGCGCCGACGATCGAGTGGCCGCCGACGAGGATATCGCCCTCGTCCGGCTCGAACATGCCGGCGATCATCCGCAGCAGCACCGTCTTGCCGCTGCCGGATGGACCGAACACGGCGACGATCTCGCCGGGCTCGACGGTCAGCGACAAGCCATCGGCAGGCTTCGCCGCGCCGAAGGTCTTGCTGACTGCCTCGATTTCAAGCCGCGCCATGCCGTCAGCCCTTCACCGCGCCGAGCGACAATCCCTCGACCAGATAACGTTGCGCATAGAGCGCGAGCAGCAAGGTCGGCGTCACCGAGAGCACGATGGCGGCGGCGATCTGGCCGTACTGAATGCCGGACGCGGTGACGAAGGCGAGCGCGCCGACCGTCACCGGCTGCTTGTCGGCGGACGCGAGGATCAGCGCGAAGATGAAATTGTTCCAGCAGAAGATGAACGACAGCAGCCCGGCAGCGGCAATGCCGGGGCCGGCGAGCGGCACCGCGATCCGGGTGAACGCTTCGCGCCAGGAATGCCCCGCGAGCCGATAGGCGTGCTCGATATCGGGGCTGATGTCCTCGAAATAGCCGCGCACGATCCAAAGGATCAAAGGCAACGCGATCAACTGATAGACCCAGACGATTCCGGCATAGGTGTCGTTGAGGCCGAGTTGCTGATAGTAGAGCGACAGCGGCAGCAGCACGAGCAAAGGCGGCGCGAAGCGGAAGGACAGCAATGTGAATGCGATGGTCTCGCCGAGGCGGAACTTGAAGCGCGCAAAAGCATAGGCCGCCGGCACGCCCAGCACGAGTGCCAGCAACACCGCCGCCCCGGACAGCACGAAGCTGTTCCAGAGATTGCGCATGAAGGAGATTTCGAGATTGCCGGCGGCGGTGCGCAGCTGGCCCGAAATCAGCGCCTCGTAATTGGCAAGGGTCGGCTCGAACAGGATGCGCGGCGGGATCCGCAGGATCTGTTCATTGGTCTGGAACGACATCAGGAAGATCCAGACGATCGGAAACATGAAGAACAAAAGGATGAGCGTCAGCGCAATGCCGCGAAAAATGCGGCCTGCCAGGCTGCCATGTTCCATGGTCGCTCTCCCGTCCGTCAGGCGTGGCCGTGCACGCGTGCGCGCAGCCGCAGCCAGTGTTTGATGAAGATGTTCGACAGGATGTTCGTGATCAGCCAGAGGACCATCAACAGTGCCGCCGACCGGCCCACATTGGTGTACTGGAAAAACTCCAGATAGGCCTGCACCTGGAACACCATCAGCCGATCGCCTGGTCCGCCCTGGGTCATCGCATAAATAATGTCGAACTGCTGGATCGAATCGAGCAGGCGGAACAGCGACGCCGTGATGATGTAGGGCGCAAGCATGGGCAGCGTGATCCTGAAGAATACGAAGCTTGCGGGAACGCCGTCGAGCGCGGCCGCCTCGAACGGCTGACGCGGCAGCGAGCGCAGACCCGCAAGCAGCAGGATCATGATGAAAGGTGTGTAGACCCACATATCGACCAGCACCACCGTGAACAGCGCGGTCGAAGGATCGGACGCCCATTTGAAATTCTCGATGCCGAGCAGACTGACGAAATAAGACAGGATGCCGAAGCTCGGATTGGTCATCAGCTTCCACATCAACGCGGCGATCGCGGGCGCGGTCATCAGCGGCAGCAACAGCATGATAGAGACTGCATTGTGGAAACGGGTCGGCTTGCGCAGCAGCAGCGCGATCGCAAGGCCGAGCAGCAGCTCGAGCACGACGGTCAGGACCGTATAGACGATCGAGATCCGCAACGTGTTCCAGAACGCGGGGTCGGAGAGGAAGTCGATGTAATTATCGAGGCCGATGAAGCCGCGCAGATAAGGCAGATTCAGCCGATAGCGCTGCAGCGAATAGATTGCCGCCGTCACGAAGGGAACGAGAATGGCCACGCAGACGAGCAGCGCCGGCAGGCTCAGCACATAGGGCAGCATGCGCCCGCGCCGCCTCGCTGAGCGTCCGCTGCGCGCGCTGATGTGGAGAACCTGGAGCATGCTCATAATGACGGCCGGTCAAGCGTTCGAAGACATCGCCGCCGGCCCGGACGGCGCGAGTGCCCGGACCGGCGGCCTGTCGTGGTGCGGGGGAGTAGACACCACGTGATGGTGCATCAACCGAGGCCAGCCTGCTTGAGCTGGCGATTGATGCTTTCGGCGAGCTTGTCGAGACCTTCGTCGACGCTCACCTCCTTGGCGACCATCTTCTGCAGCGACGCCGCCCATTCCGTCGTGAGATCGAAGAACAGCGGCTGCGCGGTGAAGTAGATCTTGGCACCCGGCGAAGACACGTCGTGCTGTTCGAGATAGCCGGGATAGGATTTCGCGATCCTTTCGCGGAACTCGCTGTCCTTCCACACCGATGCACGTACGGGATTCACGAAGTCCATCTTGCGCGCACCGAACAGGTCGTGCTCAACCGAGGCCGCCCACTGCATGAACAGCCACCCCGCATCCTTCTGCTTCGAGAAGCTCGATAGCGCGAGCGACCAGATCCACACATTCGGCGTCGGCGCCTTGGCTTCCGGATTGGCCGCGAAGGCCGCGTAACCCAGATGGCCCTTCTCCTTGTTGTCGCCGCCATTCATGAAGTAGCCGAGGATGTCGGCGTCATAGATCATGCCGGAGGCGCCGGCGCCGAGATCAGTGCCGACCTGATACCAGGTATAGGTCGACCAGTTCTTGGGCCCCGAGTTCTGGATCATCCTGACCCATTTCTCGTGGAACTGCTTGGACGCCTTGGTGTTCATCGCGGCTTTGAGCTTGCCGCCTTCCATCACGAAATCCTTCTGGCCGAAATTCGAATAGCCCGACAGGAAGCCCGGATGGATGGTCGCCCAGGACCGTGAGCCGCGCACGCCGACCCCATATGGGCCGCCCGCGTCCTTGGTGATCTTCGCTGCTACCTCGATCATCTCGTCGAGATTCTTCGGCGGCTTGACGCCGACCTTGTCGAAGATGTTGCGATTGTAGGTGATGTTGTTCAGCTCATAGCCCCACGGGATGCACCATTGCTTGGCCTTGCCCGAACCGAGCTCGGAGCCGGCGACGCCGTCCCAGGCGGTCGAGGCGCGCAATCCCGGAAGCACGTCGTCCCAGTTGAAGGCCGGGTTGGTCTTCGCGGGATCCTTGATGTAGGCGTTGAGGTCTTCGATCCATCCGGCCGGGCCATAGGTCCAGGTCATGTACGCGCCCGTCATGAAGGCATCGTACTGGTCCGACTTGGACGACAGCGCCGCCGTCACCTTGTCGAAATAGACATCCTCCGGAAAGATGTCGTAGGTCACGTTCATCCCGGTCAGCGCCTTGAAGGTTTCGAGGTCGCCGATCATCGCATCGACGTAAGGGTGCTTGTTCAGGAGCAGCTTGATGGACTTTCCGCTCTGACTCTTCCAATTGAAATCCGCCGCCATCGCCCGCGAGACCGAGGAGACATAGGCTTGGTTGGCGGCAATTCCGGCGACGCCGAGCTTGGCGGCGCCGTCGAGCAGATCACGTCGGCTGATGCGTTTGGCAGCGTAGGCTTCGAATAGATTCTTCTCTCGATCGAACATTCATTCCTCCCTTTTGCACGCTTTTTACTTTCCCTTGCGGCTTCTGCTTGTTGCCTTGCCGGATGTCGTCTCCGGCTTGTCGCTTGCGAGCGCCTGGGCGGTCGCTTCGTCGGTGATGAACCCATGGAGAATGCCGCTGCGCAGCACGGCGCGAAGCGCGGTTACCTTGGCCGGTCCGCCGGCGATCGCGACGATCCGGTGTTTTTTCAGTTCGGCCGCGCTCATTGACGTGGCCCGGGCCGACAGATCGGTGTCGAGCGTACGACCGTCGGCGCCAAAGAAATGCCCGAGCAGGTCGGCGCAGGCCCCCACCCGTTTCAGTTCCACGACTTCGTCCGGCCTGATCATGCCGCTCGACACCAGGAAGCCGTCTCGGCTCACCTGGCCGATGCCGACGAACAGCAGCGATGCCTTGCGCGCAAGCGCGAAGACATCCGCGATGCCATATTGCTGCATCAGCACGGCGCGGTCGGACACCGAGTTCGCGAACACCGGCACCGGCAACAGATAGGCCTCCGCGCCGGTGCGCTCGGCCAGCCGATGAATCACGTCGAACGGATTGGCGGCGAATTTCCGCGTCAGTCCGCCGAGCAATGAGACGAACTGCACGTTGCGTGCAAGCGTCTGCGGCAACTGCTCGACGACGGCCGCCAGCGTGCGGCCGTGCCCGACGCCGATCACCTTGTCCTCGCCGCGCTCGAGCACCTGGCGCAGGAAGCTCGCACCTTCGAGCGCCAACGCCTTTAGTGGCAGGTCAGCCTCGCCGAGATCCGGCGCCACGCGGCAGAAGGCGAGGCCGAAGCGTTCCGTCAGTTGGTTCTCCAAGGCGACGCATTCGGCGACCGGCCCTTCGACGAACACGCGGATCATGCCCTCGCGGCTGGCGCGCGCAATCAGCCGATGCGCCTTGGTGCTCTGGATGTTGAGACGGCTCGCGACCTCCGACTGCGTCAGGCCCGCGGCGAAATACAGCCACGCTGCGCGTGTCGCCAGCGAGGCATCACCATCGGCCAGGGACAGTCTGTCGGAAAGCGCGGTCACGTTCGAAAGGTCCGCCTTGCAATTTTATTCACTTGCTGCAAAAAATTGCAGAGGCGCGGCCTACCGTCAAGCCCCTCGATGTGCTGCGGCGCAACCAACGGATGCTTGGCGGAGGAAGGCTGGCGCTCGATCGGGATGAGCTCGCATGACAGGTCTGTTCCTCGGCATCGATATCGGCACCGGCGGTGTTCGCGTCTGCGCCGTCGATGCGGACGGCGCAATCCAGGGTTCCGCGGCGACCGCCCTGCCCGCGCCGCGGCAGGACGGCGATGCCATCGATCAGGATCCGGACCTGTGGTGGCAGGCCGCCATGGTCGCGATCCGCAAGCTCGGCGAGACGCTCGATCTCGGCGACGTCGCGCGAATTGCGGTCGACGGCACGTCTGGCACGCTGCTGCTGATCGACGCGGCCGGGCAGCCCCGTTCGCCGGGGCTGATGTACAACGATGCGCGTGCGGCCGATGAAGCGGCGCGGATTGCGCATATTGCGCCGGCCGAGAGCGGCGCGCACGGTCGCAGCAGCGCGCTCGCAAAATTGCTCCATCTGTGGGGCCGCGACGGCGTCGAAGGAGCGCGTTACGCCGTCCATCAAGCGGACTGGATTGCGGGCCGCCTCGCCGGCCGTCACGGCATCAGCGATGAAAACAACGCGTTGAAGCTCGGCTATGATCCGATTGGCCGCACGTGGCCGGTCTGGCTCGACCGGCTCGGCGTGCCGCGCGAGTTGCTGCCGAAGGTGCTCGTGCCGGGTACGGCCTTCGCCGATATCGATCCGGACGTTGCGCGGAGGCTCGGCCTGCCGCTATCGGCGCGCATCGCGGCCGGCACGACCGACGGCGTTGCCTCCTTCATCGCGACCCGCGCCAGGGAGCCGGGCGACGCGGTCACATCGCTCGGCACGACGCTGGTCGTCAAGCAACTCGCGGCGCAGCCGATCTTCGCGGCGGACCAGGGTGTCTATTCGCATCGTCTCGGCGACCGCTGGCTCGCTGGCGGCGCGTCCAATACGGGAGGCGCAGCTCTCCTGATGCATTTCACGCCTAAGGAGATGGAGCGCCTGACACCCGCACTGAAGCCGGAGCAGCCGACCGGGCTCGATTATTATCCGCTGCCCAAGCCCGGCGAGCGCTTTCCGATCGCCGATCCAAACCTCGCGGCGCGGATCAGTCCGCGTCCGGCCGACAACGGCGTTTTCCTGCAAGGCCTGTTCGAGGGCATCGCGTCGGTCGAGGCCCTCGCCTACCGACACCTTGCGCGTCTCGGCGCGCCGCCGCTGCGCCGTGTCATCAGCATCGGCGGCGGCGCCAGGAATACGGCATGGACCGCGATCCGTCATCGCGTCCTGGGCGTGCCCGTCAGCGTCGCCGAGCAGACCGAGGCCAGTTACGGCGCGGCGCTGCTCGCCTTGCATGGTGGACCGCCATGACTGCCACTGCGCTCGCTATCCCCGGCCTTCATATCATTGCCGATAATTTCGACCATGTGCTGCTCGATCAATGGGGCACGCTGCACGAGGGCAAATCGATCTTTCCCGCCGCGCGGGATTGCGTGATGCGACTGCGCTCGGCCGGCAAGCGCGTGCTGGTACTGTCGAACTCCGGCAAGCGCGCGGCCAGCAACCGGCAGCGTCTGGCTGCACTGGGCCTGCCGCCCGACACCTATGACGGCGTATTGTCGTCAGGCGAAGTGGCCTGGACCGGCCTCCGCACGCAAATCCGCGCGCCATTCGTGGGTTTGGGACGCATTTGCTTCCTGATCGCGCGCAACAGTGATCGTTCGATCGTCGAGGGCCTCGATCTCGGCGTCACAACAGAGATCGGCGATGCCGATTTCGTCCTTCTCGCCGGACTCGATGACGCGGCCTGCGAACCTGAACTTTGGCGCGAGCGCCTGACCAAGGCAGCCCAGCGCCGGCTGCCGATGCTGTGTGCCAATCCTGATCTCATGATGTTCGGCGCGACCGGATTGCCTCCCGCGCCCGGCGCGCTCGCGCGCTTCTATGAGAGACTCGGCGGCGAGGTGGCCTATGTCGGCAAGCCTCATGCGCCGATCTTCGCGGCCGCGCTCGACAGGCTGGACAATCCATATCCCCGGCGTGTCCTCATGATCGGCGATTCCATCGACCATGACATCGCGGGCGCGCGCTTCGCGGGGATGCTGACACTGCTGCTGAGCGCGGGCGTGCACGGCGGCGCGCTCGTGAACATGCCCGATCAAGCCGCAGCGATCCGAAGCCTCGCCGGCGCGGACGCCCGGATGCCGCATTGGACCATGACACATCTGGCCTGGTGAGACGCACGATGGAAGAAGCTGCAATGCTGAACGACCTCCGCTGCATGTCGGCACGCGTGGGCAAGAACATCCTGCTGGTACAGGGCGCCGGCGGCAATTCCTCCGTCAAGTTCGGCGACGTGCTTTGGGTCAAGGCCTCGGGCACTTGGCTCGCCGACGCCGAGGACAAGGACATCTTCGTACCGATCTCGCTTTCGGGCGCACGCGCGGCGCTGGCACACGGCGACGAGCGGATGCCCTTGGCGCCGGGCGTTGAAACAGGGCTGCGCGCCTCGATCGAAACGTCGCTGCACGCGCTGCTGCCGCAGCCGGTCGTGCTACATGTCCACTCGGTCAATACGATCGCCTGGTCGGTGCGCACCGATGCAGGCGAAGAGCTCGCCGCGCGCCTGCACGGCCTCGCATGGCGCGCGCTCGACTATCATCATCCGGGCCTGCCGCTTGCCCATGCGGTCCGCGAGAGCGCGCGCGAGCCGATCGACGTCTTGATTCTCGGCAATCATGGCCTCGTGGTCGGCGCCGCAAGCTGCGAGGCCGCGGAGGCATTGGTCATGGAGGTGGAGCAACGGCTCGCGCTGCCGCCGCGCGACGCCGCGCCGGCGGATGACAGCGCACTCCGCCGCATCTGTGACGGCACGGATTATCGCCTGCCGAACGATCCGTTCTGTCACGTGACGGCCACCGACCCGCATAGCCTCGCCGTCGCCACCACAGGTTCGCTCTATCCGGACCATGTGGTCTTTCTCGGCCCGGCGATGCCGATCCTTACACGAGGTGAAGACTTGGCAGCGAAGGCCGCGCTCACCGTTCCGCCGCCGGTCGCCCTGCTCGTCCCCGGCAGAGGCGCTCTCATTCGCGGCGATACCAGCCCGGGCGCGGAAGCCATGCTGAGCTGTCTCGCACTGGTGACGAGCCGCCTGCCACGGGACGCGAAAATCAAATATCTGTCGCGCGACAACGAGCAGGCATTGCTCAATTGGGATGCCGAGCACTACCGGCAACAAATGACGGCGAGCCGTTGATCGAGCGGGCCGACGAATTCTTCGTCCCCGCCGGAACTGGGGAAAACGCTCCTTTGGGTCAGCACCGCTGTATTTTTCGAATCTGCGGATTGGTATCTGTTTTCGATCGCGCCCGTATGGCCGAATGAATGCGACATGATCGAGACCGAAGGCGATGGAGAAATTAATAGGCAAGCCCCCGAGGGCTCACATTAATTTTGAGGTGCCGGCCGCTCTTCGCAAATGGCCTTCACTTCGCAACGCGCGTCGCGAAGACACCACTCCCTATCTGCTCATCGATGGCACGCTGGATCAGTGCATCCGGGCGTTCATGGCCAAGCCTGCCGCCCTCCGTCACCTGTATGAAATTCATACTTCGCCGCAGCCTCCATTAGTCGGCCCCGTTCTGCCTGGAGAGCAGCTCGTCGAGCTCGCGCGGCTGCGGGATTTTCTCTGATCTGGAGACCGTCTCGTCATTCAGCCGTGATACGCAAACAACTCGATTGGGTCGCTGAAGCCGCGCACCGGATATTCGCCGACGCGTTCGAGATCGAACTCGCCTTCGACGAAGTCGGCAAAAGCACGGGATAGCAGCACCGTTTTTCCCAATTGTTTAGTGAGGCTTTCGAGACGCGAAGCCATGTTGACCGCAGGGCCGATGACCGTGAAGTCGAGCCGGGTGCGCGATCCGATATTGCCGTACATGACGTCTCCGACGTGGACGCCGATGCCGTAATTCAGCGGAGCGCGACCGGTTTCGCCGTTCTTTTCGTTCAGAGCAATGATGGCCTGGCGGGCTTCGGCCACGGCATGCAGCAGATTTGCGCAGGCAGACGGCTCGCTGAGCGGAAAGATGGCGAGCAGACCGTCGCCAATGAATTTCAGTATTTCTCCGCCATGTCGTGCAATCGGCTCCGACATCGCGTCGAAATAGCCGTTCAGAAGATCAATGACGTCATCGCGGGGCCAATTGTCGGAAATCCGGGTGAAATCACGCAGATCGCAGATCATGATGGCGGCGCGTACCGTCGTCCCGCTTCCGCGCCTGGTGGCGCCAGCCAGAATGAGCTCGCTCGCATGCGACCCGACATAGGTTTCGAGCAGGGTCCGGGCCAAGCGGTTCTTGACACGGATTTCGCTGACCAGCGCTAGAACCGGCAACAGCTTTAATAGGACGGCGATATTCGCGTCGTCGAAACCTCCGGGCCGGTCGGTTGCAAAAGTCACGATATGCCGCTTGCCGAGCGTATGGTACAGCGGCCACGCCACATAGTCGGTCAGGCCTTTCGCCCGCATTTCATCATAGACGGCGTGCTTGCGGCCCAGCGAAGGATCGCGTTCGAGATTCTCGCGCACCTCGGTGGCACCGTCATGGATTTCGTTGGCGGGACTGTCGATGTATTCGGATCGCCCCCTGACATCGTAATCGACTCTCGCAATCTCGGCCTCGCGCATCCCGTCGGCCCACATGATGCGGGCGCCAAGCCATTGCGGATGGTAGATCAGGACATGAAGCGACGCCCGCTTGACGGGAATGCCCGATCGTTGGAGCCGGACACACAGCTCAGCGAAAATATTGTCAATGAAGCGCTCATCGCGCGTCTCGTTTGTCAGCCAGTGCATAACGTCGCTGTCGGAATGCGCGGTGACGGGATCGATGTTTGGGGGCGCGTTCATATCTTGTTCCTGAGCAGTGACCTGGGTCGACGGCACAGGATATGTCGTGTCCCCGCTCGACGGCGTCAACGGCGTCAGCCGCTGGCCACCGGAGGCCTGACCGAAGATGAGGCCGGTGTGAATGCGAGGGTTGCTTGGTCAGGCGTCGATGACGCACTCCCCGCGCCATGACGACGAGGCCAAGCAGGACGCGCAGATAAAGCGCATGAAGCGGCGCAAGCAGCCGGCCAAAAAGTGAACGTTCGTCCGAACGATTCAGCCGGGCTTGTCGTAATGGAAATTACGAGTCCAATAAGTGACCGAAAGCTTTGGAGCGGGTGAAGGGAATCGAACCCTCGTATTCAGCTTGGAAGGCTGCTGCTCTACCATTGAGCTACAC
>Ga0070712_100002646_pt1 | contig 11048 bp, 12 predicted proteins | sample LARL81metaG_FD_71396 | JGI IMG/M metagenome (GOLD analysis project Ga0070712, IMG submission 71396) | Corn, switchgrass and miscanthus rhizosphere microbial communities from Kellogg Biological Station, Michigan, USA - LAR L8-1 metaG | ecosystem: Host-associated > Plants > Roots > Rhizosphere ...
GTCCTTGCCGTGGACGGTCAGCAGCTCCATCAGTCGGGCGCCCTCCTCGCCGCTGGCCTCGACCAGGTGCCCCTCGCGGACGGTCAAGGTTACGGGCGAGTCCAGTAACCCGATTTCGGCAATCGAGCCGTCGACGACGAGCGTACCCTCGGTCGTCCCCTCGAGTGGAGCGATGAAGCCCTCGCCGCAGGGCAGGTTGCCGAAGGCACCGCGGTTGCCGAGTTCGCCCGCGTCGACGATCCCTTTGCGGCCTTCCAGCCCGATTCGCAGGTCGCTGCCCTGCGGGCAGGTGATCCGCGCCTCCGAGCCCCGGTTCAGGGCGGTGACGACGGCCCAGCCGCGGCGGCGGATCTCCTTCAGGTCGCCGGTCATCAGCCGTCCGAGCATCTCCTCGGTTACGCCAGGGAGGGTGCCGATGCGGACGCCGGCTTCGCTCGCCGCTTTGCGCGCGGCAGTGTGGGAGAGCGACTGGATCGTCGGCGCCAGCACCACGTCGGCCGCGGCCATCGCCGCCGCCACGGCCCGCGGCGGCTCGGCGGCGGCCGAGTCGCGCTCGGAGATCACGGCGAGGGTGGCGTCGGCCCCGTCTCCCTGCGCCTCGATCCTCATCAGCGCCCCGATCTCTTCGGTCACCGGGTTGCAGACGACCAGCACCTCCTCACCCGGCGAGATCCCCATGCACTGCCGGACGACAGTCTTCACTGCCCTGTCCAGTTCAGCGGTCACCGCGCAACCCTATCCTCGCTGCCCCGAGTGCGCAGCCGTTTCTCCCTGCACGTGCGCCATTTGAAGCAGATTACAAAAGCGGGCCCGACTAATACCCGCACTTTGAAACTCACCCATCGTCGCGCCGGTGTCCAATCGCCCAAGCCTCGAACCAGATCAATCCCACAAGCACGATCCCGAAACCAGCAAAGGGCGCCACCCATCCATCCGGCCGCAGGATCACCAGCGACCCGACCGCAAAAGCATCCGCCGCCAAGAGGAAACCGACCAGCACCGGCCGCATCGCCGCCCACCCGGTTTGAGCAGATCCGCCGCGTCGCTGCACCGCTACCATCCCCCTCCCCGCCGGAGTAGCTCAGCTGGTTAGAGCAGCGGAATCATAATCCGCGTGTCGGGGGTTCGAGTCCCTCCTCCGGCATCGCGCAGGGGCGAAAAACAGGCGCGACCCCGGCGCCGCGGCGCCGGGGTCGCAGGAAAACGTCAGTCGTCGAGGGTGATCTTGACCTTTGCCCCCGGGGCCAGGATCTTGCCCGGCTTGGGACCCTGTTTGGTCACTTTGCCGGTCTTGGCGGTGGCTCCGTGGAGCTTCTTGACCTTGCCTAGGCGGCAGCCGGCTTTGCGGATTTTCTTCTTCGCCGCTTTCAGCTTCTTGCCCTTCAGCTTCGGCACCTTGCAGCCTTTGTAGGTGAAGGCCTGCGCGCTGCTGGCGCTGCCGGCCGCGGTGGTCACGGTTACCGGCACCGCGCTCAACGTGCTGCTGGGCGGAGCGGCCGCCGTTATCTGTCCTTCCGAGTCCACCGTGAAGGTGGCCGGAGCCGATCCGAAGCTGACACCGGTGACGCTGGCGAAGTTCGTTCCAGCGATGACCACGGTGGCGCCTTTGACCGACCCTTCCGCGGGAGTGATCGAGCTGATCGTCGGCGGCGGCAGCAGCGAAGCCGAGATATTCAGACGAGCTTCCGAATACGTTTCCTGAATCGAGAAGGAGCTGCCCGGCGCGTGGTTTCCTTCTTGATAGCTGACCACATCCCCTTCTAGACCGGTTGCGAAGCCGCAGTCCGTGGGGACGTTGGCAGGCAGGAAGATGCCGAGGATGTCGCCGGCCTGGACGGGGACGTTCACCGTGAACGTGTTCAGCCCGGACCCCAGGGTGTGAGGCCCGTCTTGGCCAACGACCAGGTACGCACCCGGACCGCTCGGGCGATAGACCTTCATGCCGAGCACCTGGCCCGGCGTGGCCCCCACCTGCGTGCTCCAAGCGGTGATCACACCAGCGCTCGGGGCGACGTAGCTGTTGCCCGCGGCCAGCGAAGTCTGCAATTCGTCATAGGGCTGCGGGTATTCGCAGCTGAACGTCGTGCCCGCCGGGGCCAGCTGACCCAGGGTGACCTGCGCGCTTGCAACGGAACCCATTGCAAGCAGCATCGACACCCCGCAGAGGACAACCAGCGCTGCGCGCACTCCCCAATCTCGCTTCATTACTCCTCCATTCAGAGCTTCTAAGTGTGGAAGAGCCTATTGTGATCGCGCATCTGCCGCTAGAAGGCTAGGGACTGAGGGGCACCGGATCGCATGGGGCAACCGGGCCTTCGGCAACGGCGACGCTCGTCATGTACCCGTTGACATTGTCGCCAGTGGAGCTGCCCTGGTAGGGATCGGGAGATCCGCTGATGACAAGGGTCTGGTCGGAGCGGAACCAGTCCGGGTTGAGGAAGAGGGTGGATTGGCCGTTCTTCACACTTTCGAACAGCTCCTGCCGCTCCTGTTCGTTGCCGATGGCGACGGTCAGTGGACCGTTGAGCCCACCGAGGGTGAACGCCCGCAGAAGGGAACCCAGGCCGGGGACTGCAAGGTCCGTCCCCTGGAAGCGAGGTTCGCGGCAGGCGGTCAGCGGCGGCAACTCGGTCACATCTGCCGGAATACCCGCTTGCGCCAGAGCGGCTTCCAGTCCGCTGGGGTCGCTGAGGCTGTAGATCTCGATGTTGACGCTGCCGCCAGCCTGCGGCTCGACCGCGAAAGCGGCCTGGGTGTTGCCGCCGCCGGCGCTGACGACAAGGGCGGTGGCGACGGCGGCAGCGGCCGCGGCAGCGCCGAGGGCAAGACGGGGGGCGCGGCGCCAGGCGGGCCTGGCGGGCGCCTCCGCGGTTTTTGCTTCGGCGGCGCTGCGCTCGGCGACGACGGTCCGCAGTTGAGTGAGCAATCGCTGCTCGAAACCGGTGTGCAACGTCGGTTGGTTCACTGCTGATCCTCCCTGGTGGGGGTTGGTTGGCTCGGGGTGGCCGAGAGCTCGGCGCGCAGCTTTCGCCGCGCGCGGTGCAGGCGCACCCGCGCGGCGACAGACGAAACGCCGGCAGCGTCGGCCGCCTCGGCGACCGACAGGCCGTCGATCGCGACAAGCTCGAGGACGGCACGCTCGGCTTCGGAAAGTCGACCCATTGCTGCATAGAGGCAGCGGGACTGGGCGGCGGCGTCGATCCGGGCGTCCATCCGCGCCGCGTCATCCTCATCAAGCAGGGCTCTGCCGCGAAGTCGCTCCTCACCCACCCGCTCGCGTCCATGTCGGCGCCGGTCGTTGGCGACGAGGACGCGCGCGATTCCGTACAGCCACGCCTTCGGCGTGCCGCGCCGGGACCGGTAGCGGGGGGCGGAGTCGATCGCGGCGAGGAAGATCTCCGCCGTCAGATCGGCCGCCCGCTCGCGGTCGCCGACCCGGCGGGCGACGAAACGCTGCAGGTCCTCGACGTGCTCGCGGTAGAAGGTCTCGAACAGCTCGGGATCGGTGCCGATCCAGCGCAACTGCTCGGGGCCGACCCCATGCGCCCGGGCGGCAACGACACGCAGGCGGCGGCTGAGGGCGCTGGGAGCGGCGGGCAGGGCTCGTTCTGGGTCCATGCCCCTTCTTGGTCGTGGATGGCGAAAGCGTTACGCCCACCACGGCATGCAGGAGGCGAAAATACGGCAACTTCACTGGTGCGCCGCCTCCCTTGCACCCCTACGCTGGGTGGGCAAGGTCAATACACGAGTCGAGGAGGCAGCACATGCAGCTCTACGGAATCTTTCGCCGGAATGGATGGCGGACCCCGGAGGACCTGGAGGTGGCCGGGAAGAAATCGGCTGAAGTGGGCGACGAGCCGGACTCGGGAGTGCGGTGGATCCGTTCCTACGCTCTCGGCGAGGAGAGCGGTGAGATCGGCACGTTCTGTGTCTACGAAGGCGACAGCCCGGAGACCGTGCGCGCCCACGCGGAGAAGGCCGGCCTGCCCTGCGACGAGATCGTCCCGATCCTCGACACGATCGTCGTCCGGCCCGACCCCACTACGCGCTAACAACAGGAAAGGCCCTCGCGGGGCGCTTTTGTCAACCCACGGTTTACAAAAGCGTCCCCCATCTCGCGCCAGCCACCCCGCCGGCGAGCTCGGCCTGCTGAGCTGAAGGCTCTCGCCGACAAGCGAGTTCGCTGAGCCCGGGATAGGGTCGGGTGCGAGATGCCCGATTACTCGAATCTGCCTCTGCGGGATTGGGGCGAGCTGATCTCGTTCTCGCCCGCTACCGTCCTCCGCCCGACCAGCGTCGAGGAGCTGAAGCGGATGCTCGAACAGGTCCACAGCGGCGAGGTGGGCAACGGCCGGGTCCGCGTCCCCGGCAGCCTCCACTCCTGCTCGGAGATCGCCGTCGGCGAGGCTGTCGTCGACGTTTCCGCGCTGCCGAAGAGCATTGAATTCGAGGGCGGCGACGGCGCGGTGACCGCGACCGCCAACTTCACCCTGCACGAGTTCCTCGCCGAGCTCGGCAGGCGCGGCAAATCGGTGACCGCGACCGGCGGCACCGACCACCAGACCCTGGCCGGGCTTATCTCCACCGGCACCGCTCCGGCCAGCCCCCGTCACGGCCTCTACGAAAAGCTGGAGTGGGTCGAGCTGGTCGGCGTCGACGACTCCGGCGCGGCGGTGGAGCGGAGGATCAGCCGCGGCGAGCCCGAGTTTGCCGCCGTCGTCTGCTCGCTCGGCCTGCTCGGCGTCATCACCCGGGTCCGCTTCCAGCTCGTCGACCAGCTCTACTTCGACGTCGTCCAGAAGGTCGTCCACCTCGACGACGTCCTCACCGACCTCGACGCCACCTCGGCCCGCTACGACTTCTGGCGCGTCAACTGGCTGCAGAAGAGCGACAAGGCGCTGCTGTGGGCCGCCGCGGCGGTGCCCTCGGCCGCTTCGAAGGCCGGCGGCGACTACCCCGAGGACCGCGACGAGCAGGTGCTCGACTTCGTCTTCGCGGCGATGGACAAGGTCGCCGACACCGGGCCGCTGCTGAACCCGGTCCTCGACGGCGTCTACAACCTCCTCGCCCTCACCTACCGCGAGTCCCGCGTCACCGGACCGCTCCGCAACATGCTCCCGGTCGACCGGCGGGCGCCGCTGCGGGTGGCGATGGCCGAGTGGAGCTTCCGCCCGCAAGACCTGCAGCGGGTGTTGGGCGAGTGCCGCGAGTACTTCGACGAGGCCGGCTGGCCGAACATCCCGACCGAGATCGAGCTGACCAAAAACGACGGGGCGCTGATGTCGCCCTGGACCTGGGACGACGTCCCCTACGTCGTCAAGTTCAACTGGATGTACCTGACCGAGGTCTGCCGCTCGCCCGGCGAGAAGGAGGCGATCTTCGCCCACCTGCACGGCCTCTGGCAGCACCTGCGGCGCGAAGGGATCCCCTTCAAGGCGCACTGGGGGAAGGTCAACTTCATCGACCCCGAGTTCGTCCGCCAGAACCACGACTTCGACCGCTTCCGACCGCTCGTCAACCCGATCTTCGCCAACGACTACCTCGAAGAGAGACTGGGGCCCCTATGAGCGATGGCACCGGAGACTTCCCGGGGCTGACCGACATCCACGCCCACCCGGCGATGAACGCCTTCTTCTGGGACCGCGACCTGCGCAAGCACTACTTCACCGGCAGCACCTTCAACCCGCTCGCCAGCCTGACCGACTTCAAGATGCTGCGCGAGGGGGACGTGCGGGTCCTCTGGTCGGTCCTCCACGTCCCCGAGCAGGACTACTTCCGCAACCCGGCGATCCGGCTCCTCGCCCACTTCACCCGCGGCGGCCGCACGATGCTGAAGCTGAACGCCTGGGAATGCATGCTGCGGATGATGGGCGAGATGGAACAGCAGGTGGCCCGCGCCGGGAACGAGTTCCAGGTCGCCCGCTCCAACGCCGAGCTCGATGCTGCTCTGGCGGCCGGCCGGAGAACCTTCGTCCACACCGTCGAGGGCGGCCACATGATCAGCGCCGGCCTCGCCGCCGGGGACATCGCCGGACGACTGGCGCGGGTGGAGGAGCTGTCCCGCCGCGGGGTCGCCGCGATCACGATCGCCCACCTCTTCCCCAACGACCTCGCGGGTCACAGCGAGTGCATCCCACCCGAGCAGCACAAAATCCTCTTCTGGCGCCTCGACACCGGCGTCGACGACTCCCGCGGCCTCAGCCCGGCCGGCGAAGCGGTGGTGGAGAAAATGGCCGAGGTCCGAATCGTCCCCGACGTCACCCACTGCACGCCGGTCTCCCGCCGCCGGATCTACGAGCTGGTCGGCGACAAGATCCCCGTCGTCGCCACCCACATCGGGGTCCAGGCCCTCTACGACATCCCCGTCAACCTCGACGAGGAGGACGTGCGGGCGATTGCCGCCTCCAGCGGGGTCGTCGGCGTCATCTTCATGCCCTACTGGCTGGAAGAGTCCCACCCCCACCCCGGCCTCGAGGCGATCTGGCGGACGATGGAGCAGGTCAACGCCTGGAGCGGCGGCAACTGGCAGCACGTCGCGATCGGCACCGACTTCGACGGCTTCACCGACCCACCCGACGACTGCGATTCCGCCGCTCAGCTCCCCCGCGTGCGGGCGATGCTCGAAGCCAAGGGCCTCGGCCGCCCCGAAGTCGAGGCCGTGCTCGGAGCTAACGCCCGGCGCGTGCTGCGCGACGGCTGGCGGTAAAACATCCTGTATCGCCTGTCCGCGTCTGATCGTCTGTGGTATCGCCGTGTTCCTCCTCACGGGCTGCGGATCGGTTGCCGGCGGGACCGCCTCGAACTCGGAAGGCGGGCGCTACCTCGGCGTTTACCCCGGGCAGGAGGCGACGAATGCGGCGATCGATCGCGCCGGCTGCCGCGCCTTGCGGCGGGCGGTCGAGGCGCAGTCGGGTGCGGGGGCGCGAAGTGAGTCCGAGCCGTCTCCCCCGGCTTCTCACTGCCTGATCTCGGGGCAGCGGCTCCACGTCTCCGTCTACCTCGACGCCTCCACCGCGGCGCGGCAGCGCTACTTCAACCGGATGACCGAGCAGGTCCAGTTCTACGGGACCGATCCGGCCAAAAGGCCGCACGCGGTGGCCGGGGTCGGTGACCCCGGCGCCTATGAACAAAGCGCCAGCTGGATCCCCGCCTTCAGCACCCTCTACGCGGTCCGCGGCAACCGCTGGCTGACCGTCTCCTACGCGGCTGCCGGGGTCCCGAAAGCGGCGCGGGAGCAGCGCGCCGCGGTGCTCGCCCGGCTGGCTTTCAAGCTGACTGCGAGCTAGCCGGGACCTCGAGCATCAGCGTCACCGGCCCGTCGTTGATCAGAGCCACGCCCATGCAGGCCCCGAAGACTCCCTTCTTCGCTCCCAGCCGCTCGCAGAAGCGGTCGTAGAGCGGCTCCGCCACCTCTGGCCGAGCGGCGTCGACGTAGCTCGGCCGGTTGCCGCGGCGGGCGTCGCCGTAGAGGGTGAACTGGCTGACGCAGAGCACCTCGCGCCCACCGAGCGGTTCGTTCATCCGCCCCTCGGCGTCGTCGAAGATCCGCAGCTTGCGCACCTTCTCGGCGAGCCGGTCAGCCTCCTCCTCCCCGTCCCCGGCGCCGATCCCGAGCAGGATCAGCATCCCCGGCCCGATCTGCGCGACCCGATCGCCCTCGACGTCGACAGCCGCCTGGCTGACCCGCTGAACCAGGGCCTTCATCGCGACGCTAGGAGGCGCCTTCCAGCGCCTCGACCAGCGAGCCGGCATCGTAGGCGCCGGAGAAGCGCTTGCCGTTGACGAAGAAGGTCGGGGTGCCGGTGGCGCCGCTGGCCTCGGCCGAGGCGAGGTCGCGGGCGACACGGTCGCGGTGGGCGCCGGAATCGACCTCGGCCCGCATCCGCTCGACGTCGAGGCCGAGGCCCTCCCCGACCTCGAAGATCACCTCGGGCGAGAGCCGCGGCTGGTTCGCGTAGAGCTCGTCGTGGAACTCCCAGAAGCTTCCCTGCGCCGCCGCGGCCTCGCTCGCCTCCGCCGCCAGCGGCGCCAGCGGGTGCCGCTCGGGGATCGGCAGGTGGCGGAAGCCGAAGAGGAGCTGGTCGCCGAGGCGCTCGCGGACCCGGCGCAGGACCGACTGGGCGCCGAGGCAGAAGGGGCATTGGAAGTCGCCGAACATCACCAGTTGCAGCGGCGCGCCGGGCTCGCCACGTACGTGGTCGAGGTTCTCCAGAGGCGGTGAGAGCAGTTCGTCCACGTCCCCCTTGATGTTATGTGCGCGTGCACGACGTCGAGTCGATCCTCGTCTTGGTCCTGGCCGCGGCCCTCCTGGTCCGGCTCGCCGAGCTCGGCAGGATCCCGGCGCCGATCGTGCTCGTGGTCGGCGGCCTGGCTATCGCCTTCATTCCCGGGCTGCCGGACGTCGAACTGGACCCGGACACGATCTTCCTCGTCTTCCTGCCGCCGCTCGTCTACGCGGCGGGCTGGCGGACTTCCCCGCTGGAGCTGCGGACGGTGGTGCGGCCGCTCGCCCTGCTCTCGGTCGGCCTCGTCTTCGTCACCGCCGGCGTCGTCGCCCTCGTCGCCCACGCCACCGTGCCGGGGCTGAGCTGGGCCGAGGCAGCGGTGCTGGGCGCCGTGCTCGCTCCGACCGACACGGTCGCCGCCACCTCGATCTTCCGCCGCCTCGGCGCCCCCGAGCGGGTGCGGCTGCTGGTCGAAGGCGAGTCGATGATCAACGACGGCACCGCGCTCGTCCTCTACCGAATCGCGATCGGGGTCGCGACCGGCGGTGCCTTCAGCCTTGGCGGCGCCACCCTCGAGTTCGTCGGCGTCGCCGCTGGCGGCATCGGCGCCGGGCTCGCAGTCGGCTTCCTCTCCGACCGCGTCCTCGCCCGCCTCAGCGACTCCGACCTGACGATCATGCTCTCGGTCCTCACCGCCTACGGTGCCTACATCGGCGCCGAGGAGCTGCACGTCTCCGGCATCCTCGCCGCCGTCGTCGCCGGCGTCTACGCCGGCTACCGCTCGCCCCACACGCTCGACGCCGACGTCCGCCTCAACGCCATCGCCTTTTGGAGCGTCCTCGTCTTCGGGCTCGAGATCACCCTCTTCGTCCTCCTCGGCCTGCAGCTGCCTGAGATCGTCGACACCCTGGAAGCGAGCTCCACCGGGATCGCCGAGCTGCTGGCGCCGGTGGTGGCGATCGCCGCGGCCTCGATCGCCGCCCGCCTCGCCTTCGTCTTCGCGATGGGCGAGGACGCCGGCGAAACCGCCGGCCAGCGCTTCGCTGTCGGCTGGAGCGGGATGCGCGGCGCCGTCTCCCTCGCCGCCGCCCTGGCGGTGCCGCTCAGCGTCAGCGGCCGGCCGCAGATCATCTTCCTCACCTTCGCCCTGATCCTGGTCACGATCGTCGGCCAAGGGCTCTCGCTGCCCTTCATCGTCCGCGCCCTCGGCCTCGAGAACCCGCGCCGCTGGTCCGACGAAGAGGCGGTGGCGCGGATGGAGGCGGCGCAGTCGGCGCTCGACCGGCTCGACCAGATGGAAAGCGACGACCGCGCCAGCGAGAAGCAGCTGACCCGCCTCCGCGACCTCTACCGCGCCCGCTTCCGGATGTGCCAGGCGGTGCTCGGCGGCGAGGATCCCGACGTCGCCGCCCGCGAGCAGCGGATCGCCGACTACGGCGAGCTGCGACGCGAGCTGATCGGGGTCGAGCGCGAGGAGCTGCTCAACCTGCGCGGCCTCGGCCGCCTCCGCGACCAGACCCTGCGCCAGATCGAGCGCGACCTCGACCTCGAAGAGGCTCGGATCAGGACCTGACGCACTTGTTCCCGGTATGCGGGAACAACTGCGGGCGCGCTACGCGAAGAACTCGCGGGCGCGCTCGGCGACCAGCTCCGGCCGCTCGTCGGCGATGAAGTGGCCGCAGCCCTCGACCTTCTCGACCTGCATGTCGTCGGCGTGGCGCTCGCAGCCGGCCAGGAGGGTATGGCGCAGCGCCTGGTCACCGGTGCCGAAGAGGAGGCGGGTCGGGACCTCGAGGTGGGCGTGGGCGTAGCGGCCGCGCGCCATCTCCGGCACCTCGCGCAGGTTGAAGACCCGGTACATCTGCACCGCCGCCCGCGCTCGCGCCGGCTCGGTGAAGGTGTCGGAGAAGGCGTGGATCGTCGCGGCGTCCCAAGTCTCCTTGCGCACCGAGCCCCCGACCAGCACTTTCGGCACGAACTTGCCGCTGCGGTGGAGCCGGTAGCCGAGACTGGGGCTGAGGATCAGCCACTGGTACCAGAAGCGCCAGAGGTGCGGCGCCATCTGCCGCATCGAGGTCCACGGCGGCAGGATGTTCAGCGAGAGGTAGCGGTCGAACCGCTGAGGGGCCTTCAGGCAGAGCAGGAAGCCGATCCAGCCGCCCCAGTCGTGGCCGACCAACTTTACCCGCTCGATCCCGAGCTGGTCGAGGATCGCGAGGACGTCGTCGGCCAGGTTCTCCTTCTCGTAGCCGTCCTCCGGAGCCTCGGACCAGCCGAACCCGCGCAGGTCGGGCGCGATCACGCGGTAGCGGTCGGCCAGCGCCGGCATCAGGTGGCGCCACTCATACCAATGCTGCGGCCAGCCGTGCAGGCAGAGGACCACCTCGTCGCCGCTGCCCGCTTCGGCGTAGTGGAATTCGACGCCGCGGGCGCGGACGCGGTGGTGGGAGACGCCGTCGATCTCAGGTGGCTGGCTCACCGGCCAGACACCCTAGTGGTCGGCGGCCGAGATGAGGCGGGCAGGGCGACCGGCAGCGTGCCGGGAGTCGCGCCGGTCGCCTGCCCCCTTCCGCTCAGCGCAGCGCGGCCGCCGCTGCCGCCTGGCGAAAGTCGTTGAGGATCTCCTCCATCGCGCCGACCTCGCAGGGAACCCCTTCCGGCCAGTCCTTCTCGGGGTGCTCGTGCAGCGTCTTCAGCCCGTTGCCGCTGATCACCGCGACGACGGTCTCGTCGGGAGCGATCTTCCCTTCCCGCGCCAGCCGCGCGGTCGCGGCAACCGTCGTCCCCCCGGCCGGCTCGGTGAGGATCCCCTCGGTGGCGCCG
>Ga0070712_100002648_pt1 | contig 11047 bp, 13 predicted proteins | sample LARL81metaG_FD_71396 | JGI IMG/M metagenome (GOLD analysis project Ga0070712, IMG submission 71396) | Corn, switchgrass and miscanthus rhizosphere microbial communities from Kellogg Biological Station, Michigan, USA - LAR L8-1 metaG | ecosystem: Host-associated > Plants > Roots > Rhizosphere ...
CGACTCCAATGCCCCAAAGGCCACCGCCGCCATCACTAGCAACGCAATCCGTCCAACGCCGCGCCCGCGCATCGCCGGAGCGTATCGCCGGGTTAGCGCTACGTCGAGCGCTTTCGGTCCGCGACCGCCCGGCGCTCGCCAACGTCGCCTTCGATGGCGAAACTGTCACGGTGGTGAGACAGCTGGTGCTGCCGACGATCGCCCAATTCGGGGTCACGCTGCGCCCATGGCAGCTGGCGGATGTCCCGGGGCTGAGCGAGGCCTGCGGGGATGAGCAGATCATGCGCTTCACGACCGTCCCGAGGGTGTTTACCCGGGATGCCGCGACCGACTGGATCGACCGTCAGGGCCGCCGCGCTGAGTCCGGGACGGCGATAGTGCTCGCGATCGTCGACGCGGGTGAGCCCTTCCCGATCGGCATGGTCGGGTTATTCGGTCTTGATCGCGCAGTCGACAGCGCGAGGCTCGGATATTGGCTGGTCAAGGATGCCCGTGGCCGTGGGATCGCTGTCATCGCGGCACGGGGACTAACTGATTGGGCGTTCGAACGTCTCGGGCTCAAACAAGTGGTCATCGACCGAGAGGCGAGCAACATCGCGTCCGCTAGGGTGGCCCAGAAGCTGGGCGCGATCGAGACCGGCGCGCATATCGTGGAATACCGGGGAGCTGAAGTGCATTTCATCCGGCACGTTCTCGAGCGGCCACGTGACTGACGCTGTTAGCGCACACGATGGCGCTGCTGCACCCACAACACGGTGATCTAGGGACCTCGTTCCGGCGAGCCCTAGTGGCTCGCCCCGGCACCTAGATGGTCCGCTACATCATCCGCCGCCTGCTCTGGGCAGCCCTGACGCTGATCATCGTCAGCTTCGTCACTTTCTTCATCTTCTACGTGCTTCCGCCGGGCGACCCAGCCGTGCTGCGCGCCGGCCATTTTCCAAACCCGCAGTTGCTCGTTGATATTCGCCATGCGTACGGCTTCGACAAGCCGTTCTGGGTCCAGTACTGGCTCTACATGAGGGCGATCCTCCTGCACTTCAATTTCGGCTACAGCTACCAGGTCTCCCAGCCGGTCAAGACGCTGATCTTCGACCGCCTGCCAGCGACGATCTCCCTCACAGTCGGTGCAGTGGTGATCTGGATGAGCGTCGGCATGACAGTCGGAGCGATCTCGGCCGTGCGCCGACGCAGCCTGCTGGACCGGTTCACGATCGTCGGGTCGCTGCTGGCGATCTCAGTCCCGACGTTTTGGCTAGGGCTGATGACGCTGTTCCTGTTCTCGAATGACATCGGCGAGATCCACATCTTCGACGGCGCCGGCACGTACGTCGGTCTCACCGCCAACCCCGGCCGCTGGTTCGGCTCGCTGCTCTTGCCGTGGCTCGTGCTCTCGGCCAGCCTCGCGGCCTTCTACGCCCGGCTTCTGCGATCGCAATTGATCGAGACGATGTCGCAGGATTACATCCGGACGGCGCGCGCCAAGGGCCTGAGCGAGCGGCAGGTGGTCTGGCGTCACGGCGTGCGCGCCGCGATCACGCCGATCGTCACCGCGCTGGGCATCGACATCGGCTTCCTATTGGGCGGCGCCGTGATCGTGGAGACGGTGTTCAACGTCCCCGGGGTTGGCTACTTGGCCTACCAGGGCATCCACAGCGCAGACCTGCCGATCATCCAGGGAACGGTGCAGTTTGGGGCTTTCTTCATCGTGATCGCAAATCTCATCGTGGATGTCTCCTACGCATTTCTCGACCCGCGGGTCCGTTACTCGTGAGCCCGCTTCGTGTGTCAAGTTGATCGAAGTCCGGTGGGAGAATCGACGTGATGGATGAGCAGGTGCTCGCCGTGCGCAACCTGACCTACCGGATGTTCGTTGATGGCGGACGCGCTCCGACCGTCGATGAAGTAGCGCGTGTGGCGGACCTCGCCAGCGCTGAGGTCAAAGCAAGTTGGCGTGAACTTCATCGCGCGCATGCGCTGGTACTCACCCCGGCCACAATGGACATCCGGATGGCCAACCCGTTTAGCGCGGTGCCGACCCCCTTTCGCGTTCACGCCGGGGGCCGGTGGTGGTACGCGAACTGTGGCTGGGACGCACTCGGCATCTGTGCCGCCCTCCACGTGGATGGCCGCGTCGAGACGTCGTGTCCCGACTGTGGTGAGAGCATCGCGCTCGAAGTTCGCGACCACCGCGTCGATGACGAGCGCCTGTTGTTTCATTGCCTGGTGCCCGCTGTGCACTGGTGGGACGACATCGTCTTCACCTGAAGCACGATGAACCTCTTCCGGTCGGAAGAGCACATCGAACGGTGGCTCGGCGGGCGCGACCCGGGAGCAACGATCGCGGTGGCGAAGCTGAACGAGCTCGCGCACGCCTGGTGGAATGACCGGCTGGCACCCGATTGGCGGCCTCACACTCGCGAGCAGAACCAGGCCGTCCTCGATCGGCTCGGGCTCACCGGCGACTTCTGGCGCCTGCCCTGAGACGGCGGGCGCTCGTCCGGTCAGCCAGTCGATTCAGCTCGAGCCTTCATGCGCGCAAGCCAGGCGGTCAAGGAGTTGTCCAGGACTGCTTGCAAGCCTGCGGTGTCCGCGTCGACCGGGTCTCCGGCGAAGGATTCGGTCGTCGTCACGCGCACGCCCTCCCCGGCGCGCTCGAAGCGCCATTCGTGTGTGCCCATAATGCCCTGGGCGGCGCCGCCCCATAGCGTGCGCGCTCCGTGTTCGACCTCGTAGATCGTCGAAGTGACGGTGAAGTCGTAGCTGGTCCAGGTGAAGGACGTCCCAGGAGCGAATCGGCCGTCGAGTCCTGCGGCGGTCACTTCGCCGTTCCACGTCGGCCATTGCTCGACGTTGGTATGCAAGTCCCACACCTTCTCCAGAGGCGCAGCGATGTCGATCTCGTGATGGGCCACAACCGGAGCGTTGCGGTCGATGTCGGTGGGCGTCGTCATGCTCGTCTTCTCCTCAGCTGCGTCGGCGGGCAGCGTGTGTTGTCCGATTTGCGTTATAGTAGATCACGTTCGTTAGAGACTATAACAGATTGCGAGTGAGCAAAGACATGCCCGCCAATCAGCGCCACACACAGTCCACGCGGCCGCGACCGGCGACTCCGCGCGAACGCGCCCGCGCGGCCACGATGCACGAAGCGAAGACGATCGCCCTGCGCCAGCTCGCCGACGGCGGCATCGAAGCAATCTCACTCAAAGCGATCGCGCTAGAGCTCGGGCTCACCGGCCCCGCGATCTACCGCTACTTCACGAGCCGCAACGACCTGCTGACTGAACTGATCGTCGACGCCTACCACGACCTGGCAGCATCCCTCGACGCCGCAGTGAAGGCGACGACGATTCGGTCTGGATCAGCGCAGGTCCAAGCGCTGGCAGACGCCTACCGCGCTTGGGCACTGGCGCAGCCGCACCGCTACCGCCTGCTGTTCTCCGCTCCCGTCCCCGGCTACGACGCCAATGCACCAAGGCTCGCCGACGCCGCCGATCGCTCAATGGCGACCCTTCTCGACCTCTATCCGTCCACCGGATCTCAGCCCGCAGGCGAGAAGCTGCCAAAGGTGCTGACGAGGCAACTACGCGAGTGGGCGGTCAGGCACGAGCGGGATCCCGGAGACCCCCAGGCGCTCTACCGCGCCGTGGTCACCTGGACGCGCCTGCACGGTTTCGTAAGCCTCGAAATCGAAGGGGCGTTCGCCTCCATGGGCATCGACGCAGATAGCGTGTTCCGCCGCGAAGCAGACGCACTCGCGACGGGCTAGCCGGTGAGCGTCACCTGTGGATGGCGGCCCGCTGTAGGCTGGGGCGTCGGCGATGGCGCAATCGCAGAAGACGCTCCCCACGGGTGAGGATCCAGAGGCGTTCCTCGCAGCGGTGCCGGACGAGGCTCGGCGCCAAGACGCGCGGAGACTGTGCCGCCTGCTGGTCGACTGGACGGGCGAGCCGCCGGCGATGTGGGGCCCCAGCATCGTCGGCTTCGGCAGCTACCACTATCGCTACGAGAGCGGTCACGAGGGCAGGGCAGCGTTGGTGGGGTTCTCTCCACGCAGGGCGAACCTCGTGCTGTACCTGGTCGGCGGCGTCACCGACCGTTATCCAAAGCTGCTGGAGCGGCTTGGGCCGCATAAGGTCGGCAAGGGCTGCGTGTACCTGAAACGCCTCGAAGACGTCGACCGCGACGTGCTGCAGGAGCTCGTCGAGCGCACGCTGCGCGTGCACCGGGGCGCCGATCGGGCGAGCGGGTCCTGAGATCGCGTTTCGGGCCGACGTGGTCGGAGACGCTTGGAAGAATCTGGGACGTGGGTTCACCGCAAACCCTGAGTGAAGCCGAACGACGAATCGTTGCTGTATGGGCGGCGGACTGCGCTGAGCGAGTGCTCGGGCTGTTCGAGGCGGAAGCTTCACGCGATACCCGCCCACGCGATGCCATCGCGCGAACGCGGGCCTTCGGACGTGGTGAGCTTCACGTCGCAGACGAGATCCGCCGCCGGTTCGCCGACCGCGGCGCCGCACGTGAGGTGAGCACCCGTGCAGCCGCCGCGGCGGCCCAAGCGGCAGGACAGGCCGCGGCCATCCCTCACATGGGTGCGCATGCCCTGGGCGCCGCGGCGTACGCCGCCAAGGCCGTGGCCCTCGCTGCCCCGGAACGTCCAGCGGCCGCCCGGGAGGAGATCCGCTGGCAGCTCGGCAGTATGTCCGTCGAGGTCAGGGCTGCTTTACGGCAGCTTCCGCCCGTCGGTGAGAATCGCTCCGGTCCGTTGGGCCCAGGCCTGCTCGCATCGGGTGTCCTTGGGACGATCGTCCGCGAGCTCCAGGCGGGCCTGGCGGGCGGTTGTCAGCCGAGCCGCTCAGCCAGGGACACGATGAGCCCCTCCGGCCCGCGCACGTAGGCCATCCGCCACGTGTTCTCGTGCTGACCGATCCCGCCGACCAGGCCGTAGCCGTCCGCAGCCAGCCGGTCGACCGTCGCCTGCAGGTCGTCGACCTCGAATGAAACATTGCGCAACCCCAGTTCGTTGGCCATGGCGGTCGGCGACCCTGGCTCGTGCTCCGGCTCGACGAAGCTCGACAGCTCCAGCCCGGGCCCTCCGTCAGGCGGCCGTAGCATGACGACGTGACTGCGAGAGCCGGGGATGCCGGTGACGGTGTCCACGAACTCGCCCTCTAAGAACGTGCGGCCCTCGACCTCAAGGCCCAGCCCGATGAAGAACGCCGTCACCGTGTCGAGGTCCGCGACGGTGATGCCAACATGGTCGAAACGTCGTACGTGCGACATGAGGTACGTCCTCCGATCTCGCGTGTCGTGGGGGGCCCCGTCGAGGCGTGGTTCACGCAAACCGTACGGGTGCTAGCGCTCAGTGGTAGCGCCGAGACCCACCATCCGGTGCCGGAGCAGTAAACGCATCGAAAAGCCACGCCTGAGCGGGGCTTTTGTGAGAGCGGCTGAAGGGGCTCGAACCCTCGACCTTCTGCATGGCGATTGCGCGGCAGGGCGTTGGCATCCGATGGGTACTGGGAATAGCCTGTGACTACGGGTGGGAGCATCTGTCGGCGTGTGCGTGGGGCGCTGTGTGGCTGACTGTCAGGGGGCATCTAGCGTGGCTCGTCGATGGTCAGCGGGTGGCGATCGAGGTCGAGCTGGTGCAGAAGTCGATCGCTCGGCTGCGAGCGATCCTCGACCTCCACGCCAGCTGGCGGGCGGCAAGGCAGCCGGGATGATCTACGTCTGCGCCGACGAGAAGGGGTGTGCTCGGATTCGCAAGCGAGCTGCCGAAGCCGGCCTGCACCCCGGCACGGGCGGCTTGCGTGTCGAACCGCTCGACACGGTCGAGGCCGCCGCTGTCGCTGCGTCCTCTAGCCGCCGTCTCGCGGCGAGTGTCGGCCGTCCCGGTCGCGCCGAGTAGGTTCGTGTGACCGAATGGCTGATATTGCGAGATGTTCGGTTGTCTCGAGCGGCATGGCACAAGCCGACCACCGCGTCCCGGGCGAAAGCGACCGCAAGCGGGGCGGATGCTCAGGCGGGCTGCCGCGAGCGGATCGCCGCGACGGGACTGCTACCGCGCTACTGCTGACCGCGAGGACGCGGTACGGGGGGAGTCGAGCCGCCGCGTCCTTTTTCGATGCCAATCTGGATAGACGGGGTCTTGATTTGGTCTGGTGGAACGGGCCGAGGTGCCATCGAAGTCGATTCTACCGGAGCGCGATGAGCCAAAAGACCGTCTGCAGCACCGTCAGAACACCGAGGGCGGTGAGGAGACCGCCCATGATCCTGACACGGCTCGCGTTCGCGCGGCGCAAGTTGTGATAGCCGTAGGCTGCAGACACCAGCCAGCCAAGAGTGTCGGTCTCGGCCTCGGAGGCAGCTTCATCGTATAGCTCGGCATAGAAGTCCGGCGCATCGATTGCGAAGCGCAACTTCCAGTTGGAGAGAAGGACGGCGGAGACGACCAATCCGAGCACTAGCGCGACGAGCGCCGCCCAGCTGAAGCCGTGGAGGCCCTTGGCCTTAACCGTCGTAGCGCCGAGAAACGAGGCGACCAGGGCGTGTGCGGCGAGAAGCGTACCCGTAGGCTGCCGGATCCCTGTGACGACTCCGTCTTGATCCGCGAGCGCATCGCGACCGGCCTGAAAGACGATCTCTTCGAGCGTGGGCACCCATCGAGCGTATGTGCAGCAGCAGACGCAAGATCTACCTGGAAACAATTGGCTCCGGCCACCCCGAGACGCAGCGGGGTCTGGGGATCCTGACGAAGTCGCCGCATCGCTAGAGACCTCTTCAGCCAGATGTCCGTCTGATGAGTCTGGGTGCTCGATGGTGGGAGCTCGTCCATGCCCATTCCGCCGGCCGTCCCTGGCCGACGGGCGACCCCCTCCTCGCAGACACCCCGCTCCGCCACAAGCACCAGAGTTCGGTTCGACGCCCGGGGGTCGTCGTAGCACCGCCACGCGTCGCGCTAGGTGGACTGTCGCTGTTAGCCGAGGCTGTTTCACAAAGGGGGTTCTGTCCGGGGCGGATAACAAAGTTCCGGGATGCCGCAGAACTTCATTGAGAGCCGTGGTGAGCAGGGGTTTTTGTTGCCGCCGGACGTTCGGGATTGGGTGCCGTCTGATCACTTGGCGTGGTTTGTGATCGATGCGGTCAAGGAGATGGAGCTTGGTGCGTTCTATGCGGCGTATCGGGCTGATGGTCATGGCCGAGCGGCGTATGACCCGTCGATGATGGTGACGCTGATCCTGTTCGGGTTTGCGACCGGGGTGCAGTCCTCGAGGGCGATCGAGCGTCACTGTCGTGAGCATGTGGCGTTCAGGGTGATCACGGGCAATCTGGTTCCGGATCACGTGACGATCGCGAGGTTCATCTGCCGTCACGAGCGGGCGCTGGCGGCTCTGTTTAGCCAGGCGCTGGGGTTGTGCGCTGAGGCTGGGCTGGTGGACTCGGGGGTGGTGGCGATCGATGGCACCAGGATCGCGGCGAACGCCAGCCGGGAGCGCAACCAGGAGTTTGGGCAGATCGCGATGGAGATCGTGGAGCAGGTCAAGGCCAGAGACGAGGCCGAGGATGAGGAGTTCGGGGAGGCGCGGGGTGATGAGCTGCCCGAGCAGCTGCGGACCCCGGAAGGGCGCCGCGAGTTCTTCCGCCGCGCCCGCCAGAAGCTCGAGGGTGATGCTGGCGGGCAGGAGCAGGGCCAGGACACCGAGCCGCAGGCCGAGACCGAGCGGGAGTACGAGTTTGACGCCGGGCGGATCGTCGCTCGGGTGCAGGGGCGCGAGGGGTGGCGGCGCGAGGCGCATCGCCAGCTCGAGCGCCAGCGCTGGGAGGACCCCGATCCGATCCCGAGCTCGCGCGAGCAGCGGCTGCTATTGGCGGCCGAGCGGCTTGAGGATGAGCTGGGCGCCGAGCGGGCGGGCAACGAGGCCTATCAGGCGTGGCGGGCCGCCGGCATCGCCACGGACGGGTCGCGACGGATGGCGCCGGGCACGATCAAGCCCTATCAGCCGCCCGAAGTGCCGGCGGGGAAGGTGAACATCACCGACCCCGACTCCAAGGTGATGCCTGACGGGCTGTTCTTCGTGCAGGGCTATAACGCGCAGGCGGCGGTGAACGAGCACCAGATCGTGCTGGCGGCAGAGATCACCAACAGCTCGACCGACTTCTCCCAGCTTGACCCGATGGTCACCGCCACCCTCGCGGAGCTCAAGCGGGCCGGCGTCCCGCAGCGGCCTGAGGTGATCGCCGCCGACGCTGGCTATTGGAACGAGCAGCACATCGACGAGATCGTCGCGAACAAGCACATCCCGGTACTCGTCGCCCCTGACAAAGGCAGCCGCGGCTCCCCGCGCAAGACATGGACCGGCGGGCGCTATGACTGGATGCGGACCGTGCTAGCCACAGAACACGGCGGGCAGCGGTATCGAAAACGAAGACAGACCGTCGAGCCGCTGTTTGGCAACACCAAACACAACAAGGGCGTCACAAGGTTCCGCAGACGAGGCAGGGTCAAAGTCCGCACCGAGTGGCGCCTACACATGATGACCCACAACCTCACCAAGCTCTACAACCACCAAATAGCCGGTCTGACCGCCTAAACGGGACCCCACCCCGCGGCAACGCCCTCCACATCGGGCACATCACCAACGGCGCCACCACCACGGCCACCGCTTCCGCCACCGCCCAGACATTTACGAAACAGCCTCAGCCCAACGCAGCGGTCTTGGACGGCGTCCGAACACTGTTGGTTATCAGGCTCGGGGTGTTAGCTGTTGTCGCGCTGTTGGCTAGCAATGGCGGTGATCTCGCCCAGTCTGGAGCGCGAGCCTGGGGGCCCTGGTGGTGCCAGCTGACGGGATTCTTCCGACCCCGGTTTGGGGCGGATTACCGATGTGGCGGCGCTCCGCCGTCGCGAGCATTCGCGCTGGTTCACGATGCTGGTCGAGGCGTTTCCAACGATCGCTGCCGAGGAGTTGCGCAAGCGCAGCGTGAGCAACCTGCTGCGGATGGGTCACTGCGCCCGACAGTGATGCAGACGATGCTCGACGCCTCCGACACCGAGGCGAACTGGCTGGTGCTCCTCGCGGCGGGCTGCCTGGCGGGATCGGCAACACCGGCGACGAGTGCGGCGGGCTGACGGCGCCGCTGGTGCTGATGGGGTTGCGTCACCGCCGAGACGAAACCGCCGACGGGCTGCCCGTCCTCGTCGACGCAGGCCACGATCTGCTCCAGCGGTTCCGTGACCGGCACGGCACACCCGATTGCCGACAGATCCTCGGCAACGCCCGTGTGCCGCTGCGCTGCGTTGGCGTCGTGCGCGAGGCGCCGGCGATGTGCGCGCAGTGCCTTGCGGCGTCCGACGGCCGGCAGCTCATAGCGTCGGAGCGCCGCGCGGCCTATCGCGAGTTTTACGCGCACTGGCAGCAGCGCGGATTTCACTGCGCCGACGCCGTACTCGCCGAGCTCGACACGCCCGACGGACTCGACGGCGCCGCCACTGCGTTCATGGGCGGCACGCTGTTTGAGGGCATGACCTGCAGTGCGCTGACGGCCGGGGTGATGGCGCTCGGGCTGGCGTTCGGCGACATCGAAGACAGCCGCCCCAGGGTGGCACGGATGCTCGCGATGATGGCACTCCGGCGGGACGCGCTTGCGGACGACGTCAACGCGTTTAACCGCGCCATGAACCTCGGCCACGATCTAGCCGCCTGGTTCGAGAGACAGTTCGGAAGCACCCAGTGCCGTGCGCTGACCGGCTGTGACTTCGCCACCGCCGAGGGCGTGCACGCGTACATCGAGCATGATGGCACGACTGCGTGCGCCCGCATCGCACGCCTCGTCGCCGAGCGCGTCGCCGAGATGATCGCGGAAGCGTCATGAATGTCCTGGTCGTCTACGCGCACTTCAATCCGAACTCGTTTACGCACGCGATCCTGGAAAGCGTCACGCGCGGGCTCGACGAGAGCCCGCACAACTACAAGGTCAGCGATCTCAACGCCATCAGCTTCAACCCGGTCTTCACGGCGCAGGACAGCACCCAGTTTCTCCACGAGTCCTATCCCGACCACCTGCTTGAGAAGGCAAACCTTCCGCAGGCGGTGATGGACATGGCCGGCGGACCGATCCGCCGCTACATGGCGCGGCGCTGGCTGCGTGGCAAAGGGACTCGCGAGATCGCCAGGGCGCTCCATGAGCAGGTGCCCGACGACGTGCGCCAGCAACAGGCGCTCGTCCGCGAGGCCGACGGCCTGATCTTCATCGCACCGGTCTTCTGGATGGGCTTCCCGGCAATCCTCAAAGGTTGGTTCGAGCGTGTCTTTGCCTACGGATTTGCCTACACCCTGACGTCCGACGGCTGGCGCGGCGACCTCAACGGACGGGTTCCGCTCCTCTCGCAGCAGAAGGCGCTCATCCTCACGCCAACGTTCTTCACCGAGCAGGAATACGACAAGGGCTGGCGTGACGCAATGGACACCGTCATCAGCTCTTGGGGCCTGCGCATGGCCGGTGTCAAGGACGCCACGCACGTCTACTTCTACGCCGTCGTCGCCGCTAGCGACGAGCAGCGACGCGCCTACCTAGACGAGGCCTACCGGCTTGGGCGCGACTTCTAGCCGCGCGCCCCACCCGACCGCCCGACCCAGCCACGCTCGACTCGGTGACCGCCGCTCAGACTCAGGCGGGCGATTGCTTCAGCAATTAGCTGCTTCGACCGACTTGCAAGCATTAGCCCGCGCGAAAGCGACAGTCCCGGCCTCGCTAGCGAGACGGTCGCAACGATCGATTAGGGGAAGCAATGCGCATATGCTTCGGCACGCTGGTCGACCGCGCGGTAAGGGGGGGCGCCGCCGGTCCCGCGAGGGAGGAGGCGCGGAGTAGACCCGGGTCGTCCGCGAGCATCACCCAAGGCGCCGGATTACTCTCCGCCTGTGACCGAGACCGGCGACCAGCGTGAGGAGTCGGAGAGAGCTCAGCGACGCGCGGCACGGAAGACGATCGCTGCATATCACGAGCAGCAGCTGGGCCTGTTGCTCGAACGAGTACGGGCCGGCTT
>Ga0070712_100002650_pt1 | contig 11044 bp, 13 predicted proteins | sample LARL81metaG_FD_71396 | JGI IMG/M metagenome (GOLD analysis project Ga0070712, IMG submission 71396) | Corn, switchgrass and miscanthus rhizosphere microbial communities from Kellogg Biological Station, Michigan, USA - LAR L8-1 metaG | ecosystem: Host-associated > Plants > Roots > Rhizosphere ...
AGCACCGCGGTGATGCTGTCGGCCCACTGCTCCAGCGTGGGCAGCGCGCCGGACGTGACCGGATCGGACGCTCCCGTGCCCGGCTGGTCGAGGAAGATCAGTCGGCCGAGCGATGTCATCGCCTCGACCCACCCTTGAACGGACGGCAGCTCCGGAAGAGTCTCGCAGCACGTGAACCAGTTCGGGACGATCACGATGTCGCGAGGTCCTTCGTGTGACGTGCGGTAGGCGACGCGCAAATCGCCGTTTCGTGCGTAGCGCGTCTCCGAGAACACTGCCGAAGTGTAAGCCGAGCAGCGGGTCGCGTTTCGGCGTCAACCAACCAGCTGGAATTAAGGTGTATTTAGCCAATTCGCTGCCATCATCTGCTGAAAACACACGACGCGCCCACGTTCCCTCTTCCCAGCCTGATGCGCGCGTAAAGTTGGGCTTCACCGGACGGACTGGGGGGCAGGCAGAGTGAGCAATCCGGACGGCCTGCGTGTACAGAACGACTCGGTTGTGGCGGTCGATGTCGTGTTGGAGCCCGACGAGACCATGACGGTGCGAGCGCGTGGGGTGAACGCCCGGCTGCTCGCCGTCTATCCCGAGGGTTTCGCGCTCGATGCCGATCACCAGCCGCACGTCACAATCCTGCAGCGGTTCGTCCGCGCCGCCGATCTCAACGACCTCTACGCGGCAGCCAACAATGTCTTTGCCTCCGAAGATCCGACCGCCTGGACCTTGAGGGCTTCAAAGGCGTACTACATCCCCTCGCCGCCAATTGGCCTTGCGGGCATCGTCGTCGAGCCCACAGACGATCTACTCAGATTGCAACGGAAGCTGATCGACGCGATAACGCCCTATACCGTTCCGACTGGAACCGTCGACGCATTCGCGAGCACGCAGCAAGGTCGCGACATCCAAGAGTTCTTGGTGCAGTACGTCGCCACCTTCGTGCCCGCCGCGTCGGGCGAAAATTTCAATCCGCACGTCACCACGGGAGCAGGTCCGCAGACCTACCTGGACGGGATGATGGCCGAGCCGTTTGAAGCGTTCGCCTTCTCACCTGTCGGAGCCTCGGTATACCAACTGGGCACATTTGGCACCGCGCAAAAGAAGCTCGCGGCGCTGACCTTGAAACCTTCAGAGTCCACGTAGCGGCTGAACAGTCCGAAATGTTCTTCAGTAATTCGGTGCCATCATCTGATCAAGACCTTCTACGCCGGGCCGAGGCTGCACCGGACAGGATGCCGCTGAGCGTGTCGGGCACGCGTCTACCGGGGGGGGCCTGTCCGGTGCAGCCCTGTTGAGCGCTCACAGCGCCACCAGCGACCCCGCAAGGCCATTGCGGACGCGGCGGTGGCGGGCCAACTCGATGAGAAGCGGCTCGCCGCCCTGATCACCGAAGCGGCGCAGCGGCAGCTGGTCGCCAACTACAGACAAGAGTTACGCGCCCGCAGCGAGCGAATGTTCGTTGAACAGTTCCACCGGTCGTTGTTGAAAAACGGCCGCGCCGACGCGATCTTGGACTCATTGCACCCGAGCTTCGACACGGCCGCCGAGGCGATCGCCGCCGCGAGGGACGTGATCCCCCACTGAAGCGCCGGCCGAAGAATTTTTGCGCGTTGCACAACCGGCCGCGCTGGCCGTCTGGCAGGGCTTGGACGAACACCTGAGCGTGATCGACCGCATCGGCCTCGTCCCCGCCCAGTTCGGCCCGCGCAACGGAAACTTCCCGCTCATTAGGAGTACACGCTCGGCGACGGATTCCGGCTCGAGGATCGCGCAATCAGTTGCGCCGACGGCCCCGACCTCGAATCAGACTCCCGCGCGTCCCGCCAGCCCGACCGCGGGCACCGCACATCACCGTGGTTTCGAATTCCCTTGCGGCTGAACACCGTCGCCGAAGCCAGGGAGCGTTACCGGCGGTGGGCCGAAGCGAGCTGGGACGCAACCCACCCGAACCGGGTGGTCCAACACCAGAAACCGAACGGCAGCGTGGGGCGAGTTCGAGATCTAAAATCCAAATGCCGCAGAGGAATTAGCGAAATGACCACACCGGGGGAGCAGCGCCCGCCAACGAGCCCACCGGGCACATCCGGCCCCGGAGCGCAGCATTCCGCACCCGTCGAAGGTGGCCGAAGTTGCGACCGTATGTTTCTCAAGTTGCTTCACGAATTGGTCGGTGGGGGCTGGGGATGGCGCATCGCCGCGGCGAAGTGACTGACCGCGGCCAGCGATCGGCCGCGGGTTGCTCGCCTGGTCTGGTTCAAATGCGGTCCGCAATTTTGACGGCTTCTTCCAGGTAGCCGGCGTCGACCTCGACGGTGTAGCGCCTCGCGACCAGGTCGTTGACGCTGGAGAAGTCACGGCGACCGCCGGTGGTCCAGTGCGCCACGAAGCCGAAGATGGCGCCAAAGAGCGCCCCTATGACAAGGCCGACGGCCAGCACGGTGATCACATAGGAGGCGTTGACCGCAAAGATGGCCAACAGCAGTCCGATCATCAGGCCCCACCAGGCGCCGCCACCGGCGCCCAATAGCGCGGCACGGCCCTTGGTGAGCCGACCGGTCACCTGCTCGACGCTGTACATGTCGTGGCCGATGATCCGCACCCGCTCGACCGGGAAGCCGGCGTCGGACAGCCCGTCGACCAACCGTTGAGCCTCCTCATAGGTTGTGTACTCGCGCAGCACCAACGACTCCCGCGGCCCTACGCTTCGCGTTTCGGTCATTTAGTTCTCCAATCTGGTCCGATTGTCTGGTAGACAACTCCATCGTGTCCATCGTGAGATGAGCCATCGAAGGTGTCGATGTCGTCGCGTACAACGCCGTGCCCGCTCCGGTGTCTGTGCGTATAGCGACCACGAGCCCGTAGATCTACCCGGGTAGACCCTGTTCTTCGGAGGGCAGCGGGGCGGGACCCCTGATGCCCGGCGTCGCCTCGGGGACGGAAAGTGCTGTCGGCGCACCGGATTCAGTGACAGTTACCCCGGTGGACATGTCGGAGCTCGCGTCGGTGCCGAGGCTGCTGCGATCCTGATTTATACCCACGGCGACGACGCCGACCGTGACAACAGCGCTTGCTCCGATCGCGGCAATTAGCCGGATCTGCTTGTAGCTCACGTCATTTCCCTTTCCTTTTTCATACTTGAATTACGACCACTCCGCTGTGCACGAACGATTTCCAGAAGAACCTGACGGGAGGTCCGAGAAGGACCAGGCGGCCCGCCAGACTCACCTCTGAGCCAAGTAATTCCATCGTTGAGCGAGCCGCCCAATCCGTCGATGTGATTTGTGACAGCGATCGGCGGCGAGGGTTGTCCAAAGTGACACCGTCCCTGCGCCGCTAGCGCGTCAGTGCAAGGCGCCCCAGGTTCCCGAGGGCGCCAAGTGTGCCGTGGTGCTATCAGACTTCTTTCGACCAATAGCGCACCCCAGTCTGCTGTTACAGCCTGCCGAGCATGCGGCTGCTGGGCCGCTCGTTCAACGCGTACCCGAAGCGCCCATCCGCGGTGTACAAGACGACGGACGTGCGCGGGCTCAGGTGACGCCGTCAGTACGGGTCGGCGCCTATGAACATGTCCATCAGGCCGCGGTTGAGTTGGCGAACCTGCGCCGGGAGGTCACGTCGGGGATCGATCCGCTGCACTGTCATGAGATCTCCACACCCGCCGTCAAACGTCGACCTGGGAGCCGCCGGCGGACAGTAGATGGCACCGGGCCAGCAGTTGTCATTTCCGTAGTCACCGGGGATCGCGAGCGATCCGTCGGGCAGTGTGGCACCGACGCCGCAGATGCGGTTGCCGTCATAGCGGCAGTCCCACTGCGGCGAGTCCTCCTCGATGACCGGTGGCCGGCTCGGCGTGTGCTGTCCCGTGCGGTGCGGCTGCGAAGCCCAGCCCCAGGCCGGCACCGAGCGCGGCCTTGGCTATGACGAGTGCGACGGTGCGATTCATTAGTGCTCCAATTCTTTTGAAGATGTCGCGGCCGAGCGGCCTTAGTGTAGACCACGATACAGGCGCGGCTTTGGTACGACATGCGAAATTACAAGCGCACCATCATAACTCGGATACCAGTGAGGTGGTGAGGGTGGACTCCGAACGCGCCCAAGCGGCCATCCAATCGGCATAGCTTCTGCCAAATTCCGCATCGCATCGCCGAGGAAACGGCCCGAATAGAATCGGTGGATGGCAGATATCACGGCCGGCCAGATACTGGACGAAGGCCTCGCGCCGAATGTCGAATGGGACGCAGCCGAGCGCGTCGTGCTCACATTGGTTGAGCAGTCGGCCGACCGCACCGCCGTGCTCCAGACGCTGCTCGACGCGGAGATGGCCAAGCCTGAGGTGGCGGGGCTTCGGGTCTGCGAGCTGGCCGCCGAGATCCGTCAGGCGGAGGCCGCGATTGCGAAGATGGCCAAGTCGCTAAACCCGGAGATGGTGCAGGCGAAGTCGTTGCGTCATATGCGCGCGGCGAATGTCCGGTGGCACGGTGGCGCATCATGGGTCCTGGGGCAACGAGTCGGCGTTGCGTCGGTATCTGCTCGACGATCGCGTTGCGTTCCGGCACCGGATGGTCAGCACACTCGCCGATGATCCCGCGTGGTCATCGCAGACGTGGGAGCAGCTCAGCCATTCGGTCGACGCCCTCGCCAGTGGTGGCGAATATCGTTGCCACGGTTGGGAATTGCCAGACGACCACCCGGCGCGGGTGCTCGGCGTGAACACAGACCTCGTGCTCGGCGCCGACAACGTGCTGCGGGTGGTGTGAGCGGTCAGCGCCCCCCCGAGCCCTGGTCGCGGCGATCGACCGCTGCCAGGTCAAGGCGTACCACCACACGCGCACACCACGCTCCGTGGCTCGTCTAGAGTAGTTGGCCGTGAGCACCTGGATCGCCGCACTTGTCCTCGTCGTGGTGGTCGCGGCGGCGATCACCGTCAAGCTGCTTGTACGTCGACGCACGCCCCCGGCCGGCTGGTTCGCCGACCCGGCTCGTGCCGCCGGCACGTTGTCGGTGATCGGCACGATGTTCGCAGTCATGCTCGCGTTCGTGATCTTCCTCGCGCTCCAGAGCTATCAGCGTGCGCGGCAGGGGTCGAGTGTCGAAGCCATCGCCGTCAACGAACTCCACTCCGTCGCTGCGGTGTTCCAGCCGCCCACGAGCGATCGTCTGCAGGGCGAATTGGTCTGCTACGGGCGCGCCGTAATCGAGGACGAATGGCCCGCGATGAGGAAGGGACGCTCCAGCGAGCTGGTGCAGTCATGGATCGACAGGCTGGGCCACGAGTTCGCGATCGCAGAGCCGCACGGCGCGCGACAGGAAACCGCCTACGCGCAGTGGTTCGACGAACAGGCGCAACGCCGCGAAGGTCGGCGCGAGCGCCTAGCCGAGGCGACCCCGTTGGTGCCCCTCCCGTTGTGGTTCGTGCTGGGCATCGGCGCTTCACTCACAATCGCCTACATGTGCGTGCAGGCCGACCGGCGCGAGGGGGTCCTTGTCCAGTCGATACCCATCGGCTTCGTCACCGCCCTCGTGACCGCGGGCATGCTCGTGGTCTTTTTCCTCGACCATCCGTACGCAAACGAGAACAGCAGCATCGTGCCGACCGAGATGCGCCGGACGCTCACGCTCATTGATCACGGGAGCGCCATGCCGTGCGACGAGCGTGGCATCCCCCATTCTTAGGGCCGCTGGTCACCGTTTGGCGCAGCAGAGTTGGATATAGGTCGCTGACCTGAGAATATGCGACATCCGCGCGTAGAATACCCCTCTAAACTGCGGAAATGGCCTCTGACGTGGAGCTGTTGCGGCATAGGGCGACACAGGACCGGTGAGAGGCCGAAAATCGTTGCAGCGCAAGGCAAAAACCCCCTTCCGAGCCTAAAAGAAGCACCACCGAACCCCACGGCACCAGCATGTTTTCTGGACTCGATCGGGACACGGGTGAGCTGGACATCCCGCCGCACACGGTTTGGCGTGAAACCGACCGCGGCCTAATGATGCCGCGGCGCAGACAACCCGCGAGCGGGACCGCCGCCACCCCATCAACCAGGAACGACGCGAGAGAACCGAACTCATCGCCGAAGAAGAACGACAACGCCAAGCCTGGCTTGCCGCGAACTACGAACCACCACCTTCTGAGGCGGCTCGTATCAGAGCCCGAGGTGGGCGTCCAGGCCGGTATCGGGGTGCGTTGTCTCGTGGATCGAGTTGTCGTGCAACGACGTGTCCTGGATCGAGCTGTCGTGGACTGAACTGTCGTGTACGGAGGTGTCCACGATAGAGGACGAGTGCACCGACGAATCGTGTTGAGAGTTATCGATCGTCGACGTGTGGGTGAGCGTGGAACTGTTGTCGACGGCACTGGTGTTGTCCGTGCCGTGGATATCGGTGACGGTCTGAGTTCCGTGCACGTTGGTGGTGTTGCCGTCCGACACCGTCGTGGTGCCGTGGCCCGATGTCTGGATGACGGTCCCGTCGTGCGAGCTGAGCACGTCGCCACCCGCAGACGTGTTGCCTTCGCTGATCACGTTGCCGTCGCCGACGGTCACGGTCGACCCCGCGGCGCTGTGGATGTCGCCGTTGTTGACCGTGTTGCCGTCGCCCAGCACCGCGCCGTCCCCACTGACGATGTCGCCGTGAGTACTTCCGCCGACGGCGACGGCGCCGTCGCCCTGCGCGGTTGTCTTGTCCCCGAGGGTGATGTCCCCCATGCCGAAACTCAGGCTGTGGTCGTCGGTGATGTTGGTGGTCGGGCTCATGACGCTGTTGTTGCTCGCCAGGTCGGTGCCAGGGGAGAAGTCGGCTTGCGGCGCGAGGTCGGGCTGCGGTTGGAACCCGTAGTAGCTCGACACGGCCTGCCGTAGATCGATGACTGGTTCACCGCTGCCCCCCATCGCCAGACGCGGGCTGGCCGTCGCGGCCACAGACTGCAGCTGTGCCGAACTGACGGTCGACAAGCCGGCGTCCGCGAGCGCCTGGTCGGGGTTGGCGACGAACGCCTGAGCCTGGCCTTCATCGCGGAACAGGTCGAGGATGTAGTCGAGCAGCTTGATCATGAAGCGCCTCTCAAGGATTCAGCAATCTCGGGCCCCGACACGCGCTCGAACGGTAGTGACGCTTCCTGGCAACTCGATGTCATGCAGCAATGGACTTGCTGCCATTGCCGTTCCGCGCCTAGAAGAGACGCCCCAGTTTGGTGAGATTCAGCGGCACGCCGACGACGCTGAGCTGATTGAGGATGTCCTCCAAGCGTTTTCGCGGAACGTCCATCCGCCATTCCGGCAACGTGCCCGACAGACATACAACGCCGGGCGCAAAGCTGATACCCGTCAATGCAAGCCCCTGCGGAAGCTCGGGCAGCCGCACCGGGTAGGCCGGGGTGCGCGCGGGCAGCCTCCAGCGCAACTGGCGGATGACGAGACCGGATGGCTTGAGCCACAGCGTAGATCCGTCGACGCGAGCATCGACCTCGATATGGCCCAGCAGCGGCCTGCCGGCCAGTCGCAGACGCGCGATTCCGTCGGCCCCGACCTCACCGGACAGCCGCGGTGCCGCCCACTCGAACAAATCGTCCAGCAGTGGCGCGGGGACCTCGAGCGTCAGCTCGACCGGAGCAGCCACCAGCACCGGCGGTGCCGTCGGCTTCATATGCACGTTGTGCAGCACTGCCGTCGCTCGGTCGAATCGACTGCCGTGCCAACTGAGGTCACGCGCCGCAAGCCGGACATCATTTAGCTGTCCGACCGACAGCCCGCGCACGTCGAGCCCAGAATCGAACTCGGTGACCGTCAGCGCGAGATCTCCGTCATCCAGGCGGACCGACAGCCGACGACCCACCACCAGCCGACGCACCGTCATGAACAACGTCCGGTAGGCCGCCGCCGCTCCGGTGCTGACGGGCGCTACCGCCGCCGACGACCACAGCGATGTCAGCATGTCGATCGGCCGGAACGGGTCGAATCGGCGCTGCGGTCGTGGACGCGTCATGTCATCCAGCATCCGCCATCCGTACTACGGAGTGAAGCTGGATAGCAGTGCCCGCATCGACTTGGCGACGGCGTGCCGCGTCTCGACCGGATCCGGTGAGTTTGCGATCAGCATCGCGCCCCGGGTGAGCGCGCCGAGCAGCAGCCGGGTCGCGGTCTCCGGATCCTCGACCGTGATCGTTCCCGCCTGCGCGGCCGCCGTCAGCGCATGCACGATCACCGCGTGCGCGTACTGCTCATCGAGTTCGGTGTAGCGGGCCAGACCAAGCACCGCGGGCCCGTCGACGATCAGGATGCGCTGCATATCCGGCTGAAGCACACCGTCGAGGAACGCCTCGAAGCCACGAGCCAGCTCGTCGACGCCATCTGACGCGCCCTGCGCCGCCTTCGTGGACGCCGTCATCAAGTCGGTATGCGCCTGCACGAACACCGCCTCGAAAAGCGCTGTCTTGGTGGGGAAGTGGTAGTACAACGCCCCGGTGGTGACGCGGGCTTCACGTGCCAGGTCCTCGACCGATGTCGCACGGAAGCCATTCCCGCCAAACAGCCGACGGCCGGCCGCAACCAACGCCCCTCGCGTCTGCGCGACCTGTTCAGCGCGAAGCGAGGCGGGCTGCTCGGCCGCCGGATCCGACATTCATCACTCCTCTTCGGTCAGACCCAGAATACCCTATTGACATAGTGACGTTATGTGAAATAGTTGCGCTATGACATCAGCACCCGTGCATCTCACCGGGCCGGCCGAGGACACCCGTCGCGCATACGGCCCGACCCTCAACGCGCTGCGTGAAGCCGTGGGACGAAGCGCCGACTTATGGCGCCAGATCGACAAGCCCGACGCGCCCGCACCTGGCCTCAGCTGGACCGCGGCCGAGACCGCTGCGCACGTCGTCGGCGATCTCCGTGACTACACCCAGGCACTGAGACGTCACGCGAATGGGTATATGACCCATGCCAATCGGCCGATGGAGTCGCCGTCGCGGCTCAGTGCGAAGGTCAATGCCCGCCACCTCGAGGAGGTGCCCGAGCGCAGCCTGCACCGCCTGGCCGACTTGCTCGAGCTCGCTGCCGACACGTATCTGAACACGGCCGCGGCCGCCGACCTGACCGCCGAAATCGCCACCCCCAACGGACTGGTGATCGGGCCGTCCACCATGGCCGCCCTCCTGCTGGGCGAGCAGCTCGTCCACGGCCTCGATATCGCGCGCACCGCAAGGATCCCGTGGACGATCACCGCCGCCGACGCGTTACTGGTGTTTCCGGGTGCGCTGACCGTCATGCCGCAATACCTGCGACCCCGGCGCGCCGCGGGCCTACACATCAGCTTCGAGCTGCGGATGCGCGGCGGACCTGGCTACCGCATGGCCGTAGATGACGGCACAGCGGTCATCACCGCGGCGCGAGAAAAGGCCGACTGTGTCATCACCGCGGATCCGGTCGCCTTCCTGCTGCTGGGCTACGGCAGGATCTCGCAGCTGTCGCCCGTGCTGCGTGGGCAGCTGCGGCCCGGCGGACGCAAGCCGTGGCTGGCGATGAAGTTCGGGAGGCTGCTCTCCAGCCCCTAGCACGTACAGTGAGGGGCGATGACCGCCGACGAGCGCTCGCGTAAGGAGCCGACTTCTGTGGTAATCGTCGGCAGCGGGTTCACCGGTTTCGCATGCGCCCGTCATCTGGCCCGAAAGTTCCGTAGACACCAAAAAGACACTGCATCCGTCGACATCACGATCATCTCGCCAGTCGACTACATGCTGTACACACCGCTGCTGCCCGACGTGGCAGGCGGAGTGGTCGACGCCCGATTCGTCGCCATACCGCTGGCCAACACGTTGCGAGGCGTACAGGCTGTTCGCGGCCGAGTCGACAGCGTCGACTTCGACGGCTACACCGTCACCTTCACCGACCCCGAAGAACGCGTACGCACCGTGTCTTGGGATCGCCTGGTCCTGACGCCGGGATCGGTGACACGGCTTTTCGACGTTCCCGGTCTCGCGAAGCATGCTCGCGGACTGAAGTCGACGGCCGAGGCGCTGTACCTGCGCGACCATGTGCTCGAGCAACTCGAGTTGGCCGATGTAGACGACGATCCCGGCCGGACAGCGGCGCGCCGAACGATCGTGGTCGTCGGCGCGTCGTATTCGGGCACCGAACTTGCCGTGCAACTGCGGGCGCTTGCCGATTCAGCCGCCAAACAGATGAACTTTGACCCGGCCGACGTGAATTTCGTCCTGCTGGACCTGGCCGAACAGGTGATGCCCGAAGTAGGTGAGAAGCTCGGCGCCGCAGCGCAGCGGGTCCTGAAATCGCGCGGCGTCGATGTGCGGCTGGGCGTCACACTGAAGGAAGTCCACGCTGAACACGTTGTGCTCACCGATGATTCGCTGATCCGCACACACACCGTCGCATGGGTCACCGGGGTGACCGGCGCTCCACTGATCGAGAAGCTAGGCCTGCCGACCGAGAAGGGCCGGCTGAAGGTGCAGACCGACCTGCAGGTGCCCGGCCATCCGGACGTGTTCGCTGCCGGGGATGCCGCCGCGGTGCCCGACGTTACGCAGCCCGGAAACATCACCCCACCGACCGCCCAGCACGCCACCCGGCAGGGAAAGGTGTTGGGGCGCAACGTCGCCGCCAGCCTCGGCTATGGCAAGACGAAGCAGTACAAGCACCGCAACATGGGCTTGGTGGTCGACCTCGGTCCCCGCTACGCGGTCGCGAACCCGCTCAATATCCAGTTGTCCGGGTTCCCCGCCAAGGCCGTTACCCGCGCCTACCACCTGTACGCCATCCCGCGGTTCGTCAACCGGTGGGCCGTCTCGCTGGCCTACCTGACCGACGTGTTCTTCGATCGTTCGGTGGTCTCGTTCGGTCTCTCGTCGGAGGAGGATGCGCGGTTCGCCGCCAGCGAGGGCATCCCGATGCCCAAGCCCGACTAGTTGGTAGCTGCGTACCGGGTCAATTCGAGATGACTGCGGGCGCGCAATCTGGTCGTCGCGCTGTCGGCATGCCGAGCACCCGGATGCACGCGTCCGCAACGTGTTCCGGCAATCTCGTCCGTTCCGGGCCCGGCTGTT
>Ga0070712_100002652_pt1 | contig 11041 bp, 9 predicted proteins | sample LARL81metaG_FD_71396 | JGI IMG/M metagenome (GOLD analysis project Ga0070712, IMG submission 71396) | Corn, switchgrass and miscanthus rhizosphere microbial communities from Kellogg Biological Station, Michigan, USA - LAR L8-1 metaG | ecosystem: Host-associated > Plants > Roots > Rhizosphere ...
GTTCGTGCGGGTCATCGCGCCGCTGGCCGCGCCGGGCATGGTCACCACGGCCATCCTGGTCTTCCTGTTCTGCTGGAACGAGTTCCTGCTGGCGATCACGCTGACCGCGACGCTCGCCTCCCGCACCGCGCCGGCCGCGCTGTCCTTCTTCACCGGGACCTCGCAGTTCGCCGTGCCGACCGGGTCGATCTCCGCCGCGGCGGTGGTCATCACCATTCCCATCATCATCTTCGTGCTGTTCTTCCAGCGCCGGATCGTCGCGGGGCTGACAGCCGGCGCGGTCAAGGGCTAGCGGACCGAAGGAGAGACCAGTGGCCGAGATCGTTCTCAAGGACATCACCAAGCGCTTCCCCGACGGTGCGCTGGCCGTCAACGACATCAACCTGGACATCGCGGACGGGGAGTTCGTCATCCTCGTCGGGCCGTCCGGCTGCGGCAAGTCGACGACGCTCAACATGATCGCGGGCCTGGAGGACATCACCTCCGGCGAACTACTTATCGGAGGCCAGGTCGTCAACCAGAAGTCGCCCAAGGACCGGGACATCGCGATGGTGTTCCAGAGCTACGCGCTGTACCCGCACATGACGGTCCGGCAGAACATGGGCTTCGCGCTCAAGCTGGCCAAGACCCCGCAGAACGTCATCGACGAGAAGGTCGAGGAGGCGGCGCGGATCCTGGATCTGACCCAGCACCTGGACCGCAAGCCGGCCAACCTGTCCGGCGGCCAGCGGCAGCGGGTCGCGATGGGCCGCGCCATCGTCCGCAACCCGGCCGTGTTCCTGATGGACGAGCCGCTGTCCAACCTGGACGCCAAGCTGCGGGTGCAAATGCGCACCGAGGTGTCCCGGATCCAGCGCAGGCTGGGCACCACCATGGTGTACGTGACGCACGACCAGACCGAGGCGATGACCCTCGGCGACCGGGTCGCGGTCATGCGCACGGGCACGATCCAGCAGGTGGCCTCCCCGCAGGAACTCTACGACCAGCCGGCCAACCTGTTCGTGGCCGGGTTCATCGGCTCGCCCGCGATGAACTTCATGGCCGGCACGCTGGAGGACGGCAAGCTGCGCACCGGTCTGGGCGACATCCCGCTGAGCGGGCGGCTGCAGCATGAGCTGAGCGGTTCCGGGGCCGGCCGGGACGTGATCGCGGGCATCCGTCCGGAGGACTTCGAGGACGCGGCGCTGGTCCCCAGGGAGAACCGGCAGAACGGGATTACTTTCCCGGCCACGATCGATGTGATTGAGTCGCTGGGCTCGGAGAAGTTCGTCTATTTCAGCAAGGAACTAGGGAGCGTGGAGACCGCCGAACTGGCCGAGCTGGCCCGGGACTCCGGGCGGGCGGACACCGGTTCCTCCGCGGAGACCGTGGTGGCCCGGATCGACCCGGCCACCCGGATCACCGAGGGTCAGGATGCCGAGCTGTGGGTGGACGTGCGGTCCGTGCACGTGTTCGACCCGGCCACCGGGAAGAACCTCACCCGGGAAGACTCCGGATCGCCGGCTGCCCGCACCGGATCCGCGGGCGCCGGTGACGCCTCGGCGCCCCCGCCCCCGCCGCCGGCGCCCGGGCCGCCGGGCCCGCCGGGCGTGCCCGGCGGGCCGGCCGGGACGGGCACCGATTCGGCGGCCGGGACGGGCACCGCCTCGGCGAGCGGGACGGGCACGGACCCCGCGGGCGGGACGGGCACGGACTCAGCGGCCACGCCGCCGCGGTGACCGGAGCCGCCGCTGGAGCTCCTCGATGACCTCGTCGGTCCACTGGTGCGTGCGGATCAGCCGGTAGCGCTCGCTGGCGACGATCAGGTACGCCTCGGCGTCGGTATTCGATCCGACGAGGTCGGCTGAGTGCAGCATGCGCACAACCGGGGTGAACTCCTCGGCGAACCAGCGGCGGGACACTTGCTCGCGGTCGTAGAACTTGTGCTCGTGCTGCATGAGCCGGAATCCCCAGGCCTCCACCGCCTCGCCCAGCTCCGCGTATGACCACGGGTCAGACACCTTGATCTTGGCGTACGCCTGTGGCTGGAGCTTGACCCGGGAGCGGAACAGCAGCTCGTAGCTCTTGAACAGCAGGTCGCTGCGGTGCCGGATGCCATCAGCAGGCACCGCGGTGAGCACTTCGGTCACGTAGGCGTCGATCGTCTTCTGCCCCGTGGTCAGCGCGATCGACACTCGATGATGCCCGTCGGCCACGAAATAGAGATCGCCCACCTGGTACACGTCGATGGGCGGGATGGACTCGCCCCGCCGCTGGGCCAGCGCCAGCCGCTCCCACCGCTCCCGTACCCGGCTGGACGTGGGCCGGAACAGGCGGTCGAAGTCGCGCATGGAGTCCACCGAGCCCACGACGCGGGCGAGCGGGATGGTCCGCAGGCCCAGCCGCTGCTCGCCCACCCGGCCGAGCGCGGCGACGACCTCGTCGAACGGCAGGATGAGGTTGACGTCGTCTGGCTCCCGGCGCAGCCGCTGGACGAGCCGGCCCAGGACCTGGCGCCGCCGGGCCCGCAGGAAGTCATCCTCCACGTCCGCGCGGGGGAAGCCGGTCTCACCCCGCACGGCGCCACCCGGCCTCAGCGGTCAGGTTCGGCTGCCCGCCCGGCTCGATGTCGAACAAGTGCCGGCCGGTCACGTTGCGCACGACCGTGCGGCCCAGCCGCCGGTCCGTCGCGGCCGGGCCGCAGACCGTGACGTGCCCATGCAGCAGCAGGCCCGGCTGCAGCCGGGCCGCCAGAGAGTGCAGCGCGGCGAAACCGCGATGCGGAGGGTCGTCGCCGTCGCCGACCCCGCTCGGCGGGGCGTGCGTGAGCAGGACGTCGACACCCTTTCCGTCCCGGTGCTCGTGCCAGGCGGCGCGCCAGCTCAGCGCCCGGGCTCGCCGTCTCTGCTGACGCTCGGTGTACTGGTTGGGACCCGTGCTGTAGCGCAGGCACCCGCCCAGCCCGGCCACCCGCAGGCCCGCCGCGTCCACGACCCGGCCGTCGGCGCAGACGGCGCCGGCCGGCCAGGGCGGGCTGGCCGGCAGCCCGGCCCGCAGTGTCAGCCCGCTGCGCGCGGCCTTGTAGCCGGACACATCGGGATCGTGATTGCCCGGGACGAAGACGAGCGGTACATCCAGCGCGTTCATCAGGTAATCCAGGTAGTCGAAGGGGAGGTCGCCGCAGGCCAGGATCAGCTCTGCGTCACGCGCCAGACCCGGGTCAGCGCAGAGTCCCTCGTCCACATCGTCCGATACCGCCAGCACGCGCGCCATACCCCGATCGTAGGCGGGGAATCGGCCACCGGATACCGAGGAGCATCAGGCTCACTATCACGCTACAAACGCTTCGCCTTAACGCCTGGATACCCCCGGCGCGCCGGTCAGCGGGCTGCCGGCTGCCTGACGTCGAGGCCGCGCTGCCGCAGCGCTGCCTCGGCCCGGTAGATCTCCGCCCACGGGGCCCGCTCGCCGCCGCGCGGCGGGCCGACCTCAAGTCGCTCGCACGCCGCCGACAGGACGTCGACGTAGGCGCCGCGCACGGCTTTCAGGCGAACGTTCTTCGCCGGAAGGTCGGACCGGATCTCGGTCGCGTCGAGCTCGGCGCGCAGCCTGCGCAGGCTGGCACCGAGACGCTCGATCGGCTCGCCCTGGGGCTCGAGCTGGTGCCGTCGCGCACGCCAGCGCTCGGATGACCAGCGGGCACCCCGCAGGCCCCAGATGATTGCGCCTCCCACTGCCGTGGGGAGCAGGAGGACGATCACCCATTCAATGACCGGGCTCACATCGTCTATTGTCGGTGCCGCCCAGTGCCCAAAGCAAGGCGGGGCCAGATTTGCGCCCCACGCCTGACACACCAGATCGGGAGACAGATGAACAGCAAGGCCGGCCAGCGCCGCTGGTGGCACGGCGCGGTGCTCTACCAGCTGTACGTCCGGTCGTGGCTGGACACCAACGGCGACGGATTCGGCGACCTCGGCGGCGTCATCGCCGGGCTCGATTACCTGTCCTGGCTGGGGGTCGACGGCATCTGGCTGTCACCGACGATGCCGTCGCCGGACGACGACTGGGGCTACGACGTCAGCGACTACCTCGGGGTCCATCCTGACCTCGGCACGCTCGACGACATGGACCGGCTGATCGCCGAAGCCGGGCGGCGCGGCCTGCGGGTCCTGCTGGACCTGGTGCCTAATCACACCAGCTCGGCACATTCCTGGTTCGTGGATGCGGCAGGCAGCCGCGGTGCGGCGCACCGGGACTTCTACGTGTGGGCCGACCCAGGCCCCGCCGGGGGACCGCCCAACAACTGGCTGGACGCCACCGGCGGCAGCGCCTGGGCCTGGCACGAGCCAACCCGTCAGTACTACCTGCACAACTTCCTGACCAGTCAGCCCGACCTGAACTGGTGGGACCCGGCGGTGCACGAGGCCTTCACCGAAATCCTCCGGTTCTGGCTGGACCGGGGGGTGGCCGGATTCCGGGTCGATGTCGCGCACGGCCTGTACAAGGACGCGAAACTGCGCGATAACCCCCCGGAAGCCGGCGAGGGCCCGCTGGCCGGACGGTTCGGCCAGCGGGCCGTCTACAGCATGAACCGGCCCGAGACACACGAGGTGTACCGGGACTGGCGGCGGATCGCGGCCGGCTACCCCGACGAGCGCCTGCTGCTGGGCGAGACCTGGGTGGGGGACCTGGACCGGCTGGCCAGCTACTACGGCCACAACGATGAGCTGCAGCTGGCTTTCAACTTCCCGTTCGTGTTTGCCGCGTTCGCCGCGCCGGACCTGCCCGATGTCGTGGCGCAGACTCTGGCCAGGCTCCCGGCCGGGGCGTGCCCGGTGTGGACCGGGTCGAACCACGACGTCGGCAGGTTCGCCAGCCGCTGGTGCGGCGGGGACGAGCAGAAGATCCGACTGGCCCTGCTCGTGCTGGGCACCCTGCCGGGCACCGCGGTGCTCTACTACGGGGACGAGATCGGGATGACCAACGTGGACGTCCCGGTCGAGCGGCAGCGGGACGCGATGTCACGCGGCGGGAGTGACGGCTGGCGGGTCAACCGGGACGGCGCCCGCACCCCGATGCAGTGGGACGCCACGGCCAGCGCCGGATTCGCACCGGACCGGGTGATCCCCTGGCTGCCGGTGGGCGACAACAGAGCCATCGACGTGGCCAGCCAGCGTGACGATCCCGGATCCGTGCTGCACCTGTGCCGCGACCTGCTCGCCCTGCGCCGTGCGGACTCCGGCGGCCAGATCGCCGGCTACCAGGCCCTGCCCGGGCCGCCGGAGCTATGGGCCTACCGGGTCGGAGGGGTGACGGTGCTGGCCAACTTCTCCGGCCGCCCGCTCGTCGCGTCCGATCCGGGCGGTGCGGTCGTGCTCTCGTCGCATGGACCGGTGCAGCGGGCCGGCGCAGGCATCACCCTGGCACCCTGGCAGGGCATCATCGTCCGCCCACCGCTCACTGACCCGCGCACTCCCGCCGGGGGCCACGGCGCGGGCCGCTAAGTTACTAGCCGGTAGGACGCCAGGGCGCGGCGGACCGTTTCCGCCGTGCGTCCGTCCGGTGCCGGGTTCCCGGGGCGTACGCTGGCGGGTCAAGCGCCGCAGCCTAAGGAGGACCAGTGGTTCTGCGGATTGTCATCGGCGTGGTCCTGACCACGGTCGCCGCGGTGCTGGCCGGTCACCGCCTGTGGTGGCTGCAGCGGCTCGCGATGTGCGGCCAGCCGGCGCCCGAGCGGATCGAGGCGGTCCGCAGGCACCCGGCGCGGGACGCCGAGGTACAGGCCACCGAGGTGTTCGGCCAGCGCAGGCTGCTGAAGTGGACGGTGCCGGGGATAGCGCACTTCCTGGTGTTCTGGGGCTTCATCGTCCTGCTGCTGACGATCATCGAGGCGTACGGCGACCTGTTCAGCAAGACGTTCGCGATTCCCGGCATCGGGCACTGGGCGTGGGTGGGATTCGTCGAGGATCTGTTCGCGGTGGGCGTGCTCGCCGGGATCATCACGTTCGCGGTGATCAGGCTGCGCGAGGACCCGAAGCGGGAGGGCCGCGGATCGCGGTTCGCCGGGTCGCACACCGGCGCGGCCTGGCTGGTCCTGCTGGGGATTTTCCTGGTCATCGCCACCCTGCTGGTGTACCGCGGGGCGCAGATCAACACCGGCGACTTCCCGTACCGGCACGGGGCGTTCGCCTCCCAGATCGTCGGCCACTGGCTGGCGCCGCTGGGGACCGGGGTCAACTCGGTCATCGAGACCGTCTTCATCCTGGCCCAGCTGGCCGTGATCCTGGCCTTCGGCGTGTTCGTCACCTACTCCAAGCACCTGCACATCGCGATCGCGCCGCTGAACGTCCTGTTCTCCCGGCGGCGGCAGGGGGTGCCGGGCGGCCTGGGCGGTCTGCAGCCGATGCGGTCCGGCGGGAAGGTGCTCGACTTCGAGGAGGCGGACCCGGACACCGACGTGTTCGGCCGGGGCAAGATCGAGGACTTCACCTGGAAAGGCTTCCTCGACATGGGCACCTGCACCGAGTGCGGCCGCTGCCAGTCGCAGTGCCCGGCCTGGGTTACCGGCAAGCCGCTGTCGCCCAAGATGGTCATGCTGGATCTGCGCGATCACGCGCTGGCCAAGGCGCCCTACCTCCTGGCTGGCTCCGACGAGGAGCGGGAGAAGCTGCCGGAGGCCGTCAGGGCCGAGGCCGAGCGCCCGCTGGTCGGCGACGAGGCGGCGCGCGGCGTCATCGACCCGGACGTGATCTGGTCCTGCACCAACTGCGGCGCCTGCGTCGAGGAGTGCCCGGTGGACATCGAGCACATCGACCACATCACCGACATGCGCCGCCACCAGGTACTGATCGAGTCGGCGTTCCCCACCGAGGCGGCGACGATGCTGAAGAACCTGGAGAACAGGGGCAACCCGTGGGGGCTGGCGGAGAGCAAGCGCACCGAGTGGATCACCGAGCTCGACTTCGAGGTCCCGGTCGCCGACGGCCCGATCCCCGATGACGTGGAGTACCTGTTCTGGGTGGGCTGCGCGGGCGCACTGGAGGACCGGGCCCGCAAGACGACCAAGGCCATTGCCGGCCTGCTGCACACTGCCGGGGTGAAGTTCGCCGTGCTCGGCCCGGCCGAGACCTGCACCGGTGACCCGGCCCGGCGGATGGGCAACGAGTTCGTGTACAGCATGCTGGCCCAGCAGAACATCGAGACGCTGAACGAGGCCAGGCCACGCACGATCGTCGCCAGCTGCCCGCACTGCTTCAACACGATCGCCCGCGAGTACCCGCAGCTCGGCGGGAATTACGAGGTGATCCACCACACCCAGCTGCTAGCCCGGCTGGTCGCCGAGGGCCGCCTGAAGCCGGCTGCGCCGGTCGAGGAGAAGATCACCTACCACGACCCGTGCTTCCTGGGCCGGCACAACCGGGTGTTCACCGCGCCGCGCCAGATCATGGAGCAGGTGCCGGGCGTGCGGGCGCAGGAGATGCACCGGTGCAAGGAACGGGGATTCTGCTGCGGCGCGGGCGGGGCGCGGATGTGGATGGAGGAGCGGATCGGCAAGCGGATCAACACCGAGCGCATCGACGAGGCGCTCGGCACCGACCCGGACACCATCTCCACCGGCTGCCCGTACTGCCTCGTGATGCTGGGCGACGCGGTTGCCGCCAAGAAGGGCTCGGGCGAGGCGAAGCAAACGCTCGAGGTGGTGGACGTGGCCCAGTTGCTGGCCCGCTCGGTCCAGCCGCCCGCCGGGCCAGCCCAGCCGGCGGACGGGCACCAGGCGGCGCCCGGGGACCAGCCGGCGGCCGGGGGGCAGTCGGCGGTCGGGGACCAGCCGGCGGGCGGCGGGCAGGCGGCGGGCGGCGGGCAGGCGGCGGACGGGGGGCAGGCGGCGACGAGGCGGCCGCCCTCCGGGCCGCAGGCCGCCGGGGACGCGTAACCGCGACCGCGAGGTCAGCGCTCCGGCTGCGGGGCGGTGAGCCGGGTCGGCAGCCAGACGCGCACTCGCGTACCCCGGCCCGGGGCCGACTCGATCGCGGCGTCACCGCCGTGCGCCCTGGCGATGGCCTGCACGATCGACAGGCCGAGCCCGCTCCCGCCCCGGTTGCCGTTCGGGCTCGCGCCGCCGTACCCATCGGCGGCACTGCCGTTGTCGGCCGGTCCGCGGTGGAACCGGTCGAACGCCCGCGCGGCGTGCTCGGCGGACATGCCGGGACCTGAATCGGCGACCTCCAGCACGACCCCCTGGCCGGCCTCGGCCAGCCGGACGGCCACTGGCGTGTCCGGCGGCGTGTGCTCGCGCACGTTGCCGAGCAGGTTGGCCAGGACCTGCCGGATGCGCGGCTCGTCGACCACTGCCAGCAGGTGGGGCGGCGCCTCGGCGTAGACCGGCCGGCCTGGTTCTACCGCCCTGGCGTCGGCCGCCGCGTCCTGCACCAGCTGGGCGAGGTCGGTTTCGGTCAGGTCCAGGGACGAGATGCGGTCCAGCCGGGCGAGCTCGAGCAGCTCGGCGACGAGCCTGCTCATCCGGTCCGACTCCTGCTCGATGCGGCGCATTGCGTCCGGCAGCCGGTCCGGCCCGAGCGCGCCCTGCCGGTAGAGCTCGGCGTAGCCCCGGATCGTGGTCAGCGGGGTGCGAAGCTCGTGCGAGGCGTCGGCCGCGAACTGGCGCACCTTCTGCTCCGAGGCCAGCCGCGCGGTGAACGCCTGCTGGATCCGGTCGAGCATGGTGTTGATGGCCGAGGTCAGCCTGCCCGTCTCGGCGCGGTCACCGGAGTCCGGCATCCGGGCGGTCAGGTCCCCGCGGGAGGTGATCTGGTCGGCGGTGGTGGCCATCCGGTCCAGCGGCGCCAGGCCGCGGCGGATGATCCACGGCCCGAATAGCGCGAGCAGCCCGATGAGCACCGCGCCGGTGATGATCTCGGCGATGATGACCTGGCGCAGCGGCGCTTCCCGCAGGCTCAGGGGCCTGGCCACCACGATGAAGGCTCGGCCCCGCGGGATGATCTTCTGCCGGGCTTCGGCCTCGAGCCCAACCGGGCGCCACACGGCGCGAAGGGCCGGGCCGCCCGGGAGGTTGATGGTGAACGCGGATCCCTGGGGCGGAGCAAGCCGGCCACCGGGTTGGCCGGCCGCGATCCGCTGATCCAGGGAGTTCACGAGCTGCTGTCCTACCGGAGAGGAACCTTCGCTGATCAGCCCCGCGCTGCGGGTGCGGTAGGAGTAGTACGCCACGTAGCTGTCGGTGGTGCCAGCCATCGTCGCGATCGGACGCCTGGCCGCCACCTGGAGCTGTCCGTCGAACACGTTGCCGATACGGTTGCCGAACGCAAGCGCGGCGACCACACCCAGGACGATGAGGAAGACCGTGGTGACCGCGAGTAGGGCGGTCAGCAGCCGGGCACGCAGCGACAGTCGCGGGCGGCCGTTCATCCCGGCAGCCGGCTCAGGTCCCCGGCGGGGTGCCAGGCAGCCGCAGGCTGTACCCCACGCCGCGCTGGGTGTGGATGATCGGCGGGCCGAGCGGGTCGAGCTTGCGCCGCAGGTAGCTGACGTAGGTCTCCACGATTTGCGACTGGCCGGCGTAGTCCCAGCCCCACACGTTCTCCAGTAGCTGCTCCCTGGTCAGCACCCGTCCTTCGTGCCGCATCAGGAACGCGAGCAGCCGGAACTCGGTGGGTGACAGCTCGACCGGGTGGCCCGCCCGCTGCACCGTCCACCGCGATTCGTCCAGTTCCAGGTCGCCCGCCCGCAGCTTCTGGGTGTCGGGGACACCCTCGCCGCCCGGTGCCCGGGAGACCCGGCGCAGCACGGCACGCACCCTGGCCACCAGCGACTCGACCGAGAACGGCTTGGTGACGTAGTCGTCGCCGCCAAGTGCCAGCCCGGTGACGGTATCCGACGAGGTGTCCCTGGCGGTCAGGAAGATGACCGGCACCTCGTTCCCCCCGGACCGGAGCCTGCGGCACACCTCGAACCCGTCCAGGTCCGGCAGCACCACGTCCAGCACGATCAGGTCCGGGCGTTCTGTCTCGGCTTGCCGCAGCGCGTCCTTGCCGGTGGCCGCGGTGGTCACGGCGCAGCCGTGGAACTGCAGGGCGACCTGAACCAGCTCACGGATGTTGGGCTCGTCGTCGACGACGAGCACCGAGGGAATCTGGTCATTGTCACTCATGGCTTCCCGCCCATTCTCCCGTATGCCGCGAGCGCCGGCGTGCTCCCCGGGGGATACGCCGGCGCTCGCTACCCTGCGGATCGATGGCCGCGAGTGGGATCAGGGCCCGCTGACCCGGGTCCGCAGGGTCGCTAACCACGGTCAGGGCCGGTCAGCCCGGGGTCGCGGGCGAACTGGCCGGAGCCCGGGACGACGAGCCTGGTGCGCTTGCGTTCCGGGCGCGGACGAGGACCAGCCGGGCATCCTTGCCGCCGCCGGAGACCCCGCCGGCGACGAACACCCGCGCGCCGCCAGACAGGGCGCCGCCGGGCGCGGTCTTGCCGTGCTGCCTGATGACCGCGTTGCTCGCCAGGTCCCAGGTCCACGTCGTCCCGTCGGCAGCCCGGACCACCAGGTGACCGCCGCCGGCCGACTCGACCGTGCCCCGCTCGAACGCCAGCGTCGCCGTCCCGGCCCGGCCGTGGTAGGTGACCTGGCCATACATGCCCCTGACCAGGCGCAGCAGGCGGGTGCGGCGGCAGTGCCCGGCGCGGGCCTGGGGGCCTGCCGATGAGCCGGCGGGCGTTTGAGCGCAGTGCCCGGCACGCCCGCCGCCCGCTGACGAACCGAGTACATGGTTCAGGGCCGCGGCGCCCGGAGTGTTCGACGGGGCGGAGTTGCCGGCCAGCTTCAGGCCGGCCATCGCGCCGCCGGCGGCCAGCAGCGCGGCGGCCGCGATCCCGCCCGTCCAGCGCAGCACCCTGCCGAGCCGTCCCGGGTGCGGCTGTGGCCTCCGGCCGCCCGGCGGCTGCGGCCCCGGGTCACCGCCTGGCGGCTGCGAGCCCGGCGGAGGCGGACCGTATCCCGGAGGCCGGCCGTATCCCGGGGGCGGGCCGTATCCCGGAGGCGGACCGT
>Ga0070712_100002654_pt1 | contig 11037 bp, 10 predicted proteins | sample LARL81metaG_FD_71396 | JGI IMG/M metagenome (GOLD analysis project Ga0070712, IMG submission 71396) | Corn, switchgrass and miscanthus rhizosphere microbial communities from Kellogg Biological Station, Michigan, USA - LAR L8-1 metaG | ecosystem: Host-associated > Plants > Roots > Rhizosphere ...
CCATGCGGCCGGCCACGGCGATGGATCGCTCGGTCGCACCGGCCAGAAAAATGGGCGGGTGCGGCTGCTGCAATGCATGCGGGAACAGCTCGTATTCGCCATCGACTTTGAAGTTGAAATACTTTCCGCGATGGGCGGAGCGCTTGTCGTGGAAAATCCGCATGAGGAGCGGCAGCGCCTCTTCCTGGATGTCGCGCCGCGCATCGAAATCGACACCGAACCCGTCGAACTCATATTTGCGATAGCCCGAGCCGAGCCCGAGCGCGAACCGACCGTTGCTCAGAATGTCGACGAATGCCGCATTCTCCGCGACCCGCAGCGGATTTGCGAGCGGAAGCGTGACCACCGCGGTGCCGATCTTGATCTGTTTGGTGACCGCGGCGAGATAGGCGGCATACACGAATACATCCGGCATGATGCCGTATTCGTTGCTGAAATGATGCTCGGCGACCCAGGCGCAATCAAAGCCGAGCGCGTCGGCCCGCATGATCTCGCGGGTCACCCGCGCATGGACGTCCCGATGCGGATAGGGCTCAAGGTCAACGTTGGGGTGCGATGTGAAGAGAATTCCAAATTCCATGCGTCTTGGCTCCCTGATGGCGCGAGCTTATCAGGCTGTGACGTAATCGTCATGCGCCTGGACGCGCTGCATCGATGGCCGCGGCGATCTTTTCCGCCAGCATGATGGTCGGAATGTTTGTATTGCCGCGCGGCAGGCTCGGCATGATCGAGGCGTCGACGACCCGCAGCCCTCCGATCCCGTGGACGCGACCCGCAGCATCGACGACCGCGCCGGGATCATCCGCGCGCCCCATGCGGCAGGTGCCCACGGGATGGAACATGCCGGCGACATTCTCGCGAATGTGCTCCGCCAGAGCATCGTCGTCCTCGACCAGAGCGGAGAGATCAATGCGCCGATCGGCAAGGGTCGAGAAGATGGGCCCCGCGAGCGACGGCGCAAGGTCGATCAGCTTGGCGGTCAACGCACTCCTGATCTTGTTCGCCGGGGTGATGCGGTTGAGTCGGCGCAAACGATCGGTGAATTTCACCGGGAACGTCACAGCGCTCATTTCCCGGACCTTCTCGTGCGCAAGAATCTCGACCGCCCGACGAAAGCCCTGCATGAACCGGCGCAGGTCGAGCTCCTCTCCCGTGAAGTTGAACTCGACTCGGGGGTAGTCAGCTGCGTGATCGCGCAACGTTACACGGCCGCGCGCCATGGGCTTGAGCAAGGTCGGAGCGAGGTTGGCAACCTGCAGCCCGACCGGCGACCAGGAAGTCTTGCATTGCACATTGATGTACATGTCGCTGGCCGACGCCCCGGGCAGCCCGGATGAATACCGAAATGCCGTCATGGGATGCGGCCGCACCGAGACGGGCTGACGCGCTCCGGGACGCTGCAGCAATCCCATGAATATGATCGCGTGATTGGAAAGATTCTCGCCCACACCGCGCAGGTTTGCGCGGACCTCGATGCCGAGCTCGCGCAGTTGTGCCTGCGGTCCGATGCCGGAGCGCAGCAGAAACGCCGGGGAATGGATTCCGCCAGCCGCCAGGATAACCTCGCGCGCGCGAAATTGTTTCTCCTCATTGCTGCATCTCACTGCAACGCCGGTCACTCGACCGCCGTCGAAGGTGAGACCCGTCGCTGTCGCGCCGTTGATGAGGACGAGATTGCTTCGCGCGCGTACAGACGAATCGAGGTAGCAGATGGCCGCCGAGGCGCGCTTGCTCGGCCAGTTGCTCATCGGTACAGCGCCATAGCCGTCGCGAAAATCGGCGTTCATGTCGGCGATGAACGGAATTTGTCGCTCCTGCGCGAAGGCATGCACCGCCTTTGACAACGGCGCCCAATCCTCGGGCTTGGTGCGCCGGATCGGGACCGGGCCGGACTTGCCGTGAAGCGCCCCGTCGAAGTCCATGTCATGTTCGAGCTTGCAAAAGAAGGGGAGCACGTCCTTCCAGCCCCAACCTTCTGCGCCGTTGGCTTCCCATTCGGCGTAATCGTCCGGCGTGCCGCGATAGGCTACCATCCCCATGACGGAGGAGCCGCCGCCTATGATGCGGGCCTGCGAATAGCTCACGAGCGGCGAATTCTCCCGGCGGCGCCAGTGCACCTTGAGACCGGGCCAGAAATAGGCGTCGTTGTAGTAGGACGTCGCGTAGGTATCGAGCACGTCCGCCGGCTCACGGCCAGGCGGCGCGTCCTGCCCTGCTTCCAGCAGCAACACCTTGCGCGCCGATCGCGCCGACAGGCGATTGGCGAGCACGCATCCGGCAGCCCCCGCTCCGATGATGATCGTATCGAACTCTGGTCCCATGGATTGCGTGAAGGTGCGCCTAAGCGTGCATGACGGCGGCAGGAACGGCTGCCATAATCAACGAAGCTATAGAAAAAGATCATCGGCGAGGAAAGGCGATGCCACATTTACAGGGGACGCAAAGGAGCCGGTGCTATCGCATAGGTGCTGCAGCCTATCTCTGCGCAGCCTTGTGCACCGCAGGTGTTGGGGCCGTCGCGACTATGGCGCGCGCGGACTATCCCGAGCGGCAGATTACGATGATCGTCTGCTTCCCGGCGGGCGGGGGAACCGACATCGCGGCGCGACTCATCAACAGCCAGCTCGGCGAGGCTCTCGGCAAACCGGTAGTCATCGAGAATCGCGGCGGGGCAGGCGGCAACATCGGCATTGCGGCCGCTGCACGCGCGCCAGCGGATGGCTACACCTTGCTGGTCTGCTCGAGTGCATATGTGGTCAACCCGAGCCTTTACGCGCAGGCGAGTTACGATCCTATCAAGGATTTCGTACCTGTCATGGTGATCGGTGCATCTCCGAATGCCTTCGTGGTTCCGGCGCAGTCCGGTATCAGGAGCATGCCTGAGCTCATTGCCCGCGCGAAGGCAGGTCCCGGACAACTCAATTGGACCTCACCCGGCGCCGGAACGACGCCTTATCTCGCCGGCGAGCTGCTCAAGCTTCGCACCGGCGTGCAGATGTTGCATATTCCGTTTGCGGGCGCCGGGCCGGCAACAACGGCTGCTCGGCGGGTAAGTCGATCTCTACACGGCGAATATCGGCTCCCTCATGCCGCTGATCGCCGCCGGAAAAGTGCGCCCGATTGCGGTGACATCGCGCGAGCGCTGGCCCGATCTCGCCGATGTTCCCTCGCTGGAAGAGCTTGGAATCAGGGATGCCGTATCCGACACGTTTCAAGGCATCTATGCGCCTGGCGGGACGCCGCAGCCGATCATCGATAGGTTGGTCAAAGAACTCACTGCAATTCTCAGCCGCGACGATGTCCGAGAGAAATTCACCAAGGCGGGTCTTCCCGTGGTCGCCGAAGGGCCCGATGCGTTTCGCGCACGGATCGCGCGCGAAGTGCCCATGTACAAGGAAATCATCGATCAGGCCAGTTTGAAGATTCAGTAAAAAGAGCCAGCTGCAAGGCCTGTCAGGTTTCCTGTACCGCTTCGATGAGGTCCCGCGTGCGCGTTACGTGCGGCCAAGCAGCATCAAAATCAGCTACCAGCAACTTGAATTCGGGGGACTCGATGCGGCTGCGCAGAGTGGCGACATCGGGAAATTGATAGAATGCATAGTGCACCGACGGATCGCTCCGGCTCCAAAACCGCCAGCCTTTCTCCGCCTGCAGTTTTTTCATTGCGAGCGGCAGATGGCCCATGGCGTACCAGTGATCGAATTTCACACGATCGGATTCGTTCACAACCTGCGCACGGACCATGAAATATGCTTTGTGCGCTTCCATACTGGATCCCATCCCGAACTCGGCCGTACTTGCAGCGAAGGCAGGCTCAGCTTTGCAATGCGCCTGCTACATCGCTTGCCATCAGCCTGATCACCGCTGATCACATCAGAGTGTCATAGTCGGTTCAAGGCTCGACGCTGCTTTCGCGCCATCCCGGATTGGGATACTATAATTTCACTGCGACCGCCTCATCACATGCTGCCCGTTGGGGGTCACCTTACTCCCCCGCCTTGTCGGGCGCATTTTGCAACTGCCGCGCATTGCGCGTCGCGCGCTGGCGCTTCGGCCGAGAGCCATATGGAGGCCAACATGGGATTGATGGACATAGTCAACGGAGTACTCAATGGGCCGCGCGGTCAACGCCAACCCAGCACTCGCGAGGGCAGCGGCGGGATGTCGCCGATGATGATGGCGCTGCTCGCGTTGCTCGCCTACAAGGCACTCAAGGGACGCGGCGGCTCTGGTCATGCCAGCGCGCCACAACAGCCCGGCAGCGGCGGCCGCACCGCTTCCCAGCCGCCCGGCGGTACTGCGACCACCAGTGCTCCGACCGGGGGGCTCGGCGATATCCTGGGGGGATTGCTAGGAGGGCGAACCGGTGGTGCCGCTTCGGGCTCCAGCTTGCAGGATATGATGAAAGGGGGACTGGGCGGACTGCTCGCCGGGGCCGGTGCCGGCAGCGTCCTCAGCGGAGGTCTCGGCAACCTGATGAAGGAGTTCCAGGACCGTGGATACGGCGATGTTGCCCAGTCTTGGATCGGTAGCGGACCCAACCAGGCAATCGGACCAAATGATCTGGAAAACGCGCTCGGAAGCGAGACGCTCGACACCATTGCTCAACAGACCGGCATGAGCCGGTCCGACCTGTTGGCGGGACTGAGCAATCACCTTCCGGAACTCATCGATCAGCTCACCCCGAACGGGCGCCTGCCGAGCCAGGAGGAGGCTGCCCGAATGGCGTGACCCGTCGTAGCTCTGGGAGACCTCCAGCGCCAGCGTGCGAATCGGCTGCGCCAGCTCAGGCTCCCTTCTCGCACTTCTGCATGAAGCTCGTCTTCGCCGCGCCGGCGAGCTTCTTGCCATTCTTGCCCACGGCTTTGGGCTCGCACGCGTCGCGCTTGCATTTCTGCAGGAAGCTGTCCTTCGCGGCACCGGCAAGGGCCTGACCATTCTTGTCCACTGCCTTGCTCTCGCAGGTTTCCTGCGCCAGCGCGGAGCCGATGGCGAAGGCCGACAGCAAGGCAACCAGCATCACTCGTTTCATGATCTCTCTCCCTCATGACAGCTTCAGGAGACCAGCACAGACGAGCCGCATCATCTCCAGGTGGTCCCGTGCGATTTTTAGCCAAGAACATGCATACTCGTCCACTGCCGGTGGCCCGCCAATGGCCGGCTAAATCGGGTCCACGCGCTCGCATGTCGAGCGAGTGAGGCTCGGATCGCGCCTCGTTAATCGGCGCGCGCCCCCGTCAGCTTTATCACTGCTGCCCACTGCTCTCGCTCGCGCGCAATGCGCGCCGCAAAATCCTGCGCCGACCCAGTGCGTGCCTCAAAGCCACGCTTTTTCAGAGCCGATTGCATCTCGCGCGATCCCATCACCGCATTGGCGGCGGCGTTGAGCTTGGTGATCACATCCTGCGGGGTAGCGGCTGGCGCGACGAGTCCCATCCAGGTCTCGACCGGGTACCCATCAAACCCAAGCTCCAGCAAGGTCGGTACCTGCGGCAGTTCCGGGAGCCGCGTCGCGCTCGTCACCAGGAGCGGTCTGACGGCCCCTTGCGCAATGTAAGGCATCAGGATTGCGAGACTCTCACAAGTGATCTGAACCTCGCCCGAGAGCAGGTCAGGCAGCACCTGCGCCGTGCCGCGATAGGGCACATAGACGATCTCCGTTCCGGTCTTCGCTCTGAAGAATTCCCCGAGCAATTGAGTCGGAGCGCCCAGGGCGGCTCCATGCCTCAGCTTTCCAGGATTTGCCTTGGCAAAACCCACGAGCTCCGAAACCGAGGTGGCGGGCACCGCGGATGACACCACCAGCACGTTCGGCAAAGCGATCAGCATGGCGACCGGCACGAGACGCTTGACCGGACCGAAATCAAGATTGCTGTACAGGCTGGGATTGATCGCCAGCGAGCCCGTGCTGCCGAGCAATAATGTATAGCCGTCGGGATCAGCGAGCGCGACGGACTTCAAAGCGATCGTCGTACCGGCACCGGGGCGATTTTCGATGACGATGCTCTGCCCCAGATGCGCCGCGAGCGGATGCGAAATCAGCCGCGCCACCGTATCAACGGTGCCGCCCGCGGGAAACGGAACAACGAGCTTGATCGGCTTGTCCGGGTAGGATTGCGCAAGCCCAGGCGAAGAAACATTCAGCATCAAGAGGACGGCGAACGCTGCGAATGCAATTGTCCGTGCCCAGGCGATGGTGCTCACGTCTGGTTTTCCATCGCGTTTGCCGTATGCGAGCATTACTGCGGGGCCGGCTCTGCAGCCAGTGGACGCGTCGGATTTGGCTGCACGCTCGCTTCAAACCGGTTGGCCGTAACGATGAGATTCGCGACCATGCTGGCGACGAATAAGCGTACAGGCGCCAGCACCGGGGTTCCGGAAACAGGCGCAAGCGCGATCTCCATCTCGCGACCCTCGGATAGATATCTCGCCAGCGGAGTCGAGCCGCCATGGCCGGCGATGGGTTCATAGCTCAAGGCGCATACCGCCACCGGACCTTTATATCCCTGATCGCCGGACAACTTGTCCATGCGCTTGAACGCGAGCTTGAGGTCGTAACGATAGCGGCCGTCGAACACCGGGAGCGTGCTGCGGCAGGCCTCTTGCGACAATGCGCCATTCGGTCCCGGTGTCGGAACAAGCATGGCGCTGAGCGGATCAATAATGCCCTGCGGCTGCTGCTCGGCCGGCCCGCCTGCTCCCATTGAGGGCGCGAGCTCAAGCTCCTTCACCCTTCCGTCGTCCAGCACCATTCTCACGGTCTGGATTTCAGCTTCCGACTCCATCCTCGAGGTGAAGGAGGTCGGGACGAGCCGACCCTCCCGGACGAGCCCGCGCGAGGTCAAGGACGCTGACCCGTTGAGCAGGATGCGCATGACGCCACCGGCGCGGCCCGTTGCGGCAATGCTGTACTCACTTTCCTTGAACTGGGCATTCAATGTGGCCGCGCCGACCGCCAGCCGAGCGAATGTGATGGTGTAGGCAACGTCGAGCTTACTTTGGGCGTAGCTCTCATCCTGCCCGGCAGCCGCGCCTATGTGACCAACTGCGCAGCAGGCAAGCACGACTGCGCCGCAGATGGGAGCTGGGCAAACACATCTCATCTGCTGGTTTTCTCGCCGATGATCGGCGGCGTTCCTCCATCACGACGCGCCACAAGTCCGCTCCTCTTTCACGGTTCGAATTCTCGACGACGCAGCAGCCCTTAGTCTGCGTGTCTGGTCTTCTGCGGGTCTGGCCTCGCCCTTTATCTGCGTACGCGTGATAGCGATAAGATGTAATTGCAGGAGACTGGTGATGGAAGCACCACGCGGAAACTCCCCCAGCTTCTTATGCCATATCGTTTGTTCCGCAATTCTGGTCTTCGCGCTCTCATCGATTGTAGCTGCTGAGGATTATCCAACCCGACCCGTGCGACTGATCGTCCCGTTCCCGGCCGGCGGCAGCAATGACGTGGTCGGGCGCCTCGTTGCCAGCCAGCTCAGCCAGCGTCTGGGGCAGCAGGTCTTTGTCGATAACCGCGGGGGAGCCGGAGGCGTGATCGGGACCGAAGCTGCGGCCACTGCGGCGCCGGACGGCTATACGCTTTTGATCGTATCCATCGCGCATGCGGTCAATCCTGCGCTGTACAAGCTCAATTACGACCCCGTCAAATCGTTCGCGCCCGTCACTATTCTAGCAACCGGACCAAATGTGCTCGCGATCAACCCGCGTCTTCCCGTCAGCTCGGTCAAGGACCTGATCAGGCTGGCCCAGCAGAAGCCGGGCGAGCTGGAATACGCGTCTGCCGGTATCGGCACTTTCCAGCATCTCGGCGGCGAGCTGTTCAAGCTGATGGCGGGCGCCGACATTCTACACGTGCCCTATAAAGGGGGCGGGCCCGCGATGACCGACGTAATCAGCGGCCACGTCAACATCATTTTCAGCTCGCTGATCCAGACCACGCCTTTTATCCAATCGGGGCAGCTCAAACCGCTGGGAACGGGCGGCCCGCAGCGCAGTCCGGTGCTGCCCGATGTGCCGACAATCGCCGAAGCCGGCGTGCCGGGCTACGAGGCGAACAATTGGTGGGGCATTGTTGCACCAACCGGGACGCCGTCACCGATAGTCGAGAAGCTGAAGAGCGACGTTCACGCGGCCCTGCAGTCGCCGAACCTGCAGGAGCAATTCGCGCGTGAAGGCGCCTCGGCGGTGGAAATGAGCTCAGCCGAGTTCGGCAAATACATCGTGACGGAAATCACGAAATGGGGCGAAGTGGTCGAGAAGAGCAAGATCCGGCCGCAGTAGGTATCAGTCGTCCAGAGACGGGATGTACCCAAAACTGAGCAAGGCCACGGTCGCCACAAAAAGAACCATCGACATGTATGATCCCCCTTTGGAATTCCTTACGGACATGTAAACACGCCAAGTTGGCAGCACTTGGGCAGCCATCCACGGCGACTAGGGTCCTCCTCGGAGAATCGGAGCAGTGTGACAATTCTGCACTAGGTATCTCCGCCCCTACGGTGCGGGGTGAGAAATACCCGCAATCGCCGCGATGCGCGTAATGGGGAAACAAACCGTGTTGCATTGCCTCACTGGGGGGATTTGGCCGGTTTTGGGAAGATAAGTTGTGTTTGGGTGACCATTGCCACGAGCTTGCCTTCGGCGTTGGTGATCCGCGTCTGCCATACCATGGTTCGGCTCCCGCGGTGCAGGGGTGTAGCTTCACCAACGATTCGCGCGCCAACTGGCGCGGAGCTGATGAAGTTGGTCTTGCTTTCGATCGTGGCAGTGCCGCTCCCCTCGGCGAGGTTTGCCAGCGTTCCGAGCGCACCCAGCGTGTCTGCAAAAGCCATGAGAGCCCCGCCGTGCAGCACATCCGGCCGTGTGCAGAGCTCGCGGCGTACCGTCATTTCGGCCACGATCCTGTCCGATGCGGCACTGACAATTTCGATCCCGAGGAGTGCCGCGAACGGCAGCGGCGTTTCCTTAAGTCGCTTCAGCAGATCCATGCCAGACCCCGTTCGAGCTGGTAGGGCAGCCTAGCAAGGTTTAACCGAGGTCGAAAATGCATTGGACGGGGCGAGGCCTCGGAGAGCGTGACGAAATCCGGCTGTTCGGCCAGGAGCTAATAGCGTCCTTGCGTTCTGGTTCGGGATGCGGGCAACGAGTCCCCATGCCATTGACGGATGCGGACGACGAGACCAGAGTTGCGCGCGGCTGCAGGGAGAAACGCGATGGAGGCGAGCACCAGGACGACGGCGGCTGCGTCGCGCAAGCCGCTCTACGCCCACCTTTACTTTCAGGTACTGACCGCGATCATTCTCGGTGTGCTGCTCGGTCACTTCTATCCTCAGATAGGCGAGCAGATGAAGCCGCTGGGCGACGGCTTCATCAAGCTTATCAAGATGCTGATTGCCCCCATCATCTTCTGCACGGTCGTGCACGGCATTGCCAGCATGGAGGACATGAAGAAGGTAGGCCGTGTCGGACTCAAAGCTCTGATCTATTTCGAGGTGGTCACCACGCTTGCATTGATCGTGGGTCTGTTGGTCATCAACATAGTGCAGCCCGGCAGCGGCATGAATGTCGATGCCCGGGCCATCGATACCAAGTCGATCCAGATCTACACGACCAAAGCGGGCCAGGAGAGCACGGTCGATTTTCTCCTGCACATCATTCCGAACACTGTGGTCGGAGCATTCGCCGAAGGGGAAATCCTTCAGGTATTGTTCTTCGCGATCCTGTTCGCCTTCGCCCTATTCATGTTGGGTCAGCGCGGCAAGCCTCTCCTCGGCCTCATCGATACGGTTTCGCATGCGCTCTTCAACATCGTAGGCATCATAATGAAAGTGGCGCCGCTCGGGGCTTTTGGCGCCATGGCGTTCACCATCGGGAAATACGGCGTCGGCACTCTGGCCTCGCTTGGCAAGCTGATGGCGGTTTTCTACCTGACCTGCCTCATCTTCATCTTCGTCGTGCTTGGCGGGATCGCCCGGCTCGCCGGTTTCAGCATCTGGAAATTCATCAAGTACATCAAGGAGGAGCTCTTGATCGTGCTCGGCACCTCCTCATCCGAATCGGTGCTGCCGCGCATGATCAACAAGCTGGAGAACCTGGGCTGCAAGGAGTCGGTGGTCGGGCTGGTGATCCCGACGGGCTATTCCTTCAATCTCGACGGGACCTGCATCTACCTGACCATGGCCGCCATCTTCCTCGCGCAGGCCACCAACACAGAGCTCACGCTCTGGCAACAGCTCGGCATCATAGCGATCCTGCTGCTGACCTCGAAGGGAGCGGCGGGCGTGACCGGGAGCGGGTTCATCGTGCTTGCGGCCACTCTTTCGTCGGTCGGGCATATTCCGGTTGCGAGTATTGCGCTCATTTTGGGAGTGGACCGTTTCATGTCCGAAGCTCGCGCACTCACCAACCTGATCGGAAACGGCGTGGCCACGGTGGTGGTATCGAAATGGGAAGACGCGCTCGACGAGACACGATTGCGTGCGCATCTCGATCACGAAACGGAGCTGGAAGCGGATGCACCGGAACAGGCACTGCCGGCCTAGGCTGCCATACACGGGGCGACTGATGCACGCGTGCCGGCTATGGGTTGCTCTCTGCACAGCGGCGGCGCTCGTCTGGTCGGCGCCGACGCGTGCGGGAGAGCCCAATTGGCCCGACCACCTCGCGATCGCTACGGCATCCCCGGGCGGGACCTATTATGTCTACGGCGAGGCCGTGGCCAGGATTCTGAGCCGCAGCCTGAACCTTCCGACCATCCGACTGGCCACCGAAGGCCCCGCCCAGAACATCGAGATGCTCGAAGCCGGGGAGGCCAAGCTCGGCTTTGTGACCATGGGGATCGCGCTCCAGGCCTGGAATGGCACCGGTGCATGGACCGGCAAAAGGCCAGCGCGCTCCTTGCGCGCCATCTTTCCCATGTACGATACGCCCTTCCACTTGCTCGTGCTCCAAGACTCCGGGATCCGTGCGGTCGCGGAGATCGCCGGCAAGCGCGTCGGTGTCGGGCCGCGCGGCGGGACCTCGGCCGCCTAC
>Ga0070712_100002655_pt1 | contig 11037 bp, 8 predicted proteins | sample LARL81metaG_FD_71396 | JGI IMG/M metagenome (GOLD analysis project Ga0070712, IMG submission 71396) | Corn, switchgrass and miscanthus rhizosphere microbial communities from Kellogg Biological Station, Michigan, USA - LAR L8-1 metaG | ecosystem: Host-associated > Plants > Roots > Rhizosphere ...
GTTCTCAGCACTCCACCGAGTTCATCTCCGTGGGCTAGATCTTGAACGCACTCGGCATAACCAAGCATTACATTGAGACCCCGGTAGACGAGCTCACCTGTGTTCGGGTCGACGTGCAACGTGCCGTCGGGAATGGCAACACCGATGGAGCCGATTTTTTCGCCCAAACGCTCAAAAGGAACGTACGAGATTCGGGCCGTGGCCTCGGTCTGACCATACATTACAAAGAATTTGAAGCCTCGCTGGCGGGCCAGCTGATGCATTTGGCGGATGTGAGCCTCCCCGAGCGCCCCACCCGCTTGCGTCAAGGTGCGGAGCGTTGATCCCCGGCGGGCGAGAAGACCGGTCTGCAACAACATTTGGTAGCTGTACGGCACGCCAGAAAATGACGTGCAAGCGCACTGGTCGAGTGTGTCCCAGAACTCGCGCCGCAAGACGCCGTGTTCTGTCAGTGTCAGCGCCGCCCCCGCCAGCAAGTGGCTATTAATGACGGAAAGGCCATACGAGTAGGACATCGGCAGGGAAGTAATCGGCCTCTCCTCCTCCGTCAGGTTCAGGTAGGTTGTGATCGAAGCCGCATTCGACTGCAGGTTCTTCAACGATAGGCGCACGACTTTCGGACTGCCCGTTGATCCCGAAGTATTCAGCAGCAGAGCCAGTGAATCGTGCATCTCGACTGGTTCCTTGCTTTGTTTTTCCCACAGGCTGAGCGCTTCTTCCTGACGCAACTGATAGCCCGGCACCGCGGAGTCTTCTGACAATGCGTAAATGTAGTCGGGACGGTAGGTATTCAACAATCGCAGCAGCAACTCGCGGTTCAGACTGGCATCGACGAGCAGCAATGGATTTCTCGACTGCAAAGCCGCCAGGTAGGTGAGCAGGCATTCATACCGGTTTTGGGCCAGCAGCATGATAAGCGAACGCTGCTCTGGCATGAACACCCGGCCTACGTCGCGTCGGAGGTCGCCGTAGGTCTTCTGCTTGCCGGTGGCTGGCTCCATCACGGCCAATCTTTCCGGCGGATGCTCGATCTTCCAGAAGTCCATTACTTTTCCACCATCCGCCAGCCTTGCCGGTATCGGCGAGGACAAACAGCGAGCTCAAAGGGTTGAAAATCGTGTCTCAGATAGGGTCCGAACATCTTGAAAAGCTTACTCTTAGGGGGAGGGATACTAAATACACGCTCCTGGCAAACTGAAGTTCTTGCCGCGGAGCCGACCTACAACAGCTCACAAAATCCTACCAGAGATTTGCACACCTGATGCCAAATGTCTAGATTACCAGCATGTTACCAACTGGGAGATTTGGCTTCACGTGCGTTGCTTTGGGACCTGGTGCCCTCTTTTGCTCGGTGGACCTCCGCAACCCGGCGAACAACCGTCTCAGCCATCTCACCAGGTGGCCGGTCGGAGTTGAATATTAACCCGCCCAGAACGATTCCATATGGAACCTTAGCCTCCTCGTACGGAGTCATGAGGCCTTCGAGGTTGCGCAGACTGCCGCCTCCGGTTAGAAGTGGCAAAGTCTTTGCGATTGGAAGTTCGGATGTAAAGGCGTAAACCATTTCGCTCTCGTCGGCCTTCGAGGCGCGGTAGTAGTGAGTCTCCCCAATGGGACTGATGAAGGCGTCGCTGCCAAACAGCCGGTGCAAAAAAGCATACAGCCGGTGGCTGAAACAGGTCGCGTATACGCCTTGCATCGAAAGGTGCGCCAGAATGGGGACTCGCGTGGATTTCCGAAGCTGATGCAGCCCGGGGAAACCCAATATTGTCGGATTGGTAATCACCATCCCGATTTCAGAATGGGCCAGTATCTCGCGGAACGCGCCCACATCATCGAGATTGACCGATGGAACGTAGCGTCGATTTTTCCTGGCGAGCGCGATTCGAGTGCTCAGCGATAGAGCCTCGAAGTCCCCTTGCATCTCATCGTCCTTGGCAGCGTGAAATCCGCCGCTCAATGGGCCGGCAATGCGCTCTTCAAGCTGGGGTAGAGTCGCATTTGGATCCAACGACGGCTTGAGAATGGCGATCAGTAGCGGTGGCCGGCTTGCATCGAACCTCTCCAGAACAGCCTCTGCACCAAACGCAGGCCCCCCGAACCACTCGTACACCTCTGGAGGCAGAATCAAGTCCTCAAATCGAGCGCGCCCAAATGCTCTCATGAAAGGGATTTCGCCGAAAAGCACGGCGAGAAACTGGCTGACGCTGCGATCGAAGACGTTTAGCGGATAGCGGATCTTAAGTTCGAGGGTCGTCGGTGAACGCCGCCCTACGTCAATCTTCGTGGTGGGCAAGTCGGTGAGCCGCTGCAGATCGTCCACGAATTTGTGCAGCGCTTCTTCGTCCGCGTGTTCAGCGGTAATGGTGAGTTCGACGTTTTCCATTTGCCTAGCCACCAGTCGAACCGAGGACCCATTTCAATCCTTCCGGGTCCTCACTGTTGGCTAGTCGGCGTTCGTAGTAATCGCGCAACAGGCGGTACAAGATCTTCTTGGTCGGACCCTTTGGCAATTCCTGCATGTCACCAAGACGGTTGACGATTACAATTCGTTTCGGTTGCTTGAAGCGGGCGAGAGACTGCGCACAGAACTTTAGAAGCTCGTTCTCGGTCGTTGCACTGGCATCCTTCAAATGTGCAAAGGCGCAAATTTCCTGGCCCAAAATGGGGTCGTCTACTCCGATGACGGCAGACTCGGTCACGTTAGGATGCTTCGAGAGGACATTCTCAATTTCGGCCGGATAGATTTTCTCTCCACCCTTGACGATCAGGTCGTCTTTGCGGCTCCGGAAATAGTAGTGACCATCGGTGTCGCGTAGTCCGAAGTCGCCGGAATGGTACCAGCCATTGCGAAACTTCTGTGCTTGAAGCTCCGGAAGCTTGTGATACCCAATCGCAACGTTAGCTCCACGAATGCAGATTTCACCCTCGGTTCCATCCGCGACTTCAAGGTCACTGTCGTCAACCACCTTCATCTCGCAAACCGGTAGCACGGTACCTACGGACCCGAGCTTGCGCCGACTGGCGGGAAAACGGTTGAAGCAGGAGTAGGAAGCGGCCTCGGTTGAACCGAATCCCTCAAAAATCGGGACTCCGAAGCGGTCCTCGAATCTGTGTGCCAGGCTCAACGGCAAAAGCTGTCCGCCGCAAATAATGCCTTCGAGCTGACCGCGTTTTCCATCGAAGCCCATGGCCAGGATGGCCGCTAGAATCGAGGGCATCACGCTGGTATGCGTGGCCCGATAGCGATCCACTAAGGCCCAGAATGAACGCAAGCTGGCTTTGGGATCAATCATCACAATGGAGCCCCCGGCGAACAAGGTGGTCGTCGTCGAGACTACCAGTCCGTTGTTGTGAAACAGCGGGAGGATGCAAAGGCTCCGCGTAGCAGGAGTGAATTCAAACCACTCCGCCATTCCCATACCGTCCACGATGAAATTCATGTGGCTCAGCACTACACCCTTGGGATAGCCCGTCGTTCCCGAGGTGTAAATGATAGCCGCAGGAGTATTGGGTTCAACCTTTGGCAGGTGGGCCTCAGCAATTTGCCGGTCAACCTGCGGCAGGTCTGAAACATTGGCAAATGAATGAAATGGCACCGCCATTTCCTTCTTAAGCGGAGCGATTTTGCCCTCCAGATCAGGGTCGTAGAAAACAGCTTCGCAATCGCTGTTCTCGATGATGAAAGCAATCTCTGCGGCCGCCAAATCGGGATTAACCGGAACTACGGTGATACCTCGCGCGACGGCTCCGAAGTAAATTGCGAGAAACTCCGGCGTGTTGCGGAAGGCAATGCAAATCGTTCCAAAGTTATGTGTGCGCGAGGTGAGCCACTCCGAGGCAGCAAGGCTGATTTCACAGAACTGCTGATACGTGTATCGCCGGTCGCTCTCCGGAAAAATCAAAAACTCGCGGGACGGAGCTTCCCTGGCCTTGGACGTCAGCAGTTCATGAAAATTAGCGTACGGAAGGTCCACCTTGCAGTTCGACTGCTGGTGGGGTAATAAGGGTAACGTCGCTAAATTCATGGTTTCCCTATGAGAATACCATGCAGATACTGCACCAACCGGTCTGCAGAGGTGAGCTTGAAAGCCTCATCGGGGCTGATTTCGACGGCAAACTTGCGCTCAATAGCACTGAGCAGCTGAACGTGGTTCAAGGAATCCCATTCGGGAGTGGAACTCATATTCACGCCGGAGTCGAATTGCGGTATCTGCAGGACTTGCGTGGCAATCGGAGAAACTTCAGCGTATAACTCTTGCAGTGTCATTCATTACCTTTCGTTCTAATTACCTAGTCAGGATTCTCGAGAGAGCCTGATAAAACTCCTCCTGCCCATCGGTGAATTCGACTGCCACCCCGCCGCTTTCTCGCTTCACCACTTGGGCGTTCACTTTAAAGAGCCCGCGCTCGGAAAGAGTTAGCGAGATTGCACCATCAGGGAGAAGGTTCGGCTCGCAGGCAAGGACGGCGCCGCTCATGCTGAGATACTGCGTCATGACTGCCACATCCCGGCCGTTGCCGCGCCAGAGTAGCGCAATCTGGACCGGAGCTGCGGTGGGCAGAAAGTTCTGGCTCTCCAGTCGAGCGATGCGCCGGACCCGATCCATTCGGCGGTCAATGTACTCAAATCTTGTTGCGAAGAATTCGTCGATGATCTCGACGTTCTCTTCAAGAGCAGTCTTGGCAGACAGACATAAGACGTTGGCATTATTGATCACTTTGCAATCTTTCGCGTCCACAGTGCTCACGCAGCGAGCTGCATAAATGCCGCGATGTTTGTTGGCGACGATGGATACGCCGATTCCTGTGCCGCATATGATTACGCCGATGCCGTTGTGGAATAGCGTCAGTGTGCACACGCGCGAGCCAATATCCACGTAGTTGTCAGGCGTGGGATCGGTTTCGGCGGCGTCAATCAAGTCCCCCATCCGTGCCAGGGCAAGCTTCAGCTGCTCACTCTGCCAGGCAGCGTTATGATCGGCGCCATACACGATCACTGGGCTTTGTGGGGTCGGCGACGGTTTGTCCGATTGCGAATTTAGCATGGTAGTGGGGTCAAAGTGCATCCCCGCGAAATTCGTTTTTCAAATCAGCCGGCTGCAATTTGTGATCGGCCGATCTCAAATCCTCGCCCGCCCGCGGATCCGCGTGGGATGCATCATTTTATGAGCTGTTTTTCGCGCACAAAAGGTTACCCTCGGATTCCAAAGTCCATGTCCCTGGGGCAACGGCGGTTTTCCGGATTCTCTCGTTAGCCTCGGCAGCAGGTAAGGAGAATCGCGTTTCCCGCACTGGATCACCAATGGACTCGAGAAACTTGAGCATTATCTGATTGCGACCACTTGGTGAGTATTCGAATACAAGTCTCGAATAAGCTCGCTCACTGCCAATCTGTGCAAGACCCACGATCACCGCGTATTCCACTTGCTTTCCCAACACCGGGCAGCTTAACGCGAGCTCCTCTACAACCAGCGAATCTTGATCAATGCGAGATGAAATCACACCTGACGGACCATAGGTCGAAAGCCTGTCGCTAACCGTAACGAGTAAGCATCCGCCCGATTCGACGATGCGATCAACTTCGGCGTCGGAGAGGTCGCGCTTCTCGCCAGTGAGCGAGAAAGCTGCAGCAGTTCGCAGGATCCGGTCAACGTGAGCGCGGTCGCCCCGTTGGGGCGCAAACAAGCGGACCCGAACCTCGAGGCCGGCCAGGAATTTTGCGAGATCAGACTTACCCTTCGAGGAAGCCGTCCCGACGTTCGCTGTCCTAGAAGCAAGATGAGTCTCAATTTCAGGACCGATGAATTGGCTGAGCTGTTGAAAGGCTGCCGGCGTGAAGGGGATCTGCCCTAGGCGATCGGTATTACGATCGCTGACCTCGGGCCCCGTCAATGAATTCGGCCAGTTGAGAACAGTGACCCCAGGCGTGCTTCGCACTCTTGCCAGAACTAGATTCGTATAGGTGCGGCACAACGGCGCAAGCATGTGCGATTCCGCGATCCATCCATTCGAGGGGCAGAGGAGCAGCCAAACAGGCTTGCCACGCAGTGCGAGAGCAGTAATCTGCTTGACGAATTCGTCGACATGCGCGGTTAATGTTTGACGCGCCTTTTGCGAGAGATCGGAATCCGAATGTCCATTTTTCAGTTCATTGCGAAGCCAATCTTCAACGCGAACTAAAACTAAAGTTCCGATGATGTGCTCCGCATCGGATGCCGGCCCGAGCATGTATTCGGCAATTTGACCGTACTCGACGAATTGCAGCCCGTCAGCAACACCCGCACCGGCCAAGAACGGCCGCAGCTTCGCGGCCAGCGGCCGCGACGTGAAACTCGATGCGACTTGAAGCGCTCGATTCTGCACGTGGGAAGGTCTGGGTGGCGTGATTGCGTCAATCATAGTACGGCCGTCACACAGGAAATGAGTTGCACGGCATGTGCCAGGGAGGAAAAATCTGGTCGACGTTAACGAGATCATAACCTCAATCGCTTGACTGCGAGCATTTTTGTCGCCGTTGCGTCCGAAATCACGATGACTGCTTACAGTCCATGGTTGGCAGCACGATTGCTCTCTTGCGATATTGTCCGGCGTGCCCGGGGCCGCAATATAAGGCGGTCGCACCGATGTGGTGGGTGTTTGTTCCCGACATCATGTGCATAGATTTGCACTATTTGGTTTACCGGACGGAATTCAACGGGTATGCTGACAGAAAAATTCTTTCCCCAGCCAGTTCCACACGAGGAGGGTTCATGACCCCAGCTTCGGTCCAGGATCCGGTCGCGGTGCGTTTGCCGCGCAGCTATGATGTCGAGCTCATGCAGCGGGACTTGCAGGCCCTGCAGGAGGTACAGCGCGCGGCGCAGCCCGGACCCTATCACAAAGGCGAGTGGACAGGAATCGCGCTCTACTCCATGGGTGGCAAACAGTCTGTTTTCCCCAGCGCTGCAGGGACCGATCATTACCAGGAGACCGAGGAGCTGAAACAGGCGCCCTACCTGCGACAAATCTTGAGCGAGCTCAAATGCCCGAAGGAAGTGGTTCGGATTTTATTCTTACCTCCGGGTGGCCACATTAAAGACCACTTCGATTTTCACACCAGTTTTCAGTTCGGACTATTGCGCCTGCACATTCCCATCGTTACTCATCCGGATGTGGCGTTCATCATTGATGGGCAACGCATGAGTTGGAATGCGGGTGAACTGTGGTACGGAGATTTTTCAAGGATTCACTCGGTCAAGAACGACAGTCAGATCGTTCGCGTTCACATGGTGATTGACGTTCAAATTAACGATTTTGTGTTGGGCCTGTTTCCGCCGGATTTCATCGAGCGGCGGCGCGCCGAGGGCATGTCCATCACAACCGAGCCATTACCGGCGTCCGAGAGTGAGCTGCGCCGCTTCACCTGTGACTTCCGAATTCCCGGCGAATTCATGCCGATGTTCGTCATCGGAAAGCCGCTTGCAGCTCTTGCCAAGGGGGCCGATGCCGCCGTCCGTTTGATCGATGGCAAGCTGACGGTCCTGATTGATGGCGCGCCAGCATTCCGTTTGGATCGCATGGCAGACGAGACCTTTGGGATCTCTGGCCTCCCCCCCGGAATGAACCTTGAGCTGAAACGAGAGAGCCACGTCGTGCGCGAAGTCATCTTGCATATGAAGGGCTTGCCTAAGGACTTATATTCGGCACGCCTGGGGATTTTTCGTGGTCCAGCAATGGCCGAGCAGAGCGTTTCACTGCCAGTGAGTAGTCAAGTCGCCAGCGGCGGCTCGTTCAGCTGAGGGGAAGGGATGCCCACGAGTGAATTTCGGACTGTTGACATGCCGGTAAGCGAGGAAATGGTAACCGATGGGGCGCGTGAGCGCTCCGGATTTCTGGCCCGTCCCGCAGGATGGATTCTTTGTATCGCGTTACTGCTCGCAATTGCAGTTCTTCGAATTGTGTCGACGTACCACGTCTTTAATCACACAATCGATGAGCCTTCTCACATTGCCGGTGGCATCGAGTGGTGGGAAAAAGGCACCTATACGTTGGAGCCGAAGCATACTCCGCTGGCGAGGGTCTCGGTGGCGCTAGGTCCCTACCTTGCTGGTGTGCGCGGTACCGGGGCCACGAAGTGGCAAGATACCTATCCCATCTTGTCGGAGAACGGTCAATACTGGCGCAACCTGAAGCTGGGCCGGATCGGCGTTCTGCCTTACCTGGTAGTTGCAACGTTGGTAGTGTTCTTTTGGACGAAGCGACTCTTCGACGCGCCCACGGCACTTCTTGCCGCTGCCGTTTTTACACAATTGCCCACGATCCTGGCGCATTCGTCGAACGCGACCACTGATGTTCCACTGACCGCAATGTTTTGTTGCTCCTTTTGCGCATTCACTTTATGGCTGCGCGAGCCGAATATGCGGACGGCGGCACAATTCGGCGTGGCCACCGGATTGGCGCTGTGCACGAAACTGTCCACCGTTGTCTTCTTGCCCGCTTGTGCCGCACCGGTCTTGGTGATGTATGCAAGGTCGGGGCAGGCGCGCTGGCGTGCACTGTTGCGGACCCTGGCTATCGTTGCAATCTGCGCATTTTTCGCTTTGTGGGCGGTGTATCGTTTCTCTCACGTTCCATTGGCCCAGGTTACGCACTTGCCCGAGCGAGCCGCGGCTAAAGTTTTTGGGCATTCCTCGCGCATGAATGGAATGGTCCACGAAATTACCTCTGATGTCCCCGTGCCTGCGCCCGAGTTCTTTGAAGGCATCCGGATGTTGCGTGATCAGAACCAGCAGGGCACCACCGCATATCTGTTTGGCCGAGTGAAAGAAGGAGGGTGGTGGTACTTCTTTTTCGCTGCCCTCTCGCTAAAGACTCCGATCGCGGTTCTAGTGCTTGCGATCTTGGGAGGAATTGTAGTTTTGCGCCGATATTGGCGAGATCGCGAGAACTGGGAGATCGTCGCGCCGTTGGCCGCCTTTGCGATGATAATGCTCGCCAGTACTCCGGCCCGGCTTGACAGCGGCGTGCGTTATGTCTTGCCCGTGTTCGTGTTTCTCAGTATTTTGGCTGCATTCGGAGTCTCGACTTTATGGACGCGCGAAAGTCATGGCATGATCTCCCGCGCAGCTGCTGTCCTGCTGTTCGCTTGGCTGGCCGTTTCTTCCGCGCGATCGCATCCTGATTACCTGGCGTATTTCAATGAGTTCGGTGGCCGCGATCCGTCCCATTTGATCGTGGTCGGCGACCTTGACTGGGGACAAGACTTCACACGTCTTTCCACCTACTTGCGCGAGCAATCAGTGAAGCATGTCAGTATTGCTGCGGACACTTTCTTTGAACCGCAGCCGCTGGGCCTTCCGGAAACCGAACTAGTGAAATGCAATGGGCCGAAGCCTTCAGGGTGGGTCGTCGTTGAGTTACGTCGGGAGCGCCTTCACTCCGGTTGTTACCCGTGGCTGGCCGAACAGCATGCAATCACTACGGTCGGAAAGACGATGACAATCTATTATGTGCAGTAGTTGCAGTTGACCTGTTGTTTCGGCGGCGCCCACTTCTCGCCTTGCTTGCGAGAAAGGAGAATTGGTTTTTATCGCATTTTGGTACAAGCAGGAAATGTCGCAAGAAAAACAAACCTTTCACATCCTGCAGCCGCGGCCTTATCCCGCGAAGCTGTCGCTCGTTATTCCCATGTACGACGAAGAGGCAGTGGTACCGTTGCTTAGGCCCGCAATTGAGCAGTTCATCGCCGACCTCGAGTGCGAGACAGAAGTCATTCTGGTCAATGACGGCAGCCACGACTCAACCCTTGAGCAGATCGCTCGTTGGGCTGGGGAAGACACGCGGATCAAGGTCATCCATTTTTCGCGCAACTTCGGACACCAGTTTGCCTGCACCGCCGGTCTTGACTTTGCTTCCGGAGACGCAATCGTCGTGCTCGATGCGGACCTGCAACACCCGCTTCCGGTGGTTCACGAGATGATCGGCCGCTACTGCGAAGGCTACGACGTGGCCTATGCTGCCGGCTTGGTAAGGGAAGGGGAGAGCTGGTTCAAGCGATTCAGTGCGTGGCTGTTCTATCGGCTTATGCGCAGCATGGTTTACAAGAACCTACCGACCGACGCCGGCGACTTCCGGCTGATTTCAAGGGAATGCCTTGAGGGTTTGCGACAGATGCGCGAAACCCACCGCTTTCTTCGGGGCATGGTGGCCTGGATCGGTTACGCGCAAGTGGCGGTGCCGTATGAACGCGGTCCACGTGTCGCAGGCCAGAGTAAGTATTCCCTCAGCAAGATGCTCTCCTTTGCCTGGACTGCCGCCACGTCGTTTTCGACGTTGCCGCTACGCGTCAGCACGTTCATGGGATTGATCGTGACTCTCTTCGGCCTAATCGAGGCCGGGCGCGCGATTCTCGCCCACATCTTCGGCTGGTACACGGTCACAGGCTGGACATCGCTGCTGGTGACCATTTGCGTCATTGGTGGCACGCTGCTCATTAGCATTGGAATCCTCGGAGAATACGTCGGCAAGCTTTACGAGCAAGGTAAAGACCGCCCGCTGTACCTAGTCGCTCGAACCCTCAACCTGGGAACGGCTGGGCCGGAGCCCAACCGGACGGCAGAGGAAACCGGAATTTCGATAGGTAAATCCTAATCCGACAATTATTCAGCGGGAGATGGCCGTTCTACGATTTAGCTCTGGAACCTCGACCAACGAAGTAATGCATTAGTTCACTGAAGTCAGGTGCGCGTTCGCGGCAATCCCAGGAATCCAGCGGATGGCATTGTCGTGATAAAGCTTCTTCAGGACTGGTTGCGAAGATTCAGTCCTTCCACGGTGTGTTCCTCGTACTCGAACGTGTCGTCGGTGGCGAGGTATCGCCAATCACGCGTGTACCGTCTCTCCCAGAATCCAGAGACACTCGGGTCGGTATTTCTGGCGTAAACATGGAGGTCTGTGCCGTACAAAATTCGGTCTTGATATTTCAAAATGAACGCCCTTACTTTTTCTCGCGGCTGAAATGTTAGTCTTCGTATTCGTGCTGCTGTATCCACCGCG
>Ga0070712_100002656_pt1 | contig 11035 bp, 7 predicted proteins | sample LARL81metaG_FD_71396 | JGI IMG/M metagenome (GOLD analysis project Ga0070712, IMG submission 71396) | Corn, switchgrass and miscanthus rhizosphere microbial communities from Kellogg Biological Station, Michigan, USA - LAR L8-1 metaG | ecosystem: Host-associated > Plants > Roots > Rhizosphere ...
CGCCGACGGCGGGGGCTCGGCTTCCAGGTTGCGGTGGAATCACTGCCGCCCGGCGACCCGTCCGATGCCGAGGCGTTCCGTATCCTGTTCGGCGGCGCGGTCGTGGTCTGCGGCGACCTGCTGATGGGGCTGCGGCCGATGGCGCCCGAAGGTGACCGGTCGACCCGGACTTGGGATCGAATTGAAGGGAGTCCGCGTGACCGCGGCGGGTGGGTTCGACATCGTAACCTGGCAGTCCACGGGCATCGCCTTTCGGTCGAAGTCAGCTCCGATGCCCCCGCCGATCAGCTTGCTCACCTGCTCGAGGTGGTGGACCAAGTGGCCGAGATTCCCCATGCCATCCGAGCTGGAGCCACCGTCCAGCGGGTCATCTGAGCTTGGTCTTGGCAGGGCGTAAGCGGCAGCCGCCCCTCGCCGCGCGATCACTGACCGAGCGCCCGCAGCGGCAGATCCGGACGTACAATCCCGAGGGCAGCTCTGCATAAAAATAAGGTCGGGCCGATCGCGCGCTGGGCCATAACCGGGCGGTCGCGATGCGAAGCCTGCGGATAACCGCGCGCCGACCCGCCGTTCTGCACGGCCATGAGACCTGCGGCGCTGGTCAGATGAGGCACGCAGATCTGGATCTTCTGTCGCGCTCGTTGTCCCTGGCGAATACGCAGCGAAGTTCATCGGTCCGGAAGTGTGGCGCCTGGTTACGAGAGGTATGGGAGCGGTCTGCGGGACCGCTCCGCCGGACTCCTCTGTCGGTGAGCTCGATCACGCGTCTGTCCGAAAATCGATCGTTCTCGGGACAATCACAGGATGTGATGGCGCAGAGTCTTCCGCGGCGGCCCGGTGGGAGACTTAGCAGTTATGACGGAGACGAGCGGCGATACGGGTCAACGTGCCGGGCGGCGGTGGGATGTGGCGCTGTCGTTCGCCGGCGCGCAGCGGGACTATGTCGGGCAGGTCGCCGCGGCGCTGAAGGCGCGGGGGTCCGCTGCTTCTACGACGCCGATGAGCAGGTCGAGCTGTGGGGCAAGTCCCTGGCCGAGGAACTGCCCCGGATCTACGCGCGCGAGTCGGCGGCGGTGGTGGTGTTCCTCTCCACTGACTACGCGGGGCGGGACTGGACCCGGCTGGAACGCCGCGCCGCGTTCAGCCGGGCGGTGGCCGAGGCAGGGGTCTACGTGCTGCCCGCCCGGTTCGACGACAGCGAACTGCCTGGGCTATTGGCCGATGTCGTGACCGTCGACCTCCGTCGATACACTCCGGCGCAGTTCGCTGACCTGATCGCGGGAAAGCTCGCCGACCTCGCTACCAGCCCGTCACCGCCGGGCGAGACCGACAGGGGCCCGACGGGGGCGGTCCGGGTGGAGGGGGCCGATCCGCGGCTGCTGGGCGTGCATGCGGCGATCAGCGTGCCGGGAGTGCCGGACGAGATCCTGCCGGAGTACGTTCCGCGGGATGTGGATGCCGCGGAGGCCGGGGTCCGGGCCAAGGTGGCGGCCGCCGCCGAGCGTGTGGGATTCGTGCTGCTGGTCGGCGGATCCTCGGTCGGCAAGACCCGGTGTGCGGCGGAGGTGGTGAAGACACTGCTGCCGGACTGGTGGCTGGTCCGCCCGGCCGGGCCAGACCAACTCGCCGCGCTGGCGGCCACGCCAATTCCGCGAACGGTGGTGTGGCTAGATGAGCTGCAGGACTACCTGGACGGCGAGCACGGACTGTCGGGTGCGGTGATGCGGGCGCTGCTGAACCACCAGGCGGTGATCATCGGCACGCTGTGGCCGGACCTGTATATCGCCTACACCGTGCGCGCGCCCGGCGGCGCCGATCTGCACGCGAGGGAGCGCCAGGTACTGGACCTGGCCGACGTCGTCCGCATCGCCCCGGCGTTCAGCGCCACCGAGCAGGACCGGGCCCGCGCCGCCGCGGACCGGGATCCGCGGCTGGCGGTCGCGCTGGAGGCGGCCGGTTACGGGCTGACCCAGACTCTGGCGGCCGCGCCGCAGCTGGTCGCCCGCTGGGAAGACGCCCAGACCGTCAGCCCCTACGCCTGGGCGGTGCTCACCGCGGCGCTGGACGTGGCACGGCTAGGCGCCCGCGCCCCGCTGAGTGCCGAGTTCCTGCGCGCCGCCGCAGTGGATTATTGCACCAGCCAGCAACAGGCCGAGGCACCCGATGACTGGTTTGAGCAGGCCCTGGCCTACGCCACGACCAAACTGCACGGCGCCGCCGCCGCCCTCAGCCCTGCTGGGGCCGGCATGGGCCAGATCATCGGGTACGCGGCCGCTGATTACCTGATCCAGCACGCCACCCGGGAACGCCAACACGCCCCCGTGCCCGCCAGCACCTGGGACGCCGCCCTTAGCCACATCCGCGACCTCGATGACACCGCGCGGCTGGCCTGGGAGGCCTCATTCGTGGGTCGGCTCGAGCACGTGGAGAAGGCGTTTGAGCGCGCCTTTGCGGAAAAGGAGTACACCGTTACGGCGGAGCTTGCCAGCTGTCTCGGGGAAGCAGGCCACGAGGACCGGGCCGTCCACCTGCTGGAGACCACGATCGCCGCCGCAGAAGCCAGCCAGGCCGTTCCGGCAGCAGACCTGCTGGACATGCAGCGGCTGCTGGCCTGGCATGTCGGGGAGAAGGTCAGCGGACACGGGGATCCGAAACGGGCGGAGGAGATAGCCCGCCGTCTCGTGCGCGACAGCACGACAGTCTATGGTCCGGATCATCGCGAGACGCTGGCCGCCAGGATCGGCCTCGCCCGCCAGGTCGGCGCCGCCGGGGACCCGCGCGAGGCGCTGACCATGGCCCAGGAGGCCGACGCCGCAGCGACCGCCGCCTTCGGCGCCGATGACCGGGCGACGCTCGGCGCCCGCTTCGAGGTCGCCATCTGGACCAGGGAGGTGGACGGCGCCGCTGCAGGCGCTGAGCGTTTCACCGAGCTTATCCAGCAGGCAGAACGGCTCGATCCGCCACCATGGTCACTGATCATCGACGGCATGTGGAATCTCGCCGGCTGCCTCAGCGACGTCGGCGACCACGCCCAGGCGATCCAGGTCAGCGAAGACGCTATCGGCCTCTGCCAGCAGCTATGGGGCCCAACCCATGCCCGCGTCCTCGACATGCGGCTCACCCAGGCCCACGTGATCGGATCATCCGGTGACCCTCAAACTGCCGCCGATCTCAGCGGTCGCCTGGCGGAGGACTGCGCCGAGATCCTCGGCGGAACGCACCTGACCACCCTGGAGGCCAGGTGCGCGGCAGCGCGCTGGAGCGCCGCAGCGGGTGACCACCAGGCGGCCGGGCAACGTTACGACGCGCTTCTAGCCGATCTGGTCCGAATCCTCGGTGACGATCATTGGCTGACTCAGCAGTGCCGCACCGAGCTCACCGAAATCAAGAAACTCTGACGGACCAGCGCGCAATGCCAGCACAGGAGCGCTGGCCGGCGCAGAAGGTCGAGGCTGCACCGGGATGGCGCTGACTCGACCAGCAGAAACCCGGGAGCGGGGTGACGAACTGCCGTCCCGCGCAGCAGCAAGCAATCCTGATCATGTCGAGAATCGAACGATTAACAACGCTCTCACAGCGGCGGCCCGGAGCGTGCGGGGCGCGGCCTGGCGATTGTCGGAAAAGGTGTCGCAAAGCCGACGTGTTCATCAGCCAGGTCGGGACCGTTTCCCCTACAGCCCTGGGGCGCCGTGCCACGCCGATTTCTGAAGCCTCTGCAGCCTCTTGGTCCCGGAAACCGGCTGTACGAACCGGTACTCTGACCGACTAGCTCGCAGAGTTTTGGCGAATACGAGGCGAAGTTCAGCCGCCAGACGCATATCCGAAGTTCAGAGTGCGTATGGCGGCGGTCTGTAAAACCGTCGGCTCAATCCTTGCGCAGCCGCTAGTCCGTAGGCCAGTCAAACCCTTCCGAGTTGGGAAGGGCTAAGCGCCGGAATGGCTGTTATGGGTGGTGCGCACCAGATACGGCGACCTATGTAGACACAAATATAATCGGCGGTATGGCGCTCCGCCCTTACTAAGCCCTACGTTCAGTGGGATGGGCAGGTGCCCGGCAGGGTAAGTTCGATCTCCTCGGCTGGTAGTCGCCCTCTAGCCATCTCAGGAAGCGCCCGGTCCGGTCGACGTACGTCTTGACCGAGTTGTCCGCAAGCCCGGCCTCGCGCAGTTCACGCTCGAAGTGGAGCAGTTGCTCTCGAAGATCGCTTACTGAGTAGTGTCGGCCGCCTGCGGCGGGAACCGTGCCCCGTCTTCGTGTCGCGTCCGGGGCTGCTCCGTCGAGTGGTGCGGGCCGGGTCAGCTGCGCCTGCCCCCGGTGCCCGGGACCAGATTGGACAGGAACTTGTGCTTGGCTTGGGCGACGGTCAGCCGTCAGCGCCTGCTCCGGCGACTGGGCGGCGCCAACGGCTAGGGCGAGCAGCCGGAACGTCCCGCGGGAGCCGGGCAGGGAGGAGTACTCAGCCCAGTGGCACACGTAGCTGCCGCGCAGATCGATGGGCGACGCGCGGTCTTTCATCGTGCCGGCCCCGGTCAGGGGACCCCAGGCCCGCCTGCCGGACAGTGTCTGCCCCTCGTAGATCCTGAAGGCGTCCGCGTTAGTGGCGCGCCCGTGCGCGGGCCGCGACCAGTAGGCAGGGTCGTTGGCTAGGACCAGGACCAGCCCGCGCCATCCGGGATGCATGCCGACCAACTGCTCGACCCGCTGCACGTCCTTGACAACGTCATAGGCCCGGATGTCCTGAGCCCCCTGGCCGAGCAGCTTGAACTGCTCCCCGCCGTCCTCCCCTGCCCATGCAGCCGTCAGGTACTTCAGTTCCACCGCCAGGTACCCGCCAAGGCCCGGCCCCGATACCAACAAGTCCAGCCGCATCCCGGGCAGCGGCCTGCTCTCAAGCCGGACACGGGCACCGGGATCCGATGCGGCGATGGCGAGGGCCAGCGCGTGCTGGAAGTCCGCCTCCGAGTGAAACACCTGGCGTGACCGGCGCAGTTCCCCTACCCACAGCCCGACATCGGCCCAGTCGTCCACGTCAGCCAACCTACTGCGGCCCAGGGCGCTACCACCAGTGGCCACGCTGACCCGCGCTTCCTCCCACCGTCGGGTGCTCGATCCCAGCCTCGATAGCGTCATGAACCGCCGATAGCTGCATGGCAATCATGCTCGAAGCCCCGCAGGGGTTGCCTGCTCTGCGTGGGTGCGATGGCTGGACGGACGGACTAATCGAGCTAGCGAGCGGATCGCCTCAGGAGGGAAGGTCGGCCGACGGTCGCGCATTGCACAAAGTTCATTGGCTTCCGGGCTGCGCTGGCCGCTTCGGCATGATCCGTGTCGAGATTGGGACCCTGACAGAAACCGAAGCCCGTAAGGCAGGCACTGACTAGAGGGCTGTTGTCAGAGCCTGCGCGTACTGTGCTGGGCGGGAGTCCTCGTTCCTCCGACCGCGGGGCCGACCTCGGGAAGGACAAGGCGATGGCCGACCGTAAGACGGTGACGCGGCAGACGCTGATCGGCGAGAAGGGGATCGAGTTGATCAGCCGACGCTGCCTGCAGATGGGTTACCTCTTCCATCCGCGCCGGGTCGATCACGGGATTGATGGTCACATCGACTTGGTGGAGGCCGGCACCGGGGCGGTGCTGAACCTGACTCTGCTGGTGCAAAGCAAGGCCCAGGACAGGCCGTTCCAGGGAGAGACTGCCGACGCTTTCCGCTACCTGTGCGATCAGCGGGACCTTGACATGTGGCTGTCGGGAAACGCCCCGGTGATTCTGGTCTTCTCCCACCCCGAGCAGGAGGAGGCATGGTGGGTCGAGGTCAAGGCGGCGTTCCCCGACGCCGCGGCCCGCGCGAAGCGCACGATCCTTATCGACAAGAAGACGCAGCGGTTCGACCAGGATGCCGCAGCGACCCTGATGGCCCTTGCCCTGCCGAAGGATGCCGGACTCTACCTTCGGCCGCCGTCTATTACCGAGACGCTGACCACGAACCTGCTGCTAGTCGCTGAAATGCCAGCCTCGGTTTTCGTCGCGACCAGCCGCTTCGGCGGCAACTACCGTGCTGCCGGGGAGGCGCTGTCGGAGCGAGGGATGCGGGCGTCTGGCTGGATGCTCCGCGACGGCATGGTCTACTCCTTCGACAGCCTGCGCGAAGAGCCCGGCTCGATCCTGTGCGAGGGCGACGTAGAGGAGCACGCGACGGCGGAGTGGGCCGAAAGCGACGACCGCGACACGCGCTACCGCTTCCAAGACCTGCTCACCCGGACTGTGCAAAGCTCCTATCCAGAGTTGCGCTGGCACAACGAGCGTCGGCACGTGCACTTCCGGGCAACGACCGACTTGTCGCCGAGGAAGGTCACTCGTCGGCCCGGCGGCCGTGGGCGCACGGTCTTCGGTGCTCATCCGGATAAGCGCGAGCCAGGCAAGGTCGGCTACTACCATCACGCCGCACTGCAGATGCGATTTCGCCGCCTGGACGGGGCCTGGTTCTGTGAACTGGAGCCGGACTACTGCTTCACCTCGGACGGCATGACCGAGCACCGCAACGCGGACAAGCTGCTGGCGGGCATCAAGCGACTGGAGCGCCACGCAGCGGTGTCCGGCTGGACCAGCATGTGGGCCGCGTACCTGCGCGGACCGGGCGACCTGTTTACCGCGGCGAAGCCGGTGGAGTTCGCGGGCCTGCTGACCGTGCAGGTTGAACGGGGGATCGACGACAAGCGGTGGGGGCCGGCGCCAGCTGCCGATGGCGATGAGCTGCAGGAGCGCGCTTTGCGTGAAAAGGACGCAGTTACTGCGGAGCTGGCCTCAGTCGGCATCGACACCGAGGACCTGATGCTGTTGCTCGACGATTCGGACGAGGACCCGTCCGTCGAGCCGCACGCAGATCACCGCCTAGGCGCTCTGGATCCGGGGAGAAAGGCGTGTCATGAACGCTGAGGTTCTCGACGAACCCGAGCTTGAGTTCGGCGGCGGGACCCGCCACATCGACCCGCGCTTTGGCATCGCGACCTACGGACCCGCGGATCTGCTGGCTCCCGATGCTCCGCGCGCCGTCCGCATCGGCCTGATCGGTCCGGCCGATCAGCTCGACGGCCTCGGAACGTGGCTCGAACGGTGCCGCGAGCCGATCCCGGCCAAGGACGAGCGATACCCGCGCCTGTTCCCGGAGTTCCCTGGTTGCGACATCGATGTCGGGCTTCACTCGACGCTCGTCCTGAGCGACCGCAACACCAGGGCGATCAGCCCCAGCGCGCTGCGGGCAATCGAGAATGCCCCGACCGAATCGGCCCTGCTGCGGGCCGTGGACGCCTACGCGGAGGAGATCATCTCCCTCGCCGAGGAGAACCGCGTGGACGTCCTGCTGATCGCCCGCCCCGAGCAGCTGGCCGACGTCGCACGCCGCGACGGGCGGCGCACCCGGCGCGCGTCGCCGTCGGCACCCTCCAGCGAGGGGCTTCTCCGTTTCGCGAACTTCCACGATCTACTCAAGGCGCGGCTGCTGCACCTGCGCCAGCCGATCCAGATCATCCGGCGCAGCAGCTGGGACGAGGCATGCCCGCCTCCGGTCGGCTCTGGTCGGCAGGACGAGGCCAGCCGCGCGTGGAACCTGCACGTCGCGCTCTACTACAAGGCTGGCGGCGTCCCATGGCGTTTGCTGCGCAACTCGACCGACTTGACAACGTGCTACGTCGGTGTTTCTTTCTACCGCAACTCAGATGACACCAGCCTCGACACCGCCGTCGCCCAGATCTTCAACGAGCGCGGCGACGGCGTGATCGTGCGCGGCGGTCCGGCGCGGATCACCGGAAGCGACAGGCAGCCGCACCTGAACCGCGACGATGCCCGCCAACTCCTTCTTGGCGCCCTGGACGCCTACCGGCGCGAGCACCGCACCATGCCGGCGCGCGTCGTGCTTCACAAGAGCTCGGCTTTCACCGCCGACGAGATCGAAGGATTCGAGGGCGGCACGGACGAGCGGCAGATCGACACGCTGGAGATGGCCTGGATCACCACCAGCGACGGCGCCCGGCTCTTCCGCGGCGGGCACCAGGCGCCGCCGCTGCGCGGGACGATGCTCGGGCTGTCCGACCGTGAGCTCGTCCTCTACACCACGGGCAGCGTGGAGTTCTACTCCACCTACCCCGGCCACTACGTGCCGCAGCCCATAGGCATCCGCCCGACCCGCCCGGTGCGCAGCCCCCGTGAGACCTGCGCCGAAACCCTGGCCCTGACCAAAATGAACTGGAACCAGACCCGGCTCGACGGGCAACTGCCCGTCACACTGCGCACCGCGAACAAGGTCAAGGCAATCCTGCGCTTCTGCCCCGCCGAGCAGGCCGTGGCCACCCGTTACGCCCACTACATGTAGGAGTTGCGTCCCAAAGGCTTCTGTCAGCGGCGGTCCCAGCGCCGACTTGGGCCTTTCTGCGGCAGGGAGCTCCGGTGCAGCAGGGAGTGCGGTGCTGGGTGAGCGGACTGGCCAAGGATAGACCCGACCAGGGCTGGAATCGCGAAGGCGGGCCACGGTGCGTACCCAGTCATGTGGCCGCGTGCACGTTGCTAACAGCGACGCGGATTCCGCCGGAGCGGTCTCTGGTGTCATCGAACACAGACGGCCACGGGCAAAAGCGCTCGTAGCCGCCGATCTGGCGTCGGCCAGGTCGCCTTGCGCCGCTCTACGTGGCCGCGCAGAACGGTCCGATCGGGGCGCTTCAGCCCCGCAGGCAAAGCTCGCTAAGTAGCCGATGAGCGGACGCGGTGCGTCGTAAACCTATGTGTGCTGATCTGCATGTAGCTAACGGCTGTAACGATGGCCAATTCCGTCTTATCGTCCGTATCGGCAGTGCGTTGAACGACTATTAACTGCTCGCCGACCCTGACCCACCTTGGTCCGTCCGAAACCGGTCAGGCCAGTTCTGAAGTTCTCAAGGCCTGTGCCGCATTCATGACTGCCGCGAGGGTGCTCGCCACCGCAGGCCGACTGGTCCTGCTGGCCTATTTGGGCTTTGAACGTGTCCCTATGCTCGCAGTTCATGAAGCCAACGGAGGGCCAACCCGAGCGTTCCGAATCTCGCTCGCGCCACGGTGGAGGGCACGCTGCGCGGGCTACGGAAGCCATATGTCGCGTCGACCTGCACGTCCGTGCTGGACCGTATCAGCGCGGGAGGAGCGGGATCATCCTGCTGGACGTGCACCTGAATCGTGTTAGAGATTCGACGGGATGGCAATGCGAGCTCATTCGCCGTTGGAGGGGGCCGCGCCTGCCGGAACAGGCTGTCCGCTCGTGGTGGTTGCTGGCGCTAGAGTGATCTTCTGCGCTGAACGACCGGCGACCGAAGGGGGAACGAGGTGTCTCCGATCGATATTATCCGGATCTTCGTCGCGTCCCCTGGGGATGTGCAGAACGAGCGCGACCAGCTAGGTCAGGTCGTGCAGGAACTTAACAGCACCCTGTCTGCGCTGGTCCCTGAGCGCGGCCTGATGCTCGAGTTGGTTAGATGGGAGACTCACGCTCATCCGGGAGTGGGAATTGATCCGCAGGAGGTCGTGAATCGCCAACTGTCGATCCCGGAATCCGATATCTTCATCGGCATTATCTGGCGCCGCCTTGGCACACCTACGAAGCGTGCCGGATCGGGTACAGAAGAGGAGTTCCGGATCGCCCACGAATCCTGGAAGGAGAGCCGGAAACCACGCGAGATTCTCTTCTACTTCTGTCAGGCGCCGGTGAGCCTGCCGGAGACGGAGGAAGAAGCTGAGCAACTGCTCAAGACCACTAAGTTCCGAAACGAGCTCAGCAAAGAGGGGCTAGTTTGGGAGTACGCAGACCACCCGGCCTTCGCGAATCTGGTGCGACCGCATCTCGTTCAGGTGATCAGAGGCATCCTGCTCCCCGGACAAAATCTAAACGCTGCCGCGACAGAGGCTGAGCAGCTGGTCCCGGCAGCGGAAGTACGGGAAACGAGGCGGCAGATGACGGAGCTAGCGCTCGAGTACGAAAAGCTTCGGCGGGATCTGCCGTCAAGTGATACCCGGACACGGAGGATGGAGGCTGTGGCGTCCAGGATGAGAACGCTGGCTCTTTCTGCGCACCCGCTAATAGCGGAGTTCGCGAACAGCGATTCTCCGGGCCTGCGTCTCGCGGCGGTATCCACCCTGGAAGCGGTACCCGGAACCGATCATCTGATGTGGCTAGCAGAGCGCCCTTCCGCCGAAAAGCCCTTCATCGGGTATCACGCTGCCCTGGCCTTGCTTGCCGCGGCCCGTACCTTGGAAGTGAAGGACCTGTCAAAGGTTCGCGAAGCGATCGCTCGAGCAATACGGACGCCCAGCTATCAGGACTCCGCCCGGAATAGCGTACTTCGCCACGCCGAAGACGAGGTCGCCCGACGAATAACTGAGCCTCACGGCTAGCCGATGTCCTGAAACTGCGTCAGGATAGGAATTAGTGGATGGCGAACCGTTATGACACAGAGCCCAGTTTGCCATCACTCTTCCGCGCAAACGCTGCCATACCTCATCGCGTTTCGCTCGGCTAAGCCCAATACGACATACAATTTAGTACTGCGCGTCTCCAACGTACTCGACCCTTGGGCCGAAGGACATATTCCAGCACAGAATGCGTCGGCGCCCAGTTATCAAGAGCTCTTTGCGTTGCCTGGTTGCGCGGCAGTCAAGGTTGCCCGGCTCGGTGCGCAGTAAGCCAGGCCGCGTGCAGCGTCGCATCCGGCTCGATTATCCGCATCTGCCGCGGACAGGGTCAGGCGTCGCGGGCCTGGCGCGAGACGTGGCCGTGCTCGGGTAGCCGGGCTGGCATCCGAGACCCCGGCCGGTGCCTGATGGTGCTGGCGCGGTGCCAAGCTAGCGGGGTGGCTACCTTCCGGGCGGAGCTATTCAGCGTCAGCGTGAGTGACGAGGTCCTGGCCGACTTGCGTGCCCGGATCCGGAACACCCGGTGGCCAGGCGCGGCGCCAGGCGCGCGGTGGGAGCAGGGCACAGACCTCGGTTACCTGCGCGGCCTGCTGGAATACTGGGCGG
>Ga0070712_100002661_pt1 | contig 11021 bp, 9 predicted proteins | sample LARL81metaG_FD_71396 | JGI IMG/M metagenome (GOLD analysis project Ga0070712, IMG submission 71396) | Corn, switchgrass and miscanthus rhizosphere microbial communities from Kellogg Biological Station, Michigan, USA - LAR L8-1 metaG | ecosystem: Host-associated > Plants > Roots > Rhizosphere ...
GTCCGAGTCTGGCACATTACGTCACGGGGATGGGACCCATGGACGGAGCGACCGCTGCCGGAGGTCGTTCGTGTTGCCTACCCTCAAGGTGAAATCCGGATGAGGCCACGCCATTTGACAGCTGAGCGTTTCGTCGCCAATGATCCGGCTTTCGCGTGAAGAACCCTGTCCGGATCGTCGCCGGCGCGGTTCGCGATCGAGCGACGAATTTCGAGGAGGAATCATGATCGGAAAGTCCGGCCGCGGCATTGCGGTAATCATCACGATGGCCATCGCCTTACCGGCGTTCGCGCAAGTCGCTGTTCCGGCGCCGGGTGCGAGCCCTCGCGTCGACGCCATCAAGAAGGCCGGCGTCCTTCGCGTGGGCGTGCTCGCCAATGCGCCCTGGCTGGTCGAGAACACGACCTCCGGTCCGGGCGAAGCATGGAGCGGCCCGGCGTGGGTGCTGGCGAACGAATACGCGAAGCGCCTTAACGTGAAGCTCGAGGCGGTGCCCGTCAGCCACGAGACGAAGGTGCCCGTGCTGGCGTCGAACCAGGTCGACATCTCCGTCACGCCGCTCGCGGAAACCGCCGATCGGCTGAAGGTGGTCGACTTCGTCATCTATTCCAGCACCAGCGTCTGCATGTTCGGCCTTGCCGCCAATCCCAAGTTCTCGCAGGCGAAATCCGTCGATGATCTCAACCGCCCCGACGTCACGATAGCCTATTACACGGGCGGGGGCGAAGAAGGCTGGGTGAAGGAGCGCTTCCCGAAGGCGCAGTTGCGCGGCGTGGCCGGATCGGGCGTGGCGCCCGTGGAAGAGGTGATGGCGAAGCGCGCCGACGCGGTTCCGATCAACCGTGTCCCTTGGGTCGCGATGGGCCGCAAGCTCACCGCGCTCGCGGTCCTGCCGAAGGACAACAACTGCCAGAACAGCACGGAGAAGGCGGCGCCCGTCGGCATGGCGATCGACAAGAATCAGCCGGCGTTTCTCGCGTGGGCGCGAGCGGTCGAAAAGGAGCTCGAGACCAAGCTCAAGGCCGACGAGATGCGAATCGTCGAGACGATGAAGTAGCGCGTGCGCGCGTCCGTTCGCCGCCATCAGCAGCACTGAGGATCGCTGCATGGACTTCGATTTCGCCGTCATCGCGGATCACTGGCGATTCCTCGCCTCCGGGGTCGGCGTCTCGCTCGCGCTGGCGGCGCTGTCGGGCGTAACGTCCATCGCCGCCGGATTTGTGGTTGCGCTCGCGCGTCTGTACGGCCCCCGCTGGCTTCGGCCCATCGTAGTGCTGTACATCGATTCGATGCGGGCGATCCCGGTGCTCGTGGTGCTGGTATGGGCATTCTTCGCGCTGCCCATCGTCGCGGGCATCACGATGGCGCCTCTCTTCGCCGCGCTGCTGGGGCTGACCGTGCATTTGGCGGCCTATGCGGCGGAAATCTTCCGCGCGGGGATCGAGTCGGTGCGACCGGGCCAGACTCGGGCGTCGCTCGCCCTCGGCATGTCGCAGGGTGAGATCCTGCGTCGCATCGTGCTGCCGCAGGCGGTGGTCCGGATGCTGCCGGCATTCGGATCGCTGCTGTCGGTCACGATCAAGGACACGGCGATTGCGTCGGTGATCGCCGTGCCCGAATTCATGCGGCAATCGGAAACCGTGCAAGGCCAGACCTTCCAGCCGATCGAGGTCTACACGTTCGCGATCCTGGTCTATTTCCTCATGCTGTTTCCGGTGACCCGGGGCGTCGAGATTTTCTACCGTCGCGTCGCGCATCTGGGCCGTTCATGAGCGGCGCCGAGCCGTCCAAGATCGCGCAACTGCTGGCTGGCTCGGGGGGTGTGGGGGTTGTCCGGTGACCTTCGACTGGAGCGTGGTCTGGCAGCATCGCGGCGAGCTCTTGGCGGCGACCGGCACGACGATTCTGCTCACCGTTGCCACGATGGCGATCGCGGTGCCGTGCGGCATCGTCGTGGCGGCCCTGCGCCTCTATGCGTGGGCACCCGTGCGCGTGACGGCGACCGCCTATGTGGAGTTGTTTCGCAACCTGCCGTTGATTCTGGTGGTCTTCTGGGCGTTCTATGTGTTGCCGATCCTGAGCGGCGTCGGTCTGTCGCCGCTCGCCACGGGGCTTGCCGCTTTGGCGTTGAACGTCACCGCCTACAACGCCGAGACATTTCGTGCCGGCCTCAACTCGATACGCCGCGGACAGGTCGAAGCGGCCATGGCGCTCGGCATGAGCCGCACTCAGGCGTTGCGCAGGGTGGTCGTGCCGCAGGCGTTGAGGCGCGTCCTGCCGGTGCTGGCGAGCACCTGGGTCTCGCTCTTCAAGGACACGTCGCTCGTGTCGGTGATCGCGGTCACCGAGCTTGCGTATGTGGCGATGCAGATTCGCGCCCAGAGCTTCCGCGTGCTCGAAATGCTGACCGCGATGGCGGCGATCTACTGGTTGCTGGGATACCCGCAGGCGAAGCTCGTCGACTGGATCCAGCGTCGCTACGCGGTGACGGAGTGAGCGCCGCCGTGCCGTCCCAAGACGCGAACTGCGCCCCCTCGGAGGGCAGCGCAGCGGCGACAGCCGCAAGCGTGGGGGTCGTCAAATGAGCGTCTCCGTGGATCGGGCCAAGGGCGCGGGAGCGAAGATCATCCGGTATCGCGGCGTGGTCAAGCGTTACGGCGATTTTCAGGCGCTCGCCGGTGTCGATCTCGACGTGCACGCCGGCGAGGTCGTGTGCCTGATCGGTCCATCCGGATCGGGCAAGTCCACGTTGCTTCGGTGCACCAACGGCCTCGAGTCGATCGAAGGCGGTGACATCGAATTCGAGGGCGCGTTGCTGCCGAAGGACGAGCGGGCGCTGCGCGCGGTGCGCACTCGCATGGGGATGGTGTTCCAGAGCTTCGAGCTGTTTCCGCATCTCACCGCGCACGAGAATGTCGCCGAAGGCCCGCGCACGGTGCTGCGCGTCAAACTGGCAGAGGCCGATCGACGCGCGGCGGCCATGCTCGCCAAAGTTGGGCTTGCTGAGAAGGCGCCGAACTATCCGTCGGCGCTGTCGGGCGGACAGCAGCAGCGGGTGGCGATCGCGCGGGCATTGGCGATGGAACCCGACGTGATGCTCTTCGACGAGCCCACGTCCGCCCTCGACCCCGAGACGATCGGCGAGGTCCTGAACGTGATGAAGGCGCTTGCCGACGAAGGCATGACCATGGTCGTCGTCACGCACGAAATGACGTTTGCACGGCGCGTCGGCGACTGGGTCGCGGTATTCGACGCGGGCCGCATCGTCGAGCAGGGGCCGCCGCGGCAGATCTTCGATGCGCCCACCACGGAGCGCACGCGCGATTTCCTCGGCCATCTCGGGTGGACGGGTTAGGCGGGGGCATTGCTGTGGCATCGGCTCCTGCGGCGTTCCGTGTCCGAGTATGGCACCTTATGCCACGGGGACGGGCTCAAGCAAGGGGCGATCGCCTCCGGAGGGCCCGGGACCTCAGAGAAACCCGGTCCAATTCCCAGATTCTCACTGTATTCCCACATCGATTCCCAGCGAATTCCGACGCCTTGCTGTCAGTGGAAGGGCTCGGACAAGATGACATTGATGCGGCGATTCAGACGACGTCTACCTCGAAGGTGAGACGAGTCGATTTCGGTGGTTGCAGGCCCGTGATTTGAACCAGCGGTGCCGGCGCAATCCAGCTCTCCGTGCAGGGGATTGAAAGTCGCGTTTCAATCCCCTCCCCAGAAGGTGTGATCTCCCTCAGTCTGTGACGGTCTCACCGAGCATTCCAGGTTCCGGATGGGAGGCAGTGGAGGTCGGCCGCCTCGTGGCGACCCGCCAGATCAACTTGCGCAGGATCGAGGGCTGGCGGAAGATCGCCACCGCGCTCAGCGAGAACACGTCGGTGGCGGCATGATTGCCGCGGCCTGGAAGGCGACGACCCGCCATGCGGTGCGCGGTGGTCGAGGTCATCTGGCGATGTCGAGCGCCGCGGCGAACGACCGCCTTCGAGTTCAGAAACGAGGACAGCCATGATCATGAGGAGATTCATGTGTTTGATCGCCTTGTCGTTCGTTGTGCTCGGACTCGTAGGGGGTCCCGCAGCGCCACAGCAGGGTGGGCCACCTGCGCGACGGGTCATCATCTTCGTGTGGGACGGGCTGCGAGCGGACGATGTCACTCCAGAAAACATGCCGAACTACTTCGCCCTCGCGCGATCAGGGGTCGTCTTCGCGGATCACCACGCCGTCTATCCAACCTTCACCATGATGAACTCCGCGTCCATTGCAACCGGGGCGTATCCGGGGATGCACGGGTTCTATGGCAACGTCGTGTACGCACCGAATGCCAAGGGGAAGAACGCCAAGGGGGTAGCTATCGATTTTTCGGCCCCGGCGTTCATCGAGGACTTCGGTGTGGTGGAAGCGGTGCGAGATGCGTACCAAGGCAGGCTCACGCTTGTGACGACGATGCTTCAGGTGGCACAGGCCAAAGGGCTGACGACAGCAGCCGTCGGTAAATTCGGCGCCGCGTTCATTCAAGACTACCACCGAGGGGGCATCATCCTTGACGAGGACGCGGCGATCCCGCTGAGTCTCGCGAAGGAGCTCCAGAACGCCGGGTACGCCCTTCCGAAGAACACCGTCAACGCCTACAGCGCGGGAGCATTGGTCCTCGCTGGTAACAATGGCGACCCAACCGCTGCGAGTCCGATTCAGAGGCTCAACGATCGAGAGACCGCGAATCCGCTCGACCGCACCGGGGCTCTCTCCCGGCGTGGGTTCACGTATCTGACCGACGTCTTCGTGAATTACATCCTCCCGACGAAACAGCCGGAGCTCACGATCTTCTGGTCGAAGGAGCCAGACGCCACGAACCACGCGTACGGCCCGGGGACAGACAACTCGATCGACGCCACGAAGATGAACGATGAGATCCTGGGTCGCGTCATGGGCAAACTTCGTCAGCTCGGCTGGGAGCAGACCACCGACATCATCATCACGCAGGACCACAATCACAGCACCGTCTCCGGTGATGTTGCTCATTACCCGTTGCGAGGGATTGCCGATGGCCGCGTCGGCTCGCATGATCCGTATGGGTACTCCGTCTCGGGCTTTGTGCGGACGGCCGCGTTGCTCACCCTCGATGGCCTCAAGGCCTACGATGGCGCGGGCTGTCGAAACATCCCAACCTTGTCAGGGACCCTGTTCGACGGTACCCACCTTCATCCCACCAAGAACGACGCGGATGGAACCGTGTGTGGCACAGCACAAATGTACACCTCGCCGCGGTACGTGGTGCCGACGCCCCTTCCCGCCGGCGGCATCGTGGTGGCGGCGAACGCGGGAAGCGACTACTTGTTCGTCCCCGATGGTGACGCGAACACGGTCAAGGCCGCGGTGGTGAGTCTCCAGAGTCGCCTGCAATTCGGCGCCGTCTTCGTGAGTGACAAGTATGGGGATGTCGCGGGGACCCTGCGTATGGGGCTCATCAACACGGAAAGCCCGGCGAGCGGCCGCGGCCCAGACATCATCGTCAGCTTCAGCTTCGACGAAAACGTCGCGGTGGCCGGCCGGCCGGGAATCAGCTACGCGAGCTCGGTCAACCGCAGGGGCGACCACGGCAGCTTTTCACGTACCGACACGCATATTTCGATGATGGCCCATGGGCCCGACTTCAAATCGGGTATGTATGACACGCTTCCCACGGCGAACGTCGACATCGCGCCAACGGTCGCGCGTATTCTCGCGCTTCATATGCCGGACGTTCAGGGACGATCGCTCGAGGAGGCGTTGAAGGACGGGCCACGGGTCACGGAATACGTGGTCGCGGGAAAGATCTACCGGTCCTCAAGAAAGAGCAGCTTGAAGATGAAGCTCCCCACCGACCTCGACGGCCGCAGCATTGATCCTAACCTGACGACGTACTCCGTGGAGCTGACGACGAAGATCCTCACCCGAGGTAGCCCGAGTTACATGTATTTCGACCGGGCCAGAGCGATCCGCGAATGAACGTTCACTAGCTCCGTGGGGAATCTGGCAATGCGCAGATCATCGGCTGATCTATGCGACGGGTGGGGCATGACGCATCCTCCCATGACGCCGCGGGTCGCCTGTCGCGATCGAGGACGTAGCAGTGTCTCATGTCCATGCTTCGGCTCAGAGAGGCGCATGATGAGGATCACGCGATTCCTTCCCGCGATTGGCCTCGCTGTGCTGGTGCTCCTCATCGACGCTCCCTCGTTGGGCCAAACACCCAAGTCCGGCGGCTGGCTCACGCTGAGACTGCGGGAGGACCTTCCCCAGGGCTTCGCGATCAACGAAAGCCCGACGATCTCGACCATGTGGCCGGCCATGCCGTGCCTCAGCAACCTGGCGCTCTTCGATCCAATGAAACCCGTCCACAGCGTGGACACCATCGTCGGTGAGCTCGCCGAGCGCTGGTCGTGGCAAGACAGCTACCACAAGCTGGTCTTCTTCCTGCGGAGCGACGTGAAGTGGCACGACGGCAAGCCGTTCAGCTCCAAGGACGTCAAGTACACGTTCGACACGCTCCGGGAAGCTCCGGACGCTCCGGCGAAGCTGCGTCTCAACCCGCGACGCGAGTGGTATGCCAACGTCGAGGCGGTCGACGCGCCCGATCCACAGACGGTCGTGTTCCGGTTCAAGCGGCCGCAGCCTTCTTTCCTGTTGATGCTTGCCTCCGGCTTCACGCCGATCTATGCAGCACACGTCCCGGTGGCGAGCTACCGGACGGGTTGCGTCGGCACGGGGCCCTTTAAGGTGAAGGACTGGCGCAAGGGCGAGTTCGTCGAGTACGTGAAGAACCCCGACTACTTCGTGAAAGGACGGCCGTACCTCGACGGTTTGCGCTATCTGATCATCGCAGAACGAGGGACGGCGACGGCCGCGCTCCAGGCCGGGCGAGTGGATGTGGCGTTCCCGGGCGAAACGCCGAAGGGCATCGCCGATCAGCTCAAGCAGGCGGTCCCTCGCCTTGTGGTCACGACCGTGAATACGAGCGTGCTGGACCATCTCATCATCAACACCAGGAAGCCTCCCTTCGATGACGTGAAGGTTCGCCAGGCTGTGAGCCGGGCCATCGATCGGCGGGCACTTACTGCCGCCGTGTACCAGGGTGGGGCGGTCCTCGGGGCCTCCATGCCCCCCAGACCACACGGAATTTGGGGCATCCCCGACACCGATCTGCGCGCGCTCCCGGGCTACGGCGATCCCAGCGCCGAGAGGGCGAAGGCCCGGACGCTGCTCGCCGAGGCGGGCTTCGGTCCGAACAGGCCTCTGAAGATCGCCATGCTGACTCGGGGACTCCCGGCCTTCGCCGACCTCGGCTCCTTCGTGGTCGGCGAGCTCAAGCGCGTGGGGATTGACGCGTCACTGGGGCAGGTAGACTCCTCCCAGTGGTATCCGCTCCTGACGCGAGGGGAGTTCGAGGTCGGCACGGACCGGAACGGTCTAGAACCTGACGACCCGGACGCGAACTTCTATGAGTTCTTCGGCTGTCAGTCGCCCCGAAACAATGCCGGATACTGCAATGAGCAGATCACGCGGCTCATCGATCAGCAATCGCAGGAGCTGGATCCGAAGAAGCGCCTGGCGCTGGTGCAGGAGATCCAGCGGAGACTGGAGGAGGCCGCCGTGCGGCCGGTGCTCGTCTGGCGACTCGACTATTTCACGGCGTGGCCGTACGTGAAGAACCTCGTCCCGCACTATTCCATCTACAGTTGGGGTCGCATGCAAGAGGTGTGGCTCGACAAGTAGGTTAGGGCGTACCAGTCAGTGTTGACGATGCTCCCTGCGACGAGCCCATGATGCTCGAGTCGTCTCTTCCCTCGATGGGCTGGGGCTCGCGAAGGAAGTCGCGAACGCGCGGGGCGGACCCGGGATCTTCGCGGGCCAGGCGCCACCGAGCTATGTCTTGCGGAAAGCGTTGACCGCGGTGACCAGGGCGGGCGTGCCGCCGAACAGGTACGCGACCTCGACCGCCTCCTGGATCTCCGCCTCCGACGCGCCGGCGGCGCGGGCCCGGTTGGCGATGGTCGCCACGCCGTCGGGGTGTGACAGGAGCGCGTCCACGATCATCGTCATGAGAATCTTGTACTTTCCCGGGATGGCGCCGTCCTTCAGGACGTGCTCACGCTGGCTCATGTAGGATTCCACGAACTTGGGATCGCGCTGCTGAAGCTCCTGAATCCACGGGGGCAGGGTCGGCTGAGCCATGAGGCCTCCTCTCGGTCAGGTCGGGTCGCAACATCCTAGCTCGGTTCGTGCATGATGCCGCATCGGCTCAGAGCATGAAGCGCACGCGTGGCCACGGTCGAGGTGACGCCGGTGCCGACTGTGACGAGATCGTACTGCCTGTCCATCGGGGTTCAGCGGCCGCGGAGCTTGGCCCGGCGGGCGCGCCACCAGCGGCGCACCTCGCCCATGTGGTCCCGCTCGTGGGTCCAGCCAGGAACAGGGAGCCAGTCCACGACGGTGTACTTGTGGGAGGGATCGCGAAGCGTCCTGGCCGGCAGGCGCTGCAACCGCTCCACGAGCTCGGCGTGCGCGCGCGCCATGCGCCGGAGCAGCGCGGCCAGCCCGTACCGCCGCGCCCGCGCGACCGTGCGCGCATTGAACCGGTCGGCATAGGCCATGCTCTCGAACCAGACGATGCGGTCGGCTCGCCCCCGCGCGATGAGCCGGAAGCGCCGAAGGGTCTCCTCGTCGCAGCTCAGCAGGTGTCCGAGCACATCCTTGACGGACCATTGATCTTGCGTACGGGGTCGCAGAATCTCCGGCTCGGGAAGCCGGGTGACGAGGGCCAGGGTGGCGCGGCGCACTGCGAGCATCCGGCGGATCGCGTGACGGCGCCAGGCGGTGGTCGAGGAGGCGCGTCGGGTGGCCATGATGGCCCGACGGTAGCCTCGTCCTTTGGCGGAGTCAAATCGGGCCCTCGAGCGCGCCATCCCGGGCAAGCTGCTGGGGGAGAACGCGCGCCGGCTCTAGCTAGCTTCTGCGCGGCTGGCGACTACTTCCCACTTCTCGCTCCAGAAGGGAGAAGTCACCTCCCCTCTGCTACACTCCGCCCAACCTGTAAGGAGGGCTCATGCCATGGACCCGATCCGATGGCTCTACTCCCCGCATAGCCCACAATCGCAGGCTTCCTGCGGGCGGATCCAGTGATTGACCGTCGCACGTTCCTCGCTGGCGCGGGTGCGGTGCTCCTCGCCGCGCCGCTCGCCGCCGAGGCGCAGCGGGCCGGGAAGGTCTACCGGGTAGGTTACCTCGGGAACTCGTCCGCTTCCCTTGAGCCCGATCTTGTCGAGGCACTTCGTCAAGGTCTGCGCAATCTTAGCTACGTAGAGAACCAGAACATCATCATCGAATATCGATGGGCCGAAGGTAGGTACGACCGATTCCCTTCTCTGGTGGCCGACCTAGTCCAGCACCGGGTGGACGTTATCGTGACTGCGGGCACCCTGGAACTCTCGCCGCAAAGCAGGCGACGAGGACAATCCCCATCGTGATGGCGGTCAGCGCCGATGCTGTCGGGGCCGGACTTGTTGATAGCCTAGCGAGACCCGGAGCGAACGTCACCGGATGGACTACGATGGTGCAGGAGTTAGAAGGAAAGCGGGTCGAGCTACTCAAGAACATCGTGCCCAAGCTCTCGCGCATCGCTGTCCTCAAAAATCCGGCCAATCCGGTCATGGCGATTGTGTTCAACCAGGCTGGGACCGCGGCGAGAGCGTTGCGCGTGACGTTGGACCCGGTGGACATTCGCGCAGTCGATGAGTTCGAGAATGCGTTCGCGACCATAGCGAAGGCTCGGCCTGGTGCGATCATGGTTCTCGCAGACCGCTTCCTACTTGCTGAACGTAAACGAATCGTGATCTTTGCGACAAGACAGCGGCTCCCGGCAATGTACCCCTACCGGGAATTTGTGACCCTTGGTGGTCTTATGTCCTACTCGCCGAACTATGCTGAGGCGTTCCGGCGCGCGGCGGTCTTCGTCGACAAGATCCTGAAGGGTGCCATGCCCGCGGACCTCCCCGTCGAGCAGCCCGCCACGTTCGAGCTGGTCATCAACCTCAAGACCGCCAAGGCCCTCAAGCTGACGATCCCGCCGTCGCTGCTGCAGCGGGCGGATGAGGTCATTGAGTAGTGAACCGGCGGACGTTCCTCACTGGCACGGGTGCGGTGCTCCTCGCCGCGCCGCTCGGCGCTGAGGCGCAGCAGCCACGGCGAGTCCCGCGACTCTGCTTCCTCACGTTTGATCCAGGTACGGCGCAATCGCCATCGCCACGATTCGAGGCGTTCTTTCAGGGACTGCGCGACCTCGGCTACGTACATGGGCAGACCATGACCATCGACTACCTTGTTGCCGACGGCCGTAGCGAGCGGTTTCCAGAACTCGCGGCTGAGTGCGTGCGCCTTAAGACCGACATCATCGCCGTAACCACGACGCCGGCCGCCCAAGCAGCGAAGAGCATCACGCGCACGATCCCGATTGTCATGGTCGCAGTCGGTGACCCTGTGGGGACCGGCCTCGTTGATGGTCTTGCGCGACCTGGCGGAAACATCACCGGGATGTCACAGATGACTTCCGGGCTGGCCGCCAAACGCCTCGAACTGCTGAAGGAGGCCGTTCCTGCAATCTCTCGGGTGCTCGTGCTGTCGTACCTCGTCGATCCGATCGCGCCACTACAGGTGAAGGCACTGAAGGAGGCAGCACCTTCGCTGGGGATCACACTACTAATCCATGAAATCCGGACGGTCGATGACCTTCCGGTGGCGTTTGACGCTGGGGTGAAGGAGCGCGCCCAAGGGCTCCTCACGACGGCCGAAAGCATTTTCCGCCTTCAACGCGCACGAGTGACCGAACTTGCCGCCCGCCACAGGTTGCCGGCAGTCTATCCTTATGCGGCGTTCGTCAGAGATAGTGCTGGCCTGATGGCCTATGATGTAAGCGATTCTGATCTACACAAGCGCGCCGCAACCTATGTCGATAGAATCCTGAAGGGCGCCAAGCCTTCCGATCT
>Ga0070712_100002662_pt1 | contig 11021 bp, 11 predicted proteins | sample LARL81metaG_FD_71396 | JGI IMG/M metagenome (GOLD analysis project Ga0070712, IMG submission 71396) | Corn, switchgrass and miscanthus rhizosphere microbial communities from Kellogg Biological Station, Michigan, USA - LAR L8-1 metaG | ecosystem: Host-associated > Plants > Roots > Rhizosphere ...
GAAGCCGCCTGTCGCGACCTGCTCACGTCGACGGCGATCCTTCTGATGGTGCAGAAGATCCCGGCGAGCGCGGCGAATCAAGTCAAATACTTCATTGCGATGGACATGAGCACACTCACGTTGCCTCAAACGTCAGAGGGGCGAAGGCTTTCAATAGTAGTTGCGGCTTGCGCGATGGATAAAGATGGAGCACCGATCCAGTTTCTGCAACAGCCGAGTGATGCAACGCTCAACGATCAACAATTCAATGCCTTGCTCGCACAACACGGATTTACGCGAACATTGGAATTTGCGCCGGCGCCGGGTACCGTCCGATTGCGATTGTTAGTGCGAGACAACGGGAGTGGAAAAATGGGATCGGTTGATCTTCCTTATCAAAGCGATCCGTCGTCAAATGCGGCCAAATCGGGTTGCGTGGGCCCGCCGTGCGACGCTCCGAAGTGAGTCGAGTCGAAACACTCCGGATTGATCATTGTCTGCCTTTGGCTTCCGCTTCAGCCAACCAGCCGCGCCTCAGTTGGTCAGAGGGGATGCTCGACAGATAAGGTTTGATGTCGAGTATCGGGGTGTCGTTGAGCATGTCGATGCCGCGAACTTGAAGCGATCTCCCCTGGCGGCGAAGCAGTTCTACTACTGTAAATCCAATCGGATTGGGACGGCGTGGTGAGCGTGTGGCGAAAACTCCATGAGGACGACTATCGGATGGAGGCGTTCCAATCAGTTCGAGTCTGTCTTCGGGATTGAGCCGGTCGAATACCCAGAGCACAATCAGGTGAGAAAAACCTTCGATATCCGTTAGCCCGAGTTCAAATTGAGGAAGGATTTCGAGAATGCCTTCTGCGTCGTGTTTGGCGCCTAGGCCTTTCGGGACCTGTTGCTGGGTCTGATACGGGCTCTGAATGTGTCCGATTGGTTCAAACGAATACATGCTGTTCCTCCCTGTAGAGTCCCGCTAGTCGCGCTCATTCTTAGTTAACGATGTGCTTCGGACCTTTTCCCAATCAGCTTTCGAGTTTGTTATCTCGGTCCAAGAAAACTTTACGCTTGCTTGACGAAACTCTAGGTTGCGTCGTGCAACGCTGTCAGAAAGTGGTTGCATCCCAAAACGTTAATCGTAACTGCTTTTCGAGATAGGCATTCCTTTTCGCGATGCACCGGGCATACGTGTGCCTATCGGCTAAGGGAAATTGCGACGGCAGTTTCGGTTGCGGGTGTGTGCTGAGTCGTATCCAGTGCGGTCGGTAAATCTTACAAGGAGCATTTTCATGACGAAGCATATTGTTCTGGCAATGTTCATGACACTCGGTATTTCGCTTGCAGCCTCAGCTCAGGAGAATCGTTCCGAGATCAGTCTGCAAGGTGGAGGACTGTTTCCAATGGCCGCTAGCGGCAACGGCACTTCATACAGCGCCACCGACACAGCAGGAGTGCTAGGTACGTATCGCTATCACCTGAATCATTGGATCTCTCTGGAAGACGCATATGGGTACAACATGAATTCTCAGAAGTATTCACTCACGTCGGGAGCGTTCCGGATTCAATCGGGGATACACCAGTTCACAGGAAATCTGCTGCTGAATCTGCCTTCGCATCGACACTCACGATTGAACCCCTATCTATTGGTCGGAGGCGGAGCGCTGCTATTTTCACCGACAAGCAATCAGTTCAACACAATCTCGTCGGCTCAGTCCCAGACGCGAGGGGTATTCTCCTACGGCGCGGGATTCAATTACGGAATTTACAAAGGACTCTCGTTGCGGGCGGAGTACAGAGGATTGGTGTATAGCACACCTGATTTCGGGTTTGGCGCACTTTCAACAAATTCAGTGACTCACGCTGCTCTGCCGACCGTAGGTCTGAGTTTTCGGTTCTGAGGATACGTGATCAGGAAGGCTCGCGCTTCTCGCTCATTATCTGAGAAGCGGGAATCATTAACCTCTAACTCGGCGTTTACTGTGGTTCCTTTGGCAAGCCCTTCTCAACGGGCTTGCGAGGCAACATCTGGTCACGCATAGCAGCGTCGTAGACGAAACTGGCTACGATCACTGCTATTTGCTTCAAATCATCGGCTTGAAGACGGTCGTAGACGTCCATGTTGGAATGGTGCGTTCGTGTTTCGTATTCGATGGGATCCTGAATGAATTGAAATCCGGGAATGCCAACGGCATCGAAGGACAAATGATCGGTACCGCCCGTGTTGCGCATCGTTAAGGTAGTCATGCCAAGGTCTTTGAAGGGTTTCATCCATTCCTGGAAGATAGGAGCCACCGCTTCATTTTCTTGCAGGTATAAACCTCGAATCTTGCCGGTGCCATTGTCGACATTGAAGTAAGCCGAAATTTTCGCTTGCTCCGGTTTCAGTTTGACGTCGCCCGCCTCCCGCCGCAGTAATGTGGGCATGTCTTTCATCGCTGGATCATCCATATGCGGGCGGGCGCCGAAGTGTTGCTCGACGTATCCCTGCGAGCCTAGCAGGCCTTCTTCTTCTCCACTCCACAAGCCTATGCGGATTGTGCGGCGAGGCTTGATGCCGAAATCTTTGTCAAGAGCCTTGAGAATACGGACGGCTTCCATCATCACGACGCTGCCGGCGCCATTGTCGGTGGCTCCCGTTCCAGCGTGCCACGAATCCAGGTGGGCGCCGAGCATCACGATCTCGTCTTTCTTGTCAGTTCCGGGAATCTCGGCGATTGTGTCGTACTGCATCGGATCGTCATCGAAGAAGGTGTTAGTGACGTTGAGTTCGAGTGTCACTTCTTTTTTCTGGTCGAGAAGTCTGGCGATGCGGTTCCACTGCTCCGATGCCATAGTGAGTTGAGGAACGGTTGTGGTTTCACCTGCTTTATAAGAACCACCAGATTGGACGAACACAGTGCCGCCACCAGCGCTCCCACGGCTGTGATCGATTATGGCCAGCACTTTTTCTTCTTCGAAGAATTGATTCAGGTCTTTGATGAACTGACGGCGACGGAGCATCTCAGACATACGGAATGGAGGCCGCTCGCCAGGAATCTGGTACTCCCCGATTTTGGAAAGATCGTCTTCGCCGAGTCGCTTGTAGGGTGATTCGACGATGGGTTTGACCTCGGCGTCGGAGCCGAGAATTACAATCTTGCCGCCAAGTTTGCCGCGGTACTTATCGAAGTCCTTTTTGTCTTCGATGCTTGCACGAATACAGGTGCCGGTGACGACACCATTCGTCCCCGGTGTCCAGGCCTTAGCGTAGGCAATCAACGGTGTAACGTCGGGCGAAGTCATGCGAGCATTCACGTATTGATTAGCCCATCCCCGTCCGAATGGCCCCCACCCCTCAAGGTGCGCATTGTTGAGCCCCATCGCGGTCAACTGGTCACGTGTCCATTCATTCGCGCGCTTCATGTTGGGTGAGCCAGTGAGTCGCTCACCAATGGAATCCATAAGACCGGAAGCGAGTTCCATCACCTTCGAGTTGTGAAAGCCTTCGTACCGAATGCGGGTGATGGTTTCCAGATCGACTTTTTCCGTGGCTTGTGAATTTGCAAGTTGGCCTAAGACCAAGACCGCGATAAAAGCACGGAAGAATCGAACCAACCTCTTCATGAGTTGCTCCTGGAGGAGAATTGAATGGGGGATTATAGCGTGGGAGTTTCCGTCAAGCAGGAAGTGAATTGTAAAGTTGTTTCAAGGCCCGTTCATACCATCAATCGTTCTTTGGCTTAGGAGGCTCCTTTCTCTTTTCTTCGGTTTCGACCGAAAACAGCATGTAGTGATCGAAGCTGTGGCGACGATAGTAATGATGCTTGCGGAAGTCAAAATAGATTTCTGCCGTTTTCGGCAGCCACAGCGACGTGTTTTTTCTCGCGAATGGAATTGGTCCATACTCAACAATCTGGTGCTCGCTCAGCAATTGGATTGAGGGCAGGGGCTTCACAATGTCGGCTTCGATGCGGATGATTTGGAACTTGTTCGCCGTGATCCACGCTCTGCCTTTCAGATCAACAGAAAATAACTGGTCTCCGACCTTGTAGCTGTGCATACGGTTGGGACGATCACTGCGCTGTTGAAAGTGAACAAGCCAGCTCGGCTCTCCGTGCCAATCGCCTAAACCCTCGCAGCGCAGATCGAAATCCTGGCGCATATCGGGATGAAATACGAGCGCAAGAGTCACGAATCCTGTCGAGGCAATATGGTCGGGAAAACCTCCCTCGGTGAGCTTGTCCGAGCGGTATTCGTCGATGAAAACTGAAGCCGCCGAAGATTCGGAGATAGTGGCGACGTAGTCGTATTTGCGGGTTTCGGTGCGGATCGGAATGCCGTACTGATCGAGCGATTGATGGAACAAGTCTTCGATCGCGGCGAAACGTGACAAGTCGTCGACCAATTCGCGAATACGCTTTCCTGATTCTTCGATGACGGTTGCGGTGGGGCACTCCGCACCGCTGGCCACTTGAGGTTTGACCTCGTCGATACCAGGCGGCGCCCATGGTTTGATGGAGAGAGCCGGTGCGTCGAGCGCAGCTAGCGAGTCAACGCCCGAAAAGGCTATTCCTCCGCCGGCAGGGCCTGCGGATGTGGTGGGGGTGGGTTTGTGCTCGTTGATTTCTGCAATCAGTCTGCGTACTTGGTCAGCCTGTGGATTTTTCGGAGCGTGCTCGACAAAAGTATTGAACGCCTGAATACTTTCCTGATCCTGACCAAGAGCTAACAGCGCTTGTGCCAGAATGAGTTGGGCGGGACTTGCGACGGCATTGCCTTTGGCAATTGCAACCTGGGCTTCATCGCGGGCTCTGCCATAGTCCTTTTGACGAAGATAAGTGTCGGCCAGAAGGTCATGGGACATCCAGCTATCGGAATCGGCCAGAACTGCCTGCTCAAGCGCGGAGCGGGCTGCGGGGTAGTCCCTGCGCTCAAGATGTGTGCGGCCCAGTAGAGTTAACGCTTGGCCATTCGTGGGGTTGAGCGTGGTTGCTGTGCCCAAGAAACTGCCAGCCTGATCGAAGTCTTTCTTTGCAAAGTAGAGATATCCAAGCAGAAAGTTCACATCCGGGCTCGATGGGGAGAGTTTGTACGCCTCATCGAGCTGCTTTTGCGCGGCAGTCAAATTTCCCGATTTTAAAGCGGAGATCGCATGCTTGGCCTGCTTGCGGGCCTTCGGCGACATGATGGTTGCGGCTACATCCAGGTTCAGTGCGTAGGGATCACGCTGGAGAAGAAGTTCTGTCTCGATGGGGCGTTGGGAGTCGATTACTTTCATGTCGCGATGCTGGGTAAGGTATCCCACAGCGCTGGCATCGAGTTCGTAACTCCCCAATGGAATGTCTGTGAAGACTCCTTTTCCCGCATCATCGGTGACCGCTACCGCGACTGCATGATTGGATACGTTTTCCAGTTTGAGCACAGCCTGGCGATCGAGGTGAACGCCATTTCTTTCTGCAAAGAGGGTAAAGACCAAGACACCAGTGCCCGGAGCCGTGCGGTAAATCTTCATCAGTTCGAAGGCGCCTGGATTTGCGGTTGGATCTTGTACCTGACCTAGTGCAGCGGGGAACTGACTCGAGACGAGGAAAAGTAAAGCACACCAAACCTCTATCGGAGAGTTAATGGCAACCCAATAGCGCCGCATAAAAATCTGACGAGAAGTTTGTCACAGGGTAATGGGCGGGTCAACGATCGGTGCAAGAAATCGAGGAGCACGGAATGAGCAAACGAATGGCTTAACAAGATGTCTTACTCATGTTGGCTGTCTTTGTTAGAGGTCATGCCGGATCTTTGAGTGCTTGCATCGTCATCGTTTTTCAATATGTATTGCACGACGACGGAGATGCGGCGATTTGCAGGGTCTAGAGGTGCCTCCGGTTTTCGCAGGCGTTGGTCGGCAAAGCCACGAACCTGAGTGACCTGGTCAGGCCGGATCCCGTTTCCTTGTATGACACGGCGTGCCGCGTTGCCACGATCTGAGGAGAGTTCCCAATTGCCATAGAGGGCGGAAGGTGCGTACGGTTGAGAGTCGGTATGGCCTTCAATGGAAAGCTTGTTGGGAAGAGTGCCTAATTCCTGGGCCAGAGTCACAAGCAGTGCCGCACCATCCGGTTTGAGCTTGGCACTGCCGGTGTCAAAAAAAGTGCCAGCCGCTGACTCGGAGAGTTCGATTCGCAGGCCCTCAGTGGTAACCGTCATTTCGATGTGACTCTTCAGTTTCTCGAAATCCGTCATTTGCTGAATTGCTTTCTGCAATTGTTCTTTCAGCCTGGGCATGTTGTCGCGAGTGAGGACAAAATTCTCACCACGCCTTGCATGTTGGAGCCAACTCTCCTGGAGGTTCCAGTGGGGTCTTTGAAGTAACCTCCGACCGCCTCTTGTACTTGCTTACTGGAGTTCAGGAGCCAGAGAACGATGAAGAGAGCCATCATGGCGGTGACGAAGTCCGCGTAAGCTACTTTCCATGCTCCGCCATGATGGCCGCCGTGACCGCCTTTTTTTTCACGACTACGATGGGGCGCGTCTTTTCCATGGGGAATGTTAGGACGCGGCCGCAGCGGCGGCAGCAGCACCTCCGCCTCGGCATGCCTGCTCGAGTTCTTTGAAAGAGGGCCGCACATGACCGGGAACTGCGCGGCGGGCCACTTCGATCGCCATGATCGGAGCGGTTCCTTTCAGGAATGAAACCATGAGGACCCTCAGCACGTAGAGAAAAGCGTGTTCTTCCTCCGCGGCTTTGGTCATGTTGGCGGCGATAGGACCGACCAGGCCATAGCAGAGAAGGATGCCAAGAAACGTGCCAACCAGCGCGGCCGCGATTTTGTGTCCGATTTCCTCCGGAGGCCCTCCTAGTGCGCCCATCGTGATCACGACTCCTAACACGGCCGCGACGATGCCAAGACCCGGCAGGGAATCCGCCATCGTGCTGAGAGCTGTGGTGGGCAGGGTGGCATCGTGGTGGTGGACCTCGAGATCCAGATCGAGCATCTGGTCAAGTTCGAACGGATCCACTCCGGTCACCGCCATGCGAAGAGAGTCGCAGACGAAGTCGCATACATGATGATTTTTCAAAAAACCAGGGTTCTTGGAAAAGATGGGACTCTTTCGAGGTTCTTCGACATCTGATTCCAACGCCATCAATCCATCTTTGCGAGCTTTATTCAGCAAGTCGTACATCATTTTCAGAGTTTCGACATAGGTCTTCTTGGTGAACTTGGAACCTCCGAAAACTCCACCTAGCCCTGCGGCGATCTTCTTGAGGATATGAATCGGGTTTGCCACTAGAACGGTAACGATAGCGGCGCCTCCGATGATGACGAGTTCAGCCGGTTGGATCAGAACGCGAAGATTGCCGTGCTCCATCAGATAGCCGGCGACGATGCAACCGAAGACGACGACGATGCCGATGATTGCAAACATTACGAACTCTCCGAATCCGGATCCTGAGGTCTGCAAGTTCGCCACGCCGACGCATTGCCGAGCGATTTCTCGACCCTTTCCAGAACGCTTGGCAGTTCTTCATCGCTTTGTGCCATAGCGCATCCGACAGACACGGGCAACGAGCGTCGCTCCCCCCACCACTCGATAGAATCGTTAGCCACGCGCCAAGAGAGCCGATCGCGTACTGAATGCAGTGCGTCTTACCTGCAGCCGTTTAGAACTACAAGAAATTGGTTATCGGCCCAGCGTCCGATGAAATCGGTTCGCCACAGAGTGCCTTCGATTGTGCGCGCCACAACCCGAAGGAGGCCGTTAGCTGCTTCCGGGCCAAATCCCGAGCGAAAACGATCGAGCCCTTCCACACGAAAAAGCAGCACTCCGAACCTCACCCCAGCTTCGGAGAGATTGTGATGTGACTCGTGGAGATGCGATTGAGTCGCGAAACGGGTTGCGACTCCGGTAACCTCGTCGACGCATCCGGGAAGTCTGGCCTCTGATTCCGCGGAACTGGGTTGCTCAATCGCGTCGAATAACTCGACTGCTCCGATGATCGAGCCGTGCTGGTTGTGGACTGGAACTGCGCGAATTCGGACCGGCACTTCGTAACCAGCTTTGTGATGGACAAGCCCGCTGGTTTCCGCGGGACGCGAGGTCTTGATGGCTCGCGCCACAGGGCATTCCTCCCTGCAGAATTCACAGCCGGGATGATCACAATGGAGAAGCGGGTCTCCGATACAGGATTTCCCGATGACTTCGTGGCGACGATGACCCGTAATGAGTTCGGCGCCGTCGCTCCAAATTACGAATTTCTTCTGCACGTCGACAACGCACAAGCCCGTTGGCAGGCTTTCGAGAATGGAGCGGCATATTTCGGAATCGTCAAGAAGGCACATGTTTAGGGCTCAGTGAGAACCTCGCATCAGTTTTATCGGCAGGATGCCTATGCGTCTTCAGGCCGGGAAGGGGCTCATCAATTTCCTAAAGAAACTTCGAAGAATCTTGTCTTATCAATAACATGCGAGATGGCACTTTTAGGGTAGAGATGGCCCGAAAGTGCCATAGGCAGGAAGCTTGAGGGGTTTTATTTTCGTTCGTGAGCAGTTCTGGGGGAGGGCTGCCCGGGCGTCCTGGACCTGAAAGGGTTCAGGACGCTCGTTATTTTTTTGCCTCTGCCTACTCGGTCTGTTGTCCTTCAGCTACCGACAGCAACTCGCCTCTTAGATTTCCGAACAGAACTTAATTCTCAGAGATTGCTTCAAAGCCTTCTTGCCGCGGAAGAGTATCGATCGTGTAGGTGATGAGTGCGAGGGCGCCGAAGTCGAAGTCACTCGGCTTGTAGCGCCAAAATGCGACGTAAAGCGGGCAACTCAGTTCGTGGAGATGGTGAAATTGACGGTGATTCTGGTTTCGGTTTCGACAGTCTGGTTTCCCAGATAGTGAGGTTTGAAATGCCATTGCCGGACGGCTTCGCGCGCGGCTGTCGACAAGATCGGAGGCCCGCTGAGAACTTGAAGATCCTGAATCATGCCGTCGCGCCCGACCAATGCTTGCAAGACGACGGAGCCTTGAACTTTCATTTGACGCGCCAGCATGGGGTAGTCGGGACGGACTGATTCTGTGACAACGCTCGCCGCTACCGTTGAAACTCGGGCCCGCTCCGCAGCGTTACTCGCGACCACCGGTGGATCGGTATGAATCTCAAGCGGGGGCTGCGCAGCAGCCCGAACAGGAGGGCGCGACTGAAGGTCCACTTTCACCGAATTTGAACCGGGACGGACCGTTTGGTGTGCATCTCCGGCAACAACTTCGACTTCAAGCGGGGGCAGCACGGTGCGCTTACCGATGACAATTGGAGCCGGTGGCTCAGGAGTCACGGTTGCCTCATGAAGAGTCCCCTTGGTGTGGGGCTTCGTCGATTTCGTCGGCACCGCTGTCGGGGTCAAAACTGTCGCTGACACCACAGGTTGATTCTGCTGAAGGGGAGAATCCGATGTTAGCTCAGCCTGCTCAGTGTTGGGGAACCAAAAATCGCGGTCGCGGTAGAGGATCGATGTGAGAGCTCCCACCAGAAGAGCGAGAGCGACCATCATTAGCCGCTGCTGACGTCGCGCGGAGGACACCCTTGGTGCGGGAAGAAGCCGGTCGTCAGCGTGGCGGGTGATCGTCTTCGGAGCAAGCATAGGGAAAACGGAATCCCAAACTCACGATAGTATGCCTCGAAATCAGCTGAAAGACCAACAAATTCAGCAGTTCCGAACGCTCACTGATTCCGCTGAAATTCTCAACGGTCGACCGTGCCATCACCTCTAGCAGGCGAGTTGATCACGCGTAAGTTTCAAGCCGTTGAGATTGCCGAGCGCAGTCACGGCTACGGCTTCGGGCTGGAAAAACTCCCGTGCCAAGGTGGAAAGATCCTCGGTGGTAACGGCTTCGATCTTCTCAATAAGTTCGTCAAGATCGTAGAAGCGATCAAAATACATTTCCTGGCGGGCCAAGTTTGACATCCGCGAAGTGCTGGATTCGAGCGAAAGCATCAAGCTGCCCTTCAGTTGTGCTTTCGAGCGATTCAATTCATCTTCTGCTACCGGTTCGGTTTTCAGCTTCCGAAACTCACCGACAACGGATTGCACAACTTTCGATGCGGAGGCCAATGAAGTGCCTGCGTAAACCGCAAGGCATCCCGTGTCGCGGTAGGGGTTCAGGTCGCTGTAAATCGAATATGCGAGCCCTTGACGTTCGCGGATGTTCTGGAACAGGCGTGAACTCATGCCGCCGCCCAACAGAGTGTTCAACACGTACCCGGCGTGGCGTTTCGCATGGGCAATGGGATGGGCCGGAACTCCGATGCAGAGTTGGACTTGTTCCAGCGCCTTCTTGTTTCGAAGAATGATGCGCGAGGAAATCTTCGGCGCAGACGAATGGAAACCATTCGACATCGGTTTCATATGCTGGAAATGCCCCGTAACGAGCTCGACGAAACGGTCGTGATCGAGATTTCCGGCGGCCGAAACGATGATATTCCCGGGCGAGAATCGATAGGCATATGCGTCCAGGACGGGTTGACGCTCGAATCGTTTGACCGTTTCCTTGGTCCCCAGGATCGGCTTGCCCAAAGGATGATCTTTCCAGAAGTTCTGCGTGAAGATTTCGTGGACGAGGTAGTCGGGGTTATCCTCGTCCATCTTGATTTCTTCCAAAATCACGCCGCGCTCCCGGGCGATATCGCTTGCATCGAAAACGGGATTGAGGACAAGGTCACTCAGGATATCGAGGGCCACCGGGACGTGTTCGTCGAGCACCTTAACGTTGAAGCAGATGCATTCCTTGGCAGTGAAGGCATCCATGTTTCCGCCAATGGAATCGACCTGGCGGGCAATCTCCTCCGCGGTCCGGTGCTTCGTGCCTTTAAAAACCATATGCTCGATGAAATGGGAGATGCCGTTCCACTCGGGATCCTCGTCGCGCGACCCGGTCTGAAGCCAAACTCCGATGGAGGCGGAGCGGATATGCTGCATCTGCTCGGTAATAATGGTCAGGCCGTTCGGCAATTTCTGACGACGAATATTGCGGACTTCATGGGACATAATGGAATTTCCTGCGTGTACGTCTTGCCAGAACCGGGT
>Ga0070712_100002668_pt1 | contig 11009 bp, 15 predicted proteins | sample LARL81metaG_FD_71396 | JGI IMG/M metagenome (GOLD analysis project Ga0070712, IMG submission 71396) | Corn, switchgrass and miscanthus rhizosphere microbial communities from Kellogg Biological Station, Michigan, USA - LAR L8-1 metaG | ecosystem: Host-associated > Plants > Roots > Rhizosphere ...
AATGCCGCATTCCTGATAGCGATCGAAGATCTTGTAGCCGGTCTTGCGCGAGATCCCGAACTCTCGGCACAGATCCGCCATGGGTTCGCCCGCGAGTCGGCGAGCTACGAACTTAACTCTGTCATCCATAACCGAACACTCCTTCCACGGCATCCTCTTTCCTCCCCGAAAGGGAAGAAAGTGTAACCTATGTGTCCGGTACGACCTGTTACCTATGTCTCGGGTCGCTCATTTTGTACGGAACCCAAGGATGTTAGTTGAGTTCGTTGGAACGCTTCCTGTCATTCCATCCATAAAAATCCATAAACTTTCGATAGGTGACGGGCGCACTTACTTCACAAAGCCGTGCGCTACCTCGCTCAGGTCAACGTAGTATCCAGTGATCCTCCCCTGGTTGTTGATGCTGATTGCATCCGCGCTGTTCGCCCCCGGCGGCATCAGGCGAAGGTAATCACCGGACGAGGATCGTTCGAAGCCGGCAAAAGCGGTTGGCGGCGGTGGCACGATCTCCCCAACAACCGTCCCTTGATCGTTAAGGCCACTGGCAAATGTCTGAGCTGCTCGGGGCATATCGATCGTCGTGATGTTTCCGGCCGAATCGCGCAGAAAGGAATGTCCTAAGGCTTCAGAGTCTGCGTAGTAGCCCGTCACTAGCCCGCTCAGGTTAATCCATGTCGGTTGCGTCCCTGTGCCCGCAGCATCGAAGGTCGTGACGTTGCCAAGTGCGTCGCGAATGAATCCGTGACGCTGATCGTTGGCGTCCACATAATACCCTGTGATTTGTCCGTTGGCATTCATCGCCACCGGAGTCGTTCCCTGGGACTGGCCACTGCCGGCTCCGGGCGCGTCGAATAGTGTGTAGGTTGCGGAAGAAGCCCGCAAGAACCCATGCCATGCGCCGGCAGAGTCGTCATATGCTCCAGCGATATTCCCGGAATCATCGATGGCGTGGGGGATCGTGTCGGTGGCCCCGGCAACGTCGACTCGCGTAAAGCCTCGGTTCACATTGTGCAGAAACCCTCTGGTGTGATTGCTATGCGCGAGACCATAAGTTCCAACGATCTGGCCATGCCGGTTGATTGCGTTGGAAACTGTGTTCAAACCGCCCGGAGCATCGAATTCCGTGATTTGGCCGTTGGTCAGACGGAAGAAACCGTGAATCGCCCCACCGGCATCGATATACCACCCCGCGATGGCGCCCGTCTGACTTATGCTGGTGGCGAAGGTGCCCTGGTCTGCGTTCTTCCCGGCATCCGGAGCGTCAAAGGAAACAAACGAAGGATTCTGCGCGCTCAACGTGGTGGACAGGAGGAGGGGTACCGCGAGCGAAACCAATCTCCAAAGCCGCGTTCTTTGATAGGTGTGTGGATCCGAGGAGAAAGCCATTGAGGAAAGCCCTTTCAAGCGGAGCAAAAGCTTGTCATCGGCCTAGTGAAAAGTCAAGGGCGCTATGTGGGAAATGTCACGAAGAAGCAGCCGTTAGTTCTCAGTATGATTCACCTTCGAGAGAGAACATGAAGAGCCTGTGCCCGGCATGTTCGTTCGCGAATGGAAGAGACCAACCATTCTGAGTGAAATATGCGGCGCGGCGAGAATCTGTCGCGCCGGACTGCCTTTGCCCGCAGGCGCTTGGTTGGCTTGTTTGCTAGTAGTTGGCTCAAGGAGGCGTCGTATCCTTATTCATGGCTACGAAAAACTTCATTCCCATTTCCGGCTTGTTCGAAGCGCATCTCACCGTGAGCGAACTCGACCGGGCGGTCGCTTTCTATCGAGACCTTCTGGGCCTCTCCCTGGCGCAGATCTTTCCGGAGCGAAGGGTCGCTTTCTTTTGGCTTGGCGCATCAGGAAAGGCGATGCTCGGTCTTTGGGAGTCGGGAACCATGCCGCTGAGCATGAGCCTTCACGTTGCCTTTCAAGTTGCGCTTTCTGATCTGCACGAGGCGCCCACGCGATTGGAGAAGGCGGGCGTTCAGCCGAGAGATTTCGCCGGCGCTCCCACGCAGGAGCCAGTCGTACTTGCCTGGATGCCTGCAGCATCAGTCTTTTTTCGCGACCCCGACAATAATCTATTGGAGTTCATCACGATGCTGCCTGATCCGCCTAGGCCCGATCTCGGCGTCCTTCCCTGGAGTGACTGGGTACGGCGTGCGCCGCGAGGGATCTGATTTCGAATATGTCAGAACCTCAGGGGAACGAAGATCGGTTCACGATTGTCGCCATCGTGAAGACCACAGACTTTTCTTCACGAACATCGCGTTCGAGAGATTTGCCGGCGACCCTGCTCTCCTCAACAATTCCGAAACGTAACCGCGAATGTCCGAACAACCATGGCTCTCTTAAGGTTTTGAGCTTGTGCGGCTCCCTGTACTGATCTGAATTCCCTCTGCTACAATTCATTCACGGGCAGGGACAGCTGCCTTGGATTGGCATTGGCCGACATACAGTTTTTCAAACAGTGGTTTAGCCACGGGGTCCGTTAACCTGATGTCTGATTTTGGAACTTAGGCGACAGACGAAAAACGGCTGAACCTGAGGAAAGCCAGTAGGTACCCAGGGTTTCCGATAAAGCTAAAAGTTGGGGACGTAGTTCAGTTGGTTAGAACGCTGCCCTGTCACGGCAGAGGCCGCGGGTTCGAGTCCCGTCGTCCCCGCCATTCTTTTGAATGGTTTACAGAGAGTCCCCAAACACAATCAGGGTCTGTTTGGGTCCAATAAGCTCTTCCGCCCATTGCCGCATCCCTTCCGCCCGCAGCCGGAACTAACCGCTTCGCTAGTGGATGAGATTTGATTTCCTCCCCGTCAGCAAACCCCCAGGCAGGATTGCGTCCACGAGCTTTCCTTGCGCTAGGCGCTTGCTGTTTGTGGTCGCCTGGAGATACTTGTTTGTTACGTGCAGGTTGGCGTGGCGCAAGTAGTCGCGGATCATGAGTTGATGTTCGCCCATCTCGGCCAGCATCGTGCCCACCGTGTGCCGAAACGTGTGCCAACCAACACCGGTAATCCCGATCTTCTTGAACGCCGGTTGAATCTTCTTCTTCAACACCGAAGCTAGGTCGAGCGGTTTGCCGCCCCTCAACCTCTCCGAAGGGAAGACGAAATCGCTTGGCTGGTTGTAGAGGCTTTGTGACCTCCACTCCAGTAGGGCCTGCTTCAGACTCGGATGCATCGGTAACAACTTTGCAGACGTTGCTTGATCTCGTTGAGGGTGTAGTGGCTCGTCGGCTTTGAAGACTTAGGCTTGGCCTCCATGGCAAACATTTCTCAAGTCGTCCGGCATTTAAGAAGAGAGCGACAGCAAGTACAGCAACAGCTCCAGCGCATAGACGAAGCACTCGCAGCGCTGGGAAGTAGCTCGAACGGCTCGTCACGCACTATGTCCGCAGCCGGTCGCCGGAGAATCAGCCTGGCGCGGAAGGCACGATGGGCGAAGCAGAGGACAGCGAAGTGCGTCGGGCGCCTGTTATCCCTCAAGCTGGTGGAATTTTATTTGACGAAGTCTGAAGGAGACAAATGCATGATTCGCAAATTTGGAACAGGGTGAACCCGTGCCTCGCTGGGGACGGTTGATCTTCTACGTCACGGATGTGGACGCCCTCTGGAATCATCTGAAGGACCGGGGATTTGATCCGGAGATTCCACGAGATGCCTCATGGGGAGAACGCTATTTCCACATGCCCGATCCGGACGGTCACGAGCTGTCGTTTGCCCGGCCGCTCCTATGACATTACGCAGGTGAGGGATGGATGTTGAAGATCGGAAATGCCGAGTTGTAATCCCGGTTTCTGGCGTACGGCCGAGTATTAGATTGCATGGCGCAGGCCTAAACCGCACGCCCTTTCGATCTGCCATAATCTGCTTAATGCGAATCTTGGAGGAACCCGCAGGCGAGGCTACGCAGCTTGGGAACAAATGGAATATTTGATTGGCTTGATCCTGTCTCTGACAGTCGATGGTTCGGGGACAGTCATTGGCTATGACCGAGGGCGTGCCTTCTACCCGACCGCGCTCAGCGTGATCTTCTCCTACTTATGTATTGTTCGCCGCAATGGGAGCTTCTGGGCGCTCGCCGCTCATTGAAAGCGTTACGGTTGTTCCACTCGCGACCTGAGAAAAAAGTATGAGCCGCCACAAAGGAATCCCCAGCCGCTATCGCTTCAGGATCGGGCAGAGAGTCGAATATGAACTCCCGTCTGGGCAAATGGTCGGCGTTGTTGCGGAGCACCTGCCAGCGGGCGACCGGGTGCGCTTCAAGAGCGGGATTGACCTCACGGTTCCTGTGGAACAACTCCGCAAGGTGGCGAAGGAGCACAGTTGCTGGGGACCCGTCCATTGCGACGGGGAGTGCGACAATCCCCCATGCGGACAAAAACACCGATGCCAATACCGTGAAACTGAGACCACGGCGGACTCAAATCCCAGACAATGCGTGCTCAGCCGGGGGCACAGCAGTAGGGAACACAAGCTGCAGTAACTCGGACGGAGTTCCGAATTCACGCTCGGGAATCGTCCCACTTGACTTGTCGAGGTTGTTATACACCGTCCAATGTGTCAGAAAATGAACCCGACCGACGCGACGTGAGGTGAGTGTCCTTCCTGCCTGCACAAGAAGCCGACGACATTCGATGCGATCGTGTCGATGTCGGGATTTGAATGCATGCCTCAAGCAGCAAAATCAATTTTTGTGATCGGGGGAGGTTCATGCTTCTCTTCGATCCTGCCCTTGCGGCTGATCTTCGCCAGTTCGCAGTTAAGTTCCGCTCCAACCAGCATGGCAAAGCCTGTCCAATAGAGCCACGTCATCAACGCAATGCCGGCGCCGAGTGTTCCGTAAGTTTTGTTAAAGTTTGCGAAATGCCGAAAGTAAAGACCGAGCAGATAGGACAGTGCAAGCCAGCAACCCACGGCAAGGACGGCGCCCGGAAGTGTGGCAATGAAACGCTGCTTAACATTCGGAGCAAGGAAGTACAAAGCTTCCACAGCGAGAATTGTGAACCCGATCGCAATGGACCAATGAATGTACGGCCACAGCAAAACAAACAAATAGGAGAGGTGGACGCGACCGGCAAGCCATTCTCCGAATCTCGGCCCGAGAATCATCACGGACAGTGCTACGAGCATCAGGGCTCCAGTCAAGAGCGCTAAGCCTACTGCCAAAGGCCGGGTTTTCCAGAACGGTCGATCGTCTTCGACGTCGTAGGCGATATTCAAGGCCTCGATCGCCGCCGCGAACCCGCCCGATGCTGTCCAAAGCGTGCCCAGAATACCGAAAGAGAGAAACGTTCCCCTGTTAGGCGTGATCACATCAGACAAAATTCTGCGGACCAGCCCCATGCTGTCCGCAGGTAAGAACCGCGCCATCATACTCAGCGCCTGGTCGAAAAGATTGGGAACGGGCAAGTACGACACGATTGCGGACAAAAAGACGAGAGATGGAAAGAGCGAGAGAACGAAGTAGTACGAGAGCGCCGCAGCCATCTGCAGCGTGTGATTCCGGAAGACGTCTTCGTAGGTTTCGCACAATGCATGCTTGATCCGTGCCAGCATCACGATTCTTGGATGCAGTTCCCGATTTCTGGGTTAACAGTGATGGCTGGAGAACCACGTGGCAACGCGAGTTTGGTCGGGCGCTCTCCCTTTGCGAGTTGAGGCTCTGCAAAATGGAAGCGCGATGCACGGCGACGGGATGACTCGCGTAGACGACTCCTCCCCTGCTTTCTTACCTAGAAGAACTGACCATGGACTACTTAGCGTGTGGAAACCGCGGTTGTCCACTTACCAACCTCAACATGTGCAATTTACGTTGCCGCAGAGAGTGGTTGACTACCTGGCGATCGGTAGCTATCCAAACTCTTCCCCCACGGCCCGCCCCAGGAGCGAATTGCGATTTGCTTTGAAGCTACTTTTTTGGCTGCGCTGTCGGCGGTAACAATCCATTGAGGCGAAGATACATCGCGGCCGAGCTGTAGTGGTCGGCCCAATCGTTGGTGAGGGCGATCAGCGCGAAGGCGCGCGGGCCTTTGCGCCCTCCAAATAGCTCAACTTCATCTCCCAGCTTGGAATCATCAACCTTGCTGAGAGCGGTGGTGCAAAACTCAAAGCTCGCCTTCAATGCCGTGACCAGCTTGTCTTTACCGTCGGATTCCTTCAGCGGTACCGGCGCATTGACCTCGGGAATGTCGCCAATTGTCGAGCACAGGAGGTTGTTCGACCCAATGATGTGCAGGACGAGTTGGCCGAACGTCAACTGCTGTTCCGTGGGCGTGTAGCCAAACTTATTGGCGGGCATCTCTTCGACCGCCGCTACCAGGTTTTTTTCCTGGCGCGGCAGAATCTCTTTCGTCACCGTCGTAACTGGGTTTTTGTCTTGTGCAAGAACTGCTGTTGCCGAAAGAAGAAGAATGCAGAGTGTACGTTGCATGATGTCCTCCCGCATTCGTATTGCGACATGAGGAATTACAACATCTCAGATCGTCGCGGCGAGCCGCGCTGAACTCGCGCAGCATTACGGTGCATGTGGGCGGGTGATGGGTCGAGTTGCATTCTTCAACGCCTGCCTCAAGACGTAACATTCCTCGTGGACCGGTTGACCCGAAGCGTTTGTCTTGGTGGTCTTCAGATCGACAGGCTTGTTGCAGATCGGGCAATTCTGTTCTGGTTGGGCGGAACGTGCCACCGTGCACCTCCGGGAGCAGCGAGCGTACACTTACAACGCGCGTAGTTTAGCAAATACGTTGGAAGGCTGTCTGTAGGGTTTTCCACCTACGCTGCCACGCTCCTTTCCGTACTCAAACGCCACAATCTTTGGCGGGAGATACGACTTCGAGGTAGATCCTGCGAAGAAACCGGAGGCGGGATTCTCTGTATATGAAAATTTTTTTCCGGTCTCGCCTTATCCGGAGCGCGTGAAGCTTGAAATAGAAGGGCGTGAGCCAGATTCTTCTACGTCGGCCACGGCGGCATCAGCTCGTAACTTTCAGGAAATTCTCAATCAGGGCCATGACATCGAACGAAGCTGCGGCGTCATTTGCTCTGGGTGTTAGGTTGTGCCCTACGCTTCAAACTGATCCGCTAATCGGGACTTCCACTCCCTTGAATGAGATTGCCAAAATCGTCCGTTGTTCTAGATCGCGAAGTTGAGAAAGAGAAGAGCCTCGACGCCTCCGGCCCACGCATCCGATGCCCGCTCTGCGGCTGGTCGCCCGGCAAGGGTGACCAGTGGGCTTGTAGCTGCGGCCATGAGTGGAACACGTTCGATACGGGAGGCGTCTGCCCAGCGTGCCTGCACCAATGGACTGAGACCAAGTGCCTCAAGGCTGGTCGCCGCATTCTCTCTGGTATGCGCAGTGACGAGAAAGACGTTGATTGTAACGTTCATTCTATGCGTCAGGGGAGAATCATCCGCCAACATGTGGAGGTATACAATTGATTCTTCAGCGGGGTGCGAACATGGCTCATCTTCTCCGCAATCTCTGGTCTCAAGAAAAAGGCCAAGACATCGCCGAGTATGCCGTTATGTTGGCCGTTATTCTGGTACTGGTGGTAGGAACGATTCGCTTGGTCGGAAGCAATGCGAACAACGCATTCTCGTCAGTAGCGAGTTCAATTCAGTGACCCCCGACCTCACCCTTTCGATTTGGTTCGTCGTCCAGAAGTGAGCATCCCCGAAAGCTGGCCGATGCTCTCCCGCAAGGTTTCCAACGCAGCATCGATAGGTGTTTTCATCTGTACAACGTCCGAGAAGTTCGTATCCTGCATCTGTTCGGTGGCCGCTTTGAAGCGTCGGCTGCTCACAGTATCCATCGCAAGGAAGCCGAACGCCTGCGCTAGTGGCACGCCGTCCGCTCCGGTATGCAGAAATTCAATGTGCGCGTTCACTTTTCCAAAAACTGTACCGAAAGTCATTTGACCCAGCGTTCCCTTAGGAATAGGTCCTTTAACAAGCAGAGTCGATCCGCCCGTCAACGAGAGGCGTTGAAATACTCCAATGAACTTTTGGTCCTCGACTGTGAAGATTGCCTTTTGTTGGTGGGGAACACGGATTCGAGGTGGTCGGCTGCGTTGGTAGGTCTTGTCAAACTTCTGCGGCATTTCAAACAGGATTGCAAGAGGTTCCAGAGCAGTCAATGTTACCTAAGTGATCGCAAATCAGATGCTAACTGTTCTTGAATACCCATTATGCTCAAAAACCCTCAATCTGCCATGTCGTTTGAATCTTCCGATACCTGTCAAGCGTTCAGGGTATGGTCAAGCGGTCCGGCCTGTGGGAAGCTGAGGGCATGAAAAGGCCAGAATTGACCGGAATGGGTTGGCTTGGACCAAGAGACGAAATGGATCGCGCCAGTCATCTCTTTGGCAAGTGTTCGGAGTGCGGTGAGGTAATTTGCGTAGAAAAGGCCGTGACCGATGGACCGAGTACTCTGCCACAAACCAACGAAACGCTTGACGAAGCGTTTCGCACACATGTGAAGCTGAAGCACACCGAGGAGTTCAATCTAGCCGCTATCCCTGCTACCGAAAGGCACGAGGCCTGAAAACCTGAACTGACAGCCTAAGTCTGACTGAGGGATCACGGTGACCATTGGAATACCCAGTTCACCTTATATACCGTTAGCCGCAGACAGGCGTACCGTACTTAAAATTCCAGCTCGCATTAGTGATTTGGTGTGAAAGCATGTCCCTTCCCGCAGATGGTATGGGTGGACGCACACTTCGTGTGCTCGTTGTAGATGACAACCAGAGCGTCCGGCGCAGTATCTGCCAAATTCTCCGTTCAGAAGCTGGCTTCGAAGTAGTTTGCGAGGCGGTGGATGGGACTGATGCCATCCGCAAAATAAGAGAACATACGCCTGATGTCGTACTCCTCGACATCACGATGCCGGCCATGAATGGCTTGGAAGTAGCTGAGATTATCAAGACAGAACTTCCCGCCGTTCAGGTTCTTATCGTTAGCCAGCACGATTCTCGGGGATTTCAATGGGCAGCATTAGCGGCTGGCGTGAGTGGCTACATAAATAAGAGCAATGTTGGCAGAGACCTGATCCCAGAGCTGCGAAGGATTCAATGTTCAAGCCGGTCGGCCTAGAGGAAGCGGGCACAGCCAAACTCGAACACAAAACACCGCAGGATAGAGAACCACGCCGCAAGAGAAAGTCCGCCTGATTGAGCGAGGAGCAAACAGCGCAAGACATAATGGCAGCGTACGCCTCGTGCCAATGCAGGCCGGCCGCTTGACAAATCCTATACGCCAGTGCACTTGGCTACGATCAGAGTGATGTCGTCGTACTGTTCAGACTGGCCAAAAGCGCGGACCTCATCCACCACTGACGTGAGCATGTTGCGCGGGGGCAGCGATAGATTCCGTCGCAAGGTGTCCAGTAGGCGGTCCTCTCCAAACTCATGGCCATCGGCATCGATCGACTCGGTGACTCCGTCGGTGTAGAGCACGAGAGCGTCACCACGGCCGAGTTGTCGTTCATCGAAGTCGCACTTCCACTCGTCGAAGAGCCCGAGCACAGTGCCGGTGGAATCGAGCCGTTCCAGCGGGCCGGATGCCCGCAGCAAGAGAGCAGAGTAGTGTCCACAGTTCGCGTAGCGCAGCCGTTGCGCGCGATCGTCATACTCGGCAAAGAACAAGGTCGCATAGGCACTGTCGATCGTGCTCTGGTAAAAGAGGCGGTTGACGGATTCAAGAAACTGTCTTGGCTGATCGGATGCAATCAGGTACTGGCTGCGAAGATTCGCCTGCAAGTTGGCCATCAAGAGCGCCGCAGGCATGCCTTTTCCTGAGATGTCTCCGAGTACTAAGCCGAGACGCTGCGGACCGAGGCTGAGAAAATCGTAGTAATCGCCTCCCACATCGCGCGCCTGTATGCAGATTCCGGCATAGTCAAGCGAGTGCAGCGTCGGAAGCGATTGAGGGAAGAGCCGGGATTGCACCTGCTTGGCAAATTCCCGTTCCTGCGCCGTACGGCGTTCCTGCTCGATCTTTTCTACGAGGGTTTTGCGCTCATGATCGAGTTCCCGGCTGAGATCGTCTGACTCGACCAACTTCAGGCAATTGCCGTCGAAATCCTCAAGACTGGCGAAGAGACCGCCCCAAACCGGCTTATGCGGCGGCTCCTGAAAATGAACGCCGCGCGCGCTCCATTCTTCATACTTGGCGATCACGTTTTCGGTGAGAAAAACGATAGGAGCAGTGCGGCTGATGGTTTGGTCCGAGCCAGGCGGCATGGGAGCGAGACAGATCATGGCGCTGCCATCGGGCGGCCCTACCACCACGAATCGCCCATTGCCCACAGGGCTGTCGAAGAGGAGATTGAACCCCAATTGGTCGACGTAGAAGCGAATGCTGCGGTCCACATCACGAACATAGATCGTGACGAAAAGAATCCGGAGGTAGGGGACCTGCGAATCCAGGCGAGGGACTGTGCGTGGCCACTGAGCGGTCGCCGGGTTGCTCATGGGCAAAAATTATAGAGCAGGATGGATTGAGGCGTGGTCGGTACAACTGCATGATTGGCGTAATATCCCGTGGCTGTTGAAAAACTCGGCCGCCCGCGCCTTGCCTTCCAAAGCCATAGCCAACTGACCGTTGGTGAGACAGGCTTTGTTCGAACTGTCCGATGCATATTTCGTAAGCGCCCGCGCTGGACGCCGATACCAAGCTCATAATCTCGTACACCCTAAGAGATCGCGGTGCGGCCACGGCTCAAGAATTCATGCAAGACGTTGCTTCACGGATCAGCAATCGAATCCAGCTCACGACCAGGGTCTGGCAGAAAACAGAAAAGTGGGAACAGGCTACACAAGAGCGGGCGCTGAAAGCCTCAGGAAGCCACCACAACCTGCACGAATTGTTCAGGATGCTTGGCCTTCCGTTAGTAGCTTGACGGCGAAGCCACCGCGGGAGGCGCTTCTTATTAGTTTTGTTCTTGGCCATACGGCAGTCTACCACCGGCATATGCGTGCCCACGAAACCGATCTAGATGCAAAGTCCGCGAGCATAAAGC
>Ga0070712_100002675_pt1 | contig 10995 bp, 12 predicted proteins | sample LARL81metaG_FD_71396 | JGI IMG/M metagenome (GOLD analysis project Ga0070712, IMG submission 71396) | Corn, switchgrass and miscanthus rhizosphere microbial communities from Kellogg Biological Station, Michigan, USA - LAR L8-1 metaG | ecosystem: Host-associated > Plants > Roots > Rhizosphere ...
GGTCTCGTCGTTGACCTCGACGAAAACGGCGAAGTTGTCGGGTTCGACATCGACCATGCCTCGCGCAAGCTCGACCTGTCCAAAGTCGAAACCGTTGCCCTTCCGCCGGCGAGCGCCGCGGAGTGATGCCCACGCCGCACGAGTGACCCAACACTCGCGCGACGCGCTCGGTATGTCCCCTCCCCCGCTTGCGGGGGAGGGTTAGGGTGGGGGCAGGCAAAAAGATAAAGCCTGGACGCACGCCCCCTCCCCACCCCTCCCCCGTAAACGGGGGAGGGAGCCGACCGAGTCCGCTGCACCATCGGTGCACCACGCCGCGTTATCCTCAGCCCCGTCATTGCCGGGCTTGACCCGGCAATCCATCCTCTTCAAATGAACTCGCTTTTTTTGATGGATGCGCGGGGCGACGGGGTCCCCGCCGACGTCGTCGGCGGGGTGCCCGTCCCGCGCTTGACGGGCGGCAAACCCACGTGCGCAGCGAAACCTACCGCGAGAGCGGCGTCGACACCGCGGAGGCGGATGCGGGGCTCAACCGCATCATCGCCCGGGTGCAGAAGACCTGGCCGGCGGCCGGCCTCGGCCGCCTCGTGCTGCCGATCGGCTACTTCGCCAACGTCATCGAGCTCGACGGCATCGGCCTTGCGCTCTGCACCGACGGCGTCGGCTCGAAGACCATCATCGCCGACATGATGGGCAAGTACGACACCATCGGCATCGACTGCGTCGCCATGAACGTCAACGACATGATCTGCGTCGGCGCGAAGCCCCTCTCGCTGGTCGACTACATCGCGGTGGAGAAGACCGACGCCGCCATGCTCGACGCCGTCGCCGAGGGCCTGTGCAAGGGCGCCGAGCTCGCGCAGATCTCGATCTCGGGCGGCGAGACCGCGCAGCTCAAGGACGTAGTCAAGCACTTCGACATCGTGGGCATGGCGGTCGGCCGCGTCGACCTCGACAAGGTGATCGACGGGCGCGCCGTGCGCGACGGCGACGCCGTCATCGGCGTCAAGAGCAGCGGCATCCACAGCAACGGGCTTTCGCTCGCGCGCAAGGCGTTCTTCGCCGACCACCACTACGGCATTAGCCACAAGTTCGACGAGCTTGCCGTCACGCTCGGCGAGGAGCTGCTGCGCCCGACCGACATCTACGTCCGCGAGGCGTTGGAGATCCTCACCGCCGTTCCCGGCGTGCACGCGCTGATCAACATCACCGGCGACGGCTTGCTCAACCTTGCCCGCGTCGCAGCGCCGGTCGGCTTTACGCTCGACGCGCTTTTTGACCCGCATCCCATCTTTCCCCTCATCCAGCGCCACGCCAAGGTCGAGGACAGCGAGATGTTCGAGGTCTTCAACATGGGCGTCGGCTTCTGCTACGTGGTCGAGGAGGCCTCCGCCGAGCGCGTGCTGGCGATCCTGCGCGCGCGCAGCCGCACGGCGCAGCGCATCGGCACCGCGCTCTCGGATGCGCAGAAGATCGTGCGCATACCGGCGCGCGGGCTGGCGGGGCAGCATAAGAGGTTTTGGCGGGAGGACGGGGCGGCACGAAGGGTGGGATGATTGGGGTGCAGAGCAATAAAGGATAGTCGCCCCGAAGCCGCGCCGTTCGTGCGGCTTATGTTACAGCCAATTAAACTCATAAGCCTTGAGCGGGACCAAGCGCCAGTTGAAGTTCGCGAATCCAATCCCTCGTAGCACGTGCGGCCCGGATCGTCTTTAGAGCAGCATCGTGTGTCTGGGCATATTCCGACCCATGTGCGATAGGATTACGAAGATGGAATTCTATTCCCTTGATCGACTCTTCTATGAATGTGGACGATTTGTCGAGGATGCGTAGCTTCTTAGCTACCTCTCGCTTGTCACACAGGTCCATCGCATTAAAGATATCCTGCTCCATTTTGTTTTCGGTGAACTCTTGCCATTTGGCCCGAACATGTTCTGCGCGCTTCGGTCGCAGGTGAACACATGGATCGGTATATCCGAGCATTCGCCGCAGTTGCTCATTCAGTAGAAGCTCGAAATGGATGAATAGTGAAAATAGAGCCATTCGAACGGGAAGTTTTTGTATGTCGCTTAGTGTGACGATCCCCTCAATCCTCGTACCTTCCAAAACCAGGCGGCGCGGTTGTTCATCCGCTGACCACACGAAGTTCAGCAGGGAGGTCTCGGCGGATATCAGGTCGTTCGATCCAAGAGGTTCAAAAACCTCACGGACTCGCAACGTATCGTCTGTGTGAGGTGAAAGTCGGCTAAAGATGCCAATGATTGAATCGGCCGGTGTATGTCGAACTGGCAGGTAGCCAAATTCGTATTCGTTGGCAATTTTGAGCGCCTCAGACACTTGCGCGTCGGGCGTTGTTGTTTTCAGTTCGCTTAGAGTCGCGATCAACCGGACCGTAAGCGCGCTCTCAATCTGACTGAGAGTTTGATCCTGATCAATGCTGAGTGGGCTTGACGCCCATCTAACGGGCGGCAAGCTGGTCATTCGAAGAGACCTTGCAAGTGTCTCGGGCCGCTGCAGCGGGATGTCTGAGGTTTTTCACCTTTCTGCCTCCAGCACTTCGATGATTTCATGTAACCCGTTCGACAATTGGCCGGGCAGCCTTTCACAGAATTTGTCCGCGAGGCTGCGATAGTACCATAGCGTTTGCTCCTTGCGCTGGCTGGTCCTTCCGGGAGAGCGTATTTGTCGAACCCCGGAGCAGTTCAAAGCGTGGTCACAGAATTTGGGCCACGAAAAGCCGCTGATGACCTTTTGCAGTTACGGCAACCTGGACATCATCGGCAAACTGAAATCATGCGAGCGTTGGGGTGAAAAACTGGGTTTTTCGTACGGCAAGGCATAGGTCCGGGCACCTAGAACAGCATATTCGACGGATGGTAGGCTGAGTTGAGTGGCGTCGAGGACGGGACAATGGCTGGGAACAAAAGTCCGAAAACGATCGCAACCATTAATTTCAAGGGAGGCGTCGGCAAGACAACTGTAACGTGGTGCTTGGCAGACACCCTCTCGACCTACTCGAACGCTACCGTCCTTATGTTCGACCTGGATGCGCAAATGTCGCTCACGCAGGCTGTCGGGCTAAATGAGGACAGCGGCAGCCTACATCCTGCATTTGGGAGTTGGTACGACAAGTGTGTAAACGATCGTAGAACAATTTTTGACGCGATCGATCAGTACACGAAGCCAGCCGCAGCACATTTCGATTTCCCGATCGGCTATGATTTCATCTACCAGATTAGCAAAGGTTTACACTTCGTCCCATCCGTCGAAGATTTGTACTGGCTGGAGTTGGAGGTTTTTGATCGTGACCAGATGAAAGACTTCATGAGGCGTCTCTTGGGCAAGATAGCCCACTCGGGCAAGGTAGGTGATTACGATTACGTTCTCTTCGACTGTCCGCCCTCCTTTACACTGCTCTCGTACAGCGTACTGTCCTGTTGCGATCTGGTACTTATCCCGGTCAATCCGGATTTCTTTGCTTCGCGTGGCGTCAGCTTGCTTCTCAACTCCCTCAAGATGCGAATAGAGCCGCACCCAACGCCGCAGATTGCAGTTTTTATGAACAAGACGAAAACCTACGCAAACTCGCCGACTAAAGAAACTGCGTTTTACATGCGGCAGATCGGACAAATATGTAAGAAGGCGACCACCGAACAAAGCATCCGGGCCGCATTCTTCGATCACGCTTGGGTCCGGGAAAGAGTTGGTATCAAACGTGCCATAACGGGCGGGGGCGTGCCACCGGAACTCGTCAAGGATTTTCAGGGGTTGTGGCAGGCGTGCTTGGGAGTACTGAAGTGAGCAACGGATCGGAATTCCGCACCCCTGAACAGGAAGTGCTTAAGCTCCTCGAAGAATGCGCGGAGTTGAGAAGGACATTAAAAACGATCAGTGCCCAAGTGAGCCGCATGGAGAATCGCGTGAAGCGAGCATTTCCTGCGATAGCGACGCAAGTGCGCGAACGAAAAACCGGCGGCTCGCATCCGAGCAAGGCGACCCTCACGCCGGAACAGGCGATTGCCGAATTCGATCGTGTGGTTGGATTGGCAGCCGAGGGAGCTAACGATGACGCAGTGAGAATCCTTGAAGGCAAATCGGCGGCGGATTTGCAGGTGATGGCAAAAGAACTTGGCATTAGTTTTTCAAAGAGCAGGCCATCTATTAGAAAGATGCGTGAAGCCATCGTTGGGAAGGTTCGGGAGAGCGTGTTGCTGAGCAGGCATCACCGGCGCAGCTGAAAGACGATCAGTTAATTTCCAAGAAAGACCTGTTCCTACCCTAACAGATACGTATTTCCCGCGCGCGGACCGATACAATCGGAAGACAGAGTACACGTCGAAGCGCAACTACGGGGCGTTTCTATCTGGCTGCGCTCTCGACGATTTGAATTTCTTCCGGCGTCAACCCATAGAGTGCATACACTAACTGATCTATTTCACGTTCCAACGCGCTCACATCTGCCTCGGCATCCCGCTGCTTCGCTCTCAGAATGTTTTTCACCACCTCCACAACTCTGTTCTGGCGCAGGGAGTCCGCCCTAGGAATTGGCGTGTCCTTCAGATATTCGGCCTTCACAGCAACGTTTAGAAACTTCGTGGCATAGACATAATTAATCAGTGAAGAATTTAGGATGCCCAACAGATAATGTGTCGGTGACGATTCTACTTTAGGCGCAACGAAGATAATGCTTTCCATCCCATAGAGACCGCTTTCGTCGATCATCGCTACAATTCTTGTTTTCAGTCTGGGGTTTCGCGTCCGCTGAACCATTATTTTGGGCGAGCGATCAAGAAGCTTCTTTTCTCGCGGCCACTGGAGTGAGTACCAAGGTATGATACCTCGCAGGCACTCACGTCGCTTCTTGAGTTCGCTCCGAAACTGGCTCAACCAAGTCTCGGCGTTAGGTAGTACCTTTATGTTGGCGGCCCCATTCAGATAAAGAATACGACGTTCGGTACGTCGGATTAGCCATTTCTCAAAATCCCGACCAAGTAATACAGGATGCAGCAGTTCGCGTTCGATCCGAGCAGAACGAATCTCGGCGTCCGTCGGCAGAAAAGCGGCATTGTTTCCAGTTACTATTCCTTGGAATACCTCAAACCGCTCTCGAATTTTCTCATGCTTGGCATCGAAGAGCTTATCGAAGATACCGTCCTGAAGGAACCCTACAACAACTTGATAGCGACAACGCTACCTATGCTATCGCCCTGATCGATGGTGCTGATCTCGCTCCCTGGCACAGCCGGGCAGCGTGGAAAGAAAAGCTTCAAAGCGCAAAAAGGATGCCGGGCATAGTTTTTAGTCCGCGACAGAAAGCCATTGCGCGAATGGCTGCAACTGCGCTCGGGACCGCCGCGGCATCGAACGGACAAGAGATCGTCAGAACCGTGAAGGACAAGAAGGTCCGTTTCTCGCAGCTTGAGCTGGAAGGTTACATCGGCGCATTGATCGACGCTCAAGATGGTCTTTGCGCACTCACGGACATCCCGCTGCAATATGATGGGGATCACGAAGACCAGGAGCTTCTTGCCTCACTCGACCGGATAGATAGCGACGGTCACTACGAAGCTGGTAATCTCCAAGTTGTTTGTCGATTTGCTAATCGGTGGAAGAACAACGGGACCGCCACTGAATTTAGACGGCTTATTTGGGGTTGTTCGTTCTATCGACGTAGGCTGACCAGCAGCCTGTCACTATGGGCGCTGACAAAAATTTAGGAAAGTTGCGACCTCGATCTCGCGGAAGGGAGGGTGGGGCATGGGCTCTCGTTGGCCGCTTTATCGCGAGTTCGGCTTCATCCTGCGGCGGCCTGGATAGCACCAGTAGCGCCGGCAATTCTCGGCTTCGCGCATCCTCCCCTCACCCCAACAAATCCCGCGTCGTATAAAGCGCAACCAGCTCGATCCCCTCTTTCCCGAGGTTCTCGCCCGCGCCCTCCAGTCGGTCGACCAGGGTGATGATCTTCGCAACGCGCGCGCCGCGCCCGCGCACCGCGCGCACCGCGCGCATCACCGAGCCGCCCTTGGTGGTGACGTCGTCGAACAGGATGACGGTGCTGTCGGGCTTGAAATTGCCGTCGATCTTTTGCTCGGTGCCGTGGTCCTTGATCTCCTTGCGCACCACGAAGCCGGCGACCGGGCGGCCGTGCCAGCTGCGCGCGCACACGGCGATGATGATCGGCACCGCGCCCAGCTCCAGGCCGCCGATCGCCTCGACGTCGCGCTCGTCGGCGATGAGGTCGCAGACGAGCTCGGCGACGAGATGCGCCCCCTCGGGGTCGAACATCGTCGGCTTCATGTCGAGGTAGTAGTTGCTCACCGCGCCGGACACGAGCTTGAACTCGCCGAGGAGGAGCGATTTTGCCTTGATGATCTCGAGCAGCCGCGCCTTCGCCTGCGCGAGCGCGGCTTCCCGCGCCGGCGCAGGCGTCTCGTTCTCGCGCGATGCGGGGCGCGGATCGGCGCGGCTCTTGCCGATCATGGCGGCTCTGCTTGGCATGGGGTCGGGCCTTTTCTCTCGCCTATCTATTGCGGCGCGCAGTTTATGCCAGCCGCCGAGACGGCAGAAGGCATTTCGCAGCGAATCAACAGGTTACGACCGGGCGCCGCCCTCATCCTGAGGAGCGGTCCGAAGGACCGCGTCTCGAAGGATGGGGCGGCCCCTCATGGAACGGCCTCATGCTTCGAGACGGCGGCTTCGCCGCCTCCTCAGCATGAGGCCTATAGATGGACCGGGTTTGCTGCGCGCCTAAGTCTCCATTTCTGTGCCCCATGAATCTTGACTCGCGCGATTAATTGGGGGTACATAAATTAAGTGAAGATCACCTTCGACAAGGCCAAGCGCGAGCAGACGCTGGCGCAGCGAGGCCTCGATTTCGCCGACGCGACAGAGGTGTTCGAAGGCCTTCATACCGTGCTCGCGGACGATCGCTTCGAATATGGCGAGAGGCGGTACATCTCGGCCGGTTATCTGCGCGGCCGGATGGTGGTGATCGTTTGGACCCCACGGGGCGGCACGCGGCACATCATCTCGATGAGGCATTGTCATGCGAAAGAAGAAGCGCGCTGGCGCAAGCATCTCGAAGGGCTGGGTTGATCCCGACGACGCGCCCGAGCTCACGGATGAGCATTTCGAGCGCGCCGACGTGTACCGCGGGGACAAGCTCGTGCGGCGCGGGCGTCCCAAGCTCGAGCGACCGAAGCAAGCGGTGAAGCTGCGTCTCGACCAGGACGTGCTCGATCATTTCCGCGCGAGCGGCCCCGGCTGGCAGACACGCATCAACACTACGCTGGTGCGGGCGGTGGCGCGCACGAAGAAGTAGCGCCACCCTCATCCTGAGGAGCGGCCCGAAGGGCCGCGTCTCGAAGGATGGGGGCGGCCTCACGCTTCGAGACGCCCGCTACGCGGGCTCCTCAGCATGAGGCCGGACGAGAGCGCATTGATGAGCACTTCTCGACCGACAAACTGGCACGTCACCCGCGGGCTTGACCCGCGGGTCCATCGTTCTTCGTAAAACGTTTTTGCGAAAGGGATGGATGCCCGGATCAAGTCCGGCCATGACACGGGAAGGACACGACCCTCAACTCATCCCCGCGAAGCGCTGCTGCTGGCCCTGATCGAGCGCCTCGTAGAAGCGCGCGAGCGCGGGGCGGATCGCGGCGGTGGCGGCGCGCACGGCGGCAAGCCGCTGGCGCATCGCCTGCATGCGGCCGACCGGGGTGAGCGCGGCCTCGCTGGGGCACGCGGACGAAATGTCGGCGGCCTTGAGCGAAGCCGTGACGAGCTCGTAGAACGCGACGCGCTGCGCGTCGGTGAGCGCAACGTCGCGCTCGATCTCGCGCACCGGCCAGTTGCGCAGAACGCCGCCGAGCGCCTCGCACGTGCCGCTCCAGCCGGGCGAAGCCTGACGTGCACCCTGGCGCGGCGCGCTTTCGCGCGTATCCTGACGTGGCGCGCTCGCGCGCGCAGTCGCCTCACGCGATGCGGCATAATCGCGCCAGCGATGGCGCCGCGAGGAATAGTCGCGGCGCGCGCGCCGCTCATCCTGCGCCTCACGGCTTCCCGACGTTTCCGCCGCATTGCTCGCCGCCGGCGCACCCGGCGCCGCCATGTCGCGGTAGAGCCGCGCCTTCTGCTCGTCGTTGAGCGCCGCGTAGAATGCCGTCAGCGCGGGCTCGACCGTGTCGAAGGCGGCGAGCGTCGCGGCGATCCCTTGCTCCGCCGCCTCGAGCCGCGCCGCCGGCGCGGCGGGCACGTCGCGCGGGCATTCGGCGGACAGGCGCTCACCAGCCTCCTTGGCCTTACCGCGCAAAGTTTCGAGTGCCTTGCGCTGGTTTTCGTCGGCGCTGACGGTGCGGGCGATGTCGTCGAGCGGCCAGTTGGTGAACTCGGCAGCTTGCGCCGCGCAACCGCGCACGAGCTTCTCTATGGTGGCACCGAAGGCGCCGTTGCGGCCGCGGGAGAGCGCGAGCTCGCCAGGGACGGCGGCAGCACGAGCGGGCGTCACATCGTCGCGGCCGCGGTCGCGGCGGCGATCCTCCTCGCGCGCACGGCGCCGCTCATCGCGATACCCGCGATAGCGCCGCCAGTCGGCAGTCTCGCGGAAGCCCCGCCAGTCCTCGGCGCTGCGCCCACGTCTGCGATCATACCGCGCGCGGTCATCGCCACGATCGCGCGTGCGGTCGAGTGCGGGGGCTTGGCCGAGATTTTGCGGGTCTTGCGGATTTTGCGCGCGGCCTTGGCTGCGATCATTGCTGCGATCTTGGCTGCGATTGTCATCGCCGGCTTGTCCGCTGTTTTGGCCTTGCGACTGGCGCGCGCGCCACTGGTCAAGCGTGGTGCTCCCGGAGGAGCGCTCGCCGTAGCCGTAAGAGCCGTGATGGCGGCGGCGGGCGTCGGCGCTCGAGGCCACGCCCACCACCAGCACCGCCGCAATGAGCACGCGCGTTGTCCACATGGGCCGCGGCCCCCGTTGGTTCCGGCGGGAACAACGCGCGAGGGCGGGTTGGGGTTCGGTCGGTGCGGCGGGGAAGGCGACGGCCACATGCGTCACCCGCGGGCTTGACCCGCGGGTCCACCGTTCTTCGCAAAAACGTTTTGCGAAGAGGATGGATGGCCGGGTCTTAAGCGCGTTTACGCGCGTCTTCGACGCGCTATGCCCGCCATGACGACATTTCTTTTGACCACAGTGTAACTACGCTGTTGACTACGTATTGAGTTCGCTCTATAAGATTCGCATCGCCGCGCCTTACGGGGTTTGCGCCCCAGAACACGCGGAGATGGGCTGTTTGACATTGTGAGATGCGAGCACGCGGCACAGATCGCACGCGCCGCGGACTCTGTGGCCGTTATTGCGCCTTCTCCCCCTTGTGGGAGAGGGCCGCTCGATGCTGCCGCTCTGGACCCGCCTCATCCTGAGGCGCGGGCGGCGCGTCTCGAAGGATGAGGCGGCCCGTGGCCCTCATGCTTCGAGACGGCGGCACCAAAGCGCGTCGAAGACGCGCGTAAACGCGCTTAAGGCCGCCTCCTCAGCATGAGGAGGAGCGAGCGCGCGGCGCAGGCGAGGCACAGCCATCACGATCGCGCGACGCAAATGTGCTGCCAACGTGAGGTTGTGCCGGCGGCCTGTTCTTTTCCTGTTCGGCCCTGTTATTCGCGCCGCGGCGGGGCGAGAAACCCGATGACGGCGGCGGCGATTTCTCGTTTTGCTACGGCGGCTTAGCGCAAATGCGCGCGTATCGGTTGTAGGCCGACCCCCTGCTTTTTTCCTGTTATTTACAGGGAAATACAGGCGCAAAGCCAGGAAACGCCGCCCCCACGCACCGCGCCCGCCCGTTGTCGCCGCAGTGCACCATCACTATCTCTAACGTAAATCGCGGGCTCTCTTGTTACCTAGGACCTGATCCGAAATGGCGTTGTTTGCACGATCCCGAAACCATGCGCGCGAGGTCGAGCTCGAGCGGCGCGTCAACGCGCTGCAGTCGGCGCTCAACCAGTGCAAGGGCGTGGCGCAGCAGTGGTGGGGCTGGCGCGTGCGCTTCACCATCGGCGTTGCCGTCGTAGCGCTCGCGATCGGCTTTACGCTCGGCGTCTACCGGCACCCGATCAAGGAGGCCTTCGTCGAGACCGCCGCGGCGGTGGGGATCGCCGGCCCGCGCGGCGATGCCGTTGCCGTTGCCGACGCCGCGTTCCAGAAGGGCGACTTCGCCAAGGCGCTCAAGCTCGCGCGTCCGCTCGCCGACGAGGGCAATCCCCGCGCCCAGGCGATCGTCGGCCTTGCTTATTACCGCGGCCGCGGCGTCACCCACGACGATGCCGAGGCGGCCAAGTGGCTTCGCCTCGCCGCCGATCAGGGCGACGCCCCCGCCCGCTTCACCCTCGGCGTGATGTACGGCGAGGGCCGCGGCGTGCCGCAGGATTTCGCCGAGGCGGCGAAGTGGTATGCCCTCGCCGCCGAGCAGGGCGACGCGCAGGCGCAGTACAATCTGGGCATCGCCTATGCGCGCGGGGAAGGCGTGACGCAGGACGAGGTCGAGGCGCACATGTGGTTCAACCTCGCCGCCGCGCGCTTTCCCGCGACCGACACGCGCAACCGCGGCGCCGCGGTGAAGAACCGCGACGCGGTCGCGGGCGAGATGACGTCGGAGCAGCTCTCCGAGGCGCAGAAGCGCGCGCTCGCCTGGAAGCCGAAGTCGCCGTAGCGCAACGAGATTAAGTCTCAGTCGCCGCAGACTTAAAGCGTCACCCGGTCAGGTGGCTCGTTCGTCATGCCCGCGCTTAGCGCGTCGGAAGACGCGCTATGCCCGGCCATGACGAGCCTTTTGGCCGAGCTCGGCAAAGCAATGATGATGCGGCAGGAAAACGCGAGCGCCGCAAAGCCGGCGCAAATCTGCTGGTGCCGCAGGGCGGATTCGAACCGTCAACCTATCGCTTACGAAGCGATTGCTCTGCCGTTGAGCTACTGCGGCGTCCCCAGGCGAGCCTTGTAGCAAAGAA